>Ga0207657_10001448_pt1 | contig 25392 bp, 22 predicted proteins | sample KBSC33metaG_FD_184316 | JGI IMG/M metagenome (GOLD analysis project Ga0207657, IMG submission 184316) | Corn rhizosphere microbial communities from Kellogg Biological Station, Michigan, USA - KBS C3-3 metaG (SPAdes) (version 2) | ecosystem: Host-associated > Plants > Roots > Rhizosphere > Soil ... | reverse complement strand
CGCGCCATGGTTTACGCCATCCTGGGCATCGGTCTGCTCGGTTTCATGGTCTGGGGACATCACATGTTTATGAGCGGCATGAGCCCCTACTCGGCTTTCGCCTTTTCGCTCATGACCATGTCCATCGGCGTGCCCTCAGCCATCAAGACCTTCAACTGGCTGGGCACATTGTGGGGCGGACGCATTCGCCTCTACACACCGATGCTCTTTGCCATCGGTTTCGTCTCCCTCTTCGTGTCCGGTGGACTAAGTGGCCCGTTCCTGGCCCAGCCCGTGCTCGACATTCCGCTGCATGACACCTATTTCGTCGTCGGCCACTTCCATCTGATCATGGGCGTGGCAGCCATCTTCGGAATGTTTGCAGGCACCTACTACTGGTTCCCGAAGATGTTCGGGCGCATGATGAATGAAACTTTAGGCAAGTGGCACTTCGTCATCACATTCATCGGCACCTATTGCATCTTCATGCCGATGCACTACCTGGGAATGGCGGGACAAACCCGGCGCTACTCGCAGTTCACGGAAGTGGCTTATCAAACCAAGCTGCTTCCTCTGCAAACATTCATGACATACGCCGCGTTCGTGACCATCGGCGCTCAACTGATCTTCGTCATCAATCTTTTCTGGAGTATGAAGAAAGGTCCAAAGGCTTCGGATAATCCTTGGGAAGCAACGACCCTCGAGTGGACTACGGCCACTCCTCCTCCGCACGACAATTTCGGCGGCCATATTCCCGTCGTAAACCATGGGCCCTATGAGTACAGCGTTCCGGGCGCTCCCCGGGATTTCACCATGCAAACGGATCCCGCCACCGCCACGGCGCATTAAGGTATGGGAATTTTGAGTCCAACGATCACACGTTATCCGGGCACCGCTCGCGGCGGCGGCCCCGTCGCTCCACCCAACGGCGGAGGCGGCGACCATCGTAACGGCGGCGGTTCTCCTAATTTTGGCGATCGCTTGCGCCGCGCCCGACTCGGTTTAGCAGTCGGGCTTACGCCCATCATCATGCTGTTCGTCTCTTTCACCAGCGCTTACATTGTTCGCCAAGGCCTGCCCACGCTGGACGAGAAGACCAATCAGTACGTCCGTGACTGGCTCCCTGTAAGCCTGCCTTGGATCTTGCTCGGCATCAATACCGCGCTTCTCTTGGTAAGTAGCGTAACCATGGAACTGACTCGCCGCCACATCACCCGCGAAGCGGCACTCGCCCCTGTGAAATCCATTCCCGGTGTCTCGCTGGGTGACGAGAAGAGTTTTCCCTGGCTGGCTTTGACTACGGTACTCGGCCTGCTTTTCCTTTTCGGTCAGTGGATGGCCTGGAGCGAATTGGAAGCGCGCGGCTTCTTCATCGCCACCAGTGCAAGCAGTTCGTTCGTGTACCTTCTGACAGGAATGCATGCGCTTCACCTCGTGGGAGGAATTGTTGCGCTGCTCTATGCCGGCGTCACTGCCCTGCTGAAGAAGCCGATTGAAACGCGGCGCATCGTGATCGATATCGCCGCGTGGTACTGGCACTTCATGGCATTGTTGTGGATTTACATTTTCGCGTTGTTGAACTTCGCTCGTTAACTTGACCAGGAGGTTGCGGCAATGGCCGAGGTCGCAGTGCAGCATCATGGAGTGACGTCTCCTTCTGCTGCTTACGAACCATCTCTCTTCGGTACTTACTCGAAAAAGATCGGGATGTGGCTTTTCCTCCTCTCCGATTCACTCACCTTCGGAGCGCTGCTGTACGCGTATAGCTACGGGCGCATATCCATTCCGAACTGGCCTACGCCTTTCCACTCCACCAGTATTCGCAACGCGACCATCATGACCGCGTTCCTGCTCACCAGTTCATTAACTATGGTGCTGGCAGTTCGGGCTGCCGTGTTCGGGAAGAAGTCGGCGCAACTGGGCTGGCTCCTAGCCACTATGGCCTGCGGCATGGGTTTCGTCATTCTGCACGGACGCGAGTGGAGCAACCTGATCGCCGAGGGGTTGAGTCTTCCCCTCTTTCCGGCGGTGCCTCACGCCGAAGCCAATCCCGAGTTCGTGAATGTCACCAAGACTGTCCCGCAGTTTGCCGCAACATTCTTCGGTCTGACCGGCATGCACATGCTGCACGTGACGCTTGGGGTCGTATATCTCGGCGTAGTCGCTCTTCGCAAGAAGTTCATTCCTATCCTGCTGGGACTTTGGTTGCTCGCCTGGCTGGCAACACCCGCTTATAGCCCCTTCCACTACGGTGCGCACGTACTGCTCGTGGCCGCGATTGTTTGCTCTGTCATTTTGTGGCTCAAGCCCAAGGTTTACGACGCCTCGGATATCGAAGTCGCCGGACTCTACTGGCACTTCGTTGATTTGGTCTGGATGTTCATCTTCCCGCTGGTTTACTTGATGTCGACCAGGATCATATAGGAGCCGAGACACCATGGATGAGGTCCAAGTCGCGATTGCGGAAAACGTAGCCGAGCAGCACCGGCATCACGCGAAAGCTCAGTTCTTCTGGGTTTGGGGAATCCTGCTGGTAATAACAGCCATTGAGGTCTATCTCGGTTACCAGAACATGGAAGCGGTGCGCATGCTCACTATCCTGATGGGGCTCTCGATCGTGAAGGCTGCGCTGATCATCGGCTACTTCATGCATATGAAGTTCGAGATCTCCCGCATGAAGTGGATCACCATGTCGTCGTTGGTGTTCTGCCTGGCAATGATGATGGTCTTCTTTCCCGACGCTTTCCGCATCATTCACTTGGGAGTGCGATGAGCCTGCGCATTATTGCCGGCGCATTGTTCCTTCTGCTTGGGGTAGCCCCTGCCTTGGGCCAGGGGTGTGCCATGTGTTACTCAACGGCAGCTGCCGCCAGCAAAGATGGCCAGCGCGCCATCAATCGCGCAGTCCTGGTCCTACTGCTGCCTCCAGTCGGATTCATGACTTTGGGCATCGGCATGGCCATGCGCTATAGCCACAAACGCGACGAGGAAGCCGCCCGCACCGATTCCTGATCACGAGGTAACAACGTGGCGAGCCGCAGAGCTGCTCTCGGATTCCGGGCGCATTCCGGCTGGGCAGCCATGGTGGCAATCACCGGCACTATCGAATCACCTTCCGTTATAGACCGGCGCATCCTTCAACTACACAATCCCAAGATCGTGGGCTCGAAGCAGCCCTATCATACCGGCGAGGCGTTCCCTTTCAAGGATGCTGAAGAATTCATTTCGCGGTGCATTGCAGAGTCACACGAGCTCGCTCATGACGGCCTGCAGACAGTCATCAAGGCTTTGCAGCAAAGCGGATACAGCGTTGCCGGATGCGCAATCCTGCTGGCATCCGGCCGTATTCTTCCTTTACTAGACCGCGTTTTAGCCTCGCATGCGATGATCCACAGCGCCGAAGGAGAACTGTATCGCAACGCCCTCATCCAAGCCGCGGCGCGTTGCAAGCTCACTGTCCATCAAGTGAAGGAGCGGGAACTGCTCTCTCACGCAGGCGAAATTCTTGGCCGCTCTGAGAACGACCTGCGAACTTATTTGTCACACGTCGGACATTCTCTTGGGCCTCCATGGCGTGAAGACCAGAAATGCGCGACGTTAGCCGCTTGGATAGCTTTGGCGACCTCGAACAAGGCTGCCGTCGCTGATTGAGTAGTGCGGCTTCTACCCCGTATAATAGAAAGATTCCTGAGTGCTCCTGAACGTTATAGAGCGCCTGCGCTCTCGGAATACCACGTCGGCCCTGGGTAAAGATGTCCACAGATAGCATCGTTGTACGCGGCGCACGGGTCCACAATCTCAAAAACATCGATTTTGAGATCCCGCATAACACCTTGACGGTGGTCACTGGGGTATCGGGGTCGGGCAAGTCGTCGCTCGCGTTCGACACGATTTATGCCGAAGGCCAGCGCCGCTACGTCGAATCCCTTTCCGCCTACGCTCGCCAGTTCCTCGAGCGCATCGAGAAGCCGGATGCGGATTTGATCGATGGAATCGCCCCCGCAGTAGCAATTCGGCAGAAAAACTCTACGCGCAACCCACGCTCGACGGTTGGCACCGCCACGGAAATTTACGACTACCTCCGCCTACTCTTCGCCCGCGTGGGCCGCACTTACTGCGCGAATTGCGGTCGCGAGGTCAAGAAAGACACGGTCGACGAAGTTGCCGACGCCATCCTCGCCTTGGGGGAAGGCACTCGGCTGAACGTTCTGTTCCCGCTGCAAACGCCTGCAAGCCAAGCCGCGGAGTCGGACAAGAAAAAGAAGACTCGGTCGAAAAAGAGCGCAGAAACGCCACGGAAGCGCTTCGAGGATGTCTCCGATGCGCTGAAGACTCGCCTTTTCGATCTGCGGAAGCGCGGTTTCAACCGTCTATATCAGAAAGCCCAAGTCTTCGAGTTCTCAACGCCGGAGTCGCTCCTCGACATCAATTTCTCCGAACCGGTCTTTTTATTGGCCGATCGCCTCGTAGTCTCGCCTGATGCGCGCTCCCGGATCGTTGATGCCATCGAAAGCTGTTACAGGGAATCTGGTGAAGTCATCTTTGAAACGGCTCCTCGTGAAGATCAGCCAGCGCAGCAAATCCGTTTTGCCAACCGTTTCGAATGCAAGCATTGCGGTATACGCTACGAAGAACCGGAGCCACGGCTCTTCTCCTTCAATAATCCTTATGGCGCGTGCCCGCGCTGCCAGGGCTTCGGCAATACCATCGATTTCGACCTCGATTTGGTGATTCCCGATGCTTCGAAGACGTTGAATGAAGGCGCGATTGAGCCTTGGACCAAGCCTAAGTACAAGCCGCTCTTTACTGAACTCAAGCGGTTTGCCAAGCAGACCGCCATTCCGTTGGACGTCCCCTGGTCTGAACTCGACCCCGAGCTGCAGCACATGATCATCGATGGGGACAGCCGCTTCGGCGGCATCCGCGGTTTCTTCAACCATCTCGAACGCAAGAAGTACAAGTTGCACGTGCGGGTGTTCCTCAGCCGCTATCGCGGATATTCCGTCTGCTCGACCTGCAGTGGGGCTCGCCTGCGTCTGGAAGCACGTCAGGTCAAGATCGACGGAAAGAACATCTGCGAAGTCTGCTGTATGACAGTCGAACAGGCGGCGCAGTTCTTTTCCGGAGTGAAGCTCTCGCCCCAAGAAGCTGGTATCGCCGAAAAGCTGCTGGAAGAAATTGTCGAGAGACTGCGTTTCCTCAACGAAGTCGGGCTTGAATATCTGACGCTGGACCGCCTCTCCTCAACCCTCTCCGGCGGGGAGGCGCAACGCATTCAGTTGGCGACTTCTCTTGGGTCGCGATTAGTGGGAACGCTCTACGTGCTCGATGAGCCCTCGATCGGCCTCCACACGCGCGACACTCATCGCCTCATCAAAATTCTTCACGACCTGCGCGATCTCGGAAACACGATCCTCGTCGTCGAACACGATCCGGACATCATGAAGGCATCCGATCGCATCCTCGATCTCGGCCCCGGCGCGGGTGAGACCGGCGGCAAAGTAATCGCGACCGGCGCCTACAACGAGATCCTCAAGAATCCGAAATCGTTGACCGGACGCTATCTTTCGCAAGATCTACGTATCCAATTGCCCAACGCGCGCCGGAAGCCTGGACCTCAACAGATCAAAATTCAGGGTGCGCACGCTCACAACCTGAAGAACATCGATCTCAGCATACCGCTGCATATGATTGTGGCGATTACCGGTGTGTCCGGGTCAGGCAAGTCCACCCTCTTGCACGATGTTCTCTATCACGCTCTGGCCGCCGCCAAGAAACAAGGTAACGGCAATGGCAATCTCCCCACGGCTTGGAAGGCAGTCGAGGGAGCCGAGTACATCGACGACGTGGTGCTCGTCGACCAGTCGCCAATCGGCCGAACACCGCGCTCGAATCCGGTGACTTACATCAAGGCTTTCGATGGCATCCGTGAACTCTTCGCCTCTTTGCCCGAAGCGCAGAAGCGAGGTTTCACCGCGGGCCATTTCTCTTTCAATATTCCTGGTGGCCGCTGCGAAAATTGTCAGGGCGACGGAACCGTAACCGTGGAGATGCAGTTCCTTGCCGACGTTGAGCTCATTTGTGAAGAGTGCAAGGGGACCCGCTATAAGCCACAGGTGCTGGAAGTTCGCTATCGCGGAAAAAACATCCACGAGGTCTTAAACCTGACCGTCAAGGAGGCCTTGCAGTTCTTCGCGAATGCGCCAAAGATCGTGGACAAACTGCGAGTTCTGGATGAAGTTGGACTCGGCTATCTTCGCCTGGGACAATCCGCGACCACGCTTTCCGGCGGCGAAGCGCAGCGCATGAAGCTGGCCGCGCATTTACCCGGATCTCGGGAATCCGTTCGCCCAGTGAATCCCGATGAGCCGCGTCGTCGGAGTCGTGCCCTCTACATCTTCGACGAGCCTACGACCGGCCTCCACTTTGACGACATCAGCAAGCTGCTCTCTGCGTTTCGCCGGCTCGTCGATGCTGGCGGTTCAATCATAGTGATCGAGCACAATCTTGACGTGATTAAAACTGCGGATTGGGTCATTGACCTCGGCCCCGAAGGCGGTGAACGTGGCGGTTACGTGCTCGGCAGCGGCCCTCCGGAAGCCATTATCAAGATCAAAGGTTCCTATACCGGAAAATATCTCGCGCCCCTCCTGAACGGAAATGGGAATTCGTCCGGCCAGAAATGATGGGCCGACGATATTCAATCGAACCCTCCAACTGGCTTCCATGCATTTACCACTTTCAGTGCTGCGGGCGCATCCTAACTAGCAATGCCAAACCAGGGTAAAGAGTATTGTCACCATTGCTGGGGTGGAACTCCCTACATGCAGGAAAACGCCCGTTTCAGTGATAATGAAAGCAGCGCCGAGAACAACCGTACAGTATGCGTAATCTAATCCTGATCGCGGCATTGATTGTCGCTGCGTTTGCCCAAGACTCCGGCAAGACGGTGCGCCACCACAGAGTCGCGGTCGAGGATGCCACCCTGCCCCCCGAACTGGTGCAGGCCGAGTCTGCGCTTGAAAAGCGAGACTTGAGTACTGCCGAGTCCCTTCTGAAGACGGTCACCAGCCGTGACCCTGCCAATTACCGCGCTTGGTTCGATCTGGGCTTCCTGTACAACGCTCAAGGCAAGTCCGAGGACTCCATTGCTGCCTACCGCCACTCGGTAACGGCAAAAAACGATGTCTTCGAATCCAACCTGAATCTCGGTCTGATGTTGGCCAAGGCGGGAAGGCCAGACGCTGAACAATTTTTGAGGGCCGCCACCAGACTGAAGCCGACTGATCACGTCGAAGAAGGCCAGGCACGCGCATGGCTGTCGCTGGGCCATGTTCTCGAGAGCACCAAACCTGACGAAGCTCTGACGGCGTACCGCATGGCCAGCAGCCTTCAGCCCAAAGATCCTGAACCGCATCTTTCGGCTGGCCCTTTGCTGGAAAAACAGAATAAATATGCCGAAGCCGAGCAGGAATACAGGCAGGCGCTTGCTAAGGATCCGAACTCGCCCGAGGCGCTCATCGGGATCGCGAATATTTATATGCGTGGTACGCGCTTTATCGAAGCCGCCGAGACACTTCGAAAGTTGGTCGCCCAGCGGCCCGATTATGGCCCCGGCCACATACAGCTGGCCAGAGTCCTGGCGGCCGAGAAGAAGTTTGAAGAGGCTATACCCGAGTTTCAGGCAGGCTTGAAACTCAATCCAGCGGACAAGGACGCACAGCGTGATCTGGCTGAAGTGTATGCATCGGCCGGAAAGTTCGTCGATGCTCAACTGCTGTACGAAGCGCTACTCGGAGCGACTCCCAACGATGCTGCTCTCCACCACAGCCTCGGCCGTGCTTACATGAAGCAACGCAAGTTTCCGCAAGCCCAGCAGGAATTCGTCGCCACGCTGAAGCTGAAACCTGATTTTGGTGAAGCCTATGGTGATCTAGCCATGGCCGCCGACCAGAACAAGGATTATCCCACCACCATACGGGCTCTGGACGTGCGGTCCAAATTCCTGCCGGAGTTGCCCGCCACGTATTTTCTTCGGGCCACCGCCTACGATCATCTCCGTGCTTACAAACAAGCGGCGGAGAATTATCATCTATTTCTACAGGCGTCCAGCGGGCAGCTTCCGGAGCAGGAGTGGCAGGCTCGCCATCGCCTGATCGCAATCGAACCGAAAAAGTGACCAAATGCGAACCTGGGCTCTTCTGATCACCACGATCCTGATAACTGCGCTGCTGGCTCTGGGCAAGAAAGAAGACAGCCTTGAGGAGTTGAAAGCGCGTTTGACGAATGCGTCTGCTGATCAACAGATCTCGCTAGGCCTCGAGATTGCCCAGCGTCAACTCACGTCTGCCGACAAACTCTATTCTGACGGCAACGCCGAGCAAGCTCGCAGCGCGGTTAGCGACGTGGTGCAGTACTCCGAAAAAGCCGGCGAAGCTGCAACTCAATCCGGAAAGAAGCTAAAGCAGGCGGAAATCAGCGTTCGCAAGATGGCCCACAAGCTCCTTGAGATCAAACGCTCCGTTAATTTTGAAGATCAACAACCTTTGCAAGACGCTGCGGATCGTCTCGAACATGTGCGCTCCGAGCTCCTTTCCCGAATGTTTGGCCCGAGCAAGAAATGAAACCATATTCCATCGCGCTCCTCCTGCTTGCACTCGTTTGCTCTATCCCGCGCTGTTCCTATGCGCAGCACCACGCCGATCTCGCTCCCGCCGAGATAGACCAGCTACGTGATTCGATGATGGAGCCTGATACCCGCCTGAAGCTGTATGTCAAGTTTGCCAAGGCGAGGATCGATGCCCTCGATCAGCTTCGTACTGATCCGAAGATCTCCGCCGCTGACCGTCCTGCGCAAACTCACGACAAGTTGCAGGACTTCGTCGATATCTATGATGAACTTAATGACAACATCGACATGTATGTCGATCGCAAGGACGACATACGCAAGCCGCTTAAGACCGTCATTGAAGCCGACGCAGAATTCCAGGCAAAGCTCAAGGCTTTCCAGGATTCCTTAACCGCCTCGAAAGAGGACACCAAACCCTTCGAGTTCGTCCTCCGCAATGCAGTCGACGACCTTAACGACAGCGCTCAGGACCACCGGAAATTGCTCGACGAACAGGAGCAGGCTGCAAAGAACAGAAAGAAGCACAAAGGAGACAAGCAACAGCAGTAAGTCTTCAACAGCCGATCCCGATCGGAAAACAGACGGCTTCCTCCCTTCCCGCCTCGTGCTAATCTGACCACCGTGAGAGAGGGCCTCCTCCCTATATTTCAGGAAAGCTATCGCGACCTTAGACCGCGAGCTCCCATACCTGAAATGTCGGTGCAGTTCTTTCCTTTTGCCAACGTGAATAACACGATTCGTCTGCGGGAAGGCAAATTGCTGGTGCGTCTCTCCGACCTATTGGAGGGCGCGCCGGAAAGCGTGTTGCGGTCCATCGCCCACATCTTGCTGGCGAAGATGTACCGCAAACCCATCGATAGGGCCTTCGCCACTCGCTATCGCAAATACATTTCGAGTCACTACATGAGCAGTAAGGCCCACCTGGTCCGCCAGATGCGAGGACGAAAACGCATTGACACGCATCGCGGCCGTGTATACGACCTGAACCAACTCTTCGACGACCTGAACTTGCGCTTCTTCTTTGGCCTGCTGGCTCGCCCCAACTTGACGTGGAGTCAGAATCACGCCCGCAACAGTTTGGGACACTACGATCCCGCCCACAACATCATCGTCGTTAGTCGTGTTTTCGATCATCCACGTGTACCTCGTTACGCGGTCGAGTACATCGTCTATCACGAGATGCTGCACCTTAAATTCCCCGTCAAATTGCGTGGCAGCCGCCGCTGTGTGCACTCGCGAGAATTCCAGGCGGAAGAAAAGCTCTTCCCGCATCTGGATCAGGCCAAGTTGTTCCTGAAAAACCTGTGAACCGGAGTGGGCATTCAGACCTTAACAACCTGACTCATAGCAGCCCTGCGCTCAAGGGCTTGATTGTGAGCCGCCATGGCAAGCGCCCCAAACCACAGGAGCAGGAAGACAGCCATCACGTTCGGGTGACCGGTGCGAAACCACAGCAACAGATACAGCGGCGTACAGAATATGGCTAGAAGAGAGATGACGAAGCTGAGGCGTACATAACGCGATAAATGACCATCCTGCACTAGCAACCCCAAGCTTACGGCTATCGGTATGAGCAGAGCAGCTAAATCGTAGATGAAGGAATGATATCCAACCAGCACTGCCGCGACCAGAGTGACTGAAAAAGCTATATCAAAACCGGTCTTGCTGCGCCCTGCTTTACCCCACGTTCTGATCGCGAGGAATAGCACCACTGCCGACAGCAATATAACGGCCGTTAACACCAACGTCGCGGGAAACCGCTTCGCTAACAAAGTGTCCAGCAGGCCACGAATGTTTGTAGTTTGACTTGGCGTCAAGATGACTTTGCTCTTGTGCTGTTCGAGCCACCAAATGTAGCCGGGATAATGCAGCAGGTTGCGCCATCCGACCAGCCAGGCAGAGACCCCCGCCAAGGCAAGCGCGGTCACGATAAATGACGTGATCAAGCGGTAGCGCCTGCTGAAAAACAGGACCAGCACGAACGGCACGATCAGGTGGAATCTAAATAGCCCCAGGGCCAGCCAGAACCCGGCACGGCCTTGGGCGTCCTCTTTCAAGGCAATGAATGCAAGGCTGTAGAAGAGGGATAAAAGAATCACGTCTTGGCCTTGCAAGAGCACGAAAATGACGGGGAAAAACGCCAGTTCTACTCCAAACACAACCAAAGGTGAGACGTTTTGCAACACCCCCAAGTGGGGACGCAGCAGGTAAGGCAAGGCCAGCAAGATCAGTAGATTAAAGCCGTCCCATACTGCGAAAGCCACGCCATATGGAAGCACCGTAAGAGGCACGAACAGCAGCGCCTCAAATGGCGCGTGCATATAGGGTAAGGCCGCTTGGCGGATCGACACCCAGGGCGCAAACTCCTGTTGCACTCGCCACTCGCTCGCCAAGTCGTACAACTCATGTCGAAGCCCCACTCGGACCATCGTTCCGGCCATGTAGAACGTCGTAAAATCTGGGTAACCTTTGGCGATAACATCGCGTACGCGCCAGAATAAGACCAGGTGAAGCAATACCATCCCGAACAGAAATATCGCCAAAGCCGTGGTAATCTTCTTTAGTTTCATGACTCGGGAGGCCGCCGCGACCCGCCCGATTCTACACTGGGGAAATTCGTGCAGCTGACCGGTGGATCCGACATGGTCGCTGAATGAACTGCTTGACGATGGTTCCCGATACGTTTAGAGCTAAAAATATCCAGATTAGCTGTAATATGGGGAGGCCGGGCGCCACTTCTCGCTTCATGCACACGTATTCCCTCGAGGAACGAGTTAGTACTCGTTCGGCGTGCATTGGCCTGTGGTGACGCTCCCTGAGCTTGGAGGTAAGAATGCTGCAACTGATGCAAAGAGCATGGAGAGAAGAACAAGGCCAGGACATAGCCGAGTACGCCGTGATGCTGGCCGTCATCCTCGTCATCGTGGTTGGCACCATTCGCCTTATTGGGTCGAATGCCAACACCGTGTTTTCTCAAGTGGCAAGTTCAATCGGGTAATTTTGCCCCCGGAGCGACTCGTTCACTTTGCACCTGCTCCACCGAGAAATCGCGAACGGACTATGTGGCCGGGCAGCCGTTCCGTCCTACGCAGGACCACGCGGCGCCTGCCCAAAACAATGCATGTGCCGCGGCTTTCCCCGTTTGAATTCTCACACATGAAGGCTGTCCTGCTGCGGTCGCTATGCGTGCAAACGCAACTGGTATCTTAAGGAACCTGAATGAATCGAACACGTCTCCTGTTTATTGGACTGCTGGCGTTGGCGCTTGGCGGACTACTCAGTTCCTTCGTATATAAGACGCTGCAGGCCAGAACCGGCCAGCCGCAAGCGCCGGGTGTGGACGTCGTCGTCGCCGCCAACAACTTGACGGTCGGAGCCAGGATTGAAGACCGCGATCTGCGGCTCGTAAGATTTCCGGCAGAAAGCCTTCCCGAGGGCGTCTTTCATTCCAAAACGCGCGTCGTCGGTCGCGGCGTAGTTCTGCCCATCTCCAAAGGCGAATTCATTCTGCCCAGCAAGGTAGCTGGCGAAAATGCCGGGTCCGGTATGCCCGCTCTAATACCGCCGGGCATGCGGGCCGTGTCGGTAAGAGTCAATGAAGTGGTAGCCGTCGCCGGCTTCGTGGTTCCCGGAACCCGAGTCGACGTACTGCTTACCGGCAGCCCCGGAGGAACTGCGGATAACCAAACCACCACGGTGCTGGAGAACATTGCCGTGCTCGCCGCCGGACAGAAATTGGAGCGCAATGCCGCGGGCGAGCCGCAAAGTGTGCCTGTAATTACCCTCTTGGTGTCTCCTGAGGACGCGCAGAAACTGACCTTGGCTAGTCAGGAAGGCCGCATTCAGCTTTCTCTAAGAAATCCGCTCGATACCAACCAGCAAAAGCTTCCCTCGGTTCGCAATGCAGTGCTCTACGGCGCATCAGCGCCCCTTCCCGCTACTCTGAACGCGCGACCCAAACTAGCACGGGTCTCCAAACCAGCACCTGCATCTGCGCCGCCGAGTCCCTACACGATCGAGGTGATTCGAGGACAAGAAAAGAAGGAAATCAAGTTTGATCAGTGAGCTCAGCACTGAATTCGTCCGGCACTGTAAGACCCGATCCTTTATGGAGAGAGCCTTGAACATGAGAGTTGGCCGCAAGTACGCCGCACTGGCAGCGCTGCTGGTGGTTAGTTCGATTGCCCTGGGTCAGGCACAGGCAAATACCCCTAATCCTGCCCCTGATCAGAGCAACACTCCTCCCAACACCGGCTCGCAAGGTGCGCCGACGCCGTCCAATGCCACCCCCGTGGTTACGGCTCCACCACAAAATTCGAACGCAAACCCGCAAGCGCCAGTTGCCCCCAGTACCAGCTCATCTCCTCAGGCGGAACCGGCCGCAGCGGCACCGCTGCGCGTCCTCGTGGGCAAGTCCCTATTGATTAACACCACAGAGCGGCTGAAGCGCGTGGCGGTAACTGATCCTGCGGTTGCTGATGCCCAACCAATTACCCCAACCCAGATTCTGGTGCACGGTCGCGCTCCCGGCGAAGTTTCGTTGCTCATCTGGGATGAACTGGAACGCTCGCGCAGCTTCGACCTGCGAGTCGATGTAGATGTGAGCGCTGCGACCGAAGAGATCCACCGGGTCTTCCCTGACGAGCAAATTACGGTGAGCCCCTCGCGGAACGCGATCGTGCTCTCCGGTCATGTTTCAACCGAGGACGTCGCCAAGAGGGCCGCCCTCATTGCGGACGCCTATTCTAAGAGCGTTGTTAACGTATTGAGCTTCGGGCCAGTGGGAGCGCAGGAGATACTGCTGGAAGTCAAGTTCGCCGATGTCGATCGGTCTGCGACCGTACAGCTGGGAGTGAATCTTTTTTCGACGGGCGCGGGCAACACAATTGGAACGACCACTACAGGACAATTTGGCGGCTTTTCGGTGAACAACTCGGGTAGTCAGGGTTCAGGCAGCAGCGCCCCGGGGTCGAGTGGCACAATCAACTTCAATAATGCACTCAATATCTTTCTTTTCCGCCGTGACATCAATTTCGGCGCCATCATTGCCGATCTCGAGCAGAAGAATTTACTGCAAATTTTGGCTGAACCCAACCTGATTGCGGTTAATGGCAAGGAGGCGAGTTTCCTGGCTGGCGGTGAGTTTCCGTTCCCCGTAGTACAGGCGGGACAAGGTGTTTCTTCCGTGACCATCCAATTTCGCGAATTTGGCGTGAAATTGAAATTTACCCCGGTCATCATGCCTTCCGGCGCTATTCATCTGCATGTAGTGCCCGAGGTCAGCGCCTTGGACTTTGCCAATGGACTCACCATTTCCGGCTTCAATGTTCCCGCGCTCACCACACGGAAAGCCGATACCGAGTTTGAAATCCAGGATGGCCAGAGTTTTGTCATCGCCGGGCTGCTCGATAACCGTGTCACCAGCGTCATGAACAAGATGCCAGGAATTGGGGACATACCTGTACTGGGCTATTTATTCCGTAGCAAGAGCGCAACCAAGAGTCGATCAGAACTGATGGTCATGGTAACCGCACGTAAAGTGTCTCCGTCGGCCCAGCCGCCGGCAGGACCCAGCACACCGCGACCCTATATGGACAAGGACAAATTTGACAATAAGAAGCCTTCCGGCGGTTCCCAGTAGCCATCCTGAGGCAGCGCAAGAGAAACCCGTGGCAGTGCTGGTGGAATGCGGTAAGCTTATATTCAACAGGTGCTCCAGGGGCCAGGAATGCCCGAACTCTCCGTAGTCATAGTCACACCCGATAACGAACAGCGAGCCGTGCTTCAGGTCCTCGTTGATGGCACTAGTGTGGCTCGCACAGTGCATTCCTGCGCTACCTTCCCAGTTGCGGCTACAGACCCTGTGGTCCGGCGTATCCAGGCAGCCAATGCCGATGTCGTTCTGATTGACATCCCAACCGACGGAGCCACCAACGCTCTGCGCGCCATTGAATTACTCCATCAGGAACTTCCCGCCACTGCCGTCTTTGCCATCGGCACCCTGCACCAGCCGCAGGTCATCGTTAACGCTATGCGGTCAGGCGCTCGCGAATTCCTGGAGCGGCCGACCACCACCACTGATTTGCTGGAAGCCTTTGTCCGGCTCACGACCGCCCAGCGCAAGCTGGGAAGCGAAGGGTCACGCGGCAAGTTGTTTACCGTGGTAAATGCTAAAGGGGGCAGCGGCGCAACTACCGTGGCGGTGAATCTGGCGGTCGCGCTGCAAGCGGCGCACCAGAACGTCGCATTAATTGACCTGGCGCCGCTCGGCCATGCCGCATTGCACCTCAACATGAAGCCCCTCTTCACCGTGGGCGACGCCATCCGCAACCTGCACCGGCTCGACAGTTCCCTGCTGGAAAGCTTCATGACGCGTCACAGTGACGGTTTGCAGGTTCTTGCGGGAGCCAATATGCCCGCCCTGGTCGAGCCCTCCACCGCTGAGTTCGCAAGACTGCTTGACATGCTGGTGAATCATTACCGCTACGTCGTCGCCGATACCTCAAGCCGCATGGATAGCACGACGCGCCTTGTCTGCAACCTCTCGGAAAGCGTTCTACTCGTGGGTCACACCGACGTTGCGTCGCTCTGGAGTGCCGCCCGTGTACTCCAGTTCCTTTCCGAAACCGGCAGCCGAGAGCGTGTGCGTCTCGTCCTGAACCGCTTCCGCAAAGTTCCTGGATTCACGGAAGCCGATGCTGAAACCGCTGCAGGGGCAAAGCTTCTCTGGAAAATTCCAAACTCTTATTTGTCGGTGTCGGCGGGGATTGATCGCGGCGTCCCGATCATGCAACAGAACCACACCGAGATAGCGCGTTCCTTTGCAGGCCTGGCCTCGGTGCTGACGCAAAATGATATTGAAGTGAAACGGACTGCTTGGTCTTTGTTCAAGACCGTATAGCGTCGCGGGTTGTTGTCTTAGAACGAGATCCGATTTGGACCGAACACAGCACGGATGATGATGGCGAATCTACAGACATTCGAACGAAGTGAATACCAGCAGGTCAAGTCTGATCTTCACCGCAAGATCCTGGACCGCCTCAACCTGGAGAAACTCGGGCGCACACCCAGTGAGACGGCACGCGAAGAGGTGCTCATCCTCATTCGCAACTCCGTAAACAGCGAGGCCGTGCCGCTCAGCTTTGCGGAGCGCGAACGACTCGCGCGTGAGATCCTCGACGAGATATTCGGCCTCGGCCCTCTCGAGCAACTTTTAAAAGACCCGACCATCTCCGATATCCTGGTCAACCGGTACAACAAGGTATATATCGAGCGCAATGGCAAGCTTGAACTGACCGGGCTCACGTTCAAGGATGACGCTCACCTGATGCAGATCATCGATCGCATCGTTTCCCGCGTCGGACGCCGGGTGGACGAATCGTCCCCCATGGTCGATGCCCGATTGCAGGACGGCTCCCGCGTAAACGCTATTATTCCTCCCCTCGCTATCGATGGCCCTTGCCTCTCGGTTCGTCGTTTCGGTCGTGATCCGCTCACTGCTCGCAACATGATCGAGAACAAAACTCTGACCGAACCAATGCTGGAGCTGCTGTCCTCCATGGTCAAGGGGAAGCTCAACATACTGATCTCCGGCGGTACCGGCGCCGGAAAAACCACATTGCTCAACGTGCTCTCGGGATACATCCCTTCCACCGAGCGTATCGTTACCATCGAGGATGCGGCCGAATTGCAACTGAAGCAGGAGCACGTCGTACGCTTGGAAACGCGCGCGCCCAACATTGAAGGAAAAGGCGCTGTCCGGCAAAGGCAACTCGTGATCAACAGCTTGCGTATGCGTCCCGACCGCATTGTGGTGGGCGAGGTACGCGGCGAAGAAGCGTTTGACATGTTGCAAGCCATGAATACGGGCCACGAGGGTTCCTTGACGACCGTGCACGCAAACTCCCCCCGCGATGCGCTCGCCCGCATTGAAAACATGTCCCTGATGGCTAATTTGAATATCCCGGAGCGCGCCGTGCGTCAGCAGATGACGTCGGCCATACAGGGCGTGGTTCAGGTCGCTCGCCTCTCGGATGGCACGCGCAAGGTCATTTCCATCTCCGAAATCACCGGCATGGAAGGTGACGCGATCTCCATGCAGGACATTTTCTCCTTTGAACGCATCGGAATCGATGAAAGCGGAAAAATCCGAGGTACATTCAAGGCAAGCGGCATCCGGCCGCGCTTCGCCGAACGTTTAGCCACGGCGGGCTGTCGCTTACGTCCCGCCATGTTCGACTCAAGGATGGAGATCTGAGCTTCATGAGAGGAGGACAAGCCCAATGACTGCGGCTATCACCATGATCGTGTTCATAGTGGTGGCGCTCGCCGTATTCATCGGCGGCTCCCTGCTCGATGAGCGACGCGCCCGCGCCCGCCTTCTGCGTGAGCGTCTTGCCGCGGCACAGAAAGCTCCAGAACGCGAACCAAGCGAAGAACTGGCTCTGCTGCGCGATGAACAGCTCAGCGAGATTCCTGTTCTCGACACTTTCTTAAAACGTTCGGCGCAGGTCTCCGCTCTGCAAAGGCTGCTTTCTCAGGCGGATATGACCATCCGTGCCGGCAGCTTCCTGCTCATTTGTCTGGTCACAGGTATCGCTCTTAGCGCTATTGTGCTGTTCTGGGTGCAGTCAGGAATGTTTGCCTGGGCCGCGGGTTTGATCGGCTTCTTCGTCCCTTATTCCTACGCTTCCTACAAACGCACGAAACGTTTCGACCGTTTCGAGGAGCTGTTTCCCCAGGCAATCGACACACTGGCACGCGCCGTACGCGCAGGTCATGCCTTCACTACCGCCTTGGAACTAATCGCCAACGAGGTCAACGAGCCGGTCGCCGGTGAGTTCCGCAAGCTCTTCGAAGAACAAAAATTTGGAATGCCCGTCCGCGACGCCCTGGTAAATCTCACCGAGCGAGTCCCGCTCGTCGACGTCAAGTTCTTTGTTACCGCCGTCATGTTGCAGCGCGAAACTGGTGGGAATCTTGCTGAGATCCTCGATAACCTGTCCTATGTGATCCGCGAGCGCTTCAAAATTCTTCGCCAAGTGCGTGTGTTTACCGCTCAAGGCCGTTTAACAATGTTGCTTCTTATGGGCTTGCCGCCCTTGGTAGTGGTAACCATGTTGGTCTTTAACCCTGGGTTCATTCGGCCATTGTTCTCGGAACCGCTAGGCCATACGCTGATTGTGATTGGCATTACCTTACAGACTATTGGATATTTCATTATCCGGAAGATCATCCAGATTCAGGTGTAATACATGATACTGGCGCTCACAATTTTGATCTTTCTAACCGTCGCGGTCGTAATCTTCTCCTTCGGGGCCGCCGTGGTTACGCCCAACTCGGCCATTGGAGCCCGCCTGCGGTCGCTCGGCTTCGAGCGCGACACTCCAACTCCGAAACCCGCAACCGCAGTCAAGGAGCGCCTTCAGGACGCAATCGGTCCGCTCAGTCGAGCCTTGCCGCTTTCGCCTGCGGAGGCCTCGAAGACCCGCACTTGGCTCATGCAGGCTGGTTTTCGCGACCCGAAGCACGTCACCATCTATTTCGCCCTTCGCGTGCTGGGAGTCATTATTGGGATCTCGCTCGTCGGCGCCTTGGGCATCGGCTTGAACTCTCCCTGGTTCCTTGTCGGCATCCCCGGACTCGGCTTTTTGTTGCCACGCTTCATACTCAAGCGCATGATCAAATCCCGTCAGCATCGCATTCGCATCGGTCTCGCCGATGCGCTTGACTTGACCGTGATCTGCGTGGAAGCCGGGCTCTCGCTGGATCAGGCCATGGCTCGTGTCGGTGATGACTTAAATCATGCTCACCCCGACTTGAGCGATGAATATCATCTGGTTAACCTGGAAATGCGCGCCGGCAAACCCAGACCCGAAGCCCTGCGTAACCTCGCCGAACGCACCGGGGTCGACGACCTCAAGGCACTTGTCGGTGTTCTGATTCAAACCGATCGATTTGGCACCAGCGTCGCCCAAGCTCTTCGCGTTCACTCTGACTCATTGCGTACAGAGCGCCGCCAGCGCGCCGAGGAGCAAGCCGCTAAAACTACGATTAAAATGGTTCCAGCATTGGTAGTGTTTGTCCTCCCCTCCATGTTCTTTGTCACTTTGGGGCCGGCGGTCATTCAACTGATCCATACCCTGCTGCCGGGAAAGTGACGTTGTAAACAGTGACTTCAGGAGTCTTGATGTCGGCGCCTTCAGCTCAGGGATATGCCTACAATGTCACTAGGAACGCATATCTGGCCACCGAGTTGATCAAAGCTGGCACACATTGGAGCCGCCTGCGCGGCCTGATGGGTACTCGATCCGGCAAATTCCCCGCCGGCAAAGGTCTTTGGATTACGCCCTGCCGCGGCGTTCACACCCTTGGCATGCGCTTCGCTATCGACGTGGTTTATCTGGACTCCAGCCACATCGTAGTCCACATGGAAGAAGCGTTGAAACCCTGGCGAGTGGCGCCCGTACGATTGCGCGCGGCGAGTGTCTTGGAATTGCCTCCGACGACAGTAAGTAAAACCGGAACTGCGCTCGGAGATGAAATCGATATCGGTTTTGGAAGCTTTGGGTCACGAGCAGCATGAGTCGAATGCCTTCAATCCTGAGCGAAACGCCACTGGAGATCAAGGAAGTCCCCGTCAACTTCGGTGATGCTCCGCGATTGCTCGTGCAATGGTCATCGCCCTGGCAAGAGTTCGTCACAGCCATCCGTCCCGCGTTGAGCCGCTCCCCCAAACGGCTTGCCGGGGAAGCTCCCGTGGGAATGTTCCCGGGAAAAGGAATGGTGGCAGGCTGGATTTTCGAAGCGCTCCTCCTCGTAGCCGTAGTCATCCTTCCGGGAAAGCTCACCGGTATTCAGCCCTATACACCTCTGCCAAAACCGAAATATGACGTCATTTACTTTTCCGGTGAGGAACTGCCGCAAACCAGCGATGTCGGCGGCGCGCAGACCGGAAAAGCTGGACGAGCAGGCGGGCACGAAGCTCTGCATCGCACTCAGACCATCAAAGTCGCCCGGGGGGACTCACCCACCGACAAGGTGGTCGACGCGCCCAAACTGAACTTGCCCAAGTCGGATCAGCCCGTCGCCAACCTGCTGGCTATCAAGACCGTACCTGGGCCTCCTCCAGCCTCCGGACTTCGTTCTTCCCTTCCCGCTTTGCCGGCGATCAACCCGATTGCGCCTCCTCCCCAGGTTTCCCGGGAAAAACTGAATCAAGCACTAACGCTGAATTCCGGCGTCATCGCTCCCGCTCCACAGATCACACGCGAGAAAATGCAGAGCGTTCCGGCCCTCACTACGCAGGTCGTCGCCCCTCCACCGAGTGTGCAGCGTGACTCGGCTGGCGTTCGCTTACCACAAGTCGGAACCGAGATCGTGCCGCCACCCGTTTCGGCCCCCGTGAGTACAACGTCGATGGCTTCGCGTTTGAACTTGCCTGAACCTGGCGTCGTCGCGCCGCCACCCAGCATGGTGAGCCACGACGTATCCTCGTTCCCCGGAAGTACAGGAGCAGATTTCTCCCAGTCGATTGTTCCCCCACCTGTGCAGGTCGATGGTCAGCTCTCCAATCGTCAGCAAGCAGGCAGTCTGGCAGGAGCCAGCAATGTTGTGCCACCTCCCGTCGAAGTGAACGGGCAAGGACAGCTTTCGACCCGCCAGCAAGCAGGCACTTTGGCAGGAACTTCTAGCGTTGTGCCCCCGCCCGTGCAACTCGGAAGCGGGGTTTCGGGCAATCGTGGGACCGGGAACATTAGTTTGGCCAACGGAGTCGTACCTCCTCCGCCCTCGTTTACTGGCGGAACATCGTTATCTGGTCGCGGACGCGGTGGCTCTGGCGCTGGACTGGGCGGCCCGTTCGACGTGGGTTCAGTTACCGCGCCTCCGAAGGGCGCGGCCGGCAATGGAGACAAAGCTGGCGTTGTCATTTCCAACCAGCCCGGATCGCGTGTAGGTATGCCGGGCAGCGGTGGCGCAGGTTCAATATCGATGTCACCCGCTGGATCGAAGCCTGGCATCGGCGGCTCTGGCGGCGGAAATGGGATTGGCCGCGGCACGGGACCAGGCAGCGGATTGGAAGGCACCGGTTCGGGTGCCGCTAAGACCGGCGCAGGGCATGGCGCAGAGCTGGCGGCCAAGGGAGGCATCTCGCCCTATCCGGGTGCAGGCGGTGCGGGAACTGGCCGAGGGGGCGCCTCTCCCGCTCCGGGCATTGCCGTCAATGGCGGCAATACGATTACGCTGCCCAGCTTCGGCGCAGACGGTGCCGGCAATGTTCCTGCGCGTTCCGGCACCCTCGCCCCAAAACACGGTCCCGGCATAACGATAGAAGCCACCCCGCGTTCCGGTGGCGCGTTCAATCTTTATGGCGCCCTTAAAGGCGACAAGGTTTACAGCATTTACATTGACACCACTGCAGGAACCGTCGTTTTGCAATATGCGGATCCCTCTTCCGCAGCCCACCGCTATCACCAGGAACTGTCGCCTCCTGAACCGATGCGCGCCGATGTCCCTGCCGGCCTTCCGCACTCCCGAGTCGTTATCGCGTGCGTGCTGGATCGAGCCGGAGTTCTGCGGAATCTGCACATCCTCGAGCCCGGTTCGGCAGAGATGGACTCCAGGATTCTGGCCGCGCTTCCTTCCTGGAAGTTCCGTCCGGCACAACGAGGCGACCAACCCGTGGAAGTCAACGCCATCCTCGGCTTCAACATCGACACGCGATAGCGATTAACGCGCGGATCGCTCGAATACCGCGGCTGTGTTGTCGCTATAAATCCCTCTCCACGCTGCACTCTGGCGAAGAGCATCACTGATCTTGGACTTGGTCGGCATCACGATGAGGTCGACGTGGTTTTCATCCAGCACTGCCTGCCAGTCTGATTCCACATGCAGGACCTTCAAGTATTCCCTTAAGTATTCTTCTCCGTAAAAATCATGACGGTCGTCGATGAACACCTTCTGTGCAGGATAGAGCCGATAGATCAAATATCCTCCATAGGAATCCAGACTGAAGATGGGCTCCCGGTAGCCATGCCGAACCATGAAATCTACAGCCTGTACGGGAAAATGATTGGCATTGAAATGTGCGTTCAGAACTTGCCTGCCCAGAATGACGCCTTGATTTAGACACACCGCTGCGCTACTGACAACCAACACGATGGGCCACAAATGACCCCGAAGATGCATCTCTAGAGCTGTGAATCGTTCTTGCGACACAAGCAGCCGCTGCCATTGCTGAAATGTCTGTGCGCGATAGCACCGCGACAGTATCGGCGCCACCGTAAGCGTCAGCAGCATCGAGGACACGGGAAGATTTCTTGCCGCCCACAGTCCTGAAAAGCTACAGAAGGCGATTACCAGCCACTCCGACCAACGAAGTTGAGCGCGTGCAACCAGGATTGCAATTACCGTCACTCCGAGTAAGAGCACAAACAATTGCGTTGGCGCCCTGTGAAAATTGGGTCTCCGGAACTCCTCAATGTGATGCATGAAGAACGGGCTCGAGAGGTATTGATAAACATGCACGTGAAGCTTGTAGCCGTAGGGATTGAGCAGACTCGTCAGCGCTGTCATCACCGAGACCGCTGCAACCATGCGCGCGTGCGCTAGCGCGCCTGTACGCAATTGGTCATTGCGAGATCCAAAAGCAGTGACTACGTCGGCTACGAAATAGATCCCCAGCAAGACAAATCCCATTACAAAGCTGCCATGCAAGTTTACCCACAGGATCATCAGCACCGGCAGACATATGGGTGTCGGATCAGCTCGCCCTTCGAGAGTGGATCGTTGAGATTGGTCGAGAATCCAGAACCAGATGATCGTTAATAGCCATCCCACTACGTGTGGTCTGGCTAAAAAATGGATCGACGACGCCATAATGGAAAACAGCAGGAGCAGCACGGTCGTTGCCAACGCTCCCCCATTCTTCAACGACCACCGAAAAACGAATGAGAACGTCAGAGCCACACAAAAGGCGCTGAATGTCACCACCCCGTTAAGGCCTGCTGCTCGGTGAATCCAGGCAATCAGAGCGTCATACAACCACTCCCATGCAAACCATGTTCGCCCAGCCATGGTCGCCGAGAACACGTCCACTTGTGGGACCGCGCGCGTCGCGAGTATGTTTTCACCGCTTCGGATGTGCCAGCCAATGTCAGCGTCACCCAACATCGCCGGAGCCAACGATCCGTAGGTGAGTGCGAAGAATAGAATCATGAATATGACGTCCGCTATCGAGGGAAGCAGGAACGTTAACAATGGCGAGATTGGCCGCCCTGAGTTCCCGCTCGGCGCTAATATCGACGGGCGGGGAATTTCCTGCTTCGTGTTGATGGACTCAGGCACTGACGCGCCATGTTACCCGAAGCGCACCATTTCCTGAACTCAAGGCGTATCTGAAGGGCTTGGGTCTGGTGCTTCAGGCCGGAGTAGCACGATCTTCTTTCCAATCACAAAAACATCGACCTCCAGGGGCCCTTCGGTAATCTATTAACTATGCGTACGGCGCACAATCCGCATGTCGTCATCATCGGCGGGGGATTTGGTGGTCTACGTGCCGCCCGTGGTTTGTCACGTCATCCTGTGCGGATCACGCTCCTTGATCGCCGGAATCACCATCTCTTCCAGCCTTTGCTCTACCAGGTTGCGACCGCGGGACTCTCTCCCGGCGACATTGCCGCCCCTATTCGCTGGATCCTGCGGGGCCAGAAGAACGTCCAGGTGCTGCTCGGAGAAGTGCTCGACATCGATCTCGCAGCCAAGGTAGTGAAGCTTGCAGATGCTAGTGTCCCTTATGACTACCTCGTAATCGCCACTGGCGCAACTCACTCTTACTTTGGGCGTGACGAGTGGGAGCCCTTTGCTCCCGGGCTTAAGACTATCGAGGACGCAATCGAAATGCGCCGTCGCGTCCTTCTCGCGTTCGAACTGGCGGAGCGTCAGGCGGCAGAGGGTGAAGGCCAGATTCAACTCAACTTTGTGGTCATAGGCGGCGGACCGACCGGCGTTGAACTCGCCGGCACGCTGGCAGAAATCGCGCGTGTCGTGTTGGCTCAAGAATTCGCATCCATCGACCCCAAGCGCACTCGCATAATCCTGCTCGAGGGTGGACCACGCGTCCTTCCCGCATATTCAGAAGATCTTTCCCGCAGCGCCGAGAATCAACTCCGCAAGCTGGGCGTCGAGGTGCAAACCTCCGCAATGGTCACTCGGGTCGAATCCGACGCGGTTTATGTCGGCAACACCAGAATTCCTGCCGTCGTGATTTTGTGGGCCGCGGGCGTGGCCGCCTCCCCTCTCGGAAAAAAGCTGGGTGCGCCCATTGATCGCGCGGGACGAGTCATGGTGGAGCCTGATCTCAGCGTTCCCGGCCACCCTGAGGTATTCGTCATCGGTGATCTCGCGGCCTTGAAGGACAAGAATGGCAAGCCTTTGCCCGGGCTGGCACCCGTAGCCATGCAAGAGGGCGACGCGGTTGCTAAGACCATCAGCCGCGACTTGAAACACAAGCCGCGCAAACCCTTCCACTATTTCGACAAAGGCACGCTAGCTACCATTGGACGGGCTGCCGGCGTGGCCCAATTCGGAAAGATTCATATCTCCGGTTATTTCGCCTGGTTATCATGGCTGTTCATTCATATCTTTTTTCTGATCGGCTTCCGCAACCGGCTCCTGGTCATGATTGAGTGGGCTTGGTCTTACTTTACCTATCAACGCGGAGCGCGTCTGATCACCGGTGATAATCGGTTGCCAAGCTGGAGCAAAACTCATCCCTACGCGAATACCCAAAACGGCTCAGAGCCTGCGACCAAAGTACCGGATCACGCCGCTGACTAACGCTCCAGAGTTGCTGGAATAGCTATAATTATCCTGTCTTGAAATTCGTGCGCGGCATCGTCTTCCTTAACCTCTGGGTCGTCATGCTCGTTGCTTTCGCAACTGCCCAGAGTCCAGCATCGCGCGGCAAGATGCTGCTCGTTACGCCGTTTGAAAACGTTTCCGGTACGCCCGGTTTGCAGTGGATCGGCGACGCCTTTCCTGAAATCCTCGGACAGCGCATGTCATCCCGTGCCCTTTATGTCATCGGTCGTGACGATCGCCTGCGTGCATTTGATCAGCTTGGCCTCCCGGTCACACTGCGTCCATCTCGCGCCACTCTTTATCGCGTCGCTGAGCAAATGGGTGTCGATTACCTGGTTTTCGGATACTACAGTTTCGACGGTCGGATCCTCACTGGCAAAGCCCAGTTACTCGATATGGAGAAGATGCGCCTTTCTCCCGAGATTATCGAATCCGGTCCTCTGATAGAGCTGATTGATCTAGAGACAGCGCTCGCGTGGGATCTGGTGCGCATAGTTCGTCCTGACTTTCCGGTTTCTCACGACGCTTTCAAGGCGGCTGCTCCCCCCATCCGCCTCGACGCCTTTGAAAACTATATTCGGGGCATTCTCGCCACGATGCCGCAGGAGAAGATCCGCCGCTTTCGGGAAGCCGTTCGCCTCTCACCCAACTACACCGCGGCCCTGCTGCAACTCGGCAAGAGCTATTATTCGGAGCGCCAGTACGAGCAGGCGATCGCCACTCTTGAAAAAATCCCGAGCGGAGATTCCATTGCCCGCGAAGCCAGTTTTTACCTGGGCCTTGCTGCCTACTATCACGGCGACCTTGCAAAGTCTCAAAATGCTTTTCGCGCCTTGGCCTCGCAATTGCCCTTGATGGAGGTCTACAACAATCTTGGCGTGGTATCGGCGCGTCGCGGAGACAAAGGCGCGCTCGACTATTTT
>Ga0207657_10001447_pt1 | contig 25415 bp, 29 predicted proteins | sample KBSC33metaG_FD_184316 | JGI IMG/M metagenome (GOLD analysis project Ga0207657, IMG submission 184316) | Corn rhizosphere microbial communities from Kellogg Biological Station, Michigan, USA - KBS C3-3 metaG (SPAdes) (version 2) | ecosystem: Host-associated > Plants > Roots > Rhizosphere > Soil ... | reverse complement strand
TGCCCGCCATGCCCGACGGCAGCGATGCGCGCGCCCTTGTGCACGTCGAGGCCGACGTACCCCTCCTCCGTCAGCCGTGGCTCACCCGTGTGCAGCCCCATGCGCACGCGAATCGGCCCGCCGGCAAGTGCGTGCTGGCAGTCCGCAGCAGCGGCGACCGCGTTCGACGCGCGGGCGAACGCGACGAAGAACGCATCCCCCTGCGTGTCCACCTCGAAGCCCTCGTGCTCGGCAAACGCCGCCCGTAGTCGCCGCCGATGCTCGTGCAGCGCCTCCCCGTAGCCGTCGCCGAGCTCCTGCAGCAGCCGCGTCGAGCCCTCCACATCCGTGAACAGCAACGTCACGACACCGGTCGGGAGACCGCTCACCATCGCACACGATCATGCGCCCACGCCCGTTCGCTGTCCAGCGAGCATCGACACCGCGCCGTACGACGGTCGATCCCGGCCTCTGTCGGCGATGCGTTGCGCGGCCGACTATCGCTGACCGGAAGCGACCCAGTCCGCGAACGTCGGCCCCGCGAGGATGGCGTTTGGCCCCGGAAGCAGCGCGCCCTGTTCGTAGAGGGCGTCGTCCGGGTCGTCGGGGTTGCTCACGGCTTCGACCGGGACGCTCTCGCCGCGCCGAGCGACGACCAGCCGCGCTGCCTCGACCAGGATCTCCTCGCGCGGACCGGCGACCTCGATTGGCGATGACTCATCGGAAGCGCCGATCGCGACGCCGGCGACCGTTTCGGCGACCGTGCGCGCAGCCACCAGCTGCGTGCGCATCTTGGGGAGATAGACGGTGCCGTTCTGCATGCCGGCCTCCACCAGCTGCGACACGAACTCGTGGAACTGGGCCGCCCGCACGATCGTCACCGGGATCGGGCCCGCGAGCATCGCGCGCTCGTGTGCCTGCTTGGCCGCACCGTAGCCCGCCGTGAAGCGGTCGATGCCGATGATCGAAATGACGACGATCCGCTGGACGCCTGCCTTCGCGCCGATGTTCTGGAGGTTGGACGTCGCGGTGGTGAAGAACTCGGTCGCGGCCCGCTGATCAGGCGAGGCGCCGCTCGTCGCATCGACCACGACGTCGACGCCGCGCAACGCGTCAGCGAGACCGTCGCCCGTCACGACGTCGACGCCGGCAGAGCGGGAGATCGCCACCACCTCGTGGCCTTGCTCCTCGAGCACATCGACGATGTGATGTCCGACCCTGCCCGTCGCCCCTGCAACAGCAATCATCTCTCGCTCCTTTCGAGGTATCTGTCTCTTCCAGGAAGACGCAGTGCGCCGCGCAGATGTGACGGGGACCCGTCACGGGTTGCCTGTCACACGGGTTGCCTGTCACACGGGTTGCCTGTCACACACGCGACGACGCCGGTGTCATCGATGCAGACAACTCGAAAGGAATCACCATGCAAGGTCACAAGTCGTGGACACTGGCCGCGGTCTGCACCGGCGTCTTCATGCTCCTGCTCGACGTGACGATCGTGAACGTCGCGCTCCCCGACATCGAGCGCGACTTCGGCGCCTCCCTGTCGGATCTGCAGTGGGTGATCAGCGCCTACGCGCTCACGCTCGCTGCATTCCTGCTCACCGCAGGCTCGCTCGCCGACCTGTACGGCCGCCGCCTGCTGTTCGCGAGCGGAATCGCAATCTTCACGCTCGGCTCACTCGCCTGCGGGCTCGCGAGCGGAACGACCGTGCTCGCGATCTCACGCGGCGCTCAGGGAGTCGGCGGCGCGATCATGTTGGCGACGTCGCTCGCCCTCCTCGCGCAGGCATTCCAGGGCGCGGATCGCGGCGTCGCGCTCGGGATCTACGGGGCGACCACCGGGGTCGCCGTCGCCGTCGGCCCCGTGCTCGGCGGCCTGATCACGAGCGACCTCTCCTGGCGCTGGATCTTCTACGTCAACGTCCCGATCGGCCTGGTCGCACTCGCGATCACGCTCCTGCGCGTTCAGGAGTCGCAGAATCCGGGCGGACGCCGCCCCGACTGGGCCGGCTTCGTCACCTTCAGCACTGGGCTTGCCGCCCTCGTCTTCGGCTTGATCCAGAGCCAAGTCGACGGTTGGGGCGCGGGACGCGTCGTCGGGACGCTCGTCGCGAGCGCTGCCCTGCTCGGGCTCTTCTTCGTCGTCGAACGGGTCGTCCGACACCCGATGCTCGACCTCAGCCTGCTCCGCGTGCCGACCTTCGGCGGCGGGCTGCTCGCCGGCTGGGCGATCTCGGCCGCGCTCTTCGCGATGTTCACCTATCTCGTCGTCTACATGCAGAACAGCCTCGGGCTCTCAGCCGTGGCAACCGGCGTTCGCTTCCTGCCGATGACCGTTGCGATCTTCGTCACCGCGGGCATCGCCGGCCGGCTCACCTCCCTGGTGCCACGCAACCTGCTGATCGGCGTCGGCTTCCTCGCGATCGGCGGCGGGCTGATGCTGATGCGCGGCCTGACCGCGACCTCGACGTGGACGCACCTGCTCGCCGGCATGATCGTCGGCGGTCTCGGCGCCGGGCTCGTCAGCACGCCGCTCGTCTCCACGGCAGTCGGTGTAGTCGAGCCGGCACGCGCTGGGATGGCCTCGGGAATCAACACCACCGCCCGCCAAGTCGGCATCGCAACCGGCGTCGCCGGGCTGGGCACGATTCTCGCCTCGCACGTCCATGGATCGGTCATCGACCACCTGAGCACCACGGCGCTCGCAGCACACGGACCCGCACTCGCGCACGCGATCTCGACCGGCGGCGCGCCGCAGGCAATCGCCTCGACGCCGGCGCCGCTGCGCAGCCTGCTTACGGAAACCGCGCGCACGTCGCTCGTCGGTGGCCTCAATGCGATCCTGCTGATCGGTGCGCTCGTGTCCTTGGCGGCGGCGATCGCGTCGTTCGCGCTCATTCGCGAGCGCGACTTCATCACCACCGAAGAAGTCGTGGTCGAGGAGGAGGTATCGCTCGCTACGGCAGCATGACGGCGTGAGAGTGGAGCTCCTGAACGCAGGCTGGATCACCGCGGCCGCCGGAATCTGGCGGCGGGGTGACAGCCTGGAGCACACCATCCGCTTCCCCGTGCCGGCCTACGTGATCGAAACCGGCAGCGAGCGGATCCTCGTCGACACCGGCCTCCACCCCGATGCGGTCGAGCGCCGCGGCGAGCGTTACGGCGATACGAAGGCGCTTGGGCCGGTCGCGCTCGAGCTGGCGGCAAGCATCGCCGAGCAGACCGACGTGACGACGGTTACGAAGGTCGTGCTGACCCATCTGCACTACGACCATGCGGGCGGCCTCGCGCTCTTACCGTCTTCGATACCGATCGTCGTTCAGCGCCGCGAGTGGGAGGCCGCACAGGATCCGGCTCGCGCCGCACGCAATTACTTCCACGACGTCGACTTCGCGTCTGCCGCCCCGCGCGTCGTGCTCGTCGACGGAGACTGCGACCTGCTCCCGGACGGGTCGCTTCGCCTGCTCCTGACGCCCGGCCACACGCCCGGCCATCAGTCCGTGTGCATCGAGGAGCGGCTGGTGATCGGCGGCGACGTCTCACACTTCGCGAGCGGCTTCGACGATCACCGGTTTCCCATGTTCGCCGACGACTTCGAAGCACAAGCCGCGTCGGCCGAGCGACTACGAAGCCTCCGCGACGAGGGCCTCACCGTCCTGCCGGGCCATGACGCCGCGCTGCTGGAGCCACGGCTGCTCCTTTGACGGCATCGCCGAGCGCGACGCAGAAGCTCTCGAGCAGCTGCGTCCGTCGTGCGGCAATCCTGCGTGCATTTGTCCGTCGCCGGGCGGCGGACTCGTCGGCGCCCTCCACTAGACGTGCCGCAGCTTCTCCGGGTTGCGGACCGCGGCGATGCGGCTGATGCGACCGTCGCTGACGACGAACGACAGCGCCGCGCGGTGACCGTCGCCGCTCGAGAGCAGCAGGCCGAGCCGGCCGTTGAGCTCGATCTCGGCTGGGTCTGCGACGAACGTGGCGCTGAGCGCGGCCCACGCCCGCGCGACCCGCATTCCCCCGCGTAGCGGCCGCCGGGCGGCGGAGACGCGACCGCCGCCGTCCGACGTCCAGAGGACTTCCGGATCGAGCACCGCGACGAGCCCCTCGAGATCGCCTTGCTCAACCGCCCGCGCAAAGGCGCGCACTGCACGTTCGTGCTCGTCGGGTGACGCCTCGAAGCGTGGGCGCTCCCGGCGGACGCGATGGCGCGCGCGGGAGGCCAGCTGCCGCACTCCAGCCGGCGTCCGCCCGACCACCTCGGCAATGTCGCCGAACGGCATGTCGAACACGTCGTGCAACACGAAGGCCGTGCGCTCGGCGGGCGAGAGCCGCTCGAGCACCGTCAACAGCGCGTAGCTGACGGACTCGTCGAGCGTGACGCGCTCCGCCGGGTCGTCCGGGGCGAGCGGCTCCGGCAGCCACGGCCCGACATAGCTCTCGCGGCGAACGCGAGCGGACCGCAGCCGATCGAGCGCCAGCCGTGCCACCACCTTCGTCAACCAGCCGTCGAGGTTCTCGATCGCCGCCACGTCCACGCGTTCCAGCCGCAGCCACGCTTCCTGCACGACGTCCTCGGCCTCGCCCACGTCGCCGAGCTCGCTATACGCAAGCCGCATCAGCCGCGGCCGCGCCTGCTCGAAGCGCTCCGTGACCGTCATGCGCCCACCTGCTGCCCGACCACCTCGAAGCCGAACTGCCTCTGCAGGGCGAGCACCAGATCGAGGTCGTACTCGTCTTGCGGCGGCGGCTCGGTCGAGTCGTCGACCGGCACGCCGCCTTCTTCGAACATGTGCTCCATCCCCGCGGGAGTGAAGATGACGAGCACGTGCGCGGTGTCGGACTCCAGCCTGAAGGACTGCGGGACGCCCTGCGGCTGCCACACCCAGTCGCCCGGGCCGGCGACGAACTCGTCGTCGCCGACGCGGAAGCGGATGCGGCCCGCCATCACGTAGATGACTTCATTCTCGTTGCTATGGACGTGCAGGGGCGGTCCATACCCCTCACCGGAGAAATGTCCCTCGAGGACGCCGAGGGCGCCGCCGGTGTCCTCGCCCCGCGCCTTCACCTCCATCAAGCTGCCCTGCCACCAGAACCTGTTCTCGCGCGTCATGCCGCAACCAGCTTCCAGCCGTCGATGGCCGCGCGCACCGTTGGCGACCAGCCTGTCGTCTCGCGCAGTCGATCGTTCGAGACGCGCTGCGAGCGCGCCAGCGGCGACCCGTTCTGGGGTGCCTGCGGCTCGAGTGCGTTCGCACCGACTGTGACCGCGAGCGCCGCGTCGATCTCAGCGTTCGTCGCCGGAACGGTGTCGGCGACGTTGTACGTCCCGGCCGGCGCCTCGAGCGCTGCGGCAATCGCCGCACCCGCGTCATCGAGCCACACCGTCGGCCGGTAGGCGGCAGGCGGGCCGGGCGCTATCGATGCGCCGCCGCGCGCCGCGCGAAGGGCAGCGAGCGTCGACGTGCTGTCAGGGCCGATGAACAAGCCGAAGCGCAGCACGACGGTGTCGCCGTCGAACAGCTCCCGCGCGTTGCGCTCGGCCACCAGCGGCGCCGTCGCCACACCTTCCCCGGCAACCGGAGCGTCCTCGTCGAGCCAGCGGCTGCCCCCGTCGGCGTAGACGAACGCAATCGATTCCTGGACGAGCCGCTGGACCCCGGCCGACCGGGCGGCGCGTGCGATCGCCGCCGAGGCCTCCGTGCGGATGCGGTCGTTCTCCTCCCAGGCCGATGGATCGGCCATCTGAGCCGGCGGCGGGATGTGCGTCAGCAGGTTGATCACGGCGTCCGCTCCGTCGAATGCGCGGCGCAGCGATGCCTCGTCGAACACATCGGCCTCGACCGCCTCCGCGCCGAGGCTCTCGAGCAGCTCGCGTCCCTCTACCGACCGGGTTACGCCCGTGACGCTGTAACCGGCGGCGAGCACCTCGCGTACGGCTCGCCGCCCGATCACTCCCGTCGATCCGGTGATGATGATCTCGTTCATGCCCTATTGACGAGATAGGCCGCACGAACGTGACCGCGTCTGGTTCGGACGTCGAGCGGCTCGCAAAGGATCTCGCGCGGACGCGGCGTCAGATCGCAGGTGCCGCAGCGGCCGCTCTCGTCGAGCGCCGTCCCGCAGGATGCGTGCCTGTAGGTGTGCGCGTTCCGGTAGCGGAGGCGGTCTCCCCAGACGATCAGCGCGCAGAGTGCCGCGCAGCTCCGGCGGGCGGCGACTCGTCGCGTCGCGCGTCTGCGAACATCGTGGTCATGACTGACGAAAGCACATCCCTGACCCTCCCGGATGACGCCCCGAGCGCGGCCGAGCTGCTCATGGCGGTGCGCAGCGGTGACATTGACCTGCTGGCACGCCTGCTGTCCGAGAACCCTGATCTCGCCAAGACGAGATTCGAAAGGAGAGGCGGCACCCGAACTGCGCTCCACGTGGTCACAGACTGGCCCGGCTACTTCCCCAATGGCCCGCACATCGTGACGCTGCTGATCGAAGCCGGTGCCGACCCGAACGCCGCTACCACTCCTGCGCCCGCCGAGACGCCGCTGCACTGGGCCGCCAGCAGCGACGACGTCGATGTCGCGGCCGCGCTGATCGACGGCGGCGCCGCCCTCGAAACACCGGGCGGATCGATCGGGACGCCCCTCGACAACGCGGTCGGGTACAGCTGCTGGCACGTCGCTCGCCTACTCGTCACACGCGGCGCCCGCGTCGAGAAGCTCTGGCACGCCGGCGCGCTCGGCATGCTCGACCGGCTCGACGAGCTTCTCGCACACGATACGAGCCCCGAACAAATCTCACAGGGCTTTTGGCACGCCTGCGCAGCCGGCCAACGCCGCGCCGCGGAGCGCCTGCTGACCGCCGGCGCCGACCTCAACTGGGAACCGGACTACGCCCACGGCACAGCACTGGACGCCGCCGCCGGACTCGGGACGCAGCGCGAAAACGTGCTCGAGTGGCTGCGAGCGATCGGCGCCCACTCAGCCGAGAGAGCGGAGTAAACCGCGCCGAAGCGCGGCCTCGGCCAAGCGCGCGTCCGCCGTTCGGTTCTAGGTACGAGGTGCGCGAGTCGCGCTTCCGTCAGCTGCGGAGATGGGCGCGTTCACCGTTGTGGTCAAGGATGCTGAGGATCTCGGCAGGCCCACCATTCCCTCCCATCGTGTGCGGGGTCATCGTGTCGAAGCTGGCCGCCTGCCCCGCCGCGACGAGCACCTCACGATCACCGAGCCGAAGTCGCACCGTTCCGGAGAGCACGTAGAACCAATCACGCCCGGGGTGGACGCGTGGTTCGGGCAGTTGCCTCTGACCTGTTAGCCGCATCTTGACCACCACCCGTCCGGAAGGATCGTCAGGTCGGGTCAGCAGCCAGTAGGTCCCTTCGCCGGTCTTGTCGCGCCGTGGCCGAATGACCACCGCCTCGTCCTCTTCGTCGACGAGGAGATCGTCAACGGTCGAGTCGAGCGCCCGAGCGAGCGTCACGAGGTGGTCGATCGCGATTCTTCGGCGCCCCGTCTCCAGCCGGCTGAGCGTGGACGGACTGATGTTTGCCCGGCCGCCAAGCTCGTCGAGAGACCAACCGCGCGCCTGACGCAACGCCCGAAGTCGCCGGGCCGCGACACTCTCGAGAGCGCTCCCTTGCGTCATTGGCAAGATCCTATGCTAAAGAGGCATGCCCGCGCTACGGTGAATCACGTGACCACTGCGAAGGGAAACATCGGTCGGGCGTTCGAGCGGGCCGGCGACGAGCACGGCCGGGCGCAGGCCGCGCTTCTCCACGATGCGGCACGCCGGGCCTTCAGAGCGACGCCACACGCAATCAACCACGCGAAGGAGTCGGCGTGACCGCCTTCGATCGCGCCTATTGGGAGAACCGCTGGGCAGCGGCCGCCGGCGAGCAGGCGGAGCATCGCGTAAGTCGCGCGCCAAGCCCGCACCTGGTTGCCGAACTGAAGGACTTACCGCCCGGCCTGGCCCTGGATGCAGGTTGCGGCGAAGGAACGAACGTCATCTGGCTGGCCAGGAATGGTTGGCATGTCACCGCGCTCGACATCTCCCCCTCCGCGCTCAGGATCGCCAAGTCGCTCGCCGCTCAGACCGACGCGACGGCTGCCGAGCGCATCGACTGGCTCGAAGCCGACCTGCAACGGTGGACACCCGAGCCTGGCCGCTACGACTTGGTGACCAGCCTCTACGTGCACACACCAGGGCCGGTAGAGGAGATGGTGCAGCGACTAGCGAACGGCGTCGCCCCCGGCGGAACGCTGATCTTTATCGGGCACAGTCCGCATGAGCCGATGAGCGGAGCCGAATCGACGCCCCCGGGAAGAGAGGTTTCCGTCGCCGCGGTCGTCACCGCGCTCGACCCGGCACTCTGGGAGATCGTCGTTGCTGAAGACCGCCGGCGGACTGGGAGCGCCGTCGACAGCGTGATTCGCGCGCGGCAGCGGGACGTAACAGGTCACACACGCGGCTGAATCGCTCGATCTCTCGCTCAGGCGTTGCGCAGCCACCGTTTGCCCCGCCCCGCGGACTATTCGTGTGCCCATATTCGTTGATCCGAGTCGACAGCACTCCAACGAGGAGGTCCTGACTTGGCAACGCTGAACGAGAAGCAAGCGAAGCTCTTCACTGACCGCAACTGGGGCGTGATCTCCACGATCCGCGAGGATGGATCGCCGCAAGCCACCCCTGTCTGGATCGACTACGACGGCGAGCACGTGCTCGTCAACAGCGCCCAGGGAAGGACGAAGGTAAAAAACGTCGAGCGCGACCCACGAGCAACCGTCACCGTCCTGCCGGCCGAAGATCAGCAATCCGGCTACGTGATGGTCAGCGGGCCGGCCACGGTCGTCGAAGAAGGCGCGCTCGACCACATCAACATGCTCGCCAAGAAGTACCTGGGCGAAGACAAGTATCCCTACCTCGGCCCGGGCGAACGGCGCGTGATCATTCAGATCCGACCCGAACGCGTCGACAGCTACGGCGCAGGCGGCTAGCCCGCCGGACAGAGGTTCCACGTTTCGGAGCGGATCGGGCGTGACGGCGCTGGACCATCTCGAGCCTAGTCGCGCCTGACGACGATCTCGGCTTCTCGGGCGTGGATCGTCGTCGCTTCGAGCTGTCGTTCAGCATGGCGGCGCGCAGCGTTCGATCGCCTCGCGCACGTCCCGTTCGAGCGCCGCGATCGTGCGCGCATCCTCGATCACCTGCCAAACGAACGTTTCGCTGCCAAGACGACGCACGTAGGGATCGTCGACGATCGACGACAAGGGTCGCCCGGCACGGTGCTGCGCGAAGATGTAGCCGCGCAGGTGGGCCTCGCGGAAAGGCCGGCGTCCGAGGAACATGTACGGGTTGCCCCACAAGCGGCCGCCTGTCGGCGGCTCGCGCCCCGGCCCGCGCTGCAAGGTGGCGGGTCGCGTCGCTCCCCTAGCGCCGATTCCGGCCCGCCAACCGGTCAGTCGCCCAGCAAAGAACATCGTAATACGATCTTCCCTCGAGAGCCTCGCGACAAAACCTCGGCCGGGTACGCGCCAGCGGGCCTCGACGGACACTGTCGGCCGGCTCAGCTGAGGTTGGCCGCCAAGTCCTGATACGGAGGGACGAGTTCTTTCCAGCGTGCCTCGACGTCGTCGGGTTCACGGCCGGCGAGATATGCCGCGAGGTTTTCGGCATGGATCTGCCAGCCGGCCCCGAAGAAGGCGATCTTGTCCAGGGGCATGCCCTTGACCTCGATGACCAGGATGGTTTGATCGCCGTCGGCGGTCAGCGTGATGTCCCAGACCGCGTCGAACGGCGGCACACCCTGCCCTCTGCGGTAGGACTCGTCGGTTTCCCTGGTCGTCACCAATAGCCGCTCTGGCGCGTCGCAGGCCTCCACCCGGCCTGTGCGCTCTCCCGCGTCGGCGATCTGGAGACGAAACTCGCCTCTGAGAGAAAGCTCGCCATCCACCTCGCCGAACCAGCGGGCGAGCCGATCGGGATCGGTGATCGCCGACCAGAGGTCGTCGATGTCGGTGTCGTAGCGGTCTTCGATTCGAACGATGCCCGCGCCGTCGGCTGATCGCAGGCTGCCAAGAGTGCGGGCGCCCGGACTCCCGTCGTTCGTCATGTTGTGCTCCTTCGTTTGCGGTTTCCTCGCGCCACCTCGGTATGCAGGGCGTCCAGTCGCTGTTCCCACAGCGACCGATAGCGACCAAGCCACTGATCTACTTCCGCGAGCGGTCCGGGACGGAGACTGTAGACCCGGCGCTGCGCCTCCTGGCGGGCCTCGACCAGCCCCGCCTCCCTCAACACACGCAGGTGGCGGGAGACGCCCGGACGAGCGATCGGCAGCAACGCCGCCAGCTCACCCGCGGTCGCAGGGCCGCGGGCCAGCGTCTCCAGCAGCGTCCTCCGGCTCTCGTCGGCAACCGCCCGCAGAACAGCTTCCATGAGACGAAAGTACCAAGACGGTTACGTAACTGTCAAGGTACGTAAACGCTTCGACTCCGACGGACGCGACGCGAGGATCCGGTGAGACGGGATCGCGTGCGTGCGCGTCGTGCACGGCGACGCGCACGCGGCGTCGCGCGGTCGGCGATCCCCGCACTTCGACTCCAGCCGCGTCGCGTCGCGCCGTCGACTACAGCCCGGGCTTGTAGGCCTTGAGCGTGGTGCCGCGCGCGCCGAACTTCCGCGCCTTCGCACGCGTGTCGTCGAACTTGGAGCGAGCGTAGGTATCGACGAGCTGACCGGTCTCGACCCGCTCGAAGCCGTGGCGCTCCAGCAACCTCGCATACGCTGCTTCCAGCAGCGCCCCGGCAATTCAGCCGGTCCAGAGGTCGATGTTCCGTCGCCCTTCTGCGCTGACCGGGTTCTGGATCGTGACGTCGGCGATCTGCATCCGGCCGCCGGGTGCGAGAACGCGGTGCAGTTCGGCGAAGACGGCGTCCTTGTCGGGGATCAGATCGATGACGCCGTTCGAGATCACGACGTCGAAGCCGGCGTCCGCGAACGGCAGCCGCTCCGCCTCGGCCTCGACGAACTCGACGTTCGCCGCCCCCATCTCCGCGGCGGCCGCGCGAGCCCTGGTGAGCATCTCCGGCGTCATGTCGATCCCGGTGACAACCCCGCCGGCGCCGACCATCTGGGCGGCGATGAGGGAGTCGGTACCGGCACCGGAGCCGAGGTCGAGCACCCGCTCACCGGGGGCGAGCCGGCCGAGCTGCCACGGGTTGGCGACACCGGCGAACGACTCGACAGCAAGCTCCGGGACATTCGCGAGCTCCTCGGGATAGCCAAGGTCCTCGGCCCAGGCGCGGCCGGTCGGGAAGACGAAGTCCTTCGCGGGCTCCTGCGAAACCGACGAGTACGTCTTCTTGATCTCGCCCTTGAGCAGGTCGACGTCGATTTCGATTTCTGCCGCCATCGTCACTCCTCTCGCTCAGTAGCTGAACACGGTTGCGTCGTCATCGCCGATCCACTCCCACAGCGGGGTCGCGCCGGCCAGCCGGGCATTCGCCACCAGGCTTCCCTCGTCGAGCTTGCGCACGTTGAAGCAAATCGGGCAGACGAGCAGCTCGCCTCCCCCGTCGGCGTACTGCCCGAAGAGCTTCTCCACCGGCGGACAGCCGTCGCACGCAGTTCCCAACGCGTGCCCCGGCAGCGCGAGCCGGACCGCTTCTTTGGTGAGGAACATCGCCACGTGCTTGCCGCGGTCGAGCGCGGCGGTTGCGACGAGGAACGCGATCATCACGCGCTCCGTGTCTTCGAGCCCGGTCGCGAGGTTGATCACGACCTTGCCGTTTGCGGCCATCTTCCGCTCCTTTCTCGGTTCGTCTTCAGCAGCGCGACGTCGAGCGCGACGTCGAGGTCACGCGACCACCTCGAGCGTCGTCTTGACGGGGACGCCGTTGGCGAGCACGTCGCGCACCGGCGAGGTCTCCTGCACGTACGAGCAGAGCTGCTTCAGCTCCGCCTCGCTCGCCCCGACCGCCTTCACGTGCGCGACGGCGCGGATCTCGCTGAAGCCGGGGCGCTCCTCCTGTGAGATGCCGAGGAAGTTCCGCAGGTCGATGTCGCCTTCCAGCTCGTAGCTCATCTGCTCGATCTCGATCCCGCGCGCGGCGGCGTTGGCGACGTAGCCGACGGAGTAGCAGAAACCGAGAGCGGCCAGCAGCAGCTCGACGGCGTTCGGCCCCTCGTTTCGGCCGAGCAGGACGGGCGGCTCGTCGCCCTCGAGCGTGAACGGCTCCGTACGGCTCTCGTCCTCGTCCCCCGCGTGCACGAAAGCGCCGATCTGCGCGGTCGAGGCCGTGCCCTGCTGCCAGCTCGTGCTGGCGCGGAAGGTGAACTCGGCCAGCTCCGGCTTCGCCTTGATCGCCTCGATCGTCTCCAGCAGCGCCGGCACGTCGATCCCGTTGCGAACGGTCACAGATGCCATCGTCGGCCTCCTCCGGTGAAATTCGTGTACGGAGAGAAAGGACGCCGCGGCTCCGCTCGCTATTGCAATCCTCAGCCGATGCAATAACTTCGAGCCCATGAGCGTCTTCCCCGAACAGGGGATGTTGCGCGCGCAGCAGCCGGCTGAGGACACGTCGCCCAAGCGGAGCGGCTTCCAGGCCCTCGCCGCGCAGGAGCTGCCGCGCCTGTACCGGCTCGCCCGCCGATTAGTCGGTGACGAGGCCGAGGATGCTGTCCAAGACACCCTCCTCAAGGGCTACCGCGCGTACGCGAGCATCGCCGACCAGGTCGCGGCACCGGCCTGGCTGACCGCGATCCTCGTCAACTGCTGCCGCGACCGGGCACGTGCCAAGGGACGACGCGCGGAAGAGATCGAGCTCGACGAAGGGGACGACTTCTCGCTCTACCGGACGATCGCCGCCGAAGATCCATTCCCCTACTCCGACTCGCTCCACCTCGACTTCCTGCACCAGTTCGGCCGCGAGGACGTGCGCGCGGTGCTCGCCGAGCTGCCCCAGCTCTACCGGCTGCCGCTCGTGCTCTGCTACTGCGAGGGCTACCAGGTGAAGGAGGTCGCCCACCTGCTCGAGGTGCCGCTGGGGACGATGCTCGCTCGCCTGCACCGGGGGCGGAAGCTGTTCGAGCGCACACTCTGGGAGTACGCCGAGAGACACGGACTACTGAAGGAGAACGCGAGACGATGATCACCTGCGCCGAGGCCGTACGGCAGCTGTGGGAGTACCTGGACGGGGTCGTGGAAGAGGCAGACCGGGAGGCGATCGAGGAACACCTCAGCTTCTGCCGCCGCTGCTGCGGCGAGCTCGACTTCGCCGAGGAGCTGCGCCGCTTCCTCGCCCGGTCGGACGAGCCGGCCCTGCCCGCGGACGTGAAGGCGCGCTTGCTCGCGACCCTGACCGATCTGGGAGATCGGGCATGACGGAGACAGGCGCGGCGCGCGATCTGATGCGTTCGGCGGAGATCAAGGGGATCGTCCGCACCGCCTACGCCGCCGTCGATGCCTCGTCGGAGACGCTCGCGCGCAAGCTGTACTCCTCGGAGCAACTCGCCCAGCTGCCGCGAAGCGCGATCGAGGGCGCACTCGGGGTCGGGAATCACCTACGCCACGCTGAGATCGACGCCGGCGAGACGCTGCTCGACCTCGGCTGCGGCGCCGGCATCGACACCATCCTTGCCGCCCGTCGCACCGGCCCCACCGGCCGCGTACTCGCGCTCGATTTCCTCCTCGACATGCTCGAACGCACCCGCGCAGCGGCCGCCGAAGCTGGGCTCGGGAACGTCGAGCCGCTCGAGGGCGACATCGAAGCGCTTCCCCTGCCCGACGACAGCGTCGACCATGTCATCTCCAACGGCGTCATCAACCTCGCCCCACGGAAGGCACGCGTGCTTGCCGAATGCGCGCGCGTGCTCCGACCGGGGGGCAAGCTCACCGTCGCCGACCTCACCGTCGCCGAGGAAGAGCTCCCAGCCGAGATCCTCGCGCACCCCGCCACCTGGGCGGGCTGAGTCGCCGGCGCCCTGACGGAGCGTGACTTCGTCACCAAACTCGAACGGGCCGGCTTCACCGACATCGAGATCCTCGAACGCTCGCCGATGGGCATCGACGACTGCACCCTCTACCCCCTCTTCACTCCCGAAGTGCTCGACCTCATGCGCACTCTCATCCCGCCCGAGCGACAGCACACAATCGGAACGGCCGTCGTCGTCGGCGCCCGCCTCGGCACCCCGGACTCGTGACGGTAACGATTGGCCTCGCCGAACTGGACGATGTTGTTTCTTCGAGAGCGTCGAGCGCGCCGCTGCGGCCGGCGACCTGGGGTCGCCGGCCGCGGCGGCGGCTCGGCTCAGCCGCGGAGCAGCGTGCCGGATTCCGTGCCGTGGATCGTGGCGACGACGGCTCCCGTCGGCGAGACGACTTCCACGATGTCGGACGCCTGGAATGACGCGCCGTTCTTCGCGAGCACCATCGTCCTGGAGACCCGCTGGGTCCCGATGTACTGGCCGGTCGCGTCGAACCGGAACCAGACGAACGTGGAGGCGAAGCGATGGTCTCCCGTGCGGATCCACGTGCCGTGCGCGAGGGTGCGGAGCCCCGGGCCCGGGGCCGAGCTCGACACGAGCAGGCTGCCGCCGGGCAGGAACGTGTCGAGAGCGTTGAAGGAGGTCGGCGCACCCGGAGGCGCGTCGGTGAGCTGGACGGTCGTCGTCCAGGTGCCGTTCAGCTGTTTGCCGTTCGGCGCCGCCGTCGTTCGCACATGATCGCGGCCGGTCGCGGCGAGTGCCGCTGAGGTCGCAATCGCGCCTGTCGCGAGTAGCGCGGCGAGGGTCAGAAGGGCTCGCTTGGTGATGTGCATGAGGTGATTCCTTTCCTGCTCCGTCTGCGGAGCCGTTGTCGATGGAGTGGTTGCCGCAACTGGGCCGGATCCGGCCGGCGCCGCAGCGCCGGGCCCTGGCCCGGTCGCCCGCGGGACGGCGAGGTCGGCGACCGCCGTCGAGATCCGGTCGAACGTCGTCCCGGCGCGGGCATATGCCGCCTGCACGGCCTGCTCGGACGTGGCCGCGACCACGAGGAGAAACGCCTCGTCGATCGGGACGACGACCGAGCAGAGGAGTGAAGCGCCGGCTGTTTCCTGCAACTGCACCTGAATCTGACGGACGCAATGCAGTAGGTCGTCGACGCCGTGGCCGGGGCGGTAGTGCTCGATCAGGAAGACGGTGAGTGGCTTGCGAGGCGCCATGGGGCCAAGCTAGGCCTGCGCGCCTCGCGGGGAATCGGGTGATGCCCTACGTTTGCTCGGAGTCGACCCTCTCGGCGGCCATGCGCGCGCCGAGCTCGGCGCGGGAGTGGATGCCGAGCTTGCGGTACACGCGGGCGAGGTTGGCCTCGACTGTCTTCTGACTGACGAAGACCGACTGCGCGATCTCACGGTTCGTCGAGCCGGCGCTCGCGAGTTGCGCGATCTGCCGCTCGGTCGGCGTGAGCTCGGCGGTCGCGCGGCGCAGGCCGACTCGCTCCAGCTCGCGCCGCGCGCGGGCAGCGAACGGAGGCGACCCGAGCTGCTCGAACAACTCGGCTGCGCGCGTGAGCGACTCGGCCGCCGCGCGCTTCTTCCGCGTTCGCCGCTCGATTCGGCCCCTGACAAGCAGGCTGCAGGCGCACTCGAACGGGAGGGAGAGCGCGGCCGCACCCGTCTCGAGATCGACGAGCTCGGCGAGGGCGACCTCGAGATCGCCGTCGGCCGCCGCGAGGAGCGCGCGGGCACGTGGCAGCGCCGCCGCGATCCACGGCCGCGGAAGCGTGCGCTGCCTGTGCTCGAGGCGCTGCAACGTCGATCGCGCGCGATCGAGCTCCCCGAGAGCGAGCAGTGCCTCGACGTGGAACGCCTCGCTCCGGTCGAAAAGGAGGTCGCTCGCCCCGACGGAGCCGGCGAGCTCGTGCATCCGTATGAGCGCCGCGTCCGCAGCCTCGTGGGCGCCGTCGGCGAACTCCAGGAAGGCGAGCGTGGAGAGCGAGAGGGCGGCCCACCAGCTCTGCTCCGCACGGTCGCTCGCGACGAGCAGCCCCTGCAGCGTCTCCCTACCTCGCTCGAATCGGCCGCGATGAGCGTCGATCAGGGCGCGCTTCTCGAGGATCATGGCGCGCGGCCCGCGGAGCTCGAGTGCCTCGACGCCGGCGCACGCCTCCTCCACATGCCGCTCGGCCGCCACCCAGTCGCCGGCATGGAGCTCCGCCACGGCGACGTGCGAGAGGCGGTCCGCGACCCATACGTCCTCGCCGCGCTCGCGGTACCAGGTCTCCTCGATCGCGAAGCGCTTGCGGGCCGCGTCGGGGTCGTCGTTGCAGTGCAGCCAGAGCAGCACCATTGGCTGCGGCATCCCGGTCCCGGCGGCGAGTGCTCGGCGTTCGAGCGCGAGCGCGCGCTCGAGCAAACCCGGAGTGACCGCCTCACCGCGCAACGCGCCGCCGAACACGCGGTCGACGAGGACGTGCGACAGGGTCGCGCCGTCGCGCTGCTCGTCCAGGAGTCCGATCGCTCGCTCGGCATGATCGACTGCCGACGCCAGGTCGAGCGAGAAGTTGAAGCGCACGAGCTGCGCGTGGATCGAGCCTTGCACGCCGACGCTCGCTCCGGCAGCTTCGAGCGCCTGCTCGGCGTGAGCGACCGCGGAGCCGGCGTCGCCGTTGAACCAGGCAATGCTCGCGAGCAGCGAGCGCGCCGCGATCACCACCGGAGCGGCATCGGCCAGAGCGAGGGCATCTTCGGCGAGCGTCGTCGCCGATGCGAAGTCGCCGACCGCGTTCCAGGCAGCTGCCTCGCCGATCAGCCGGCGCGCTCGATCGTCCGGCTCTCCCGTGGGCGTCAGCCTTGCAGCAGCCGCGTACAGGCCGGCAGCCGCGTCCGGCGCTCCGCGCGAGGCTGCGCGGCCGGCGGCGATCTCGAGCTCCGACGCGACCTCGGCGTCGGCTTTCTCGCTGCCGGCCGCCAGGTGGCGCGCGCGCTCGTCCGGGTCCGTGACGATTCCCGCCAGACGGCGATGCAGACGGCGGCGCGCTGCCGGAGGAGCGCCGCCGTAGACGGCGGCAGCGAGTAGCGGATGCGTGAACCGGATCCGCCCCGGTTCCCGCGTGATCACCTCGGCCTTCCGCGCCTCTGCAAGCCCGGCCGCACCGTCCGTCTCGGACGCATCGGCCACGAGAGCGTCCGTAGGACGAGAGAGCGCGGAGGCAACGAGCAGGGCTTCCTGCGCCCCGACCGAGAGCGCCTCGACCCTTGTGGCGACGAGCTCCTGCAACGTTGCCGGGACCGGTAGAGCCTCGCCCCACGCCGGATCGACGGGTCGGCGCGCAAGGACGCGCGCGATCTCCAACGCATAGAGCGGGTTGCCACCCGAGGTCGCCGCCAGGCGCGTCAGCAGCGGCCGCGGCACCGACCAGCCCGTTCGCTCGTGGATCAGATGCCGCAACGAGGCGAGCGACAAAGGCCCGAGCACCACGCGCGTCGCGACCTCCGGCGACAGGTCACGGAACGCCTCCGCACCCTTCCCGGTCGCGTCGTGACGACGCGCGAGCAGCAGGCGGACGCCCGCCGGGAGGCGTGGCGCCGCAAAGGCGAGCACCCGCTCGGATGCCGGGTCGAGCCACTGGATGTCGTCGACCGCGACGAGAACCGGCCGTGCTCGCGCCAGCTCGCCCAGGATCGAGACGAAGCCCATCGCCACCGCCCGCAGCTCGACCGCGCCGTCGTGATCCTCGAGCAGCAGCGCCGCCGACACCGCGCGCGCCTGCGGGGCCGGGAGCACTTCGCGGAGCTGGGCGAACTCCGCCCCGACCAGGTCGGTGACGCCCGCGTAGGCGAGCTGCGCGTCGCTTGCCGCAGGCCGGGCGTCGAGAACGAGGTGCCCGGCCTCGGCAGCAGCCCGAACGGCGTCCAGCCACACCGCCGTCTTTCCGATCCCCGCCTCGCCCTCCAGCACGAGGACCCGCGGATCGGGCGGCGACGCGCGGAGAAACCGGTTGGCCACACGGAGGACGTCTTCACGCCCGACAAGGGTCATTCCCGCATTCTCTACGGGAGAAGGGCTCAACACTCGACGCACAGGTCGATGCACACCCGAGGCGCTTTCGCCGTCGGCGACTCGGCGGGTGGACGAATTCTGGACGTCAAGGAACTGGCCGGCCCCTCGATCCACTTGACGTCGCGGCTAGTTTCGACTCGACCACTCGCTCTGCCTACGACCCGGATGGATTCATGGATCACCACCACCACCACACCGCGAAGCCGCCCAGCTCGCTCTGGCGAAGCGCCGTCCAGGCGACTCTGCACTGCCTGACCGGCTGCGCGATCGGCGAGGTGCTCGGGATGGTGCTCGCAGCCGCGTTCGGCTGGGGGAACGCCCTCTCGATCGCCGTGTCAGTCGTACTCGCCTTCTTCTTCGGGTACGCGCTCACGATCCAGCCGGTCCTTCGTGCCGGCGTCGGCTTTCGGCGCGCCGCCGGCGTCGCCTTCGCCTCGGACACCGTCTCGATCACGACGATGGAGATCGTCGACAACGCGTTCATCCTGATCGTTCCCGGAGCGATCGCCGCCGGGCTCGGCGACGGCCTCTTCTGGTGGAGCCTCGGCCTCAGCCTCCTGATCGCGTTCGTCCTGACCGTGCCGGTCAACCGCTGGCTGATCGCGCGCGGCCGCGGCCACGCGGTGATGCACGACCTGCACGCCCACTAGGCGCCCCCGCGAGAGACCCTGAGCGGCCGAAGAACACGTCGTCCTCGGCGACACCACGCGCGCACGGAGGATCGCGGCGCTCCACGGAACATCGAGTCCTGCGGACCCCTTTCGCCGCAGGACTCGATGATCACGCTAACGCGGACGCCCGCAGCGAGCCCGCCGGGTCAAGCGGTGACCTGGACGCGAGCGACGGGCGAGGTTACGCGCCTGGTGCGATTCACGAGGACGACGCTTGCGGTGAGGTTCCAGGCGATGAACAGCAGCAGTGCCGGCACGAAGCTCGCCTCGAGAAACGCACCGTTCACGGCCAACGCGACAGCGGTGATCGCAGCGGCGCCGGCAAGCCAGCGCGGCAGCGCGCCGGTGCGCAGCGCGGCGGCGGCGGTCGCAGCGCAGAAGATCGCCAGTGGATAGAGCGCGATCACGGTCGCCCCGTTGTCGAAGCCGTCGAAGAGCTTGTGCAGCTGCGTGCCGTCGGCGATATGCGCACGGTGCAGCGCAAGCGCCGGCATGACGCTGACGATCTTGAGCGTGATGCCGACGACACCCGACGCGAAGGCGGTGCCCGCGAGCCAGCCGTTCGGGCCTTCGGCTGCACGGAGAATGCTGCACACGTAGGCGAGGAACGGGACGAACAGGGCGAGGGCGGCGAGGCCGGCCACCGCGCGTGCCGCCGAGAACGCGCCGCTGCCGTTGCCGGCGGCGACGAACAACACGATCGCGAAGATCGCCCCGCAGGCGGCGCCGACACGCGAGTTGGTGGTGGACATCGTCATGGAGTTGCTCCCTTCGTGGAGGACTGCGATGCCGTGGACGCTAGGAGCCGGGTGCGCGCGCGTCTTCGGCCGCGGCGGCGAAATCGCCTCCGCCGACCGGGGGAACCTGGTTCGGCCGCGCGGCGGAGGCGACGGCGAGGGAAGCGCGCTACCGTCGGGCGGGTGAGGGCGAGGGTCACGGCAGCGATCGGCAACCGCCGCGTGCAAGCAGCCGGTGACGCCGCGCTCGCGTTCGTCCTCGCGGCGAGCTCCGTGGCATTGGTGCTCGGAGGCGATCACACCTCGTGGGGGCATCCGGTTCCGGCAGCGGTCGCGTTGGCGCTCTTCACCAGCGTCCCGGTCGCCTGGCGATCGAGGCAGCCGCTTCTTGCGGCGGCGCTCGTCCTTGCGGGGAACGGCGCCTGCGCTTACGTAGCCGCGCCGCACCAGGCCGCCTTCCAGCCGTTCGTCGCGTTGTCGCTCGTCGCCTACTCGGTCGGCAGCCGATACGAAGGCCCCCTCTGGGCGCCGGCAACGCTCGCCGTCGCAGCGGTGCCGCTCTTCGTCGTCGCTGTCGTGCACGGGCAGAGCGCAGGCAACGCGATTCCCAACTATGTCTGGTTGCTTGCCGCCTGGGCCGTCGGACGCACCGTGCGCAGCTGGCGGCGGAAGTCACTTTCGCTGGAACTGGCGAACCGGGAGCTTGCCGAGCAGCGCGAGCTGCAGGAGCGGGCCGCGGTCACGATCGAGCGTGGACGGATCGCGCGCGAGCTGCACGACGTCGTCGCCCACAACGTCTCGATGATGGTCGTTCAGGCGGGCGCTGCCGAGCGCGTGCTCGACGGCGCCCAGCCGCACGTGCGCAACGCACTCGAGGCGATCGCGCGCACCGGCCGGCAGACCGTCGACGAGATGCGGACGCTGCTCGGCGTGCTGCGCGAGGCGGACGATCCGACGGGGCTGAAGCCGCAGCCGGGTCTCGCAGAGCTCGACCGTCTCGTGGACGGCGTGCGCACCGCCGGGCTGCCCGTGACGTTGCGGGTCGAGGGGGATCCTCGCGAGCTGCCGCAAGCGCTCGACGTCTCCGCCTTCCGCATCGTCCAGGAGGCGCTCACCAACACGCTGAAACACGCGGGGCCCGCGCGCGCCGACATCGTCGTCCGCTACGAGGCGGCCGCCGTCACGGTCGAGGTGCGCGACAGCGGTGCCGGTAAGGCGAACGGGAACGGCACGGGCCACGGGCTCGTCGGCATGCGCGAGCGCGTCGCCATGTTCGGCGGCGAACTGGACGCAGCGGCACAACCCGACGGCGGCTTCGCCGTACGCGCGCGACTACCGCTCGACGCACCGACGTGACGCGCATCCTGCTCGCCGACGACCAGGCACTCGTCCGTGGCGGCTTCCGGCTGATCCTCGACGCGGAGCCCGACATGGAAGTCGTCGCCGAGGCCGCCGACGGCCACGAGGCGGTGGCTCGCGCGATCGAGAGCCGGCCCGACCTCGTGCTGATGGACATCCGCATGCCGGCACTCGACGGCATCGAGGCGACGCGCCGACTCCTTCAAGAGGTGCCCGACGCGCGCGTCCTCATCCTCACCACCTTCGACCTCGACGAGTACGTCGTCGACGCCTTCCGGGCCGGCGCCTCCGGCTTCCTGCTCAAGACCGCGCCGCCGCCCCAACTCGTCGCCGCGCTGCGGACCGTGCAGGAGGGAGACGCGCTGCTGGCCCCCGCGAGCACCAGGAAGCTCATCGAGCAGGCCGCACGCCCGCCTGCCATATCGCCCGCGCTCGACCAGCTCACCACCCGAGAACACGACGTGCTCCAATTGCTCGCCCGCGGACTCACGAACGCCGAGATCGCGGCCAAGCTCGTCGTCGAGCCGTCAACCGTCAAGTCGCACGTTGCGAGCCTGCTCTCGAAGCTCAACCTTCGCGACCGCGTGCACGCCGTGGTCTACGCATACGAGAGCGGACTCGTGCGTGCCGGCGCGTCCGGCGACTGAGGAGCGGCCGACGCCGGGAATCGATGCCCCAGGGCCGGCGAGCCCACCCGCAGGCAGAAGCGCTGCAGGGTCGGCCACCTGCTCAGGCGACGACAGTTTGCGGCGCGGCGTCGAGCAGCTGCTCGAGCAGCGAGCGATCGCCTTCGATCGAGACCGCGTCGAGCCGCCGCTCGACGAACAGGTTGTAGAGACCTGCGGCATCGCCCTCGACAAGCACGTCGGGATCGTCGATCGGGCCCGCGTGTGCGACCCCGTCGACGAGCGATGCGATCTCGTCACCGGCGCGGAACTCGAAACGTCCGGCCGGCGCGAGCGGGGCGAGGATCATCTCGATCGGATTCAGGAGCCAGCCCGGGAACAGCTCGTCCTCGGCGGTCGGGGGTCCCAGCGATTGCGCGCCCCAGAGCGCGAGCTCCCTGATCACCGGCTTCAGCGCGCGGCCGTAGTCGGTGAGGTCGTAGACGCGTGAGGCTGCCGGGGGCGGCAGCGTCTTCTTCGTCACGACGCCGGCGGCCTCCAGGTCGCGAAGACGCGCAGCCAGGATGTTGGTGCCGATGCCGGGCAGGCCGTCGGCGAGGTCGGTATAGCGCTTCGGCCCGAGCATCAGCTCGCGGACGACGAGGAGCGCCCAGCGGTCGCCGACGACATCGAGGGCGTGGGCGACGGGGCAGTACTGGTCGTAGTGCTTCGCCACGCAGCCCATGATAGCGGCCGACCTTGCTGTTGTGAAGGTTAAACTTGCAAAAGACAAGTCTCTTCTGCTAAGTTGCAAGTTCTTTCCTCGGCAAGTGAAAGGACTGATCCCTCATGGTGGGTGCAGAACGACGGAAATGGTTGGCACTCGCGCTCCTGAGCGCCGTGCAGTTCATGGTCGTCCTGGACATCGCGATCGTGAACGTCGCGTTGCCCTCGATCAAAATCGACCTCGGGTTCTCCCAATCGAACCTCCAGTGGGTGATCAGCGCCTACGCACTGTTCTTCGGCGGCTTCCTGCTCCTGGGTGGGCGCGCGGCCGATCTGCTCGGACGGCGGCGGCTCTTCCTCGTCGGCGTCGTCGTGTTCACGCTTGCATCGCTGCTGGCCGGCCTCGCCTGGTCGGAAGGATCGCTGATCGCGGCGCGCTCCCTCCAGGGGCTCGGTGCCGCGGTGATCTCGCCGGCGGCACTGTCGATCCTGACGACCACGTTCTCCGAGGGCCGCGAGCGCAATATCGCGCTCGGCGTCTGGGGGGCGGTCGGCGGCTTCGGCGCCGCGGCCGGCGTCCTCCTCGGCGGCGTGCTCACGGAGGCGCTGAGCTGGTCGTGGATCTTCTTCGTGAACGTACCGGTCGGAGTCGCGGCGTTCTTCCTCGCCCCGCGCCTCCTTCAGGAGAGCCGTGACATGACGGTGAAGTCGTTCGATGCGCTCGGCGCGGTGCTCGTGACCGGTGGGCTCGTGTCGCTCGTGTACGCGATCACGCAAAGCGGGACGTACGGTTGGGGCTCCGCTCGAACGATCGGCGTGATCGCCTTGTCGACCGGCCTGCTCGTCGGCTTCGTCCTGTGGGAACGGCGGCACGCCGAGCCCCTGATGCGCTTCGGGATCCTCCGCACCAAGACCGTGGCCGGGGCGAACGTCGGCGGGCTGATCCTCGGCACCGCGACCTTCTCGATGTTCCTGATGCTGACGCTGTACATGCAGCAGGTGCTCGGATACTCGCCGATGAAGACGGGCGTCGCGTACCTCGCAGTCGCGGGGAGCGCGATTCTGTGGTCGGGGGTCGCGGCGCAACTCGTGAACCGCGCCGGCGTGAAGCCGGTGCTCGTCGCCGGGATGGTCGCCCTGACGGGTGGGCTCCTGTACTTCACGCAGGTGTCCGTGCACGGGTCGTACCTCGGCGACCTCCTGCCCGGCTTCCTGCTCGTCGGCGTCGGCCTCGGCTTCTCGTTCGTGCCGATCTCGATCGCGGCGCTCGCAGGGGTGAGCCCGGCAGAGGCCGGCCTCGCGTCGGGCCTCTTCAACACGTCGCAGCAGATCGGCGGAGCGCTCGGCATCGCGGTGCTGTCGACGATTGCGACCTCTCGCACGTCGGACGCGCTCGCAGGCGGAAGCACGCTCCCGTCGGCGCTGATCCACGGCTTCACCGGCGCCTTCGTCGTCGGCGTCGGAATCGCCGCCGTGGGGGTCCTGGCCGCGCTGACCCTGATCCGGCGCGACGAGCTCGAGCACGCACCCGCGGAGCTCGAGCCGGTGCTGGACCTCGCGGCCTAGGAGCGACGCTAGGTGTAGTTCCTAGGCGGGCTTTTGTCTCGTGGGGGAGCCTCGCTCCCCCACGAGGCTTGCCGGGCCGAAGCCGTACCGAGCTGAATGTGCTCGTTAGACTCGCGATCGTGGCGTACCCGGCCTAGTCGACCCCATCTTCACGTCCCGAGCCGTGGCTGTCCGCCTTGGCTGCTGAAAGCTGGATCGACCAGGAGGGAAGACAGATGCTCTACGAGCCGACGAGGTTCGATGCGCTGATCGACGAGCCATGGGTTCCCGCGCGCGTCGAGGAAGCGATCGCTGCGATCGTCGCCGACGCCGACGCCGCGTTCGATCCAGAGGCGCTCTGGCCTGCAGACGAATGGGATGCGCGGGAGAAGCCGCTGCCGCTGTCCGGCCTGTACGTCGGTGCGGCCGGCGTGATCTGGGCACTCGACGAACTCCGGAAGCGCGGCCAGGCCGAGTCGTCGCGCGACCTCGCTGCTGCCGCGATGCGTGCGGTGGAGCTCGAGCGGGCGAGGCCGGACTTCTCGGCGGATGAGCATTACCGCCCCGGTGCGCTCATGTCGGGCGAGACCGGAGCACTGCTCGTCGCATTCCGGCTGACCGCCGATCCGGCGCTCGCCGACGACCTGCACGCGCTCGTTCGCGGGAACGTCGACAACCCGACCGACGACATCAGCTGGGGGGCGCCCGGGACGCTCCTCGCCGCTTTGGCGATGAGCGACTGGACGGGCGAGCACCGGTGGGATGACGCTGCGCGCGCGTCGGCTGCCGCGCTCCGGGCGCGCCGCGGCGACGACGGGCTGTGGCGGCAAGACGACGACTACCGTGGCCTCGGCACGCTGCACGGTGTCGCGGGAAACACGCTCGCGCTGCTCCGCTTCGAGCTCGACGACGCCGTCGCGAGCGAGAGCGCGGCCGTTCTCTCGCGACACGCGTTCCGCGAGGCCGGCCTCGCCAACTGGCCCGGGACGCCGCGAGCGCAGCTCGCGCGACCCCGCGACGGCCGGATCTGCCTGCAGTGGTGCACCGGCTCGCCCGGTGTCGTCGGCGGCGCCTGGGACTACCTCGACGAGGACCTCGTACTCGCGGGCGCCGAGCTCGTCTGGCGCGCGGGCGCCCATCAGGACGAGAAAGGCCACGGTCTGTGCCACGGCACGTCGGGCAACGGCTTCGCGCTCTTGAAGGCGTTCGCACGCACCGGCGACGAGCGCTGGCTCGAGCGCGCCCGCCGTTTCGCCGTCCATGCGCTCGCCCAGGCGGAACGGATCGCGACCGCGAACGGCCGTCGCCGCTACTCGCTCTTCACCGGCGACGTCGGCACCGCACTCCTCGCCGCCGCCTGCCTCGACGGCGACACGCGCTTCCCGATCGTCGACGTCATCTAGAGGCCAACACCACGACTTCCAGGTCGTCGACGACGATTCCTACGGACGGATGCGGATGATCGTCTTTCCCGTGACCCGGTCGGTCGGGTTGAGGGCCGCGAGGGCGTCGTCGAGAATCGCGACGTTGCCGATGTTCGTCCGCAGTCGTCCGTCCCGCACCCGCTGGACGATCTCGCCCAGTTGGGCACGATCGGCCTCGACGACGAAGTCGATCGCCAGGCCATCGTCGGGCCGCCTCTCCGGCGGTCCGACGACAGACACAAGTGTTCCTCCGGCCCGGATCAGACCCGCGGACCGCTGCCCGATCTCGCCGCCGATGACGTCGAAAACCAGGTCGACGCTGCCGACGTCCTCCAGGGC
>Ga0207657_10001445_pt1 | contig 25426 bp, 25 predicted proteins | sample KBSC33metaG_FD_184316 | JGI IMG/M metagenome (GOLD analysis project Ga0207657, IMG submission 184316) | Corn rhizosphere microbial communities from Kellogg Biological Station, Michigan, USA - KBS C3-3 metaG (SPAdes) (version 2) | ecosystem: Host-associated > Plants > Roots > Rhizosphere > Soil ... | reverse complement strand
CCGAGCTCGACGTCGCACTGCAGGCGCGGGCCGAGCTGACCGTCTGGACGGCGGAGTTCCTGACCGAGCTGGCCGAGCGGGCCGGCATGTTCGGCTTCCGGCCCCGCATCCACGTCAAGTACGACACCGGCATGGGCCGGCTCGGCGAGCGGGAGCCGTTCGGGGTCGGTCGCCTCGCCGACGCGGCGGCAGCCGACGAGCGGATCGAACTGGCCGGCGTCTGGACCCACTTCGCGACCGCCGACGAGGACGACGAGAGCTACCTCCGCGAGCAGCTCGAGCGGTTCCGCGAGGTGGCGCTGCCGATTCAGGAGCGTCATCCGGAGATCACGCTCCACGCCGCCAACAGCGCCGCGACGCTGCGCGGTCCCGAGTTCCACTTCGGGATGGTCCGCTGCGGGGTGGCGGTCTACGGGCTCGACCCGTTCGGTCGCGACCCGCGTCCCCTCGGCCTCGAGCCGGCGCTCTCGCTCCACACCTACGTCGCCGACGTCAAGCGCTTCCACGCCGGCGAGTCGGCCGGCTACGGCCGGACCTGGAAGGCGCCCGGGGATGTCTGGGTGGCAGTGCTGCCGACCGGCTACGGGGACGGCTTCCGGCGCGGGCTCTCGAACGCCTGCGATGTCCTGATCCGCGGCCGCCGCTATCCGCTCGTCGGCACGATCTCGATGGACAACCTGACCGTCGACCTCGGCCCCGAGACCGAGGTCGTGCCCGGCGAGCCCGCGGTCCTGATCGGCGAGCAGGACGGCGAGGAGGTCAACGCCGAGCAGCTGGCGGAGAGCCTCGGCACGATCAACTACGAGATCACCTGCGGACTCAGCGCCCGGGTCCCGCGGGCCTTCCGGGGCTGAGAGCGTGTCGGGCGCCGTCCACCTGACGCGGCTCGAGGAGCGGTTCGGTGCCGCTCCGGCCATCGAGGTGGCCCGCTCCGGGCTCCGCGACGTCTCCGACCGCGCCTGGGTCGTCGGCGGAGCGGTCCGTGACGCAGTCCTCGGCGGCGACGTCGTCGACGTCGACATCGCCTTCGCCGGCGACGTCGCGGCGGCGGCGCGCGGCCTCGCCTCCGAGGTCGGCGGCCACCCGTTCGAGCTCTCCGGCGATTTCGACACCTGGCGGGTCGTCGACCACGACGGGAACTGGAAGATCGACATCGCCGGCCTGCGCGGCGGGTCGATCGAGGTCGATTTGCGGCTGCGTGACTTCACGGTCAACGCGATCGCGGTGCCGCTTGCCGGCGGCTCGCCGATCGACCCGACCGCCGGCCTGCACGACCTCGAGGCGGGCATCCTCCGCGCCTGCTCGGAGCGCTCGTTCGCCGACGATCCGCTGCGGGTCCTCCGCGGGGCCCGCTTCGCGGCCCGGATCGGCATCGAGCCCGAGCCGGAGACGGTCGCGCTCGCCCGCCGCGAGGCGCCGCGGGCCGCCGAGCCGGCCGGGGAGCGGCAGTTCGCCGAGCTTGCCGGGCTCCTGTCGGGGCCGGAGCCGCTCGCCGGGCTCGGGATGCTCGACCGCTTCGAGGCGACCGCGGTGGTCCTCCCCGAGGTCGCCGCGATGCGCGGCGTCGGCCAGAGCGCCAACCACCACCTCGACGCCCACGACCACACGATCGAGGTCCTGCGGCGCGCGCTCGAGGTCGAAAACGACCTGCCGACCTACTGCGGCGATGCGGCCGACGCGGTGGCGGAGCTCCTTGCATCGCCGCTCGCCGACGAGCTGACCCGCGGCGACGCGCTGCGCTGGGCGGCGCTCCTCCATGACATCGGCAAGCCGGCAACGCGTACCGAGCGCGACGGATGGGTCAGCTTCCTCGGCCACGATGCCATCGGGGCGGAGATGGTCGCCGCGCTCTGCAGGCGGCTGCGCACGTCGCGCCGGTTCGCCGAGCACCTGGCGGCGATCACACGCGATCACCTCGTCCTCGGCTTCATGGTCCGCGAGCGGCCGTTGCCGCCGCGGCGGATCTGGGACTACCTGAGCCGGACCGCTCCGCAGTCGGTCGACACGACGCTCCTGACCGTGGCCGATCGGCTCTCGGCGCAGGGGGGAGGGGTGCCGGAGGAGGCGATCGAGGGCCATCTCCAGCTCGCCCGGGAGATGATCGGCGCCGCGGTCGCCTGGGAGCGGGAGGGACCGCCGGAGCCGCTCCTCCGCGGCGACGAGATCGCCGCCGAGGTCGGGATCGAGGCGGGACCGGCGCTCGGCGAGGCCGTCGCCGAGCTCGAGGCCGCGCAGTACACGGGGGAGGTCACCGGCCGCGCGGCGGCGATCGAGCACCTGCGCACCTGGTCGGCGGGCCGTAGATGATCGACTAGCCTGCGGCGGCCGTGCCCGAGGCCCGTCCCGACTGCATCTTCTGCGCGATCGTCGCCGGCGACTCCCCGGCCGAGATCATCGACTCCGACGAGCACACGGTGACGCTGATGGACATCAACCCGGCGACGAAGGGCCACGCGCTGGTCATCCCGCGCCGCCACAGCGACGACCTTCTGGACATCGGCGAGGACGACCTGACGGCGTGTGCGATCGCCGCCCAGCGGGTCGTCAAGCGGATGGAGGCGAGCCTCGAGCCGGACGGCTTCAACCTGATCAACGCCACCCGCGCCGCCGCCTGGCAGACCGTCTTCCACTTCCACATCCACGTCGTTCCCCGCTACGAGGACGATCCGCTGAAGCTGCCGTGGATCCCGCGCGGGGCCGACCTCGACGAGATCGCCACGATCGCCGCAACCATCCGGGAGGGCCGATGACCGACTCAGAGAAACCGCCGATCAGGCTCGAGCGCGACGGCGACGTCGCTGTGATCGTGCTCGACGACCCGCCGCTGAACCTGTTCACCGAGGAGACCTTCACGGCGATGCGGGCGGCCCGCGACGAGGTCGCCGACTCCGACGCGCGAGCGATGGTCTTCCGCGCCGAGGGCGACCTCTTCACCGGCGGCGTCGACGTCGGCCGGGTCTTCAAGGACGTCTCCGGCGGCGCGGAGGGGTCGCGGCTGGCCGCCGACGGGATCCGCGAGCTGCAGGCCTTCGAGTCGCTCGAGGTGCCGACGCTGGCGCTCGTCCACGGCCTCTGCCTGACGGCCGGGCTGGAGGCGTCGCTCGGCTGCGACATGATCTGGGCCGCCGACGACGCCCGCTTCGGGCTCGTCGAGCGGGTCGTCGGGCTGACCCCGTTCGGTGGCGGCGTCCAGCGGATGGCCGAGCGCGCCGGCCCCGCCCGCGCCCGCGAGTTCGTGATGACCGGCGGCCTCTACGGCGCCGAGAAGATGCTCGAGTGGGGCGTCGTCAACCGGGTCCTGCCCGCCGCCGACCTGGTCGAGAAGGGGATGAAGTTCGCTCGTGAGCTGGCCGCCGGCCCGACGCTCGCCCACGGCGCCACGAAGCGGCTCGTCCGCGCCTACCTCGACGGCGGCGTCGCCGCGGCCGATGCGACGGTGCCGGAGATCGCCGGGCCGCTGTTCGACTCCGCGGATCTCAAGAACGCGGTTGAGAGCTTCCTTGCCGATGGGCCGGGAAAGGCCACTTTCGAGGGGAGATAGGCCGGCTGGTGCTACTGTGCCGCACCGTTCATGGCCAAGGAAGAGAAGATCGAGATGGAGGGCGAGGTCGTCGAGGCCCTGCCCAACACCATGTTCAAGGTGAAGCTCGACAACGACCACGAGGTCCTCGGCCACATCAGCGGCAAGATGCGCCGCCACTACATCCGCATCCTCCCCGGCGACCGCGTCAAGATCGAGCTCTCGCCATACGACCTCGACCGCGGCCGGATCACCTACCGCTACAAGTAGCGGCGCCGTATCGCGGCGATCTCGCCGAGCCGACGTGCGCATCCGGCCGGGTCGGCGGCGATCTGATCGCGCGTGAAGCGGACGACCTGCCAGCCGGCGACGAGCAGTCGCTGATCGCGGTCGCGGTCGGCGTTCGCGCGCTCGCGGCCGCCATGGAAGCGCCAGCCGTCTACCTCGGCGACGAGGCGGAGCTCCGGCCAGTTCAGATCGACCTCGATCCCGGCGACGACGCCGTTGACGATCGGCTCCGGGACCCCGGCAAGGCGGCAGACGAACAGCATCTCGATCTCGGCTTCGCTGCGGACGCGGATCGCGTCGGCTGAGAGGAGATCACGAAGCGTCCGAACACCCCGCCGGCCCGGCGATCCATCGATCAGCTCCTGCAATCGCGGCCGATTGAGGATCCGCAGCGAGTCGGCGGCGATCATGACCCGCTCGACCTCCTCCGGCCTGGCCAGGACCGCCAGGTCGAAGACCGTTCGCGCCGCGGACGTGCAGAGGACCCCGTCGCGGCCGGCCGTGTCGCGCGGCGGGACAATGGAGCGATGAATCACGAGCAGCCGGCGGCGCCGACCGTTGCCGGTCGGCCTCGTCACGTGCACGGGCAGCAGCGGTGGTTCGGCGATCCGGAGCACCTCGGCAGCCGACCAGTGGCTTGGCAGTGAGGGATGACCGCAGGAGAGAGCTGCGGCCTTGATCGTCTCCAGGCGGCCGAGTGGCGGAGGAGCAAGCGAGTAGACGGCGGCGAACGGCGTCGGATGGAGGCGTCCGGCCGCGACGCGGTCGTGAATCGTGCTCTTCGAGTACCCGAGGTTCTGAAGCTGAGAGGCCGTGATCAGTTGCCGCTGGCGTCTGCCGAGCTGCTGCATCCGACGTTCGCGCCCAGGCCGAGTGGTCCATTCCTCCGGATATGCCGAACCTTTGGACCGCTCGGTGCCCATTCCATCCGGAGAAGCCCGCCACCGACCTCTTTGCTCCCCTCTCAGCCCAGCCGCGGGCCGAGCCCGCCCGCGTGCTAGTACGCCGTCCGCCGCATCCCCCGGAGCGCCAGCCACCCGAGCAGGGCCGTCAGGGCGGCGATGACGACGATCGCCGGCCAGGTGCCGCTCCAGCTGATGCCGCCGACGAATCCCTGTCGGGCCGCCTCGACGACCTGGGTGAACGGGTTGTACTCGGCGGCGGTGGCGAGCCAACCGGTCAGCAGCGCCTGCGGCGCGTAGGCGGTCGTGCAGAGAACGGCGGCGAGCATCACGGTCTGCATCAGCGGCGCCGCCGACTGGGTCTTGAAGCGGAGCGCGATCAGCGCCGACCAGCAGGCGGCGATCGTCGCCGTGCCCATCACGCAGAGGTAGGTGACGACGAGGCCGCCGGGCCCCGGGAAGTGGGCGCCGACCACCAGTGCGATCAGGAAGACGAAGGTCGAGGGGATGACCGAGCGGATCGCCGCCGAGAGGACGAGGCCTGTGAGCAGGACCCAGCGCGGGGCGGGGGAGGCGAGGAAGCGGTCGAAGAGGCCGAACTCGATGTCGCGGGCGAGGTTGACGCCCATCGCCGCGCCCGTGAAGCCGGCTCCCTGCAGCATGCTGACCGGGACCATGAAGCTGGCGTAGTTGTCGGTCGTGAAGCCCGGCAGGTGGGTCAGGTTCCCGAACACCGCAGTCAGGCCGAGGAAGAAGATCGTCGGCGCCAACACTCCCGGCACGGCGGCGCCGGGAACCCGGATCAGCTCGTTCGCGGAGCGTCGGACGAGCGCCCGGATCGTCTCCCAGTCATGGCGGAGGGTCGCGTCCATCAGCCCATCCGGAGCCGGCGCCGCAGCGCCATCGAGCAGAGCGTCAGCCCGATCGCGCCGACGAGCACGATCCCGGCGAACCCCTCGAGCAGCTCGCGGCCCGAGAAGACCGAGATGACCGGGTCGCGGACCGCCTCGGCGATGAAGCTGAGCGGGTTGATCCGCGCGATCGTCTGCGCCGGCTCGAGCAGCAGGTCGGCGGGGAAGAACGCCGTCGACAGGAACAGGATCACGAAGACGAGCGGGAACGTCCCCTGGACGACCGAGGCGCTGCCGCTCCGCAGCGCCAGCGCCGCGCCGAGGGTCCCGAACGCGAGCGCGGCCAGTGTCACCAGCACGATCATCAGCAGCGCCCCGAGCAGCCCCTCCTCGATCCGGACCCCGAAGGCGAGACCGATCGCGAGGAACCAGACCGCCGTGACAGCTCCCATCGCCGCCGTCCCCGCCAGCCGCCCGGCGACGATCGCGAAGCGCGGGATCGGCGCCGCCAGGAGGCGGTCGGTGAAGCCCATCTCGATGTCGATCGCGAGCGCGATCCCGCCGCTGTTGCCGGCCAGCAGCGCCGACTGGATCATCGCCCCGGCGAGCAGGAAGTCGAAGAAGCTCTCGACCGGCGGGAAGCCGGGCAGGTCCACCGCCCGCCCGGCGCCGGCGCTCTGCACGGCGAGAAGCAGCGTCGGGATGATCAGCAGCGGCGCGATCAGCTGCGGGCGCCGGAAGGTCTGGCGGACCGAGCGGCGGCCGAGTTCGGTGACGACGGCCAGCGTCCTCACCCGGCGACGACCTCGGTCTCGCCTGTGCCGGGCTCCCCCGTCTCGGCGCCCTCGAGGTGCCGGCCCGTCTTATCGACGAAGACGTCGTCCAGGGTCGGCTCGACGACGTCGAGCGATTCGACCAGGATGCCCGCCTCGTCGAGCGCCCGGACGACGGGCGCGATCGCCGCCACCCCCTCGGCGACCTCGATCATCAGCTTCCCGTCCTTGGGCGGCAGCGGTGCGCCGAACCGGCCCAGCACCTCCATACAGGCACCCTGGTCGCCTTCGGCGAGGATCAACTCCATCCGCGGCTTGCCGACCTCGTTCTTGAGCTCATCGGGGGTCCCCTCGGCGACGATCCGCCCGTTAGCGATGATCCCGACCCGGTCGGCGAGCTGGTCGGCCTCCTCGAGGTACTGGGTGGTCAGAAAGACCGTCGTCCCCTCGCGGTTCAGGGCCTCGACCTCCTCCCAGATCGACTTGCGGCTGACCGGGTCGAGGCCGGTCGTCGGCTCGTCGAGGAACAGCACGCGTGGCTCGTGGACGAGCGAGGAGGCGAGGTCGAGGCGCCGCTTCATGCCGCCGGAGTACGTGCCGACCCGGCGATCGCCCGCTTCGGTCAGCCCGACCCGGCGAAGCAGGTCGTCGGCCCGCCGCCGTCCCTCGTCACGGCCGATCCCGTGCAGGGTGGCCTGCATGCGGATCAGTTCGCGGCCGGTCATCAGCGGGTCGAGCGCCGCCTCCTGGAGCGCCACCCCGATCTCCGCCCGGACCGCCGCCGGATCGGCGACGACGTCGTGGCCGGCGACGGTCGCGCGGCCGCCGGTCGGCCGCAGCAGCGTCGTCAGCATCCGCACCGTCGTCGTCTTGCCGGCGCCGTTCGGCCCAAGAAAGGCGTAGATCTCGCCCTCGTCCACGTAGAGGTCGATCCCGGCGACGGCCAGCACCTCATCCGAGAACGCCCGCTGCAAGTTGCTGACCTCGATCGCGGGCATCGACGTTCATCCTACGTCCGATCCGGCACGATTCGGCCTACCGGGCGCCTAAGATCCGTCACAGAACGGGAGCGTGCGACCGCAACAAGCGCGGTCGCCACCGTGTTAGGGAACCTTGATGGAAGTCAGCCGGACAACCGCGAGCAGAACAGCGATCGCGATCGCCGCGTTCGTTGCGATCCTCGGCTTCGCGACCGTCGTGGCGCTCAGCGCCGGCGACGCCGACGCCAAGTCGGCGAAGGTGATCGGCAAGACGAAGAAGACCCCGGGCTCTTCGTGCCCGAAGGACTGCAAGATCGTTGTGTCCGTGACCGGCATCCAGACGGTGGCGGACGGTCAATCGGGCGTGATGAAGGTCCCGGCGAACGGTCACATCGTCGCTTGGTCGGTCGAGCTCGGCGAGGTCAACACCAAGGATGAGCCGAACCTGACGGATGGCCTCGACGACAAGTACGGGGAGCCCAAGGCGCGGCTTTCCGTGCTCAAGCCGAAGAAGAAGCGCAAGTTCAAGCTGACGAAGCAGTCGCCGAAGATCGATTTGGCCTCCAAGGCCGGCGAGACTCCGATCTTCACCCTCAAAAAGCCACTGAAGGTCAAGAAGGGGCTGCGGATCGGTCTGACGATGCCGGGCTGGATCTCCAACTTCGATTGGGGTCTGCCGACCAGCGACAACCAGTGGATCGCGAGCCGCAACGACGGGACATGCAGCGAGAAGGAAGCCCCCGACGCAAAGCCGCACCAGAAGAAGGGCTCGGTCCGTCAGTACGGCTGCCGCTTCAAGGGCGAGCGCCTGCTCTACTGGGCCTACTTCGTGCCCAGCGGCGGCAAGAAGAACAACTAGCCGATCCCCCGCGCGGCGTCAGCCGCAGGCGCCGGGGTTGTCCTCACAGAACTGATCGAAGCCGCCCTCGGGGGTGTTCGGGTCGCCCTTCGTGTCGTTGCCCTTCGAGTCGGGCTTGGTCGGGTCGGGCTCGATGCCGCCGCCTCCGGTGGTCGTCTGGGTCGTCGTCGGCGTCGTGGTGGTCGGCTGGGTCGTCGAGGTCGTCGTCGGCGCGGTCGTGGTCGGCTGCGTCGTGCTCGAAGTGGTCGTCGGGGTGGTCGTGGTCGGCGCCGTGACCGTGCTGGTCGTTTCGTCGCCGCCACCGCAGCCGGCCGCGGCGAGGGCCGCCACGACGGTCACCGAGGCGGCGAGCAGGCGGAGCGCCCGGCCCCGCGTCACGAGTCGCCGTTGGTCGCTTCCTGGCGGAGGCCGCAGTGCGGGCAGTCGCTCAGGTCGATGCCGATCAGCTGCTTGCAGCGCCGGCACTCCATGAGGTTCTCCGGCGCGCGGAGCAGCGACGAGGGCGACGGCGCGAGCGGCAGGACCCGGGTGACGGGCTTGAGCTCCTCGCCGGTCTCGCGATCGACGTAGACGCCGTCGGGGTCGGCCTCTACGAAGGCCTCGCGGCCGGAGGCCGGCGCGCGCATCCTGTAGATCTGGTGCTCGGACACGGGCGGAACCTTATCCGGTGGGGCCGCCAGGATGGACGCCGATGCGGGTCCTGATCTTTCACGGCTACCTGCTGCGGGGCACCGGCAGCAACGTCTACAACGCCAACGTCGCCCAGGCGCTCGCCCGGCTCGGCCACGAGGTCCACCTGCTCTGCCAGGACCGCGATGCGGCGTCGCTGCCCTGGGTCGATGCGGTCGGCCGCTGGGAGACCGGAGAGCTCCGCGTCGAGGAGACGCCGGGAAACTCACCCGGATCGGGCTCGATCACCGCTTATCTGCCCGACATCGGCGGGATCCTCCCGGTCTACGTCGCCGACGAGTACGTCGGCTTCGAGGCGCGCCCGTTCCCGGAGCTGGATGCCGCCCGGGTCGAGGCGTACGTGAACGCCAACGTCGCCGCCGTCCGCGACGTCTGCGCCGGCGCCGGCGGGGTCGACGCCGCGCTCGCCAACCACCTCGTGATGGGCCCGGCGATCCTCGCCCGCGCCGGCGCCGCGGTCGGGCCGTTCGCGGCGAAGGTCCACGGCAGCGCCCTCTCCTACACGGTGATCCCGCACCGCGACCGGTTCCTGCCCTACGCCCGTGAGGGGATGGCGGCCGCCCGGGCGGTCCTCGTCGGCTCCCGCCACACCGCCGAGAGCCTCTGGGAGACGGTCGCGCTCGACGGCCTGTCCGAGAAGACGCGGCTCGGCCCGCCGGGGGTCGACGTCGAGGCGTTCGCGCCGCTGCCGGACGGCGCCGACCCGGGCGCGACGCTGACGGCGCTCGCGACGCGGCTCGACGCCGCCGAGCCGGGCGGCCTCGGCCGCGACCTCCCCGCCGCCGCGGCTGCGATCCGCGCCTACGCGGGCGCGAGCGGCCCGCGGGTCGTCTTCGTCGGCAAGCTGATCGTCTCGAAGGGCTGCGACCTGCTGCTGGCCGCCTGGCCGCTCGTCGTCGCCCGTCATCCCGGCGCGCGACTGCTGATGGTCGGCTTCGGCGAGTACCGCGACGGCCTCCACCGCCTCGCCCGGGCGCTCGCCGCCGGCGACCTCGACGGTGCCCGCGAGGTGGCCCGGCTCGGCTGGGCGCTCGAGGGCGGGGAGGAGGCGCCGCTCCATCGCCTCGCCGCGTTCCTGGCCGAGCCGCCGGCCGGCTACGCCGACGCAGCCCGCGCCGCCGCCGGCACGGTCGACTGGGCCGGCCGCCTCGAGTACGGCGAAGTCGCCGAGGCGGTCCGCGCCAGCGACGCGATGGTCGTCCCGAGCACCTTCCCGGAGGCGTTCGGGATGGTCGCCGCCGAGGCCGCGGCCGCAGGCGCGCTGCCGGTCTGTGCGGACCACTCCGGACTCGCCGAGGTCGCTGAGACGCTCGCCGACGCGCTCCCGCCGCCGCTCGGCGACCTGACGACGTTCCGGCTCGACTCCGACCCGGTCGCGGCGATCGCCGATCGCCTCGACCGCTGGCTCAGCCTGCCCGCCGCCGAGCGAGCCACGGCGAGCGCCGCCCTGACGGCCACGGTGCGCGAGCTCTGGAGCTGGGAGAGCGTCGCCGCCACCGTCGTCGCGGCCTCGCAGGGCGACCTCGCCGCGCTGCCCGCGGTTCCCGCCCGATGAGGGGTTCGCCGGCTATCACATCGGCCCCCTGCGGGGGCGACGACCGTGCGCCGCTCACTCAATAGAATGCGCGGCGGCTCATGAAGGACATGACCCGCGCGACAGCCCTGAAGCTCCTCGGCGTGGCCGTTCTGATGACGATCGTGATCTCCGTGGTCATGGTCAACATCAACTGGCTGGGCATGGACGGATCGACCGAGAAGGGCCCGATCATCACCCTTCTCAACGTGATGATCGTGCTCAGCGCCGCCGTGTTCAGCGTCGTCCTCACGGCGATGATCTACGCGATCTGGAAGTACCGGGCGAAGCCCGGCGACGAGGGCGACGGGGAGCCGATCCACGGCAACACCAGGCTCGAGATCATCTGGACCGCGATCCCGACCGTGATCGTGCTGTTCGCCGGCATCTACTCGACGATCATCCTCAACGACATCGAGGCGGAGGCGTCGAACCAGATGGAGGTCGACGTCACCGCCCAGCAGTACGCGTGGCGCTTCGACTACCCGGAGCAGGGCGTGACCTCGAACGAGCTCCACGTCCCGTCCGGCACGCAGCTCGAGCTGCACCTGAACTCGCTCGACGTCATCCACAGCTTCTGGGTGCCCGAGTGGGGCATCAAGCGCGACCTGGTCCCGGGTTCCGATCTTCCCGGCAGCGACGAGATCGACAACGTCGTCCGCGTCACTCCCGACGTCGAGGGCACCTACTCGGTCGTCTGCACCGAGCTCTGCGGCTGGGGCCATGCAACGATGCGCGCGGCCGCAGTCGTCGAGAGCCAGCAGGACTTCGACGCGTGGGCCAAGGACCAGCCGAAGATTCCGGACGGGAACGTCTCCACCGGGGCCGCCGGCGGCCACGGCGCGGGCGTCTACAGCGACCAGGTCTCGAAGTGACCAGGAGGTTTTGACGAGGTGGTAGCAACGTTGAAGGCCCCGGGGCAGCCACGCGCGATCCTCGGGCTCATCCTCGGAGCCGCATTCGGCTTCGGGCTCGTCGTCGCCCTGCGGGCGATCAGCGGCCTCGAGATCTTCCAGACCGAGCAGACCGGCTACCCGCACGTCATCGTCCCCGCGATCACGGGCCCGATCGGCTACCTGATCGGGATCGGCTGTTTCGACTACTGGTTCCGCTGGGCCTCCGGCGCGCCGACGATCCCCGATGACCACTCCCAGCACGGCGCCCACAGCTGGAGGGACTACTTCAAGTTCAACACCGACCACAAGGTGATCGGCGTCCAGTACGTCTGCACGACCTTCGTGTTCTTCCTGATCGGCGGTCTGATCGCGATGATCATGCGCGCCGAGCTCGCCCAGCCGGGTACCCAGATCGTCGATCCCGGCCTCTTCAACGGCCTCTTCTCGACCCACGCCGCGTTCATGATCTTCCTGTTCGTGATCCCGGTCTTCGCCGGGCTCGCCAACTACGTCCTGCCGCTGATGATCGGCGCGCCGGACATGGCCTTCCCGCGCCTCAACGCGCTGTCCTTCTGGATGCTGCCGATGGCGGGACTGCTGTTCCTCGGCAGCTACCTCGCCCCCGGCGGCGCCTTCGACGCCGGCTGGACCGGCTACGCGCCGCTCTCGACCGGCGCCCCGCTCGGCCAGTCGTTCTTCAACCTCGGCGTCCAGTTCGCCGGCGCCTCATCGGTGGCGACCGCCCTGAACTTCCTCGTGACGATCGTGACGATGCGGGCGCCGGGGATGAACTTCTGGCGCATGCCGCTGCTCGTCTGGGCCAACCTCTCGACCTCGCTGCTCGTGGTCGGCGCGACGCCGTTCATCGCCGGCGTCCAGTTCATGGTCCTCTTCGACCGCGCAATCGGCACCAACTTCTTCCAGGCGGCCGCCGGCGGCGACGTGATCAGCTACCAGCACATCTTCTGGTTCTACTCGCACCCGGCCGTCTACATCATGATGCTGCCGGGCTTCGGGATCGTCTCCGAGGTGATCTCCACGCACGCCCGGAAGACGATCTTCGGCTACCGGCTGATGGCGATCTCCCTGCTCGGGATCGTCGTCCTCTCGTTCAGCGTCTGGGCGCACCACATGTTCGTCTCCGGCATGTTCGCCTGGCTTCGCGTCCCGATGATGATCACCTCGGCGCTGATCGCGGTCCCGACCGGGATCAAGATCTTCTCCTGGGTGGCCACCCTGTTCGACGGCAAGGTCCACCTCGAGAACACCGGCATGCTGTTCGCGCTCGGCTTCGTCGGCAGCTTCATCCTCGGCGGGATCAGCGGCGTGATGACGGCCATGATCCCGCTCGACATCCACGTCACCGACACCTACTTCATCGTCGCCCACATCCACTTCGTGCTCTTCGCGGGATCGGTGTTCACGATCTTCGCGGGCGTCTATCACTGGTTCCCGAAGATGACCGGGCGGATGTACGACGAGCGGCTCGGCCGCTGGCACTTCTACGGGACGTTGATCGGCACCTGGGGGACGTTCGTGCCGATGCACTGGATCGGGATGGAGGGCATGCCGCGCCGCGTCGCCGACTACGCCGCCCAGTTCGGCAACTGGAACCTCCTGATCTCGGTCTTCGCCTTCATCCTCGGCGCCGTCCAGCTGATCTTCCTCTACAACATGATCGTCAGCTGGCGCTGGGGCCCGCGCGCCAGCGCGAACCCGTGGCGGGCGAAGACGATCGAGTGGCTCGTCTCCTCACCCCCGCCGCGGTTCAACTTCGACGAGGTCCCGCGGGTCGTCGGCGGCCCCTACGAGTTCGGCGTCCCCGGCGCCCGGCACGCGATCATGCACCCGCAGCGCAAGCCGGCCGAGGCGGCCGAGCCCGAGCGGGCGACCACGGTCTCAGGCTGACGGGCAGGCGGCGGGAGCCGCTCAGGAGTGCCCGTCGGCGACGAGCGCCCGCAGGCTCTCGTAATCCTCGTGGCAGGCAGGGCAGCCCTCGAGGTGGTTGCGGAAGCCGGGGATCCGCTCGTCGGCGTCGGCGCCCTCGAGCTCGAGCTCGACGTACTCGTCGATCCGCGCGAAGCACTCCTCGCAGCTGACCTCGTAGCCGTCCGGCCCGAGTAGGCGGCTGACGGCCGTCACGGTTCCATCCGCCGGTCTCTCGTTCATCTGATCCCCTCCTTTCTGTTTCCCGCCGGCACAGCGGCGAGGTGTCCTTCGGCGACGAGCCGGTCGCGAAGCTTCCGGCGGGCGTCGTGAAGTGTCTTGTAGAGCGCTCCCCGCGTCGTCGCCATCTGCTCGGAGAGCACGTCGACCGGGGTCTCGTTGAGGGCGAGTGCGACGAACACCCGGCGCTGGTGCGCCGTCAGCGCCTCGTCGATCGCGTCGCGGAGCGCCGTGAGAAGCTCCGACTGCTCGGCCGCGGCGGCAGGTGAGCCTCGCCGCGCCGCGAAGCGCTTCCAGCCCTCGCCGTCGAGGACCACCTCGCGCTCCTGGAAGGCCCGGCGGCGGAGCCGGACGCCGGCCTCGAGGAGGGCGAACTTGTAGGCCCAGGTCGTGAAGCGGCTGGCGCCACGGAACTCGCTGAGCTTGCCGAGCACGGCGACGGTCGCGTCGTCGGCGGCCTGGAGCGCGATGTCGTCGAGCTCCTCGCCGCGCACGTGGGAGAGGGCGGCGCGGCGGCGGCCGACCTCGAAGCGGGCCGCACCGAGGAGCAGGGCGTGCAGGTCGCGCACGGCCCGCTCCCGTTCCGGGCCGGTCGCCCGCAGCGACCGCAGCCAAGCCTGCGACTCGGCGGCACGGGTGGTCCGGGGATCGTCGCTCACGCCTTCCATGCGCGCCCGAGCATAGCCCCGCGCGACGGCGAGACCGGGATGGAGCGGCAGGACCGCGGCGGCGGGCGCGTCCGTCCGCTCGAGCTCGATGGCCGGTGCCGGCTCAGCCATCGGCGAGCCGATCGATCGGGACGTCGGGATCGCGTAGGCGCTCGCGATCGACTGGCTGCCGCGAACGGATCAGCGCCTCGATCTCGTCGCCGTAGTCCCAGAGGTTGACGTTCATCGCCGCCGCCACGCGATCGCCCTGGAGCCAGAAGGCGATGAACTCCCGGCCCTTCGTGTCACCGCGGAAGACGACCTCGTCATCGCCGCTCGCGTAGCCGCGGTACTCCATCCCGACGTCGTACTGGTCGGAGAAGAAGTAGGGGATCTGGGGCTCGCCGGCGGGCTGGCCGAGCATGGTCCGGCCCGCTTCCTCTCCGGTCCGGATCGCGTTCGCCCAGTGCTCGACGCGGAGGCGCCGCTCGTAGAACGGGTTGTAGGCGTTGACCACGTCGCCGGCCGCGAAGATGCCGGCAACGCTCGTCTCGAGCCGCTCGTCGGCGACGATCCCGTTGTCGATCTCGATCCCGGCGGCCTCGGCGAGCGCCGTCCGCGGCACGACCCCGATGCCGACGACGACGAGATCGCATGCGACCGGGTCCCCATCGGCGATCCGCACCGCCTCGACGCGGCCGTCGCCCTCGAAGCCTTCGGTGGCGGCGCCGGCGAGCAGCTCGACGTCGTGCTCGCGGTGGACGTCGGCATAGATCGCTCCGACCTCGCGGCCGAGGACGGCCTCGAGCGGGACCTCGGCGCGCTCGATGAGGGTGACATCGACGCCGAGCTGCCGGGCCGAGGCGGCGACCTCGGCGCCGATCCAGCCGGCCCCGACCACGGCAACCCGCGACGCTTCTCCGAGCGCCGCCGCGAGCCGGTCGGCATCGCCGAAGTCACGCAGGTAGAGGATCCCGTCGAGATCGCTGCCGGGCAGGTCGAGCCGGCGCGGCTCGGCTCCGGTCGCGACCAGCAGCCGCTCCCAGCCGATCCGCTCGCCGCCGTCGAGCACGACCTCGCGCTCGCCGGTCACGATCTCCTCGACCCGGGTCCCGGTTCGCAGCTCGATCTCGTTCTCGGTGTAGAACTCCTCGGGATGGGGGCGGGCCGCCTCGCGGTCGCTCTCGCCCCGCAGGTAGTCCTTCGAGAGCGGCGGTCGCTCGTAGGGCAGCTCCGGCTCCTCGCCGATCAGGACGATCCCTCCTTCGAGCCCGTTCGAGCGCAGCGACTCGACCGCCTTCGCGGCTGCGAGGCCGCCGCCGACGATCACCGCTGCCTGCCGCTCAGACATGGATCGGCCCTCCGGCCAGCGCGAGGAACTCGCTGCGCGTCCGCGGATCGTCGCGCAGGGCTCCGATCAGCCTCGACGTGACCGTCTTCGCGCCCGGCTTGCAGACCCCGCGGATCGACATGCACATGTGCTCGGCCTCGAGGACGACGCCGACGCCGCGCGGCGCCAGCTCACGGTCGATCCAGCCGGCGATCTGCGTGGTCAGTCGCTCCTGGACCTGCAGCGACCGGGCGAAGAGGTCGACGACCCGGGCCAGCTTCGAGAGGCCGACGATCCGCTCGCCGGGCAGGTAGCCGACGTAGGCGACGCCGCTGAACGGGAGGACGTGGTGCTCGCAGAGCGAGTGGAAGGGGATCCCGCGCGCGACGACGAGCTCGTCGTAGCCGGCGTCGTTGGGGAACGTCGTCGGGTTGAAGCTCTCGGCGCTGAGCAGCTCCTCGAGGACGCCGACCATCCGGCGCGGCGTCTCGCGGATGCTCTCGCTCTCGACGTCGATGCCGAGCGCATCCAGCATCTCGCGGGCGGCATGCTCAGCCCGGCGCCGGTCGAGGCTCGCGGGACGCGACGAGTCGCGCCACGGCGAGCCGCGCCGCGGCCACGCGACCGGATCGAGGCGATCGGCGTGACCGTTCTTGGCGGCGGTACCGGCGGACATAGGTGGTTCCTCGAGGTATGACATACCCGATTGGCGACGTCCGGTACCCGATTCTTACCGATTACTCGCGCAACTCCCAATCGGGGCCGTCGGTACCGACCTCGGTACCGGCGGTCCCGTCGATGATCGCGTCGAGGTCCTCGAGGGAGCCGATCACGCCGCGGTTGCCGGTCGCCTCGACGAACCGGCAGACGGCATCGACCTTCGGTCCCATCGATCCCTCCGGGTAGGACTCGGCACGGAGGCGCTCCGGACTGGCGCGCCGGATCGCCCGCTCGTCCGGGGTGCCGAAGCCGAGGTAGACGGCATCGACGTCGGTGGCGAGGACGAGCATGTCGGCATCGAGGCCGACCGCGAGCAGCGACGAGGCGAGGTCCTTGTCGATCACCGCCTCGACGCCCTCGTGACCACCTGGCACGGCGACGACCGGCACGCCGCCGCCGCCTACGCAGACGACGAGGAACCCGGCTTCGACCAGGCCCTTGATCGCGCCGAGCTGGATGATCTCGTGCGGCTCCGGCGAGGGGACCACCCGGCGCCACTTCGGGCCGTCCGGCTTCACGGTCCAGCCGCGCTGGGCCGCGAGCTCGCGGGCGCGTGCCTCCTCGTAGACCGGGCCGATGAACTTGGCCGGATCGGCGAAGGCCGGATCGTCGCGATCGACGAGCACCCGGGTGATCACCGTGACGGTGTCCTGGTGGTCGATCGCGTTGTCGAGCTCGAGCTCGATCACGTAGCCGATCTGCCCGCCGCTCTCGGCGTCGAGGACGTCGAGCGGATAGGGATCGCCCTCGCCGTAGGCGTCCTCCTTGAGCGCCAGCAGCCCGACCTGCGGGCCGTTGCCGTGGGTGACGACGAGGCGCGCCCGCTCCGAGACCGGGCCGAGCACCCGCGCCGCGTCCTTCGCGGCCGCAAGCTGGTTGGCGGCGCTCGACTCCTCGCCGCGGCGAAGCAGCGCGTTGCCGCCGAGGGCGACGATCGTCAGTGGCCCGGAGCCGCTCACGCCAGCGTCGCGACCAGGATGGCCTTGATCGTGTGCAGGCGGTTCTCGGCCTGGTCGAAGACGATGCTCGCCGGCGAGCGGAAGACCTCGTCGGTGACCTCGAGCCCGCCGCTCATCCCGGTCGCCTCCGCGATCTCGGCGCCGACCGTCGTGTTCGCGTCGTGGAAGGCGGGCAGGCAGTGCATGAACTCGACCTTCGCGTTGCCGGTCCGCTCGAGCAGCGCCGCGTTCACCTGGTACGGCTCGAGCAGCTTCGCCCGCTCCACCCAGACGTCCTTGGGCTCGCCCATCGAGACCCAGACGTCGGTGTGGACGAAGTCGGAGCCCTCGACCGCGGCGATGTCGTCGCTGATCGTGATCCGCGCGCCCGAGCCGTCGGCGAGCGCTTCGGCCCGCTCGATCACGTCCGCGGGCGGGCGCAGCTCCTCGGGGGTGACGATGCGGACGTCGGAGCCGAGGATCGCGCCGGTGATCAGCAGCGACCTGCCCATGTTGAAGCGCCCGTCGCCGACGAACGTGTAGGCGATCTCGTCGGGAGGCCGGTGGCTGCGCTCGCGCATCGTCAGGAAGTCGGCCAGCATCTGCGTCGGGTGCCACTCGTCGGTCAGGCCGTTGTAGACGGGGACGCCGGCGTGGCGGTCGAGCTCCTCGATGTTCTCCTGAGCCGAGCCCCGGTACTCGATTGCGTCGAACATCCGGCCGAGCACCGCGGCGGTGTCGGCGATCGATTCCTTGTGCCCCAACTGCGAGCCGCTCGGATCGAGGTAGGTGACGTGGGCGCCCTGGTCGAACGCCGCGACCTCGAAGGCGCAGCGCGTCCGGGTCGAGGACTTCTCGAAGATCAGGGCGATCTCCTTGCCGGCCAGCTGCGGGGCCTCGTCACCGGCGTACTTGGCGATCTTCAGCGTCTCCGAGAGCGACAGCAGGTGGAGCAGCTCGTCGCGGCTGAAGTCGAGCTCCTTGAGGAAGCTCCGGTTCCGCAGGTTGTACATCTCGGACCTTTCTAGAAAGCGGCGTCGCGGTCGATCGGGCAGGTCATGCAGTGCGATCCGCCGCGCCCCCGGCCGAGCTCGGATCCCTCGATCTCGATCACCTCGACCCCAGCCTTGCGGAGCATCGTGTTGGTGTCGACGTTGCGCTCGTAGGCGACGACGACGCCGGGCTCGAGGCAGACGACGTTGTTGCCGTCGTCCCACTGCTCGCGGGCCTGTCCGCGAACGTCGCCGCCGGTCGGGATGACGCGGATCCCGCTCACCCCGAGCGCGTGCTCGAGCGCCGCGACGACGTTGCCGTCGAACGGCTCGATCACCGGCAGCGACTCGGGCTCGTCGCCGGGCTGAAGCGTCCAGATCTGGACGTCGTCGTTGACCACCGGCGGGTAGGCGGTGATCATGTCGCGGTCGACCATCGTCATCACCGTGTCGAGGTGCATGTAGGAGCGGGTCGGCGGCAGCTTCACGGCGAGGACGAGCCGCGCCGCGCCGGCGGCGAACAGGTTGCGGGCGAGGATCCCGACCGACTGCGGGCTCGTCCGCTCGCCCATCCCGATCATCACCGCGCCGTTGCCGATCGGCTCGATGTCGCCGCCCTCGATCGTGCATCTCCCCCAGTCCTCCTCGACTCCGCCGAACCAGACGTTGACGCCGCCGTCGGCGCTGAACATCGGATGGAAGCGATAGATCGCCTCCATGATCGCCGTCTCCGGCCGGCGGGCGCGCTTCGTCATCGGATTCAGCGTCACCCCGTTGAAGATCCATGACGACGGGTCGCGCTGGAACAGGAAGTTCGGCAGCGGCGGCAGGACCATCTCGAGGGGGCCGGCGGTGCTCCAGAGGAGGCCTGCGCCGTCGTCGATCTCCCCCTTCGTCATCCCGCCGATCAGGAAGTCCGCGGTCTCCTTCGGCGTCGCCCCATCGGCCCATTCGCGACCCCGGATCGCCAGGTACTGGCCGACCTGGCGCTCGTGCAGCACCTGATCGAGCAGCCAGTCCCTCGCCTCCGGGGCGGCGAGGATGTCGGCGAGGAGGTCCTCGGCATCGAAGACCTCGATCCCGCGCTCCTTCATCACCTGCACGAACGCGGCGTGCTCGATCTTCGCCTTGCGGACCCAGATGACGTCGTCGAAGAGCAGGTCCTCGACGTTGTCGGGCGTCAGCCGGCGCTGCTCGAGGCCGGGCCGGTGGACGATGACCTTGCGGAGCCTGCCGACCTCGGAGTCGACGCTCAGTCCCATTCTCTCCTCGCTTTCATCGCGTTCAGCTTGAACGCTACCCGGCCACGATCACCCGATCGCGTTGCCGACGAACATGAAGGCCATGCTCAGGATCAGCAGGATCAGGAAGTAGGGGATCGCGAACCGCAGGTAACGGTCATAGCCGATCCGCGCCAGCGTCAGTCCGCCCATGATCACAACCGAGGTCGGGGTGATCAGGTTCACCAGCCCCGACGCGGTCTGAAAGGCGGTCACCGAGAGCGACCGCGGCACGTCCGCGAAGTCGGCCAGCGGCCCGAGGATCGGCATCACCAGGGCGGCGTGCCCGGACGACGACGGGACCAGGAAGGCGATCGGCAGGTTGACGAGGATCGCAACCGACGCGAAGACGCCGCCGCTGAGATCGGTCACCGCGTTCTCGGTCCAGTGCAGGATCGTGTCGGTGATGTAGGAGTTCTTCATCACCACGGTCACGGCTCGGGCGAGGACGATGATCAGCGCCGCGCCGAGGAACTCACCGGCTCCGGCCACGATCGCGTCGACCGTGCCCTTCTCGCCGAGCTTGTAGATCAACCCGATGATCACCGAGACGACGAGGAACAGCACGGTCGCCTGGGCGAAGTAGAAGGAGTTGAAGGTCGGGAACGGCCAGTCGGCGTTGAAGATCGTGTCCCAGATGTCGGCCCACGGGACGAAGCCGTAGATCATGACCGCGAAAGCTCCGAAGAACAGCGTCAGGATCAGCTTCTGGCGGGAGTCGAGCGGCTCGACGTCGCCGGTTACCTCGTCGGCCATCCGCAACCCGCCGCTGGTCATGCCCTCGGGACCCATCACCGACTTCGAGTTGTCGGCCCTGACCCGGTAGGCGTAGCGGAGCACGTAGAGGATCCCGACCGCCATGAGCACGACCCACATCGCGACGCGCAGGCCGATGCCGTCGCCGATCTCGATTCCGGCCGCATCGGATGCGACGCCGGTCGCGAACGGGTTCACGGTCGAGGCGAGGACGCCGGTACCGGCGCCGAAGAAGATCATCGCCGCGCCGGTCATCCGGTCGAAGCCGAGGGCGAGCGCGAGCGGGACGAGCAGCGCGAAGAAGCCGAGCGTCTCCTCCCACATTCCCTCGGTCGTCCCGCCGAGCCCGAAGACGAGCATGATCACGATGATCAGCGCGGCCGGCCGGTTCCGGAACCGCAGCGCGAGGCGGCCGATCCCTTGCTGGATCGCGCCCGTCTTCATCGTCACGCTGATGAAGGCGCCGATCGCGAGCACGAACAGGAAGATCTGCGCCGCCCCGTAGAGGTAGCCGCGGTTGTCGACCGAGACGAGGCCGCGGTCGTTCTCGATCCCGTAGAGGCCGTCGGTCGGCGCCGCCCAGAGGTTGCTGAACTGGTGCAGGAACGAGCGGTCCTCGCAGGGCTGCTTGTCGCCGGTCGAATCGCACGACGGCAGCTCCGTGTAGGAGCCGGGGACCGGACCGCCCGTCTTCGGGTCGATCTCGTACTTGCCGCCGGGGATGACGAACGAGGCGAGCCAGACGACGAGCAGGACGATCGCGAGGACCGTGAACGCGGTCGGGAACCGCTTCGCCTTCTGCTCCCCGGGCGGCTCCGCCGCTCCTTCCTCGCCGGTGGGCTCCTCGGACGGTCGTTCTGCAGGCATTCGGCGGTTCCCTCCGTTGGACGTCGACGGGACGGCCCCAACCTATGTGAGTCCCGGAGGCACCCGAATCGGTGGCGACTACGGGGCAGGTCCCGGGACCTGCCCCGTGGTCGCCGTCAGCGCCCGGCCGTCCGCCGGTACTTGCGGACCGCGAGCGGGGCGAAGATCGCGATCAGGACCAGGCACCAGACGACCGCGCCCCAGACGTTGTTGCCGGCCGGGACGCCGAGCCAGAGGGCCCGCATCGCATCGACGACGATCGTGATCGGGTTGATCTCCGCGAACTTCTCGAGCCCGGCCGGCATCGACTCGACGGGCACGAACGCCGAGGAGATGAACGTGATCGGGAAGATGATCGTGAAGCCGATCCCGTTCGCCGCCTCCGGCGACGAGACCGACATCCCGATCAGCGCGAAGATCCACGAGAACGCGTAGCCGAACAGGAGCAGCAACGCGAAGCCGGCAAGGATCTCGAGGATCCCGGTCTGGAACGAGAAGCCGATGATCAGCCCGGTGCCGACGAGGATCACGATCGAGAGCGAGTTGGTGACGACGTCGGCCAGCGTCCGGCCCGCCAGCACCGAGGCGCGGGAGGTCGGCAGCGAGCGGAACCGGTCGATCAGGCCCTTCGTCAGGTCCTCGGCGAGGCCGAGCGCGGTCACGAAGCCGCCGAAGGCGGTGTTCTGGACGATGATCCCCGGGATCAGGAAGTCGATGTAGTCGAAGCCCGGCGTCGAGATCGCGCCGCCGAAGACGAACGCGAACAGCAGCACGAACATGACCGGCTGGATCGTGAACCCGATCAGCAGGTCGGGCGAGCGCGGCAGCCGGACCAGGTTCCGCTCGGCCATCACCAGCGTGTCGGGCACGAAGCGGCTCATGCCGCCACCTCCTCGCGCTCGTCGGCGGACTGCTCGCCCTCCTCGTCGGCGAGCTCGCGGCCGGTCAGGGTCAGGAACACGTCGTCGAGGGTCGGCCGGCGGACGGCGACGTCGTCGGCGTCGATCCCGGCCTGGTCGAGGCGGCGGGCCGCCTCCATGATCGTGCCCTGCTCGCGGGCGACGCGAACGCTCACCCGGGCGTCGTCGACGGCGGGCTGCTCCTCCGACATCGGCGCGAGCGCCATCGCGGCGTCGGCGGCGCGCGAGGCGTCGGTGAGGTGGACCTCGACGCGGAGACCGCCGACCCGCTCCTTGAGCTCGTCGGCGGTGCCGTCGGCGATCACCCGCCCGCGGTCGATGACCGCGATCCGATCGGCGAGACGATCGGCCTCGTCGAGGTACTGCGTGGTCAGGAGGACGGTCGTGCCTTCGGCGACGAGGGCCTCGATCGTCTCCCAGAGCTCGAGCCGGCTGCGCGGGTCGAGGCCCGTGGTGGGCTCGTCGAGGAAGAGGACCGGCGGGTCGGCGACGAGCGCGGCGGCGAGGTCGAGGCGGCGGCGCATTCCGCCCGAGTAGGTCTTCGCGATCCGCCCGCCGGCCTCGCTGAGGCTGAAGCGGTCGAGCAGCTCGTCGGCCCTTCGGCGGGCTTCGGCGCGGCGCTTGCCGTAGAGGCGGCCGACCATGACGAGGTTCTCGATGCCGGTCAGGTTCTCGTCGACGGCCGCGTACTGGCCGGCGAGTCCGATCTGGGCGCGCAGCGCCGGCGCCTCGGCGACGACGTCGAGGCCGATCACGCTGGCGTCGCCGGCGTCGGGCGGTAGCAGCGTCGTGAGGACGCGGACAGCGGTCGTCTTGCCGGCGCCGTTCGGCCCGAGGACGCCGAGCACGGTGCCCCGCTCGGCCTCGAGGTCGATGCCGTCGAGGGCGCGGACGTCCCCGTAGGACTTGACGAGCCCGCGGACGGAGATCGCGGGCGGGTTCGTTCGTCGTTCGATGATGCAGCTCCTTCAGGACAGGCGATGGGGTGTTCGTCGTGGGAAGGGACCGGTACGGAGCCGGAGACTCATCGCTCCACTCACGGGTCGTCCTACCCTGCGCTGCACACTAAGTAGCATTGCGGTCAGCTTCTGACCTCGATTCACGGTTTACTTGCGGGTCGTGGCCGCAACCACCTCGAGCCGGCTCCTGGAGCTCCTGTCGCTGTTGCAGGCCCGCCGCGACTGGCCCGGCTCCGAGCTCGCCGACCGGCTCGAGGTCTCACGGCGGACGATCCGCCGCGACGTCGACCGCCTCCGCGACCTCGGCTACCCGGTCGAGTCGCTGAGCGGTCGGGCGGGCGGCTACCGGCTCCGGGCCGGCACCGCGATGCCGCCGCTGCTGCTCGACGAGGAGGAGGCGATCGCGATCGCGGTCGGTTTGCGGACCGCGGCGCAGGCGTCGGTCGCCGGGATCGAGGAGACCTCGGTCCGTGCCCTGGTCAAGCTCGAGCAGGTCCTCCCCGGGCACCTGCGGCGGCGGGTCAGCGCCCTGGGCGGCGCCACCGACACCCTTCCCAGCGGCGGCCCGACCGTCGATCCGCAAGCGCTGACGACGATCGCCTCCGCCTGCCGCGACCACGAGCGTCTCCGCTTCGCCTATCGCGCCCGTGACGGTTCCGCGACCCGGCGGCTCGTCGAGCCGCACTCGCTGGCCAACCTCGGCCGGCGCTGGTACCTCGTCGCCTGGGACTGCGATCGCGACGGGTGGCGCAGCTTCCGCGTCGATCGCCTCGCCTCCCCGGCGCCGGCCGGCGGCCGCTTCGACGCCCGCGAGCTACCCGGCGGCGCCGATCCCGCCGCCTACGTCGCCGCCAACCTCAGCGGCGGCGCGGAGACCTACGAGGCGCGCATCACCGTCCACTGCGCGGCCGAGCAGCTCCGCGAGCGTCCCTGGATGCAGGAGGAGATCCGCCACCTCGAGGGCGACATCTGCGAGTACCGGCCATCCGACGTCGATCTCGACTGGCTTGCCCTGCGGATCGCGATGATCCCGTTCGACTACGAGGTCGACGGGCCGGCCGAGCTGATCGAGCGCCTGCGGGCCATGCAGCAGCGCGTCGCCGCCGGGATCGCCTGAGTCGCCCTGGCCGACAGCGTGGGTTTGGTTGCGTTGGCGGGGGTCAGCGCCAGTGGGCGTGATTACTCCACCATCCGGGGGCTATCCCGCCCACTGATCATCGCCGTCGCTCTCGCCCACCCTCATCAGCCCAAGCGCGGCTTCTCCCCGGCACGACACCCCGGGGCCAAAAGCTGCGGCCGCGCCCTTCGTCCGACCCTCAGCGACCGGGCTGGGGCAGCGGCGGGACCGGCTTGCGACAGGAGGCTCCGGCGCAGTCGGCGAGGTCCTCGGCGGCGGCGCGAAGGATCGTCTTGATCCGGGCGTAGCGGGGATCGTCGTGGACGCTCTCGAGCTCCCAGGGATCCTCCTTGAGGTCGTAGAGGCCCTCCTGGCCGTCCTCCTGGAGGTCGTAGCGGTAGCGCTTCGTGCGGACCGCGATGTAGGTCGGCACGCCGCGCGGATTCGGTGCCGTCTCGAGGAAGACGCCGCGGTCGGCGAGGACGCCCTTCGGGTCGCCGGCGGCCTTCAGCAGCGACATGCCGTCGAGCTTGAAGCCCCGCTTCGGCTTCGCGCCGGCGATGTCGAGGATCGTCCGCGCCAGGTCGGCGTTGCTCGTCACGCCCTCGACCTCGCGGCCGGCCGGGAAGCCCGGGCCCTCGATCATCAGCGGCACCCGCGAGGAGCCCTCGTAGGGGACGTACTTGACGCCGGCGGCGGTGCCGTCTTCGGTGACCGGGTCGCGGAGGCGATGCTCGCCGAGGATCCAGCCGTTGTCGGAGGTGAAGATGATCACGGTGTTGCGGTACTCGCCGGTCCGCTTCAGCTTCCTGACGACGTTCCTGACCATGTCGTCGACGCCGAGCAGGGAGCCCATGCGCCCGCGCCAGTGCTCCTGCAACTCGGCCTGCTGCTGGGCGGTCATCTGGGTCGGGAAGAACGCCGCCAGCGTGGTCGGCTTGTCGGAGATGTCGGCCTCGTTGAAGTTCGGGTAGATCGGCATCGAGCGGTTGGCGAAGACGTCGGCGTAGCGCGGCGGCGGCAGCGCCGGTGAGCCCTCCCGGGTGGCGCCGGACGCGGTCGCCACCGTGTGCGGCGCGTTCGGCGCGAGGTTCATGAAGAACGGCCTGCGGGACTTCGAGGCATCGCGGATCGCGTGATCGGCGAGCCGGGTGTAGACGTCGGTCGAGTAGTTGCGCTCCGTCCGCGCGTACGTCTTCAGGTCGCCGTTGTTGTTGATCGTCATCCCGTAGTAGTCGTACGTCGAGGGATCGACGCCGCCGTGCCAGTCGTCCCAGCCCTTCGGGACCTCGGTCGGCTTCTGCTCGCCGTACTCGTTCAGGTACTTGCCGATGTGGATCGTCCGGTAGCCGGCGCGGCCGAGCCAGACGGGCAGGGTCTCGCTGCCGTCAAGCATCCGGTA
>Ga0207657_10001442_pt1 | contig 25436 bp, 21 predicted proteins | sample KBSC33metaG_FD_184316 | JGI IMG/M metagenome (GOLD analysis project Ga0207657, IMG submission 184316) | Corn rhizosphere microbial communities from Kellogg Biological Station, Michigan, USA - KBS C3-3 metaG (SPAdes) (version 2) | ecosystem: Host-associated > Plants > Roots > Rhizosphere > Soil ... | reverse complement strand
AGCGGTGTTTTGACTCTGCGGTTCTTTGCGACAAGCAGATAATGCCAAAACGATCATGATCGCTACGATCGAGAAATGCTTTGCCGGCAATAACAGAAAGCGTCGTTTCATATTATTTGCCTCCGTACCGTGCAAATGAGCTTTCGCGCGCAAGCATGTGCTAATACCAGTAGACATGATCTTCGGATCGATTTCGCCCCCCTAGACGTGCCATTTCCGGACATCCTCTCCGCCGTCTTCCACCACGACATCCAGATCGCCATCAATATTAACCACGGTCACATGAACCGTACCGTTTTGAGCACGTTCAAATCTGAGATCTGCATGGGCGTGACCAACTCTGAGACGATGAAGTTCCAGCCAGCGAACAAATTCGGGCAATACGGGGTGACGAATACGTAAACGGTGCTCGAACCCCTCCGCCGTCAGGCCTAATACCGCCTGGAGCAAATAGGGAACGGCGCCTGCGGCCCAGGCCTGAGGATGGCAGGCAACGGGATAACGAACCGGCACATCGTACGATTCGCGATCGAATCCGGCGAACACCTCAGGCAAACGGTAGTGCTCGAAATGCTGGGCTGCTTCGACAATCGCCGTAAAGACCCGGCACGCTTCGGTATCGAACCCGTAGCGCCTGAACCCGGCGACAATGAGTGAATTGTCATGCGGCCATACCGTGCCGAGATGGTACCCGATCGGATTGTAGCGCAGTTCCTTCGACGAGAGGGTGCGAATCCCCCATCCGCTAAACATCTCCTCCGACAGTAACCTGGCGACGGTCGGCCCAGCATTTTTGGCATCGACAATCCCTGTCCATAACGCCTGTCCCGGGTTGGACGAAATAGCTGCAGCTGGACGATTCTGTGCCTGAAGCGCCAGCGCATAAAACTGTCGCTCCTCAAGCCAAAACTCGCGATTGAAACGTGAGCGCAGTGCCTCCGCTTGGTCTCGAAGCTCCTGGGCGCGGGCCGATTCTCCCGTGCGTTCATAGAGATCAGCCAGGCTCGCTTTTGCCAAATAGACGTAGCCCTGCACTTCTACCAACGAAACGGCCGGTTGCGCTAAGCTGCCATCGCTGTTCACGATGGCATCGCCGGAGTCCTTCCAGCCTTGATTGCTCAGGCCGTTTTTCGATGAGCTCTGATACTCCAGATAGCCATCCTGGTTTTGATCGCCATAAATCGAAATCCAGGAGAGCGCCGATTCGATGTGATCGCGCAAATCGTTGAACAGAGCTAATTCTCCGGTCCATGCAGCATGCCGTGCGACCAAAACTAAAAACAGCGGCGTCGCATCAACGGTGCCGTAATAGGGCGTCTGCGGGATTTCGTTCAAATGCGCCATCTCTCCGACGCGAAGCTCGTGCATGATTTTGCCGGGTTCCTCGTCCCGCCAGTGATCTATCTTTGTGCCTTGATACCTGGCCATGAGCCGCAGTGTCTGCTCGGCGATGCCCGGATTGTAGGCGAGCGTCTGAAGCGATGCGATCAAACTATCCCGACCAAATAAAGTGACGTACCAGGGAACGCCCGCCGCGAAGAATTGCTCTCCTTCAAGGCTCGTTCTCAAAAGGTAAAGATCGCGCAATGACCGCTCTACGACATTGTTCAGCAGGGAACTGTTGCTGCGGATTTGGGTTGTGCTCTCAAGCCAGCGATTGGCGTATGACTGCAGCAGCGCTTTGGCTTCGCTCAGATCCCGAGCGGGCGGTTTGTTTGCTTGTGCATGCTTATTTGCCCCCTCGGTGATGGAAAACGATATGTGGATCTCTTTTTTCTTCGCCCGCTCCAGTTTGACTTCGAATCTAGCGCCGTTGTCTTTGGGAAATGTCGGAATCGGCGAAAACTGAATTGAGAGGACGCGCTCGATTTTGTCCGCGCCCTGGTAACGAAGGACGAGCTGCCCGTCCTCCCATAAGGGCGGGCACCGATGGCCGAGTTTTTGCCCGAACAAGCCACGCACGGCGAATAATGGCTCGAACCTCGATGCGACAACAAAATCAATCGGAAACTCGACGGTATTTGTCCCGTAATTACGTAATGTGAAAACGTCGCGCAGCGCCGGTTGATCACTGTCAAGTAATCGCTCGAGCCTGATGCCGATTTCATCCTTGCGAATCAACTGTCGGTGGTTGATTCTGAGGTCGGGATTGGTCAGCTCAAGCGTTGCGCCAAATCCCGAGACGCCCGTGCAGACAAGCACGGTGGGTTTTGCCGCGCCTAATTTGAATTCATAACCGCTCAAATACCGGCAGTCGTGGTAGTAAAGTCCCAGTCCGTGGTCCGCTTTCAAGGGCACCGAGCCGTCCGCTTCGCAAAGAAAGAACACATCGCGGTCCTTCAGTACGACAGCGTGAGCGATGCTGCGTGTGACCGAAGACCGCCCGTCGCTCTGCAGGCGCCGTCTGCGTTCGTTGTTTTCGCGCTTTGTTCCAGCGCGTCCTTGCTTGGCTGCCTGCTTATGCGGTCCATGCTCCGCATGCATCGATTTAGACGCTTCAGGCATATGTCGCTCTGCTCATTGAAGTTTTCCCGGAGCGCGCACCGCAAACCGCGGCCGCTAAAAGCAATCCCGCCGACGCTAACCAGCCGCGGTGCGTCGCCAGCCAGAGCTGGAACGAATAGCCGTGCGCACGATCGCCGAACTCGCCATGGGCGCCGTGATCGCCAGGGAGTGGTTCCCATAAATTGTTGCGCCGGTTTTTGTCATCCGGTTCGTTTGTCTGCTGGGATTGATATCCCGTTCGTGCCAGGTACTCATCTGCCAGACGCGGCACTATTTTGTTGCCAACGATGGCATCAACCGTTGGCCATCCAACGTAAAGCTCGGGGCGATCATGATCGGCGGCCCAAAGGATCGCTTCAGCGGCAACTTCCGGTTGATAAATCGGCGGCACAGGTTGCGGCTTGTTGGGCAATCGGCTTTTCACCCAGGAAAATTGCGGCGTATTGAGCGCGGGCATCTGCACCATTGTGACACGAACATGGCTGTGATCATGCAGTAGCTCACAGCGAAGAGAATCCATAAAACCCTGAATTGCATGCTTGGCACCACAATACGCCGCTTGCAGCGGAATACCGCGATAGGCCAGCGCGGAACCGACCTGCACGATCACGCCGCGATCGCGCGGCAGCATGCGTCTTAAGGCCGACAAAGTGCCATAAACAAAACCAAGATAAGTCACCTCGGTTACGCGCTTGAACTCTTCCGCCGTCATTTCCTTGACCGGTGAAAAAACCGATGTCATGGCATTGTTAATCCAGACGTCGATGGGTCCAAGATTTTCTTCCACCGCTTGCGCCGCCGCCTCGACCTGCTCAGAATTCGCCACGTCGAGCGGAAAAACAAACGCTTTGCCGCCTGCTATCTCGATTTCCTGCTTCGCCGCTTCCAAACCGTCGCGGCCGCGGGCAAGTAACCCTACTCGCGCCCGGCGTTCGCCGAAAGCACGCGCGGTAGCGCGGCCCACGCCTGCGGAAGCGCCGGTAATGACGACCACTTGTCTATCCATGTGCGACTCTCCTCTTGGGAGCCGGCGTTAACGACTCCGATTCGATAAAGATGTGCTTCACGTTCGGATACCGACTGCGAACATTCTCCTCAAGTCGATCGATACTCTCTTCGACCTCGATTGCTGAAAGATTCGCGCGAAAGCTCAAGTCCATCGCGAGCAAGATGGTGTGCGGACCGAAATACATCGTCAGCGCGTTTTTCACGCTCTCGACCCGCGGATCCGATTCGGCGAGACGGCGAATGTCTTTTAAAGTCTCGGGATCGAGGGCCTCTCCGACGAGCAGATCTTTGCTTTCGTAGGCGAGTAAAACCGCTACGGCGGCGAGAATTATGCCAATGACAATCGATGCGCCGCCGTCGAAGTACGGATTGTCAAAAAACTGCGCAAAAAACACGCCGAGCAATGCCACCACCAATCCAACCAACGCGGCGGAGTCTTCGAACAGCACCGTGTAAGTCGTGGGGTCTTTACTCTGATCGATGGACTGCCAGATGCTGAGTTTGCCACGCTCAGCTTGAAATGCTTTGAATGCCACCGTGAAAGAATAGCCTTCGAACACCACGGCAATACCGAGAACTATGTAATTCCATGCCGGATCGGCAATCGGTTTGGGACTAAGAATATGGAGGAGACCCTCATAGGCCGATATGCCACCGCCCACCGCGAAAATCACAATCGCGACAATCAACGTCCAGAAGTAAAGCTCCTTTCCATACCCAAAGGGATGCGCCGCATCGGCAGGTCGTCGGCTGCGACGAACGCCCAAGAGCATTAACCCTCCGTTGCCGGTATCGACCAGTGAGTGAATCCCCTCGGAGAGCATGGCCGAGCTGCCCGTGAAGCCGGCGGCAATAAATTTCGTCACCGCGATCACGAGGTTTGCAGCGATGGCCGCATAGATGACTCTGGTCGATTCAGCCGCCATCTTTACTGGAGCGGATCGATCAACGCGAGGCCAGTTTCTGGATCGTATTTACGGCATAAATGCTTCGGCGACTCGGTCAGAATGAGTTCCAAGGTCGGCCAGACGCGTGCCTCGAGAATGTGGCCGCCATGAGCGCTGCCGTCGGATTTTCCAACCACGACGTGAGCGTGGATTTGAGGAACTCCGTTCGTTAGCGCGATATCGCCAATGAGTGAGAGCACTTCCACTTGCTCGGGAACAGGTATTTTTTGGTAGTCCTTTTTGCCGCGATCGAAGTAACCCAGCGTCACCTCGCGAAATGCGCCGATCGCGGTAAAGTGACTTCCGCCCAACTTGTTTTCCTTGGCCCAGGACGTGAGCCCTGCGACGAACTCTTCGTCCTTGTCGAAAATCAGCGCGTAGGTGCTCTGCGCGCCTTGTTCGAGCACTCGAACGTTCATAACGGGCCTCGCTTTCTTTGTGTTGCCCACAACAGCAGCGCCATCGTAATGGCGCCGCCCAGCGCACAGGCCACTTTTCGGTTCGCTTGCGCGCGCTCGCGCTCTCTTTCATGGCTAAAGATTTTCTCCGGATACGGACTCACGTCGAGTGAATAGTTTTCTGATTTCATCCCGCGCCGTGCGCTCTGCTCGAGCGCGAGTTGTAGCACTTGCGCCGTATGGAGCGCCTCGCGGTCAGTGCCTTGACGGATCTGCTCGCGACAACTGAAGCCGTCGGCGATAATTAAGGTTTCTTTTGGGGCGCGCCGGACGGCGGGCAGCAAAACGAGTTCGCCGATATTCATCGAAACCTCGTAATGCCCTGCTTCGAATCCGAAAGAGCCAGCCATTCCGCAACATCCGGAGTCCAACAGCTGGAAATCGAGTCCGAGCTTGGAAAAGATCGACTTCTCATGCGCCATGCCCATAATCGCCTTTTGGTGGCAGTGGCCATGAACGATCGCCTTGCGCTTGAGTTGCGGCGGTTGATAACCGTCCAGCATGGTTTCGAAAAATTCACTGATGAGAAACATCCTGTCGCGCAGACGCTTGGCGTCCTCATCATCGGGAAATAAATTGGTCATTTCGTCCCGAAACACAGCGACGCAGCTCGGCTCGAGCCCGATGATCGGAACTCCGGCTTCGATCTCGGGACGAAGCGTATCTAGAACTTGCCGCAGCAGACGCTTGGCGGGACCGAGCATGCCAAAGTCGTACAATGGCCTACCACAGCAGAGAGATTTAGCCGGCAGCTCGACTTGGAATCCCGCGGCTTCGAGCACGGCTACCGCGGCGCGCCCAACCTCGGGGAAAAAATGATTATTGAAAGTATCAGGCCAGAGCAGCACGCGCGGCTGTCCAACGTTGCATCGCGCGCGGCGGCGAAACCACTCAGTAAAGGTTTGCGGTGCGAAGACCGGCATCTCTCGCTGGCGGGCAATTCCGCCGAGCATCTTAAGGAGACCACCGAGCAGCGGCGCTCGCGTGAAAAAATTGACAATCTCGGGGACCACTGATGCGATACGTGCCCACCAGTAGATCAGCCCCATTGCGTAAGCCTGACGCGGCCTCAGGCGGTGCTCATAGTAATGGGAAAGAAATTCCGCTTTGTAGGTCGCCATATCGACCTGCAAAGGACAATCGCCCTTGCACCCTTTGCATGCGAGACACAGATCGAGGGCATCTTTCACATGCGGATCGCGCCAGCCGCCCTTCAGAGGATTGCCCTGAAGCATTTCAAAAAGTAAACGGGCGCGGCCGCGAGTCGAATGCATCTCTTCGCGTGTGACTCGATAGCTTGGGCACATCGTACCGACGTTTTCACGCCGGCATTCGCCAACTCCGACGCAGCGCAGCGTGGCGCGCGCGAAGCTGCCTTGATCGTCACCGGGAAACTTGAAGTGAGTTTGCAACTGCGGCGGACGATAATCGACGCCCAGCCGCAAGTTTTCATCCGCCCGGTAGGGCTCGATGATTTTTCCGGGATTCATCTTCCAATCCGGATCCCAGATCGACTTGAACTCGTGGAAGGCACGCATCAGTTCCGGACCGAACATTTTGGGTAACAACTCGCCGCGCGATTGTCCGTCGCCATGCTCGCCCGAGAGCGATCCGCCATAGCTGATAACGAGATCCGCGGCTCGATGGATAAACGAACGATATTTTTCAATGCCCGCTTTACTCACCAGGTCGAAATCGATTCGCGTATGCACACAGCCCTGGCCGAAATGGCCGTACAGCGCACAAGCGTATCCGAACTCGGTGAGAAGCTTTCGCAGATCGCGCAAATAATTCCCCAATTTTTCCGGCGGCACCGCGGAATCTTCCCAGCCCTCCCACGTATCCTTGGCGTTGGGAACCCGAGCCGTCGCGCCCAATCCCGACCGCCGCACCAGCCAGATCGTCCGCTCCTGTTCGGGATCGTCGAAAAGCTTCATGCTCGGCGGGTTCTTGGTGTTTTTTAGCGCGTCCATTAACGCGCGCGCTTGATCGTCGGCCGCGTTCTTAGTCTCAGCGCCGAACTCCACCAGGAGCCAACCTCCTCCCTCGGGGAGCAGCTGCACGTCTTCGGGATGGAGGCGTTTTTTTTTCATATCTTGGACAAGATTGTCGTCCAACCCTTCGAGTGCGATCGGCTTGTGCACCAACACTTCCATGATGTGATCGCCGGCCGTGTAGACGTCGGGATAGCCGAGAACCAAAAGCGATCGAACCGGAGGACTTGAAACCAGACGTACGGTTGCTTCGAGCACCGTCACGCAGGTGCATTCACTGCCGACCAGCGCGCGCGCAACATGAAAGCCGTGCTCCGGCAGGAGCCATGGCAAATTGTAGCCCGAGACACGCCGTGGAATGTCGGGGTAGGATTGACGGATAAGATCCGCGTAGCGATCGCGCAGTGCTTTCAATCGACGATAGATTTCACCGCGGCGGCCGCCTGCGCGCATTTCGTTGGCAAGCTTGTCGTCATCGGTTTTTCCGACGCGCATCCGCGTGCCATCATACATCAGGATCTCGAGCTCCTCGATGTTGTCGTCGGTTTTGCCTGCCATCACGGAATGAACGCCGCATGAATTGTTACCGATCATTCCTCCCAGCGTGCAATGATTGTGCGTCGACGGATCTGGACCGAAGGTGAGATGATAGCGCTCCGCCGCATCGCGGAGATCGTCGAGTACGACGCCGGGCTGGATGCGCGCCCGCTTTCGGGAGGGGTCGAGATCGAGAATGCGATGCATGTACTTGGACAGATCCATGATCACCGCGACGTTACAGCACTGACCGGCGAGGCTGGTCCCGCCGCCCCGCGCCAAAACGGGCGCGCCATAATGACGAGCCGCAGTAACGGTGGCAATGATATCGTCCACATCTCGTGGAATCACAACGCCGATCGGCACTTGCCGGTAATTCGAGCCGTCCGTCGCATAGAGCGCGCGGCTGCCATCGTCAAATCTCACTTCGCCGCGCACTTGCCGGCGCAGCTCTGCCGCCAAGCCGCGCGCATCGACATCTGACCTGTTGAATTTCGCTGTGCGCGCCTGTTCGACTCGCCCGAGCTGGCTTCGACGCCGAGGATCGATAGGAAAAAAGCCGACCGCATCGGTATGATGATCGGGTTTGGCATATGTTTCGTTGTCAGTGCTGTCTTCTGTTTTCATAAGCTTGGAAAACTCGCTTTTGAAATGTTCGGATTGTGCTTCGTTCATAACGCGTATCGCTGCGCATCGGCGCGTTTAAATTCTATTCCTAATCCGAGCCGCGACGGATCGGGCGCCAGCGCGCCGTCCTGAGCTGTGAGCGCGCCGTCAAAAAACATCTGTTCAATCCTCGTGTGGTCGTGGAAATATTCGACGTGGCAGACCGGCGCGAGCACACAGCAGACATGCGCGTGCAAGGACGGCGCGGTGTGCGCCGACAGCAACATGGAGCGCGCCTGGCAGAGCGCGGCAACCATCATAAACCCGCTAATGCCGCCACAGCGCGTGGCATCGGCCTGGAGCACATCGACTGCGCCGGCCTCGAGCATGCGCCGAAAGTAAACAAGATCGTAGCCGTATTCGCCCGCGGCGATATTCATCCCTGCGGGCGCGCGATCCCGAATCAGCCGAAGCCCCTCGAGATCATCAGAGGAAACCGGCTCTTCAAACCAGCTGACTCGATGCGCCGCGAACCGCTCAGCCTGCAGCAGCGCTTGTTTGCGGTCATACGCGCCATTGGCGTCAACGAAAAGCTCGACACCGGGTCCGATAGCGCTCCGTGCGGCGCCCACCCGCTCGAGATCCGCCGCTGGGTCTCGGCCGATTTTCATTTTGACCCAACGCATTCCGGCTGCTGCCCAACCGGAGAGCTGGTTTTGCAGCTGTTCGAGGGAATATGAGGTAAAACCGCCGCTCCCATAAACGGGCACGTGATCGCGAATTTTGCCGAGCAGCCCGAGCAGCGAAACATCCAATAGGCGTGCTTTTAAATCCCAGAGCGCCACGTCCACAGCGGAAATCGCCATGGAGGCGATCCCTGGGCGTCCCAGATTGCGAATGGATCTCACCATCCCGAGCCAAGACGCTGGCAGCGCCATCGCATCGGCGCCGACGAGCAGCGGCACTAGTTTGTCCTTGATCAACTGTCCGGTCGCGGTATCCGCAAACGTGTAACCAATCCCGCATTTGCTTCCGGCGTACGCCTCGACAACCACGATTGTGGTATCCATCCACTCAAGGGTTCCATCTGATTCGGGAAAGTCCGTTGGGATTTTGTACGCAGAGACTTCGATTCGTTTGATTTCTGGATCTCTGGACATACCACTCAATCGCCGGCGGCGTATGCGACTGTGCTGAGCAAAGCGGTCTCAGCCTGACGAGAATCAAGCCGGGTATGCTGGACAACGATAGGCACGCTGGCCTCGATAACACTGGCGAAATCCGTCTCTTTCGGAATCGGTTCGGGATCATCGAGATTGTTGAAACGCACATGCTGCGTCCGGCGGGCTGGAATCTTCAGGCGATAAGGGCCTCCGGGCTCGCGGTCGGTATAGAAGATCGTGATTGTGACTTCGGCCTCTGTATCGCCCGCATTGAGAATGCAAACAGTCTCATGGCTGGTTAGCTGGGGCGCCTCGCCGTGGCTGTAGCCGGGGATATAACCTTCTGCGATTGCCCATCTTTTCGCGCCAAGATTTTTCATAATGTTAGTTTCATTCGCTCCAACTCTGTTTTGCGGTCACTCAGCGCTATTTGAATTTGGGCAGGATCTCCCCTTGATAAAATTCAAAAAACCCGTTCTGATCCGGGCCAACCTGGTGTATGTAGACATGATCAAATCCTGCTTTGCGATACGTTTCGATCTCTTCGACGTGTCTATCAGGATCTGGTCCGCAGATAATCTTTGCAGCCACTGCCTTCTCGTCCACGAACTGCGCGACGGCCTCGAACTCGGCCGGTGTGGCAAGCTGGCTCATGAGTTCGCCAGGGATCGCAGCCACGGCCCACCACTCTTTGGCGATCTTTTTTGCCTCGTCTTCTGTTTTGGCCCAGCATACCGTCACCTGCCCGTAGCGTGGCTTTTCACTGCCGCCGTCGGAAACCCGGAATTTCCGCACAAGAGAGTCGTTTGCTATAGTACTGATTAACCCATCACCGATTTCGCCAGCGAGCTCGGCTGCCCTGCCCCCCGCTGCAGCGATCATGATTGGCGGCGGTTTCTCCGGCAAACTGAAAACCTGTGCTTTTTCCAGGCTGAAGTATTCTCCCCGAAAGCTTTGAGCGCCGCCGCGCCAGAGGAGCCGCAGGATCATCACCGCTTCTTGGAGCATCTTCCGCCGTAGGTCGCTCGGCGGCCAGTGCATGCCGAAAATATGCTCGTTCAAATTTTCCCCGGTGCCGAGACCCAAAAAGAAACGGTCCGGCATAAGGAGTGCTGCGGTCGCCGCCGCTTGAGCAATAATCGCCGGATGAATCCGCATAATCGGACAAGTGACACCAGTGCCAAGCGCGATCCGCTTCGTGGCCTGTGCAATCGCACCGATCACGGCCCAAACGAACGGACTTTGACCTTGTCGCGTGAGCCACGGATGAAAATGATCGGAGATTAACGCAAAGCTAAAGCCTGCTTGTTCCGCCCGCACGGCGTAGCGGACCAAATCATTAGGAGTGGTTTCCTCACTTGAAAGTGAATAGCCGATTTTCATTTCACGCCTCTGTGACATCGGGCATGGACCGGTTCGAAAGATCCCAGCGACGAGGAACCGTTCCAATTGGGCATTAATAGATTAGATGCCTGCGACGCCGGCAGCGGTCGTGCGGCGACTTGCGTTCTTAGAAGGTGATAAATGCTGTCGTGATTTGCTGGTTGCACTTGAGATCGGTTGATTACATCACGCGACGGCGCAAGAGATATGCCACCGTTGGCGAGCTAGTTGAAACTACTTTTGCTTCTCAACCACGCTACACTGATGCATGCTTCGTTGCACATCTGAGACACTGCTCTGCGTCGGTAAATCCGCTTTCCGCCTGATCCAGGTCAGTGGGAAAATGACATCGACGTGATCCGGATCGAGGGTTTCGCCGACGTGCAAACGATTTCCGTTTCTGCTATAAAAAAATTGACAGCCTACGCGAACGGAGCTCAGGTACCACAGCTGCATCAGCGAAAAAATCAGGTTTGGAAAATAATCGGACCGGCTCATCCTGTCGGTACTGCGGCTCGGGACAAGCTGCAACAAACGCAATCAAGGCTAAGTTCGCGTGGCCTATACTGACGGGCTCCCCGCCTCGAGATAGCGTTGCGACCTTGAGTGGAGGATGCGGAGAGGGACAGCGGATAATTGCTTGACACTGAAGTCCCATCTGTTTTTATCAAAATTGAGAGCAATCGTGAGTCTAAAATCAGGAGCAAAAGGAAAACTGTCGTGGCAGATCGAGCATTGACTTTGGACCAGTTTAAGACGTTACGCAAAGACAATTGGTGGCTCCAACCATTACTTGTGGTTGTCGGTCTTGGCGGCTTTGCCATTTATGCAACCTGGGCGGCTCTGCAAAACGCCCACTATTTTGTCGACCCCTATCTCTCGCCGTTTTATTCCCCATGCATTTCGACGAACTGCGCACATGTGCACCTGCCACTCATCGGTTCGTGGTGGAATATTTCTCCGGCATTCTTGATTTTATGGATACCGGGAGGGTTTCGCGCGACCTGCTACTATTACCGCAAGGCTTATTATCGCTCCTTTTTCTTATCGCCTCCCGCGTGTGCCGTGCGCGATGCATCGAAAGGCTATAGCGGCGAGACACGCTTTCCGTTCCTGTTCCAAAATGTGCATCGTTACTTTTTCTATCTCTCTTTGGTTGTCCTGGCTTTTCTCTGGTGGGATGTATTCGATGCGTTTCGGTTCCCCGACGGCTTCGGCTTGGGAATTGGTACGATCGTGCTCTTCATCAATGCCACGCTGTTGTCGATTTTTAGTATCTCTTGCAATTCCTGCCGCCACGTCTGCGGTGGTTACTTGAATTCCTTTCACCGCGCCCCGAGCAAATATAAGCTTTGGAGCTTCGTCACCCGCTTTAACGAAAAGCACATGGAATGGGCCTGGGTGAGTTTAGTCTTTGTTGCGCTCACCGATCTTTACGTCCGGCTGTTGTCGATGGGCGTGATTTCCGATTTGAGGTTTTTCTAATGGCCGAAGATAAGTACGAAACTCACGAGTACGACGTTGTCGTCATCGGTGCCGGCGGCGCGGGTTTGCGCGCTGCGGTTGAAGCGTCAGCGCAGGGCGTTAAGACAGCGCTCGTATGCAAGTCTCTGCTCGGCAAAGCGCATACCGTCATGGCCGAAGGCGGCATCGCAGCGGCCATGGGCAATGTTTACCCCGAGGACAACTGGCGGGTTCATTTTCGCGACACCATGCGCGGCGGCAAGCTGCTCAACAATTGGCGCATGGCTCAGATTCATGCTCAGGAGGCGCCCGATCGAGTGCTCGAGCTCGAGGAATGGGGCGCGCTTTTCGACCGCACCAAAGAAGGTTTGATTTTGCAGCGCGATTTCGGCGGCCACCGCTATGCGCGCTTGGCTCACGTTGGCGACCGCACTGGACTGGAAATGATCCGCACGCTTCAGCAGCATGCCGTCCATAAAGGCATCGATGTTTATATGGAGTGTAATCTGCAACGCTTACTCACCGACGGCGGTAGAATCAGCGGCGCTTTTGGTTACTGGCGCGAAAGCGGCAAATTCATCTTGTTCAAGTGCAAAGCCGTCGTGCTCGCCACCGGTGGCGGCGGCAAAGCCTGGAAGGTGACCTCCAACTCGTGGGAGTACACCGGAGACGGCGTCACCATGGCACTGGATGCGGGCGCCGATCTTATGGATATGGAATTTATCCAATTCCACCCCACCGGCATGGTATGGCCGCCGAGCGTACGCGGCATCTTGGTAACCGAAGGCGTCCGCGGCGACGGTGGCACCTTGAAGAACACCGAAGGCAAGCGCTTCATGTTCGGCTATATTCCGGAATTTTTTAAGGCCGAAACGGCCGACACCGAAAAGGAAGCCGATGCTTGGTATGACGACAAGCGCAATAATCGGCGCACCCCCGATTTGCTGCCTCGCGATGAAGTCGCGCGGGCAATTAATTCGGAAGTCAAAGCGGGCCGCGGCACACCGCATGGAGGTGTTTTTCTCGATATCGCATCCCGCCGTCCGGCAGACTACATTCAGCGCAGGCTGCCTTCGATGTATCATCAATTCAAGGAACTCGCCGATGTGGATATCACCAAAGAATCAATGGAAGTCGGCCCGACCTGCCATTACGCGATGGGCGGCGTCCGAGTCGATGCCGATAGCACGGCAACGACGGTGCCGGGACTATTTGCCGCTGGCGAAGTCGCTGCCGGGCTCCACGGCGCCAATCGGCTCGGTGGCAACTCGCTTTCGGATCTGTTGGTGTTCGGCCGGCGCGCGGGTCTCTACGCCGCTGAATACGCGAAATCCTTTGGCGGCTCGGTTTCCATCAATAACAATCAGCTCGATCAATACGCCCACGATCTCCTGGCACCGTTTGAGGCCACTGGCAAGGAAAACCCGTACACGATCCACTCCGATCTGCAACAATGCATGCAGGAGCTCGTCGGCATCATTCGGGTCGAGTCCGAGTTGAATCAAGCTTTAGAAATTATCCAAAGACTGCGGCAACGGAGCCGGCAAGTGAAGGTCGAGGGCAACCGGCAATACAATCCGGGATGGCATCTCGCGCTCGATTTGCACTCGCTGCTGACCTTTGCCGAAGCCGCTTCTTTGGCGGCGATCGAGCGGAAAGAGAGTCGCGGCGGTCATACTCGCGACGACTATCCCAGCACCGATGCGAAGTTCGCCAAAGTGAATGTCGTGATCCGGAAAACCAATGGGCAAATGACACTCGCTCAGGAGCCCCTGCCGGAGATACCCGGGGACCTTAAAGCATTGCTCGAGGAGAAAAGTTGATGCCTGATCAGCAAGTCCATATGCGCGTATGGCGCGGTGACGCCAGCGGAGGTGAATTCAAGGATTATCGCATCGCCGTCGGCGAAGGCCAAGTGGTTCTTGATGTGATCCATGCCATACAAGCCCAGCAAGCCAACGATTTAGCGGTTCGCTGGAATTGCAAAGCCGGCAAATGCGGGTCGTGCAGTGCCGAGGTGAACGGCAAACCGCGGCTCATGTGTATGACGCGCATGAATATCTTCGAACCTGGCGAAACCATCACGGTTTCGCCAATGCGCACCTTTCCGGTGATTCGCGACCTCGTGACCGACGTCTCTTTCAATTTCCGAAAAGCTCGTGAAGTCCCGGCGTTTAAACCGAAGCCTAAAGAGGCCGACGGCACCCGGCGCATGTTTCAGGAAGACATCGATCGCGTGCAAGAGTTTCACAAATGTATCGAGTGTTTTCTTTGCCAGAACGTTTGCCACGTGATTCGTGATCACGACGAAAACAAGCCGGCCTTTTCAGGTCCACGCCTGTTCGTTCGGCTCGCGGCTTTGGAGATGCATCCGCTCGACACCAACGATCGCATAGAGCTCATTCGCCAGAAAGCGGGAATCGGCTATTGCAACATCACCAAATGCTGCACCGAGGTTTGTCCCGAGCATATTCACATCACCGATAATGCGATCATCCCATTGAAAGAGCGGGTGGTGGACCGATATTACGACCCGATCGCGAAAATTCTCGGTTTATTTTCGGCGAAGCACAAGTGAGCTATCACTGGCCACGGGTTGCCGCTTGATTTGCAAGATCGAGGCGAGAGAGCCAGGGCTAGCTGCGCTGGCGCCGCTTCAAGTACATCTTGACCCAGTAGTCGTACAACGTTGCGAGGGTGAATTTCTCGGTCACGTTCTGCTTCAACGCAGATTCGTACTCGATCGTAATATCCTGGCCCGCCATTTTAACGCTAGTTAACCGGCCTTGTTTTTGATCGACGAAAGCACCGACAGCGCGCAGCACCTGCGACAGGGCGTGAGCCTCCGGTCTGCCGCCGGCCCCTTGACGCCGGCTCTGACCTTCCGTTTCCATCCGTGCGATATCCTCCGGCGTATAATGTAGCTCCAGGAGCCCTGACGAAGGTTGCGGTTCGGAAGCAGAGTCCGACTTTTTGCGGCGAAAAAGTTGCCAGGTGACACGCAGCGAAACCTCAGCGGCTGGTGCTGATCGTTCCGCGCGCTTTTGCGCCTGGACAGAGACATTCCCTTCTTCAAGTTTCAAGCTGAAGGATTCGAGTTGGAGCGGCTCGAGCATTTGACCAACCGGCCGCAGCAGTTGGGCAAAATTCAAGTTCGGGGGCATGACGGTCAGAAGGCCCGTATTAGGTGGCGGAATCTTCTCCGGCTTCGTGGTTGGCGCGCCGTTTATACATGCGCACCCACTGATCGTAGAGCACAGGCACACGATACTCTTCGCGTGCCACTTTGCCGTTGTTTAATAGATATTCAATGGTAACCGCCTCTGCATCTTTGGAGATGCAGTACAATTCCTGACGCTTCTGGTCGAGAATATTGCCGATCACGCGCAGGATTTGTGAGACCGAGTGCGAATCCGGAGTTCCCGAGTGCTCCTGGCGGAGCGCCCGACCAGCCGCTTCGAAGCGCTCTAGGTCTATTGCGGTCACGTGCCATTCAAACACGCCGGCCGCCAGACGCAGGGCATCTTCTTTATCCAACGCCGCGCCGTGCATCCAGTGTAGCTCCCCCAAAAAGGCTTTTTCCCGCGGCGTCAACTGCGCGCGATTCCTGGTTTTGTCTCGAACGACGAATCCGACACTGTCGGGTTTCACTGAAAAAGATTCGATACGCAATCCCTCCAGCATTTGGCCGATGGGTCGCAACACGGCTGTGTACCGGAACTCGTCGATCATCTATAGATTCGTTTCACAATAGATAGGGCAACCGCCGCTCTCCTCAAAGTGTCGTCGAGCGCTCCGCTCGTTGCATGTACATTCTGACCCAAAGATCATAAAGCTCGCCGACCACAAGCGTGTCCTTAAGCATATTTCCCAACGAGGTTTGATACTCGAGAGAAACGGAGTCGCTATCGCGCCATAATTTGATTAAACGGGCGCGTTTTTGGACGAGATATGCGCCGACACAACGCAGGATCTGCGATAGGCTGGAATATTCGGGGATTCGATTCGGATTCGTTCTATTGGCCCGGCCTTCTTGCTCTAGTCGCTCAATGTCCTTGTTTGTATATTGCAATTCTATGGGTGACAGCAGTGGAACGGTTGGCTCGGTTTGCTCGGGACGGTTTTCCGAGCTCAGTGGCGCGAGGTTTCCCCAAACCGTGTTCAAGCTGGCAGGGCTTAAACCGTCCGCGCTTACGTCGACAACTGGGTTGGGTAAATGGCCGCGGATGAGAAAGTCTTCTCCGGTCGGCTCAAGCTCAAAAACCTGCAGATTCAAAGTCTCCAAAGCCTGACCGATTGCTCGAAACGGCTGCGCATAGCCGATCGTTCCTGTCATGAGCTTGCTTTGGACTCCGCTGTACTCGTGATGTCGACTAGAGTGAGACGTTAAATGTCTCGTCTATTACGCCCACCCAGTCAAATTGTCAAGAAAATTACCGCCGTCAGATGCGAATTGCCAGGCCGCTATGTCGGAATGAGTGCGAACATGGATGATCGCGCATTGCTGAAGACTCGAGCTTAATTGTCGCGCAAGCGAAATCCGACCGCCGACGGTATCGACTCCTTCTTCGGTAGATCGACCCGCGGTTCTTCACCAACTGAGAGTCCGGCGAGTTTGATCTTCAAGCGTAAATTGTTGGCGCTGTCCGCGTTGGCCAAGGCTTGATCCAAAGTAATTTTCTCAGCTTTGTAAAGACCAAAGAGCGCCTGATCGAATGTTTGGCAGCCTTCCTGAACGCCTTGCTCCATCGCCTCTTTCAACGTATCTGTCTCGCCTTTTTTGATCAGATCCTTCACGCGAGGGATATCCATCAGGATCTCGAGCGCCGCCACCCGTTTACCATCGACGCTCGGAATTAACCGTTGCGACACGATCGCTCGCAAATTCAAAGACAATTGCAAATAGATCTGCGCCTGGCGCTCGATTGGAAAGAAATTCATGATCCGTTCGATGGCCTGATTGGCATTGTTCGAATGCAGCGTGCCGAGACAAAGGTGACCGGTTTCGGCGAAGGCTATCGCCGCTTCCATAGTTTCTGTATCGCGAATTTCTCCGATCAAGATCACATCCGGAGCTTGGCGCAAGGTATTTTTCAATGCCGACTGAAACGAATGAGTATCGAACCCCACTTCGCGCTGAGTTACGATGGACTGCTTGTGCCGATGCACGAATTCGATCGGGTCTTCGATGGTGATGATATGGCCCGCCTCGCTCGAGTTTCGATGATCGATCATAGCTGCCAGCGATGTGGATTTGCCCGAACCTGTAGCTCCGACCACGAGAACCAAGCCGCGCTTTGTCATGACAATATCTTTGAGAATCGACGGCAAGCCCATTTCATCCAGGGACAGGACCTCGGCTTTGATGCGACGAATGACCATGCCGACCGATCCGCGCTGCCGAAAAATGTTCACGCGAAAGCGCGCTACTCCGGGTAAGGACATGGCCATGTTCATTTCCAATGTCTCACCGAAATCCTTCCGCTGCTTTTCGTTCAGCATCGCCTCGGAAAGATCCATAAGATTTTGCGGAGAAAAGGCATCATCGCCGATAGCGCGGATTTTACCGTCGATTCGATACATGGGCGGCTTTGCCACCGTCAAATAGAGGTCTGACGCCTCGGTCTCGACCATCGTATTGAAAAACTTTTGAATTTCAGCCTTCGATTCCATCAACTCCACTCTCGTCAGACGCGTGCGGCGGCGGCCGGCGCAGCGCCAAAAAGATTCGGATTCATGCTTTTCGATTGTGCTTCCTCGCGAGTGACCAGGCCGCGCGTAACCAGACTCGTCAGCGCCATGTCCATGGTCTGCATGCCGTCCTTCTGGCTCACCTGCATGGTACCGGGAATCTGGTGAATCTTGCCCTCACGAATAAGATTGCGGACAGCCGTGGTTCCGGTCAAAATTTCCAGCGCCGCTACTCGTCCGCCGGCCTTCTTCTTGAGCAAAGATTGCGTAAGAACCGCTTCGATCGATTCGGCGAACTGAGCCCGAATCTGCGCTTGCTGATTGGGCGGAAAAACATCGATAATACGGTCGACGGTTTTGGGCGCGCTGGAGGTATGCAATGTACCGAAAACGATGTGCCCCGTCTCAGCCGCCGTCAACGCGAGTTGGATGGTTTCCAAATCGCGCATTTCACCGACCAGAATGATATCCGGATCCTCGCGCAACGCGGCGCGTAGCGCATTGGCAAACGAGTGCGTGTGCGGACCAAGCTCCCGCTGGTTGACAAGGCATTTTTTGGATGGGTGGACGAACTCGATCGGGTCTTCGACGGTCAGAATGTGTCCTTCGAACGTGCTGTTCAAATAATCGATCATACCGGCCAATGTCGTAGATTTTCCGGATCCGGTGGGACCCGTGACGAGAATCAAACCTTTCTCTTTGTCGCACAGCTGTTTCAGGATCGGCGGCATGCCGAGCTCTTCGAGGGTCAGCACTTTCGTCGGAATGGTGCGAAACACTGCGCCTTCGCCTTTTCTCTGCATAAAAACATTCACGCGAAACCGCGCCACCTGACCCATTTCGAATGAGAAATCACATTCGTGGGTTTGCTCGAACGTCTTTCGTTGAGCATCGTTCATAATATCGTAAACCAGTGTGTGAACGTCCTCCTTACTCAGAGGCGGGCTTTCCAGTTTCTTGAGTTCACCGTCAATACGAATAAGCGGCGGTTCTCCCGCGCTCAAATGACAGTCCGAGGCGCCCTGTTCCACGCCGAAGGCCAAAAGTTTAGTGATATCCATAAAGATGTCTGCTCCTATTAGAGAGTTAAAATTGTAATCTATCCGGCTCCAAAACTGTAAAAATTTTTTCGTGAAGGCAGAACTTTCAGACGTCAGCATGGCGCGCGCAGCACATAGCAGACGACAGGCGAAAAAATTCAGCCAGTGCAAGCTAAAAAGTTGCTTTCATTGGCAAAAGCCGGTACTTGTGCTGATAATTTGAGGATTTTGATAACTATGCTGGGCAATAAAGTCGCGCTAGTGACGGGCGGCGCCACCGGAATCGGTAGAGCGATAGCCATTGAACTGGCTAAAAATGGCGCCAGAGTAGCTATCGCTTCGCGCTCCCTCAGTCGAATTAAGAGCACTGCTGACGAGCTTCGAAGCGCTGGCTTTTCCGCGCTCGGTGTTCAAATGGACGTTCGAAAAAAACGAGACGTCGAGGCGGGGATTGCCGCGATTGTGTCCGAGTGGGGAGCGCTCCATATTCTCGTGAACAATGCTGGCATCTCAGGCCTCAGCCTGATGACCGATGCTGACGATTCCAAGTGGTTCGACATCATTGATACTAACCTCAATGGCTTGTACCTCGTCACCAAAGCCGCGCTACGACAGATGGCTGACGGAGCTGGCCGGGTGATCAATATCGCTTCGGTGCTGGGCAAGTTCGGCGTGCCCGGATATACGGCTTACTGCGCAACCAAGCACGGCATGATCGGCTTCAGCCGAGCGCTTGCGCTGGAGGTTGTCGATCGCGGCATCACCGTCAATACCATTTGTCCCGGCTGGGTCGAGACAGAAATGGCGACGTTGGGCATCAGTGAAAGCGCCGCGCTGCAAGGCATCACACCCGAGGAGTTCAAGGCGCGAGCCATCGCCGCGGTTCCGATCAAAAGATTTTTGCAAGCTGAGGAAGTCGCCGCATTGGTCGCTTATATCGCATCGGAAGCCGCCGCAGGAATTACCGGACAAGCGATCAACATTTGCGGGGGCCAAATTATGAACTGAGTACCGCGCGCGCACCATCCGACTTCACGCGCAGCGCCATTCGTCCGCTTGACTGATCATGAATCTACAGACCGTTATCGTCAGAAATCCCGCGACGCTCGAAAAAATCGCTGAGTTGCCGGTGGCGCACAGCAATGATGTTGCGATTGCCGTCACGCGGGCCCGTAAAGCGCAGCAGACGTGGGCCAAAACCAGCTTCGCCGAGCGCGCAAGGTTACTTTACAAGCTGCGCGATCTCTTGCTCGATGAAGGCGATCGACTCGCCGACATCATGACCGGCGAAACGGGCAGACCGCGCGCCGAAGTGTATGGCAACGAGCTGTTTTATCTTTGTGATGCCATTGGCTCGTGGGCTAAACATAGCGCGGGCTATCTCAGTGCGAAAAAAATCACACCGCACTTTCCCCTCCTTAAAACAAAGAGGATTATTTCCACCTATACGCCGCGAGGAGTGATCGGCATCATTAGTCCGTGGAATTTTCCACTGACGCTGACGCTGGGGGATGCGATCCCAGCTCTAATGGCGGGGAATGCCGTCGTCATTAAGCCATCAGAAGCGACGCCATTGTCGGCGATGTTCGGCGCCGAGATTGTCGCTCAAACGGGCTTCCCAGAAAATCTTTTTCAAGTCGTCATCGGCGGTGCAGAAACTGGAGAAGCACTGGTGAATTGTGTCGACATGATCGCCTTCACGGGTAGCATCGAAATCGGCAAACGCGTGATGAAAAGAGCCGCGGAGCGAATGATTCCAGTCGGCCTGGAGCTCGGTGGCAAGGATCCGATGATTGTCCTTAAGGACGCCAATCTCGATCGCGCCGTCGGCGCAGCCGTCTGGGGAGCACTGGTGAATTGCGGGCAGGCCTGCACTTCGATCGAGCGTGTTTACGTGGAAGCGCCAGTTTATGATCGATTCGTCGAAAAGCTGGTGACGCGGGTACGCGCCATCCGGCAAGGCGCGAGCGAGAATGACGTTGATATCGGCTGCCTCACAACCGAAGCCCAATTCAAGAAAGTCACGGCGCAAGTCGAAGAAGCGATCGCGCAAGGCGCCAAGGCTCTGACGGGAGCTCGCCGCAATCCTCAGCTGCCCGGCTACTATTATGAGCCGACGGTGCTCGTCGATGTGGATCACCGTATGGCGATTGCAAGCGAAGAAACCTTCGGACCCGTGATTCCGATTATAAAAATCAGTGACGCCGAAGAGGGACTCAAACTTGCCAACGATTCTCGGTACGCGCTAGGGGGCAGCATTTTTTCGCAAGACAAAGATGTCGCATGGCGGCTCGCGCAAGATCTACAGGCGGGCTCGGTTTGTATCAATGACAGTTTGATCAATTTTCTCGTGACCGAGGCGCCGATGGGTGGCTGGAAGGAGAGCGGATTGGGACACCGCCACGGAGCGGAAGGCATTCGCAAATTTTGTCAGCAAAAAACCATCGTCGTCGATCGATTCGGCCTCAAAGAAGAGTTCCCGTGGTATCCCACGTCACAGAGGAAAGCCAAGCAGATTCGTCATTTGCTCAACCTCCTGTGTCATACGGGCTTCCGTCACAAGCTGCGCGCCCTACGGGACTTAGCGCGTAGCTAATACCCTTGAACTCATCACCTGATTCATCTAATTAGGTGAGATATCATTGGATAGAAATTAGAGGAGAATTTCATGGCCAAAGACCTACCGAGCTTTATCGCTCAAGAGGGCGCCAAAAGAGAAGGTTCGATCATTCGCGAAAAAAACTTCGTCGATGCGAACAATTATGAAACCGTCGCTTATTTGAAACACCTGGATGTCCGCAACGAGCCTAAGATGGTTTTATTCGAAAACGTTCCGGCGCTTAACGGCCAGAAATCGGCCTTCCCGATGTTTTACAACCCGTGGGTCACTCGGCAGTACGTCGCCGACTCTCTCGATCTGGGGCAGATCAAATCGCCTATGGACGTCAGTCTCGAAGTCGCGCGGCTCGAGCAGCAACAAGGAAAACTCGACATTATTGCGCCTGAGAAGGCGCCGGTTAAGGAAGTCGTCCTGACCGGAGATAAAGCGGATCTTCGGGTTCTCCCCATGCCAATGCACCAGAAGGGCGACGCAGGGCCATACCATACGATGACCTGCGCGATGAAGGGGCTGAACGCGGAATTTTATGACATTACGTTTACGAAAAATAAGTATCATGACCCCAAGCACATGAGCTTTTCGGCGCACAAGCATCACCACCTGGAAGCGATGGCATGTGAATACGAGGAGAAAAACCTGCGGGCGCCGGTCATCGTCGTTTTGGGCCATCATCCGGCCTTTTACCTTTCCTCCTGCGCGATGACGCCCATGGGTAACAATGACTATCTGACCGCCTCGGCGTTTCTAAAAGAACCGCTCCGCCTTACGCCTTCGACGACCTGGGGCGATGAGTTCATGGTTCCGGCAGACGCGGAAGTAATCATTGAAGGAGAAATTCTGCCTGGCGTCAGAAAACCGCAAAACCCGTTTGGCGAAATTCTCGGCTATGCGCAGCCGAAAATGGACGTGCCGGTGATCGAGATCACAGCCATCACGCACCGGCGCGGCGGCATTATCGAAGATTTCTGGCCGGGTCATATGGATCATTGGAACCTGGGCAGCATTCCGAAAGAAGGCAGCACTTACAACGTGATCCGCAAGAACGTTCCGGGAATCAGGGCGATTCATCTGCCCGCTTCGGGCTGCGGTCGCTGTATCTGCTATATTTCAATCAAAAAAGAATTCGAAAACGAGCCGAACAAAGCCGGTATGCAGGCGTTTGTCGAGATGCCCAACCTGAAACTGGCGGTCATTGTCGACGAGGATATCGATGTCTTCAATGAACGAGAAGTCATGTGGGCCGTGGCGACGCGAGTGCACTGGGACAAAGACATCGAGATCATTCGAGAAGTGCAGAGCTTTCGCGGTTGGTTGGGCGACACGGTTGCAATCATCGATGCCACCATACCGCTCAAAGCGAAAAACGAATGGCCCGTACGCAACGAGATCGAAGCGGGCGCCTTCGAGCGAGTGGCAAAATTTTTCAAGTAGATTTGAGGGCGTGTGATGGCTGACAAACTCAAATTTATTTACAAGGCCACCTGAACCACCTGTAGAAAAGCAAGAAGTTTCTTGCAAGCAAAAAAGATCGATTTTGAAGAGCGCGAGTACGGGAAAAATCCGTTCACGGAGAAACAGCTGCGCGAGATCATCGGCGACGACCCGATCGAGCCGTTCTTGAACACACGCACACCGCTCTATCGAGAAAAGCACATGAAGCAGAAGCCGCCAGCCAAAGATGAGGCCATCAGACTGATGCTGAAAGATCCGAATCTGCTCAAGCGTCCGGTCATGATTAAGGGCAAAAAGAAACTCACAGGTTTTAACGAAGTCGAACTTGAACAAATGATCCAGTAAACTCACTGGCGGCACCGGTTATTTTCACTCTGGCATAGCGACACAATTTCTGGTTCGATAAAAGTTATGGCTGAACAATCCTTGTCCGGTTTAAAACTCTTCAATCGCGGCAAAGTTCGCGATATTTACGATTTGGGCGACAAGCTCCTGCTGGTGGCCAGCGACCGGATTTCGGCTTTCGACGTTATCTTGCCGACCTTGATCCCGGATAAGGGAAAGATCCTCACCCGATTATCGGAATTCTGGTTTGGCATCATGGAGGACATCGTCCCGCATCATCTGATGACCACGCGAGTGGAAGAGTTTCCTGCGGCATGCCAGCCGCACAAAGCCGAGCTGGAAGGCCGCTCAATGTTGGTCAAAAAGAGCACACCCGCACCCGTCGAGTGCATCGTCCGCGGATATCTCGTGGGATCGGGCTGGAAAGATTATCAAAATACTGGCGCGCTTTGCGGTATCGCGCTCCCGCAGGGGTTGGTCGAGGCATCGCGGCTCGATCAGCCGATCTTCACACCGTCAACGAAGGCGCCCGTCGGCGCCCATGATGTGAACATCACATTCGAAGAAATGTCCGGAAAGATCGGCAGGAAACGCGCCGAGAAAATGCGCGATCTGACCATTGCCATTTACGCGCGCGCCCGGGATTTAGCTGAGACAAAAGGCATTCTCATCGCGGATACCAAGCTTGAATTCGGCATCGAAGGCGATGACATTATCCTGATCGATGAAGTGCTGACCCCTGACTCGTCTCGGTTCTGGCCAGCCGATGGTTACAAACCGGGGAAAACGCCGGATAGCTTTGATAAACAATTTGTGCGCGACTATCTCCTGAATTTGCCCTGGGACATGAAATCACCACCCCCCGCACTGCCGCCCGAAATCGTCAAAAAGACGCAAGAAAAATATGCCGAAGCCTTGCGGCGATTAACCAGTTAACGCTCGACGTTCCAACGACGTGATCGGCCGGCAAAAAGCTTTCTCCCCCTCGAGCCGCCACCAGAGTCAACTGCCTCGCACTGGCGTAGAACCTGTCGGATAAATTTGCGCGCTTTTCTCCGGTCATAATCATGCGGAATGTGAACGAAGGCTAGTTGCACGGCTAATTTCTGCTGCTTGATTTCACGCAGAAGAACATAGATCGAATAGTTGCATACGTAGTCGCCGGCGTTTCTCGAAGTCCTCGCCCATCGACCTGCTTTGATTTTGAACGTCGTAGCTAATTGCTTCGCTTCCGCCGCGAAGATCGCTCTGCGTTTGGCGGACCTGTTGGCCCTTCGATGATTGACTCCCCTACTTTCAATTTCGATCCGCCGTCGCGAGCTTTGCCCGAGACCCAGAACGATATCCGGTTTAGCGCGCATCAATGCATTGACGAATTGTTGGCGATGAAACCGCACTGGAAAAACGCGTTTTGTCAATCCCGACTGCCGCGGCAGGGTTTTAAGAATGCGGGCGGTGATATTATCGGAAAACGGCCCGTACGGACCAAAACCGTAAACCAAGATGCGCTTGTTCATCGATTCGAATGACGCGATCGGTAGGGTGCTGGGCCAAAAAAAAACTGGCCGGCATGACGCCGGCCAGTTTTCTACACCAATGAAACGCGCTACTCTTTTGCCGCTGCCCTCGTTTCTGCAGAAGCTGAAGAGCCGACCTCTTGATAAATTTTCGCTCCGGTCTTTTTGAATTCTTCGGCTTTTTCTTGCATGCCGGCAGCGAGGGCCGCTTCCTCCTCCAGACCTTTCTGCGCAGCATACTCGCGCACGTCCTGGGTAATCTTCATCGAGCAGAAGTGCGGCCCGCACATCGAGCAGAAGTGTGCCAGCTTGGCTCCCTGCGCGGGTAGCGTTTCGTCGTGAAATTCCCGCGCCGTCTCCGGATCCAGGCTCAGATTGAATTGATCTTCCCAGCGAAACTCGAACCGCGCCTGGCTCAAAGCATCATCGCGTAACTGCGCGCCAGGATGCCCCTTCGCCAAGTCCGCGGCATGTGCCGCGATCTTATACGCAATCACACCGTCCTTGACGTCCTTCTTATCCGGTAAGCCCAAATGTTCTTTCGGCGTGACATAGCAAAGCATCGCGGTACCATACCAGCCGATCATCGCCGCGCCGATGGCGCTCGTGATGTGATCATATCCGGGAGCGATGTCGGTCGTGAGCGGCCCTAGGGTATAGAAAGGCGCCTCATGGCATACTTCCAATTGCTTGGTCATGTTCTCGT
>Ga0207657_10001441_pt1 | contig 25443 bp, 28 predicted proteins | sample KBSC33metaG_FD_184316 | JGI IMG/M metagenome (GOLD analysis project Ga0207657, IMG submission 184316) | Corn rhizosphere microbial communities from Kellogg Biological Station, Michigan, USA - KBS C3-3 metaG (SPAdes) (version 2) | ecosystem: Host-associated > Plants > Roots > Rhizosphere > Soil ... | reverse complement strand
AACGCCGTGACCGGCGCCGGCGTCAGCGTCGGCGATCGGCTCTTCCACACGCTCGACCCGACGACGCGCTCGTTCGAGCACGGCGGCCGCAAGTACCTGCTCACCGACACCGTCGGCTTCATCCGCAAGCTCCCCCACCAGCTCGTCGACGCCTTCAAGGCGACGCTCGAGGAGACGACCCTTGCCGATCTGATCGTCCACGTCGTCGACGGTTCCGAGCCGGCGGCCTCGCGCGACGCGGCGATGCGTGCGGTCGACTCCGTGCTCGAGGAGATCGGCGCCGGGGACACTCCGCGCGTCGTCGCGTTCAACAAGATCGACCTCCTCGACGCTGACGCCCGCCGCGACCTCCTCGTCGGCCGCCGCGGCGCCGTCGGCGTCTCGGCGACGACGGGGGAGGGGGTCGAGGCGCTCCTCGACGCGATCGAGGATGCCTTCGCGAAGACGCTCGAGCCGGTCGAGCTGTTGATCCCCTACGGCGAGGGCGCCACGCTCAACGAGCTTCACGAGATCGCCGGTCAGGTCGACCGCGAGGACCGCGAGGACGGGGTGCTGGTCAAGGCGCGGGTCCCGCGCAGCCTCACGCATCGCTTCAGCGCCTGGTCCGTCAACGGCAGGGCCGCCTGAGCGCGTGGAGCTGAAGGTCCGCCTGCTCGAGCCCGGCGCCGTGTTGCCGTCGCGGGCGAATCCCGGCGACGCCGGCCTCGATCTGCGGGCCGCCGAGCCGGCGCTGCTCGGGCCGGGGGAGAGGGCCTCGATCGGGACCGGCGTCGCAGTCGAGATCCCCGCCGGTCACGCCGGGCTCGTGCTGCCGCGCTCGGGCCTCGCGCTCCGTCACGGGATCTCGATGGTCAACGCGCCCGGGCTGATCGACTCCGGATACCGGGGCGAGCTCCGCGTCCTGCTTCTCAACACCGATCGCATGCATGGCTTCGAGATCGAGCCCGGCGACCGGGTCGCGCAGCTTCTTGTGACGCCGTTCGCCGAGGTCGAACCGGTCGAGGCGGTGACGCTCGCCGACAGCGCCCGCGGCGAGCTCGGATTCGGCTCGAGCGGCGTCGCCTAGATCCGCTGGATCACTAGCCGCGGGCGGCGGCGCGCGCGGCGTCGGCGTGAGCGGCGTCCTCGAAGCGGTCGTCGAGCGGGGCGAGCTCCGGCCGGGTGCCCTCGCGGCGCTCGATGGCCCGGGCGATCAGCTCGTCGGCCAACCAGGCGTTCTTCGGCAGGAGCGGACCGTGCAGGTAGGTCCCGATCAGGTTCCCGCGGACGATCCCCTCGAGGCCGTCGCGGCCGTTGTTGCCGTGGCCGTGGAGGACGCGGCCGAGCGGCTCGCCGCCGGGGTCGATGTAGGTGCGGCCGCCGTGGTTCTCGAAACCGGCGAGCAGGCGAGGTCCGGAGCCGAGGTCGACCTCGATCGAGACGTTGCCGATCAGTCGCGGCCCGGGCTCGCGGACGGTGTGGAGCGGCGCGACGCCGAGGCCCTCGATGCGCTCCTCGCCGAGCCGGTATGACGACCCGAGGAGCTGATAGCCGCCGCAGACCGCGAGACCGGCGACGCCGGCGTTGATCGCCGCCTCGATCGAGTCCCGCTTGGTCGCGAGCAGATCGGCCGCGACCATCCGCTGGTCGCGATCCTGGCCGCCGCCGATGTAGATGAGGTCGTGCGCCTCGGGATCGAACCGCTCGCCCGCGCCGGCGGCCGCATAGGTGAAGCCGATCCCACGCCACTCGCAGCGACGCTGCAGGAACACGACGTTGCCGCGGTCGGCGTAGATGTTCATCTGCTCCGGATAGAGGGCCAGCAGGCGCACCTCAGCCATCGCGCACCTCCATGTAGACGGCCAGTGAGTCCTCGAACTCGACCGTGCTCGGGATCCGCTCGCAGCCGACGACCCAGAGCCCGGCGGCATCGGCGTCGCGGTCGAGGTCGGCGAGGGTGAAGCGGTCGAGATGGATCGTGTGGGTCGCCTCGGTCAGCGTCCCGTCCGGGGCAACGAGCTGGCGGAGGCGGACCATCGTGATGCCCTCCTCCTCGATCCGGATCTCGGTCGGCAGGCTCGAGTGGACCCAGCCATCGACCTCGCGGACGTCGGGGACCGGGTCGGGCCGGCCGGTGCCGGCGGGCAGCGGCTCCTCGATCACGACCGCGCAGAGTCGTCCCTTCCGCCGGAGATGGCGAGCGGCGGCGGCGAGCAGACGGCGCCGACCCGCCGCGCCGCCGGCGATGTGGAGGAGCTGCATCGGTGCGAGGACCAGCGGGAACGTCCGACCGAGGTCGAGGGCGCGGGCATCGCCGCGGACCGTCTCGACGGGCAGGCTGCGCTCGGCGGCCCGTTGCGCGAGCGCCGCCAGGACCGCCGGGTCGGTGTCGACGGCGGTCACCGGATGTCCGGCGGCGGCCAGCGGCAGTGCGACCCGCCCGGTCCCGGCGCCGAGGTCGAGGACGCCGCCGGGGAGCTCGCCGGCAAGCCGCGCGAACAGCTCGAGGTCGGCCGCGAAGCCGCCGTGCTCGGCGTCGTGCCAGGCGACCGGATCGCCGCCGGCCGGGTGCCTGGTGGGGCGTCCGGTGCCGAGCCGCGCGGTCATCGCCAGAACTCCGTCGCGAGGCCGCGTTTCGCGAGCAGGGTGCGGAGCTCGATCAGCGCCGTGTAGGTCGGGAGCGCGAAGAGGCGCTCGCCGGCGGCGTCCAGCGCCCGGTCGAGCGAGTCGGGGATGTCCGGGACGACCTCGATCCGTTCCGTCGGCCAGCCGGCGTACTTGAGGCGAAGGGCCATCTCGGCCGCGCGCGTGCCGGCGCAATGGATCCGTCCGGCGACGCCGGCGAGCAGCTCGAAGTCCGCGTCCCAGATCCAGGAGACGTCGCGCCCGTCGGCGATCCGGTCGTTGAGGGCGAGCCAGAGATCGAGCCGGCCGCCGCTCCGCTCGGCCTCGAGCCCCAGGGTTCGCAGGACCTCGTTGGCACCGGCCGGGTTCTTGACGAGCAGGATCGCCAGCGACCGCTCTCCGATCGCGATCGTCTCGACCCGCCCGAACGCGGCGCGAACCGACTGCAGGCCGGCCCTGATCTGCTCGCCGGCGATGCCGAGCCGCCCCGCGGCGGCGATCGCGGCCAGCGCGTTGTAGACGTTGTAGAGGCCGGGCAGCGGCAGCTCGATCGCGAGCTCGCCGTCCCCGGTCCGGACCCGGAACCGCGAGCCGCTGATCCCCTTCAGCTCGATGTCGGTCGCGTAGACGTCGGGGGCGGGGCGGTCGGCGCCGCAGTTCGGGCAGCGGTAGTGGCCGAGGTGGCCGACGAAGGCGCGCTCGTATCGGTACGGGGCCCCGCAGCGGCGGCAATGCTTGGCGTCGAACGCGTGCTGGAGCTCCGGGACGGCCTGGGCGGGGTCCTCGATCCCGAAGAACGTGACCCCCTCGCGGCGGCGCAGCTCGCGGTCACGGCCGAGGTCGGCGATCAGCGGGTCGTCGGCGTTGAGGACGAGGCCGGTTCGGCCTTCTCGTTCGGCAACCACGGCCGCCCACTGGTCGGCGAGGCGCTCGAGCTCGCCGTAGCGGTCGAGCTGGTCGCGGAAGAGGTTGCCGAGGACGAGCAGCGTCGGCGCGAGCTCGTCGGCGACCCCCGGCAGCCATGCCTCGTCGACCTCGAAGAGGCCCTCGTCACCGCCACCATCGAGCAGCGCCGTCGCGACGCCCCAGGCCATGTTCGATCCGGCCCGGTTGTGGACCGGGTCGCGACCGGCGGCATGGAGCGCGGACGCCAGCATTCCCGCCGTCGTCGTCTTGCCGTTCGTCGCGCTGATGATCGTCCGAGACCGCTCGAGGCCGACGCCGAGCCTGCCGATCGCGTCCGGAGCGACCCGCAGCAGGAACCGGCCGGGCAGCGTTGTCCCGCCGCCGCGGCCGCTGCGGCGGCTCAGCGCTCCGATCGCGCGCGCGGCGGCGACCTTCGCCGCGAACAGGCCCCTGCGTCGCTCGCCGCTCACGGCGCTCCGGCCGGCGGGGCGATCAGCTCGAGCGCGCCGTCGAGGAGGCCGACCCGCATCGGCAGGCCGGTGAGCACGTCGCCGTCGGCGTAGACGTCGAAGGGGCGGTCGGCATCTACCTCGACGATCCGGCCGCGCAGGGTGATGACGTCGTCGCGCTCGATGTGCGTGCCCTTGAAGACCTGCGGGAGCCCAGTCAGGAACCTGCGTTTCGGGGCGTCGCCGGTGATCACCACGTCGAGGAGGCCGTCGTCGAGGCGCGCCTGGGGAGCCACGAACATGCCGCCGCCGTAAGCCTGCGAGTTGGCGACGGCGACCGAGTAGCCGCGAACGCTCGTCGCCTCGCCGTCGACCGTCACCATGAACTCGGCGGGACGCCACTGCCAGAGCGCCTTGATGGCCGCATAGGCGTAGACGAGCGGGCCGCCGATCGCCTTCGTCTCGTTGGCGATCCGGTTGGCGTCGGAGTCGAAGCCGCAGCTCGCGATGCAGAGGAAGCGCTCTCCGTTGGCCTCGCCGACGTCGATCCTCCGGCGATTGCCGGCGGCGAGCACCGCCACCGCGCCGGCGGGGTCTGTCGGGATCCCGACGACGCGGGCGAGGTCGTTGCCGCGGCCGCCGGGGATGATGCCGAGCGGAGCCGCGGAACCGGCGAGCACGCCGCCGACCTTTCCGATCAGGCCGTCGCCGCTGACCACGACCGGAACCTCGTCGCGCTCGGCGGCGGCGAGCGCCTCCCGGCATCCGTGCTCGATCCCGGTCGTCATCACGATCCGGTGCCGCATCCCGCGTCGGTCGAGCTCGGCGCGGATCCCCGGCAACCGCTTCTGCGCCCGACCCGATCCCGCCGAAGGGTTGACGAGCAGGCAGTAGGCGGTCGCCGGAGCGGGATCGGCCACGCGAGCTCAGTCTCCCTTGCGGGCGACGAACCAGGAGCCGTTGCCGATCCGGCCGGTCTTGACGGTTGACATCCCGTGGCGTCTGAACCCCCGGGCCAGCACCGAGTCGGGCGTGTAGAACGGCGTCCGGTCGCCTGAGCTGGCGGCGACGATCGCGTGACCGCCGTGGCGGAGGACGCGGGCGATCTCGGCGAAGAACGGCGGCGTGTTCAGCAACGTCACGAGGTCGAAGGCGCCATCGCCGTAGGGGAGGGAGGAGCCGTCGGCGACCTGGAAGGCGACCCGCCCCTCGGGATCGAGTCCGACCTTGGCCTTGGCGCGGCGGATCATCTCCTCTGAGACGTCGACTCCGCGCACCGACGCGTAGGGGAACTCGCGGGCGACGAACAGGGCGGCGACGCCGGTCCCGGTCCCGATGTCGAGCGCCCGCTCGGGCCGCCGGTCGATCATCGTCACGGCGACCGCGAGCGGAGCGAGGTGGTCCGCCCCCGGCGCACCCGTCCGCTCGTCCCAGGTGCCGGCCCGGCCGTCGAAGTACGAGGTCATCGGGCCCTTCAGGACCGGCCAGAGCCAGGGCGCGCGGGCGACGGTCGCGTTCAGGGCCCGGCCGATCAGCTTGACCCGGGCCGGGGGGCCGGACCCGCGGTCGTCGGGGTCGCTGCGGTGTGGTGGGATCGCCACGGCGCCATGATCGCAACACGCTAGGCTGCCGCGCGTGCTGAACCGGACCTGGCCGCTGCTCGCTGTGATCCTCGCCTGCGGCGCGCTGTTCGTGGCCTGCGGGAGCAGCGAGGACAGCTCGGCCACCGAGGCGGACGCGACCACCGGCGCCGGCCCCTGCGAGAGCGTCGATACGCCGCCGGTCAAGAAGAACGCCGACCTGCCGCCGCCGAAGCAGGACGAGCCGACCGCCGACGGGGTCACCTTCGAGACGAGCTGCGGCAGCTTCACGGTCAGCTTCGACGATCGCGCCCCGAAGACGGCCGCCTCGTTCCAGTACCTGGCGGAGAAGGGCTTCTACGACGACACGGTCTTCCACCGGGTCGTTCCCGGTTTCGTGATCCAGGGCGGGGATCCGCTCGGGACGGACCCGAACCGGGCGGGCACCGGCGGGCCCGGCTACCACGTCGACGAGAAGCCGCCGTCCGATCTCTCCTACACGAAGGGCATCGTCGCGATGGCGAAGAGCCAGGTCGAACCGCCGGGACGCTCGGGAAGCCAGTTCTACGTCGTCACCGGTGCCGATGCCGGGCTGCCTCCCGATTACGCTCTGGTCGGCAAGGTGACCGATGGGATGGACACGGTCGAGGCGATCGACGCGCTCGGGACCCCCGGCGCCGACGGCCCGCCCACCCAGACGGTCGTAATCGAGTCCGCTACCCCGGAAGGCTGATATGGCCAAGGCCCGAGAAGGAGACATCGCGCCGGACTTCACGCTGCCGTGGACCGGCGAGGGGGAGTTCTCACTCGCCGAGCGACGCGGGCGCTGGGTGATCCTGGCCTTCTACCCGGGCGACTTCACGCCGACCTGCACGAAACAGTTCTGCAACTACCGCGACGGTCGCGAGCAGATCGACGACCTCGACGCCGAGGTGGTCGGGATCTCGCCCCAGGACGTCGACTCGCACGAGCGGTTCATCGCCGAGCATGGCCTGACCGTGCCGCTGGCGGCCGACGTCGACAAATCGGTCGCGAAGGCCTACGGCGTCCTCGGCCCCGGCGGCGCCTTCGTCCGACGGGCGATCTTCGTGATCGATCCCGAGGGCGTGATCCGCTACCGCAAGGTCGCCCTCGTCGGACTCGGGTTCGAGGACGCCGACGACCTCCACGCCGCCCTCGACCGGGCGCGCACGGCGGCTTGAGCGGCGCTGACTTCGAGGTCGAAAGCGACGGCATCGTCCTGCGCGGGACCCGCGAGGGAGCCGGACCGCCGATCGTCGTCGCTCACGGGCTGACCGCCCATCGGGACCTCGTGGTCCACGGCTCGCGAGCGCTGGTCAGAGAAGGCCACGAACTCGTCCGCTACGACGCCCGCGGGCACGGGGAGAGCGATCCGGGCGCGCCGGGGAGTTATGTATACGAGCAACTCGCGGACGATCTCGACGCGGTCGTCGCCGCGACCGGGCTCGAGCGCCCGGTCCTCGCCGGCCACTCGATGGGGGCGCACACGATCGCGACGCTGGCGCTCCGCGATCCGGGCCGATGGGCGGGGGTCGTCCTGATCAGCCCGGCGAGCGTCGGGGTGCCGCTCGAGGAGCGGTCGCTGGCGAACTGGGACAGCCTCGCGGCCGGGCTCGAGGACGACGGGATCGACGGCTTCATCGCGGCCTACGAGGTCGGGATGGACCCCGAGTGGCACGACACCCTCGTCCGGATCGCCCGCGAGCGGCTCGGTCGCCATCGCGACCTCGACGCGGTCGCGATGGCGCTTCGCGAGGTGCCGCGCTCGCTGCCGTTCGACGGCCTCGCCGAGCTCGAGGCGCTGGAGGTGCCGGCGCTCGTCGTCGCCAGCCTCGACGAGGCCGATCCCGGTCACCCGCACTCGGTCGCCACCGCGTGGTCGACGGCGCTGCCGCGCGCAAGCCTGATCTCCGAGGAGCCGGGAGAGAGCCCCCTGGCCTGGCAGGGGGGGCGGCTCTCGCGCGAGATCGCCGCCTTCTCCGCGGGCCTCGGCTGAGCCGGCGGGCATCCGGCAGTCCATGGCTGTCGGATCCGCCACCACCCGGCCCGTATCCTTGCCCGGCGATGAGCGAGGACTACGGAAGGCCGATCCATTACACGTCCGTCCAGCGCGGCACCCCGGTCTACGACAGCGAGGGCGTCGCGGTGGGGGAGGTCCGGCGGGTCGAGGACAACTACGCCGAGCACATCCTCGACGGCTTCGAGGTGCTCGATCGCGAGGGAACGCTGCGGTTCGTCGATGCCCCCGAGGTCGCTCGCACGTTCGAGCGGGCGGTGACGTTGACGGTCACCGCCGCCGAGCTGCCCGTGCTGGCGAAGCCGGTCGATCGCGGCCTCGGCGGCCTCGGCGGCGGCAACCCCGGCGGCGGCCTCCTCGGCCGCCTCTTCCGCCGCTAGTTCTCGTCGCCGGGCTGGCTTCCCGTCCAGTCGCGGTACTTGATCCGGCCGATCTCGCGAACCTCGCCGATCGTGCTCCACTGGCGGCGGCCGAGGCGGGCCAGCGGCCGGAGTCGTTCGATCTCGGGATGGCCGTCGACGAGGACGTCCTCCTCGATCGCGATCAGGACGACGCGGCCGAAGACAATGACCGACGTGCCGAGGTCCCTGGTCCCGTGGAGCAGGCACTCGAGCGCCACCGGCGAGCCGGCGACGCGCGGCGGCGCGACGAGGCGGCTCGGTTCACGCTCGAGGCCGACCTCGGCGAACTCGTCGTGATCCGGAGGGAAGTCGGTCGCGGTCGCGTTGACCTGCTCGAACAGCGGCTCGGGGGCGAGGTTGACGACGAACTCCCCGGTCGCGGTCGCGTTCGCCAGCGAGTCCTTGCGACCGATCGACGTGAACTGGACGACCGCCGGGTCGGCGCAGGCGACGGTGAAGAACGAGTGCGGAGCGAGGTTGTCGACGCCGCCGGCGGACCGGGTCGACACCCAGGCGATCGGCCGTGGGACGACGACCGAGTTGAGCAGTCGGTAGAGCCCGCCCGGGCGGTCGCCTGGCTCGAAGTCGACGCGGGTCACGGTTCCATCAAACAACAAAGAAGGGGCCGGCTCGCGCCGGCCCCTTCCGGGTCCCTCGATCCTGTCCTGCTCAGACCACGGGATGCTGCGCCGGCGCCGCGCCGGTGCCACCGAGGTCGAAGAACAGCGTGCTCGCGACCAGCGCCTGCACCGGCAGGAACAGCGCGAACGCGATCACCGCGACGATGATCGCGCCGGCGACGCCGCCGATCGCACCACCGATCAGCGCGGCGACGAGGTAGGCGACGATCATGATCAGGAACACGCAGACGAGGACGCCGAAGACGGTCCAGGCCTGGCCGCGGACGAGCTCGTAGCTGCGTCCGAAGGCCTCGATCGGCCCGGTCCCCTCGGCGACGATCGACGGCGCGCCGACGGCCCAGATCGTCATCAGGATCAGCCCCGGGATGATCAGCAGGAAGAGACCGATCGTCACCGCGATCCCGTAGAGGATCGAGAACAGGATCAGGCTGCCGATCGCCGGCATCGCCGATTCGAAAAGGCCTCCGACCGACATGTCACGGCGGCCGTCGCGGACGTCCTGGACGAGGCGGACGACGAACCCGGTGAAGATCGCCGCTCCGATCAGCTCGACGATCGACGCGAGGATCTGGAGGAAGAACCCTCCGGCGTCGTTGAGGAGGCCGACGATTACGCCGACGACGACCGCGACGAGGATGCTCGTCCCGATGAGCACGCCGAAGTTCCGGGAGTAGATCCCGAAGGCATCGCTGATCACCTGGCCGACCTGGATCGGGTTCGATCCGCCGGCGGGTCTGGGGGCTGGGGCGGGGGGTGGTGCTGCTGCTTCCATGGCGAAGAACCTACCCTGAATCAACTTGCTTGGCAAACAGCCGAACCCGCATGACAGCGCGGTTTCGCCGGTACCGAGCCGTGATCTTCCGATGCGCAGACATAGGATGTGTGTGTCCTATATCTGTGCCTGCGCGTGGGAGGGGCCGGCGGCGGATAGATTCCCCGGCGATGGGAACCTCGGACTCGCGCGTCCCGAGCCGCCGGCTGGCCGTCCTCACCTGCATGGACTGCAGGATCGACCCGCTGGTCGCTGCCGGACTCGAGCACGGCGAGGCACACGTGCTCCGCAACGCGGGCGCCGTCGTCACCGCCGACGTCAGCCGTTCGCTGGCGCTCTCGCAGCGGGCGCTCGGCACCGAGGAGGTCTGGATCGTCAAGCACACCGACTGCGGGCTGCTCGGCCTCGACGACCGCCAGTTCCTCGACGCGCTCGAAGCGGACACCGGCGAGCGGCCCGGATGGACGCCCGGCGGCTTCGCTTCGCTCGAGGAAGGCGTCCGCGAGGCGGTGGAGCAGGTCCGCAGTGACCCGGCCCTGGCCTCGTCGGCGGTCCGCGGCTTCATCTTCGACGTCGAGAGCGGCGAGCTGACCGAAATCGGATCGAACGCACGATAATCGACGTTATGTAGACCTGGTGCGTGAGTACGCCCTCACGCTGGCGATTCATTTGCGACGTAGCGCTTCTCGCCCGGAGAGACTGGCGCAGATACCCGGCGACGGCAACGAATCCGGATAGCCTCGGCCGTCTGAGTTCCGCGCCTGAACAGCACGACTCGCAGGCCTCGATCTTCATCCGCTTCCTCAAGTTCGGCGCCCTGGCCTGGGGCGGGCCGGCAGCCCAGATCGCCATGATCGAGCGCGAGTGCGTCGACGAGCTCGGCTGGGTCAAGGACGACACGTTCAAGAAGACGCTGGCCGTCTACCAGATCCTCCCCGGCCCAGAGGCCCACGAGCTCTGCGTCTACTTCGGCCGCCAGCGCGGCGGCAAGCTCGGTGGCTTCCTCGCCGGTCTCGGATTCATGCTGCCCGGCTTCATCTTGATGCTGGCGCTCTCGATCCTCTACGTCGAGGCGAACCTCGCCGGACATCTGGATGAGCTCTTCTACGGGCTGACAGCAGCGGTCGGCGCGATCGTCGCCCGCGCCCTGGTGCGGCTGAGCGGCAAGTTCATCACCAACGTGCCCCTGGCCCTGCTCGCAGTCGCTGCCTTCGTGGTGACGCTGTTCCTCGATGCCGGCTTCGCCCTGGTCCTGCTCGGCGCCGGCCTGCTCTATGAGATCTGGAGCAACGGTGATCGCTGGATGCGACGGGCGAGCTCCTTCTCGCTCGCCCCAGCGCTGCTCGTCTTCGCGGCCGGCGCGATCACGCTCTCGCTGACGGCGACGATCTTCTTGGAGGGCCTCAAGGCGGGCCTGCTGACCTTCGGCGGCGCCTTCACCGTGATCCCGTTCCTGCAGTCGAGCTCGGTCAACGTCCACCACTGGCTGACCGATGGTCAGTTCGTGGACGGGCTGGCGATGAGCGGGATCCTGCCGGCGCCGCTGATCATCTTCTCGACCTTCGTCGGCTACGTCGCCGGCGGCCTCAGCGGCGCTCTCGTGATGACGCTCGGCATCTTCCTCCCCGCCTTCGTCTTCCCGATCTTCCTCCATCGCCAGCTCGTGGCGATCGCCGACAACGAGCGGCTTCACCCGTTTCTGCTCGGCGTCGCCGCCGCCGTCATCGGCCTGATCGCCGCCGTCACCGTCGACATCCTCGAGACCAGCATCGTCGACGTCTGGACCGCGATCCTCGCCATCGGCGCCTTCCTCGTCCTCAACCGCTGGCACGGCAAGCTGACCGTGCTCTACGTCGTCCTCGGTTGTGGGTTGATCGGAGCCGGACTGCAGCTCAGTGGCATCGCATAGCCGCGCCCGGCCGACGGGCGTTCTGCCCTTGACATAACACCTATTTCGCCGGCGAGACTCATCAACGTCTTCACATAGCGGTTCCCGATCAGCCATGGCGAGCCAAACTGTGGTGACGCCCAACGGCCCTTCACACCGGTTGACTAACTTCTCACGGAGCGTGTCGATTTCGGCCCTGCCCGTTCGACGCATGGGTGAAGGGCGAAAAAGAGGCCCCCGAGACGAAAGGAACTCCCATGAGAGTCATGGTGATGGTCAAGGCCAACGAGGCAAGCGAAGCCGGGCAGATGCCGAGCGAGCAGGAGCTCGCCGCGATGGGCGCGTTCAACGAGGAGCTGGTCAAGGCGGGCGTGATGCTCGATGGCGACGGGCTGCATCCCTCCCGCGAGGGCTACCGGGTCACGATCTCGCCGGGCACCGAGCCGTCGGTCACCGACGGTCCGTTCGCGGAGACGAAGGAGCTCATCGCCGGCTACTGGATCTGGCAGGTCAAGGACATGGACGAGGCGCTCGCGTGGGCGAAGCGGATTCCCGCGCTCGGGCCCGACACCACGCCGGGGACAGTCGAGCTGCGGCCCCTGTTCGAGGCCGATGACTTCGGCGAGGAGTTCACGCCCGAGCTGCAGGCGCAGGAGGAGCGGCTCCGCAAGCAGATCGCCGGCAGCTGAGGCCGGCGGTTGGCCGCGGCCGACGTCAACCGGGCCGTCGAGGCCGTCTGGCGAATCGAGTCGGCGCGGTTGATCGCCGGCCTGGCGAGGACGGTGCGCGACGTCGGCCTCGCCGAGGACCTCGCCCAGGAGGCGCTGGTGGCGGCGCTCGAGCAGTGGCCCGAGTCGGGCGTCCCGGACAACCCGGGCGCCTGGCTCATGGCCACCGCCAAGCGCCGCGGCATCGACCGGCTCCGGCGCGACCGGATCGCCGCCCGCAAGAGCGAGGAGCTCGGTCGCGAGCTCGAGGTCCGCGGCGAGGCGGTCGAGCGTGACCTCGCCGCCGCGATCGACGACCCCTTCGACGACGACCTGCTGCGGCTGATCTTCACGACCTGCCATCCGCTGCTGTCGACCGAGGCGCGTGTCGCGCTGACCCTGCGGCTGCTCGGCGGCCTGACGACGCCGGAGATCGCGCGTGCCTACCTGATCTCGGAATCGACGGTGGCGCAACGCATCGTCCGCGCAAAACGGACGCTCGCGGCTGCCCGGGTGCCGATCGAGGTACCGGTTCGCGATCAGCTCCCCGAACGGCTGGCCGCGGTGCTCGAGGTCGTCTACCTGATCTTCAACGAGGGCTACTCGCCGAGCTCGGGCGATGCGGTCGTCCGGATCGAGCTGCTCGAGGAGGCGATGCGGCTCGGACGGATCCTCGCCGAGCTGCTGCCGACCGAGCCTGAGGTCCACGGGCTGGTCGCGCTGATCGAGCTGCAGGCATCGCGGACCCGGGCGCGTGTCGATCCCGCCGGCGAGCCCGTGCCGCTGCTCGAGCAGGATCGCGCCCGCTGGGATTGGATGCTCATCGGCCGCGGCCAGCGGGCGCTCGAGCGCGCTTACGCCACCGGCGGCTCGTTCGGCCCGTACGCATTGCAGGCGGCGATCGCCGCCTGTCATTCGCGGGCACGGGACGCCGCAGACACCGACTGGGTGCGGATCGCAGCGCTCTACGACGGCCTCGCCCAGGTCTCCCCCTCCCCGGTCGTCGGACTGAACCGCGCGGTCGCGGTCGGGATGGCCTTCGGCCCCGGCGCGGCGCTGGAGCTGCTCGGCGACGAGGAGATGGGCGCGGCGCTCGCCGGCTACCCGCTCCTGCCCGCCGCACGCGGCGAGATGCTCGAGCGGCTCGGGCGCGACGCGGAGGCGCGGACGCAGTTCGAGCGGGCGGCGGAGCTGACCGCGAACGAGCGCCAGGCGCGCTTCCTGCGCCGTCGCGCTGCCACCCGCTGACGCACCTTCAGCAACTTCGCCGCGGCCGGCGGGTTTCAGGCTGCGCCACGGGGCGACCCGCGACATTTATGAGGATTTCAAGAGGGAATCGTGAGCAACCTGTATAAGAGGCTGTCTATGCCCGTTGCCTCCCGGGGGAAACTCGCCTTCGCGGCGGTGCTCGTCGTCGCACTCGCTGTCTTCGTCGCCCTGATCTTCGGCTCGACCCGCGGTCGCGCCGCCCGCGACGTCGTCGTCGATCGCGCCGAGACCGCGATCGTCGGCCCGAAGGCAGCCGGAAAGCCAGCCGTCGGCGACGTCCGCGGGACCCGCCCGAACATCCTCCTGATCATCACCGACGACCAGGAGAAGACGTCGATGCGGGCGATGCCGAAGACCCTGAAGCTGTTCAAGCGCCAGGGCGTCGACTTCAACCACGGCTACGTGACGACGCCGCTCTGCTGCCCGGCCCGGGCGACGATGTACTCGGGGCTCTACGCCCACAACCACGGGATCATCACCAACAACCCGACGAGGCAGTTCGGGAAGACGTACCTGTGGCAGGACACCTTCCCGGCGGAGCTGCAGCGCAACGGCTACTACACCGGTCAGTTCGGCAAGTACCTGAACAACTGGGACAAGAAGCAGGAGGGCGACGCCGGATTCGACGTCTTCAAGAACGACTACAACGGCGTCGAGCACAATCGCAAGGAGCGCTCCAAGGCCGACATCCTGACCGCCCGCCGCGGCGCCCGCTTCGTCAAGGACCGCGAGTCCTCCGACGACAAACCGTGGATGATGACCCTCTCGCTGCGCTCCCCACACACGCCGCTGGTCGCCGAGAAGAAATACGACAACGCGCGGGTGCCGAAGTTCAAGCCGCCGATCTCGTTCAACGAGACCGACCTCTCCGACAAGCCGAAATACTTGCGCGAGAAGCGTCACGACAAGACGCTGGGCTACATAACCAAGCGCTACCAGAAGTACGAGCAGACGCTGCTCTCGGCCGACGACGGCGTCGCCAAGGTCTTCCGGACGCTGAAGGAGACCGGGGAGGATCGCAACACGCTGGCGATCTTCGTGTCCGACAACGGCTACCTGTTCGGGGCACACGGCGTCCTCGGCAAGGTCTTCCCCTACCAGGAGGCGACCAACGTCCCGATGTACATGCGCTGGCCGGCCGAGCTCGGCAAGAAGGGCCGGCTCGACACCCGGCTCGTCGCCAACGTCGACTTCGCCCCGACCTTCTACGACGTCGCCGGCATCGACCCCGGCTACCAGGTCGACGGCAAGTCCCTGTTCGACCCCGGAAACGACCGCAAGTACATGCTCACCGAGTCGGTCAAGTGGAAGGCGATCCAGGACAAGCGCGGCTCATTGATCGAGACGAAGACGAACGACCCCGGCAAGCCGTTCGTCGAGCTCTACGACTGGAATGTGGACCCCGGTGAGATGGACGGCACGCCGCGCCTCAACAACGCGACCCAGAAGCAGCGTTTCCGGGAGATGGGCGCCTACCTCGACAAGGTCAGGGACTGCGCCGGCTCGTCCTGCCCCTGAGCGGGACCGATCGCCTCAGTTCACCGAGGGGTCCTCGGGCATCCTGGCCACGAGGGCGTACTCGCCGCCCTTGCGCTCGAGGACGTCGCTCCAGAGCGTCGCCGGATCGTCCGGGAAGAGCTCGGGCGGGATCGGCGCCTCGACGATCCAGGCCTCCTCCTCGAGCTCGCCCTCGAGCTGGCCCGGCCCCCAGCCGGAGAAGCCCGCGTAGACGCGGCCGCGGCGGACCGCCTCAGGCAGCTCGTCGAGGTCGGTCGAGGCGGAGACGAGGCCGACGTCGGCGACGACGATCCAGGCGGCCTTGTCGGGGTCGGTGAACTCGCCGAGGACGACGAGCGACTCCGGCTGCACCGGCCCGCCGACGAAGACAGGCTCGGCGACCGCGATCGAGGCGAGCTCCGGGAGCACCTCCTCGACCTCCGCGTCGGCCGGGCGGTTGAGAACGATCCCCATCGCCCCCTCCTCCCCGTGCTCGGTGATCAGGACGACCGAGCGGACGAAGTTCGGATCCTGCAGCGCCGGCGAGGCCACGAGGAGCTTGCCGCGAAGGTTTTCCACGCGGTCAGGCTAGCGCGCACCGGCCGCGGTCACGACGATCCCGGCGGAGCGGCTTCCCGGCCTCTCTAAGCTTCCCGGGCGATGGTTCACGACGTCAGCCAGGCGACCTTCGAGAAGGACGTCCTCGACCGCTCTCACGAGGTGCCGGTCGTCGTCGACTTCTGGGCCGAGTGGTGCGGCCCCTGCCGCCAGCTCGGACCGGCGCTCGAAGCCGAGGCCGCGAAGCGCGACGGCGACGTCGACCTCGCGAAGCTGGACGTCGACGCCAACCAGGCGCTCGCCGCGCAGTTCGGGATCCAGGGGATTCCCGCAGTCAAGGCGTTCAAGGACGGCGCGGTCGCAGCCGAGTTCACCGGCGCGATCCCGCCCGCCCAGGTCGCGGCGTTCTTCGACGGGATCGTCCCCTCCGAGGCCGACCGGCTCGCGGACGCCGACGACGAGGCGTCGCTGCGCCGAGCGCTCGAGCTCGACCCGGGCCAGCAGGAGGCGGGCGTGAAGCTCGGCCGGCTGCTGCTCGCGGCCGGCGACAACGACGATGCCCGCAAGGTCCTCGAGCCGATCGAGGGCGACTTCATCGCCTCCGGGCTGCTCGCCAGGATCGAGCTCGGCAGCGACGACGATGCCGCTTCCGCGTTCGACGCCTGGGATGGCGGCGACCGCGAGCGGGCCCTCGATGTCCTCCAGGAGCAGATCGCCGCCGAGCAGGACCCGGACCGGATCGACCGGCTGCGCCGGGTGATGGTCGCGATCTTCACCGAGCTCGGGCCCGCGAGCGAGCTGGCGCGCGAGCACCGCCGGCGGCTGTCGCTGGCGATCACCTGAGCGGCGCGGATGCCGGAGATCGGCGGAGTCGGCCTGCTGACCGCGCTGTTCGCGGGCGCGGTCTCGTTCTTCTCCCCCTGCGTCCTGCCCCTGGTTCCCGGCTATCTCTCGGCGGTCACCGGCGTCTCCGCGGCCGAGCTCGAACGGGCGAGCTGGCGAACCGTCGTCCCCCCCGCCCTCGTCTTCATCGCGAGCTTCTCGGTCATCTTCATCCTCCTCGGACTGACCGCCGTCGGACTCACGCAGACGTTGCGCCAGAACCAGGACACGCTCGACAAGATCGCCGGCGTCCTGATCATCGCGATGGGCGTCCTCTTCGTCGCCCAGCTCTTCATCGTCAAGCTCAACCGCGAGTGGCGCGTCGAGGCGCTGATCGAGCGGGCCGGCAGCGGCGGCCCACTGATCGCCGGCGCCGCCTTCGCGATCGCCTGGACCCCGTGCATCGGCCCGACCCTGGCGGCGATCCTCGCCCTCGCCGGATCGACCGGCTCGGTCCTCCAGGGTGGCCTGATGCTCGCCGTCTACTCGCTCGGCCTCGCGATTCCCTTCCTGCTGACCGCGATCGCCTTCGCCCGGATGACGACCGCGTTCAGCTTCATCAAGCGCCACTACGCGGCGATCATGGCCGTCGGCGGCGTGATCCTGATCGCGATGGGCGTCCTCGTCTACACCGGCGAGCTGACCCGCCTCAACCTGGAGGCCCAGCAGGCCCTCGACGATCTCGGAGTGAACTTCTTCAACGAGGTCTGAGGGCGACCTGGAGGCGCCGGCTCGGCGTCATCGACCGGCTTACGGCCGAAGGCCGCGGCGCCGGCCTCTTCCTTGATCCGGCGGCTCCAGCTTCGCCCTCGAGGCGCCGGCTACTCGCCCGGCTTGACCGGAACCGGGACCTCGACCGGCTCGCCGACCTCGACCGGCGTGCCGATCGCCTCCGTCTCCTCGAGGCCGGCGCCGTCGAGGTCGCGGGAGCAGACGATCCGGAACCGGCCGGTGCCGATGTCGGGATCGGGAATGATCGGCAGGCCGCGGATCTCGTCCCAGCCGAGGCGTTCGACCTCGAACGGGTTCATGCGCACCTCGGCCGCGGGAAACGGGCAGCCGGCGTTGTGCTGGTCGATCGCCTGAGAGATCGCTTCGAGGTTCTTCGCCTCGGCAGCCACGCGCTCACGGTAGCAGCGGCGACGCGTCGCGGCCGGGAGCTGCCGTGGGCACCCGAATCGAGCTTCTCCGCTTACACTGCCGCCTCCGCGCCGGCCACCGGGATGGCGCGTCCTCCCAGCGAAAGGGTGCCGTGCGCAGTCAGTTGATCATCGTCGTCGGTTCGCTCGTGGTCGCGGGCATGCTCATCGTCGGTTCCGCGTCGGCTGCGACCCCGTACCAGACGAAGGTCACGATCTCGAAGCGGCCTCCGACCTGGCACGGCAAGGTCCGATCGAACGGCGATCTGCTCCACGGCGTTCGCAGCTGCGAGCGGGGCCGGCTCGTGAAGATGTACAAGCGCCGGGACGGCAAGGATCTCCTGATCGGCACGGACGTCAGCAACCAGGCGGGCCGCTGGGTCATCGCGGACGAGCCGACCAAGGGCATCTACTACGCCAAGGTCACCGGACGCCGGCCGGGAGACAAGCCCGCCTGCGCGCCCGATAAGTCGGGCGTCGAGTACGTCGACTGATCCCGGTCCGGCCGCCGTCAACCGCGCGGTGGCGTCGCCGGCGGTGGTTACCATCGGCGCTATGCCGAGCGAACGCGTGTACGGTGACCCGTCGGAGTGGGAGCACGCGGTCGCGCACGTCGACATGGACGCCTTCTACGTCTCGGTCGAGCTTCTCGATCGACCCGATCTGCGCGGCAAGCCGGTGATCGTCGGCCCGCGCGACCCGGACTCGCGGGGCGTGGTGATGACCGCCTCCTACGAGGCGCGGCGCTTCGGCGTCCACTCGGCGCTGCCGATGGCGGTCGCCCGCCGGCGCTGTCCCCAGGCCGTCGTCATCCCCCGCAACATGGAGCGCTACAAGCAGGCGTCCAAACGGGTGATGGCCGTCTTCCACCGCTACAGCGACGTCGTCGAGGTCGTCGGCATGGACGAGGCGTACGTCGATCTCAGCGACTCCCCCGCGCCGAAGACCCGCGCCCGCCAGATCAAGCGCGACGTCCTCGCCGAGACCGGGCTGACCTGCTCGATCGGCCTCGGCCCGAACCGGCTGATCGCGAAGATCGCCTCCGACCTCGACAAGCCGGACGGCCTCTGCGTGCTGCCCCGCGAGCGCTTCCTCGAGGTCGTCGGCGAGCGCCCGGCGCGGATCATCCCCGGCGTTGGCCCGCGCACCGAGGAGCGCCTCGAGGCGCTCGAGATCCGGACCGTCGCCGATCTCGCCGGCGCCCCGGAGCGGAGCCTCGCAACCGTCTTCGGGCCCAACCACGCCCGCTCGCTCGGGCGCCGCGCCTGCGGCTTCGGAAGCGCCGCGGTCGCCGTCGAGCGCGAGCGCAAGTCGGAGAGCCGGGAGCGCACCTTCGCGAGCGACCAGACCGACCCGACGATGATGCGGCGCGAGATCACGGCGATGGGACGCGCCGTCGCCGAGCACCTCCGCGGGCAGGGGATCGCCGGCCGGACCGTGACCCTGAAGATCCGCCTCGCGCCCTTCAGGACGTTCACCCGCTCGCGGACGCTCCCGGAGGCGACCGCCGACCCGGAGGCCGTCGCCGCTGCGGGCCGGGAGCTCTTCGACGCCTTCGAGCGCGATGCCCCGGTGCGGCTGCTCGGAGTCGGCGTCTCGAACCTCGTCCACCCCGAGAAGCATGCGGGCCCCACCGCCGGCGACGAGACGCCGGAGGCAGGGCCCGTTCAGCTCGCCCTCGACTGAGGCCGGAGAGCCGCGGCGCGGCTCAGCGGTCGACGAGCACCTGCGCGACGCCGGGCATCCGCAGCTTGTTCTTGACGGCCTCGGTGAGGTCGAGCTCGCGGCCGGCGACGTAGGGGCCGCGGTCGATGACCTTGGCCCTGACCTGACGGCCGTGATAGCGGATCGTCAGCTTCGTGCCGCACGGCAGCGTCTTGTGTGCGACCCCCATGGTCGAGGGCTTCAGCGTCCCTCCGCAGGCGACGCCGTTGCCGTAGAGGCCGGGGCCGTACCAGGAGGCCTCGGCGGAGCGGAAGACCGTCACGCGACCGGCCTTGGCCGTGCTGCCGGCGGCGACGAGGTTCCCGGCCGAGCGGACCTTGACCTTGCTGCGGCCCGCGTCATCGGGCTTCCAGCGCGCCCGGAACCGTCCCGTCCGATTCGTCCTGGCGCGGAGCTCCTCGCCGCCGACCCTGATCGTCACCTTGCGACGCTGGCCGGCCGGGGCGACGTGACCGCGGATCGTCACCTTCTGACCGACCCGCGCCCGCTTCTCGACGCTCGCTCGCGTCACCGAGCGCACGCGGACCTTCCGGGTCGGAGTCGCACGGCCGTCGGCGCTGACCGCGCGGATGCGGCCGCTGCGCTCGATCTTCACCCGCTCCTTGAAGCGGCCCGCCTTGCCGGCGCGGGTGCTGCGGGCATCCCGCCAGTGCTTCGAGCCGAGGGCTCGGAACTGGATCCGCACCGGCTGGCTCGCCGGCGCAGCGCTGCCGCCGACGCCGCCGGACTGGGTGGAGGCGGGCCGGAACCGGCCGCGCACCGTGACCAGCTCGTTCGGGCGAACCCGCTGCTCGCTCGTCGACAGCGACGGCCTGTCGGGCGACGTCTGCGCACCCTGCGCCTCGGCCGGGCCGGCGGCCCTGCCGATCAGCAGCGCGGCCAGCGGAAGCAGCAGAAGGGCTGCGACCAGGCCCCGCCAATCGCGGAAACAAGTCATCTTCGGTCCTCGCTTTCGCCGCCGACGGGGTTAGCTGCCGGGCTCGCTGCGGATCCCTCCGGCGGAATCCTCGCTACGGGTCGATCACGACCCGATTCGCCCCTGCCGGCTCATCTGTCCGGCTCTGGGTCCCCCGCTCCCGCCCGGCGTGCCGGGCTGGACTGAGCGGTCTCGTTGCAGTTGATCTATCCGGTCCGGCGGCACGGTACGGAGCGCCCGGCAGCGCCTGTGTGGGACCGGTCACAGTCTTTACGGAGGTGCGAAGATGTCTGCAATGAGCAGCGACCGCCTGACCGGCCTCGACGCGTCGTTCCTGCACCTCGAGCGCGACGGCGCCCACATGCACGTCGCGGCGACGATGATCTTCGACGGGCCGCCGCCGGACTTCGAGGAGTTCAAGGAGCACCTCCGCTCGCGCCTCCACCTCGTCCCCCGCTTCCGCCAGAAGCTCCGCTCCGTCCCGCTCGATCAGGGTCGGCCGGTCTGGGTCGACGACCCCCACCTCAACCTCGACTACCACGTCCGCCACACCGCTCTGCCGGCGCCCGGCGACGAGGAGCAGCTCCGGACCTTCGCCGCCCGCGCCTTCTCGCAGCGCCTCGATCGCTCGAAGCCGCTCTGGGAGATGTGGGTCGTCGACGGCCTCTCCGACGACCGCTTCGCGATCGTGACGAAGAGCCACCACTGCCTCGTCGACGGCGTCTCCGGAGTTGACATAACCACGGTCCTCTTCGACGCCGAGCCCGAGCCCGGCCCCCCGGCCGAGGAACCGCCCAGCTGGATCCCCCGTCCGGAGCCGAGCTCCCTTGAGCTGCTCAGCTCCGCCATCACCGAGCGGGTCACGGTCCCGGCCGAGCTCGTCCGCGGCGTCCGCTCGATCGCCCGCCGGCCGCTGCAGGCGCTCGCGGCGGTCCGCGACGCGCTCGGCGCGACCGGCTCGATCGCAGGCAAGGGCCTCTCCGCCCCCGACACGGCGCTCAACGTCGAGATCGGTCCGCACCGCCGGTTCGCCTGGGTCCGCGCCGACCTCGCCGATCTGAAGCGCATCAAGGACGTCTATGGAGGCACCGTCAACGACGTCGTCCTGACCGTCGTCGCCGGCGCCCTCGGCCGCCACCTGCGCTCGCTCGGCCACGAGACCGACGGGCTCGTCCTCAAGGCGATGGTCCCGGTCAGCGTCCGGACCGCCGAGCAGCAGGGCAGCCTCGGCAACCAGGTGACCGCGATGATGGCCTCGCTTCCGGTCGGGTGCGAGGACCCGATCGAGCGGCTCGGGATCGTCCGCCGCTCGATGGGGAACCTGAAGCAGTCCAAGCAGGCCGTCGGAGCCAACCTGATCGCCGAGATGACCGACTTCGCGCCGCCGACGATCGTCTCGCAGGCGGCCCGCCTGCAGTCGCGGCAGCGGTTCTTCAACCTCGTCGTAACCAACGTGCCCGGCCCTCAGTTCCCGCTCTACGTGCTCGGCCGCAAGCTCCGCGACATCTTCCCGATGGTCCCGCTCGCCAAGCGCCAGGCGGTCTGCGTCGGGATCATGAGCTACGACGGCGGCATCAACTTCGGCCTGATCGGCGATTACGAGGCGATGCCGGCACTCGGTGGCCTCGCGATCGACCTCAGCGACGAGCTCGAGAGCCTCGCGGCGCTCACTCCCGCCACGGACGGCAACGGCTCCGCCCCGCGGGAGCCGGAGCGGACGACCTCGCGGTCTTCGGGCTAGGCGCCCTCCGGGTCGTCGCGGCTGCCCCGCAGCCTCAGTCCGACCAGCGGATAGACGGCCGTTGAGAGGACCGCGGCGCCGACCAGCGCCGCCGACGTGGTGACCCGCATGTGCCCCTCGCTGACCGCGATCGTCGTGATCGCGACGACGAGCGGCAGCTCGGTGGCGCTGAAGAACGCGAGCGCCGCCCGATCCCGGAAGGCGAGGATCTTCCGGTAGAGCAGCATCGCCGGCACGCCGCGAACGACGAGGAAGAGCAGGAAGAAGACCGGCACGAGCACGGCCCGCTTCGGATCGTCGACGAGCGCGCTCATGTCGAAATTGACGCCGCTGACGACGAAGAAGAACGGGATCAGGAACCCGTAGCCGATCGCGCTCAGCTTCGACTCGAAGATCGCAACCTCGCGGCCGCGCAGTGCCAGGCGGGTGATGATGCCGGCGACGAAGCCGCCGAGCAGCAGGTCGAGGCCGAGGTCGGCCGCCAGGTAGGCCAGTGCGAAGACGAGTACGACCGAGATCCGGATCGGAAGCTGGGCGCTCGTCTCCATCGCCCCTTCGATCTTCTCCCAGCCGAGGCCGACGAAGCGGACGGCGAACACGGCGGCGAACACGGCGACGACGATGAACAGCATCAGGACGGCGCCGCTGGTCAGCGGGGTGTCGGACGAGAACAGGAACGTGATCAGGAGGATCGGCCCGAACTCGCCGACCGCGCCGGCGGCGAGCAGGTAGGTGCCGAAGCGGGTCTTCAGCTCGCCGGCGTCGTCGAGGATCGGGATCAGAGTGCCGATCGCGGTCGTCGCCATCGCCGAACCGACGAAGAGCAACGAGAGGACGATCCCGGCGAGAGCGAGCAGCCCGCCGAGCGAGTAGGCGAGCACCAGTGAGATCACCCAGCCGGCCAGGGCCAGCTTCAGCGGCTCCCCGCGGATCCGTTCGAAGTCGATCTCGTAGCCGGCGAAGAAGAACAGCATGCCGAGACCGAGGTTCGAGAAGAAGGTGACGAACTGGTCGGACTGGGCGAGCCCGAGGATGTCGGGGCCGATCAGGATCCCGAGCAGCAGCTCGAGGACGACGACCGGGACGAAGATCCAGCGACCGCCGAAGGTGACCAGCGTCGCCGCCAGCGCCGCCGTGAGCCCGATGACGAGGAACGACCCGGTGTCGACATCGACCACCGCTCACGCCCTCCGACGCGGTACCGGCTGCGGCCGGCAATGCAACCCGTTCGCTCCCAAGACGATGGAAACCTAGCCTGCGGGGGTGCCGTAACCTCGAGCCGATGAGCAGGCTCGCAACGATCCTCGCCGCGGCCGCCTGCGCGCTCGCCGTCTTCGCCGCGACGCTCGGGACCGGCGCGGGTGCGCCCGCCGGCGAGCCGACGAGTGCGGCGCGGGCGACCGACGTTCCGAAGCCGAAGACCGATTGGGACCCGATTCCCTACGGGAAGGGCCGGAAGCGCCAGATGGCGAACTACTCCCACCGCCACTACGGCGACCGGACCTGGCGGCTCCGCAACCCGAAGGTGATCGTCCTCCACTACACGGCGACGGCCACCTACGGACCGGTCCACAACGCATTCGCCGCGAACACCCCCTCGCTCGGCGAGAAGCCCGGCGTCTGCTCGCAGTTCGTCGTCGACAAGGACGGCACGATCCACCAGCTCACCCGGCTCAACACCCGCTGCCGCCACACGATCGGCCTCAACCAGACCTCGATCGGGATCGAGATGGTCCAGGAGGGACGCTCCGGCAAGCACGGCGCCGATCGGGCGATCCTCGGGCGCAAGAAGCAGATCCGGGCCGCCACGAAGCTGACCGCCTGGCTCAAGCAGCGCTACCGGATCGGCATGAGGAACGTGATCGGCCATTCGATGGCCAACGACTCCCGCTACTTCAAGGATCTCGAGGGTTGGCGGAACGACCACGTCGACTGGCTCCGCGGCGACGTCCGCAAGTACCGCAAGATCGTCGCCAAGGTGATCCGCAAGCACCGATGAGCACGCCCGGGAGGAAGCCGCTCCGGCGGGCGATCGGCGACGCGCTGCCGCTGACCGAGCCGCGGCGGAGCTTCGGGCTCGTCCTCGCTGCGATCGTCGTCGCGATGATCTTCCAGCTCGCCGCCAGCTCCGGCGACCTGACCCGGTTCATCACGATCGTCCTGCAGAGCACGGTGATCGTGCTCGCCCTCCGCGCCGCCGGCTTCCACCGCCACATCGTCCACGTCGCGATCGCGGTGCTCACCGGCGTTGCCCTCGTCGTCGGCGTCGCCCTGTTCGGGATCAGCGACCTCGCCCCGACGGCCCCGCGGATCCTCACCCTGCTCCTCGTCCTGCTGACGCCGGCCGCGATCGTCGTCGGCGTCATCCGCGAGCTTCGCGAGGACAAGCGGGTGACCGTACAGACGATCTACTGCGGACTGTCGATCTACCTGCTGATCGGGCTCGCGTTCGCGGTCCTGTTCGCGGCCGTCGAGGACGTCAGCAGCCAGACCTTCTTCGCTCACGGCCAGCCCGGCACCCCGAACGACTTCCTCTACTTCAGCCTCGCGACTTTGACGACGGTCGGCTACGGCGATCTGACCGCCGCCACCGACGTCGGCCGTGCCGTCGCGGTCACCGAGGCGCTGCTCGGCCAGTTCTACCTCGTCACCGTGCTGGCGGTGATCGTCACCAACGTGAGCCGCCGCCGCATCCGCGATTAGCGCGACGGCCACCGCCGCCCGGCATGGCATCTGCGAAGATCGATGCCGCGATGAGGGAGAGCGAAACCAGGTTCGCCACCTGCCCACTCTGCGAAGCGACGTGCGGCCTCGCGATCGAGATCTCCGGCGGTGAGGTCGTCAAGGTCCGCGGTGACGACGAGGACGTCTTCAGCAAGGGGTTCATCTGCCCGAAGGGGGCAAGCATCGGCGAGCTTCATGCCGACCCCGACCGGATCGCGACGCCGATGGTGCGCCGCGACGGCGAGCTGGTCCCGGCGAGCTGGGACGAGGCGTTCGCGGCGATCGAGGAGCGACTGGCGCCGGTCCGCGAGGACGGCGACCGCAACGCCACGGCGGTCTATCTCGGCAACCCGAACGCCCACACGCTCGACGGGCTGATCTACCTGCGGGCCCTGATCAAGGCCATGGGGACCCGGAACATCTTCAGCGCGACCAGCGTCGACCAGCTCCCGAAGCAGATCTCCTCGGCGTCGATGTTCGGGACCGGCCTCTCGCTCGCGATCCCCGACGTCGACCGGACCGACTACATGCTGATCCTGGGCGCGAACCCGCTTGCCTCGAACGGCTCGCTGATGACGGCTCCCGACATGCGCGGCCGGCTCCGCGGCATCCAGGAGCGGGGCGGCCGGATCGTCGTCGTCGACCCGCGCCGGACCCGGACCGCCGAGTCCGCCGACGAGCACCACCCGATCCGCCCCGGCCGCGACGCGCATTTCCTCGCCGCCCTCGTCCACACCATCGTCGCCGAGGACCTCGCGGACCCCGGCCCGCTGACCGAGCACCTCGCCGGCCTCGACGAGATCGGCGAAGCGGTCGCCCGCTTCGACCCCGAATCCGCGGCCACGGCCTGTGGCATCGCCGCCGATGAGATCCGCCGGATCGCCCGCGACCTCGCTGCCGCCCCGACTGCTGCCGTCTACGCCCGCATCGGCACGACGACGCAGGAGTTCGGCACGCTCGCGAGCTGGCTGGTGGACGTCCTCAACGCCCTGACGGGCAACCTCGA
>Ga0207657_10001438_pt1 | contig 25457 bp, 22 predicted proteins | sample KBSC33metaG_FD_184316 | JGI IMG/M metagenome (GOLD analysis project Ga0207657, IMG submission 184316) | Corn rhizosphere microbial communities from Kellogg Biological Station, Michigan, USA - KBS C3-3 metaG (SPAdes) (version 2) | ecosystem: Host-associated > Plants > Roots > Rhizosphere > Soil ... | reverse complement strand
TGCCCGAGCCGTTCGGGCCGACGAGCGCCACGTGCTCGCCGCGCTCGATCGCGAACGACGCGCCCTGGAGAAGCTCCTTGTCTCCCGCGCGGATCGTCAGGTCGTCGACGACGAGCACGTCGCGGCCGGAGCGCGGAGGCTTGAGGAACTCGAATCCGAGCGTGCGCTTGCGCGCGTCGGGGGCACGCACGCGCACGGCCTCGATCCGCTCGATCTGCTTCAGCTTCGACTGCGCCTGCTTCGCCTTCGACGCCTTGTAGCGGAAGCGCTGCACGAACCGCTCGAGCCGCTCGATCTGCTCCGCCTGGCGCATCGCCGTCTTCGTCTGGTGGATCGCGCGCGCCGCCTGCTCGCGCCGCCAGACGTGCCACGCCCCGGGAAAGTAGAACGACCTGCCGCCCTCGAGCTCGAGCACGGCCGTCGTCACCGCCTCCAGGAACCAGCGGTCGTGCGCGACGAGGATCACCGCGGCATCGAGGGTCCTGAGCATCGACTCGAGCCATTCGAGCGACTCGATGTCGAGGTGGTTCGTCGGCTCGTCGAGCAGGAGGAGATCGGGCTGGGAGGCGAGCGAGCGTGCGAGCGACGCGCGGGTCAGCTCTCCGCCGGAGAAGGTGAGCAGGGGCCGGTCGAGGTCGGCCTCCGTGAAGCCGAGGCCGCGCACGACCGACGCTGCGCGGTCGCGCCAGTCGTAGCCTCCCGCATGCTCGAGCCGGGCCTGGGCGGCCGAGTAGCGCCGCAGCGTCGCCGGGTCGTGCGTCCCCGCCGCCATCGACCGCTCGAGCGCGCGCAGCTCCTCCTCGACCGCCGTCAGGTCCGCGGTGCCCGCGAGCACGTAGTCGCGCAGCAGGCTCGAGCTGTGCGCCGGGGGCCGCTGGTCGTGCAGGGCGATCCGCGTCCCCTTCTCGAACGCCAGGTCTCCGCCTTCGATCGACACCTCGCCCGCGAGTGCGCGCAGCAGCGTCGTCTTGCCGGCGCCGTTCGGGCCGGCGAGCGCCAGCCGGTCGTGCCGCTCGACCTTGAAGGACACGCCGTCGAAGAGGACGCTCCCCGACAGCTCCTTCCGCAGCGCAGATGCGATGACGACCGCCACTGCCCTGAAACTATCTGTCCTGTGCAGCGCGGACTCGCCCCCTGGATCCTCCTCGCCGCCGCGATCGTCGTCGGCTCCCTGGTCGTCGGATTCGCCGCGACCGTCTCGGGCTATCGCTCGATTCACCACCAGACGCGCGCCGAGGAGCGGGCCGACGCGGCCGCCGTGGCGGGGCTGAGGATCGAGAAGCTCGTGCTCGATCTCGAGACCGGCACGCGCGGCTTCGCTCTCACCGGGGACGACCGGTTCCTGCAACCGTGGCACGCAGCGCAGCAGGAGCTTCCCGCCCAGGCTGCGCGTCTCCGCTCTGCGACGAGCAACCCCGCGGCGGCGCGGATCGACGCGATGTGGCGCGCGTACGTCCGCGACTGGTCGCGCCCCGTGGTCGCCCTCGCACGTCGAGACCGGGCCGCCGCCGCGGAGCTCGTTGCCCAGGACGGGGGCAAGCGACGCGTCGACGCGCTGCGCCGGCTGCTCGACGCCGAGATCGCTGCGAACCTCCGGTCCGCGGCGTCCGCGCGGGCACGCATGAATGCGGCCGACCACCGGAGCCTCGTCGTCGGCCTGGTCGGAGGGTCGCTTCGCCTCCTGATCATCCTCGCGATCGTCGCGTTGACGCTCCGCTCCATCATCTGGCCGCTGCGGCAGCTCGCGCTCGCGACGCGCAGGGTCGCAGGCGGCGACCTCGAGGTGGAGGTGCCCGAGCGCGGCGCCGGTGAGGTCGGGGAGCTCGCCGGGGCGTTCAACGCGATGTCCCACTCGCTGCTTCGCAATCAGCGCGCGCTCGAGGACCAGAACGTGGACCTCGAACGGCTCGCAAACGTGCTGCGCGCCGTGCTCGACTCGACCGTGGACGGCATCCTCCTCTCCGACGCGGAGGGGAACGTCCAGCTCGCGAACCGCCCCGTCGTCAACCTGACCCGCGACCTCGGTATGAGCGGCGAGGGCACCGTGGTCGACCGGCTCCTCTCGGTCGAGGACCGCGTCAGCGACCGGAAGGGATACCGCGCCGCGATGGAGCGGCTTCGGGACAACCCCGCCGAGCCGACGTTCGACGAGTTCGAGGACTCGATCAGCGGCCGCGTCTTCCAGGGCTTCACGGCGCCCGTACGCGACGACCGCGGCGTCTTCCTGGGCCGGATCTGGACGCTGCGCGATGTGACGCAGCAGCGTGAGCTCGAGCGGCTCAAGGAAGATTTCGTCGCGACGGTCTCGCATGAGCTGCGGACGCCGCTGACGTCCATGATGGGCTTCCTCGAGATGATCCGCGAGGGCGAGGCGGGCCAGCTGACCGACGAGCAGCAGCGTTTCCTCGCGATCGTCTATCGCAGCTCCGAACGCCTCCAGCGGCTGGTCGGCGACCTGCTCTTCGTCGCGCGCGTCGACGCGAGCGGCCTGCAGCTGCAGTTCGCCGAGCTGGAGGTCACCGACGTCGTCCGGGACGTGCTCGAGTCGAGCTCGGCGCTCGCGCGCTCGCGCGAGATCGCGATCGAGACCGACCTGCGAGACCTGCCGTCCCTGACCGGCGACAAGGAGCGTCTGGTGCAGCTCGTCGGGAACCTCGTCGGCAACGCGCTCAAGTTCACGCCGCCCGGCGGACGCGTGACCGCGCGCACGTTCGTCGACGGGCCGGCCGCCGTGATCGAGGTCGAGGACACGGGCATCGGCATTCCCACCGCCGAGCAGCGGCAGCTCTTCCAGCGGTTCTTCCGGTCGTCGACGGCGACCGAGCAGGCGATTCCCGGGACCGGCCTCGGTCTCGTCATCTCACGGGCGATCGCCGAGGCGCACGGCGGGTCGATCGGCGTCCGCTCGGAGCCGGGTCAAGGCGCGTGCTTCCGGGTCGAGCTCCCGCTCGACCGGGAACACGCCGCCTGAGGTCGTGATGCGGGTGGTTGCCCTCGACGTCGGCTCGTCGTCGGTGCGCGCGGTCGCCTACGACGAGACCGGGGCCGCCGAGCCCGGGGACGCCCGGCTCGCGTACTCGGGTGTCGACGCCGACGCTCTCGTCGGCGCCTGCCGTGCGGTGCTCGCCCAGGTCGGCGAGGGGGACGAGCTCGCGATCTCGTGCTTCTGGCACTCGCTCGTGGCCGTCGACGAGCACGACCGCCCGCTGACGCCGGTGCTCGGCTGGCGCGACGGCGCCGGGGAGCCGCCGCCGCTCGACGCAGCGCGGTACCACGGGCGAACCGGGTGCTTCCTCCATCCCGCGTACTGGCCGGCGAAGCTCGGGCGCCTCCGCGCCGAGGGCGTGCGGGCCGCCCGGTTCCTCGGCTTCGGTGAGTACCTGCTGCTGCGGCTGACGGGCGAGGCCCGCATGAGCGTCTCGAGCGCGAGCGGCACCGGTCTCTTCGACCCGAACGCCCTCGACTGGGACGACGAGACGCTCGCTGCGTGCGGTGTCGAGCGAGCGCAGCTCCCACCCGTGTCGGACGAGCCCGTCGCCGGCGTGTGGCCGGCGCTCGGCGACGGCGCCTGCGCGAACGTCGGCGCCGGCTGCAGCTCGCGCGGCCGCCTGGCGGTGACGATCGGCACCTCCGCCGCAGCCCGCGTCGTCTACCAGGCAGACCGGGCGGAGCCGAGGCCGGGCCTCTTCCTCTACCGCCTCGACCCCCGGCGCTTCTGCGACGGCGGCGCCCTCTCCGACGGCGGCAACCTCCATGCCTGGCTCCTCCGAACCCTGCGCAGCGTCGACGACGCCGAGCTCGCCGCCCGCCCTCCCGCCGCCCACGGCCTCGTGTTCCTGCCGTTCCTCGGTGGGGAGCGCTCGCTCGGCTGGGACGCCGGACGCCGGGGCTCGATCCACGGGCTCTCGTTCGCGACGACGCCGCTCGACATCGCGCAGGCGGCTCTCGAGGCCGTCTGCTACCGCCTCGCCGCCGTGGTCGGCGCGATCGGCGGCGTCGAGACCGTCGTCGCGACGGGCGGCGCCCTGCGGGCGAACCCGGGCTGGACGCAGATGCTCGCCGACGTGCTCGGGAGGCAGGTCGAGGTTCCGGGCGTCGTCGAGGCCTCCGCCCGCGGCGCCGCGATGATGGCGATCGAGCGGGCCGGGCTGCCGGTGACGCCGCCGCCGCCGGCCGCGACGTATGAACCGCGGCCCGAGCGACACGAACTACACGAGAATGCCATGGAGATCGAGCGGCAGCAGCTGCACCGGGAGGAGTCGAGATGATCGGAATCGTGGGAGGCGGGCTCGCGGCCGCCAAGGTGGTCGAGGGATACCGCGGGGCCGGCGGCGAAGACCGCATCACGATCTGGTCGCAGGACCCGCGCGGCCCCTACCACCGCCCGCCGCTCTCGAAGCGGCTGCTGCGCGGCGAGTCGGAGCCGGAGGACGCCCTCGTGCACCCGGTCGCGTGGTACGCCGAGAACGGCGTCGACCTGCGGCTCGGCGAGTCGCTCGACGCGCTCGCGGAGGTCCAGGCGGACACGATCGTGATCGCGACCGGCGCGAGGCCGCGTCAGCTCGACGGGACGCTCCCGCTGCGCACCCTCGACAACTCGCTCGCGCTGCGGCGTCACGCCGAGCAGGCGAAGACGGCGACCGTGATCGGCGGCGGCTTCATCGGCTGCGAGGTGACGGCGTCGCTGACCCAGCTCGGCGTCAAGGTCACGCAGATCGTGCGGGAGCCGCTCGTCTTCGCGCCGCTGCAGGCGCCGCCGCTCTCCGACTGGCTGCACGACGAGTTCCGCGCGCACGGCGTCGACCTCCGGCTCGAGACGAGCGACATTCCCGACGCCGACATGGTCGTCGCGGGCGTCGGCGTCGAGCCGAACGTCGAGCTCGCACGCGACGCGGGCCTCGAGGTGCGGAACGGCGTCGTCGTCAACGAGCGCTTCGAGACCTCGCGCCCCGGCGTCTATGCCGTCGGCGACGTGGCGGAGTTCCTCGACCCCGTCTTCGGTCGCCATCGCAGGATCGAGCACTGGTCGAACGCGGCCTACCACGGCACGACGCTCGGGCAGATCCTCGCCGGCGAGGACGCCCGCTACGACACGGTGTCCGCGTTCTTCTCGGAGCAGTTCGGGAACGTCTTCAAGTCGTTCGGCGACCCGACCGGCCACGACGACACCTCGCTGGACGGCGACTTCCACGACGAGCGGGCCGTCTACCGGTTCCTGCGCGGCGGCACGGCGGTCGGCGCGGTCGCGAAGGGGCTCGACGACGGCGAGGAGCAGGCCCTGAAGGACGAGATCAGAGCCGGCGCGGCGGCCCGGGCGTAGGCGTTACGCTCGCAGGGAAGCGGATTCCTGCGAGGAGGAGCCTTGGCGAACTCGGAGATCGAACAGCTCTCCATCGACACGATCAGGACGCTGTCGATGGACGCGGTGCAGCAGGCGAACGCGGGCCACCCCGGCACGGCGATGGCGCTCGCGCCGCTCGCCTACCTCCTGTACACCGAGGTGCTCCGGCACAACCCTGCGAGCCCGCACTGGTGCAACCGCGACCGGTTCGTCCTCAGCGCCGGTCACGCGTGCATCCTCCAGTACTCGGCGCTCCATCTCTCGGGCTACAACCTGTCGCTCGAGGAGCTGAAGCGATTCCGCCAGTGGGAGTCGGCGACTCCCGGCCACCCCGAGTTCCGCCACACCGAGGGAATCGAGGTGACGACGGGCCCGCTCGGCCAGGGGTTCGCGAACGGGGTCGGCATGGCCTTCGCCGAGCGCTTCCTCGCCGGGACGTTCAACCGGCCGCACCACGAGCTCGTCGACCACCGCGTCTATGCGATCTGCTCCGACGGCGACCTCATGGAGGGCCTGTCGTACGAGGCGGCGTCGATCGCCGGCACGAACGCGCTCGGGAAGCTCGTCTACTTCTACGACGACAACCACATCACGATCGACGGCACCACGTCGATCTCCTTCACCGAGGACCGCGGCAAGCGGTTCGACGCGCTCGGCTGGCACGTGCAGCACGTCGACGACGCCAACGACCTGGCCGCGCTGCGCGAGGCGATCGCAAACGCGCAGGCCGAGACGGCAAAGCCCTCGATCGTGATCGTTCGCTCGCACATCGCCTACGGCGCACCCGACGCGGTCGACACGGCGAAGGCGCACGGCTCGCCGCTCGGCGCCGAAGAGGTCGCTGCGACGAAGCGAGCGCTCGGCTGGGACCCCGACAAGCACTTCTACGTCCCGGAGGAGGTCTACGCGCACATGAACGGCGTCGAGCGCGGCAGCGGGCTCGAGACGGAGTGGCAGCAGCGCCTCTCGAACTGGTCGCAGGCGTTCCCGCAGGCGCGCGAGACGTGGGATGCCGCCTGGGCCGGCCGGATCGGCCCGTGGGAGCTGCCCGTGTTCGAGGCCGGCGACGAGCTCGCGACCCGCGACGCCGGCAAGACGGTGATGCAGGCGTTCAAGCACGCGGTGCCGACCATGATCGGCGGCGCCGCCGACCTCGTGGAGTCGACGAAGACGGAGTTCACCGGCGGGGGGCTCTTCTCCGACAGCTGGGCCGGCCGCAATATCGCCTTCGGCATCCGCGAGCACGCGATGGGGGCGATCGTCAACGGCATCGCCGTGCACGGCGGCTGCGTGAAGCCGTACGGATCGACGTTCCTCATCTTCAGCGACTACATGCGCCCTTCCGTCCGCCTCTCCGCGCTGATGCGGCTGCCCGTCGTCTGGGCGTGGACGCACGACTCGGTCGGCCTCGGCGAGGACGGCCCGACGCACCAGCCCGTCGAGACCTACGCCGCCCTGCGCGCGATCCCCAATCTGTGGTTCATGCGACCCGCCGACGCGAACGAGACCGCGTACGCGTGGAAGGTCGCGCTCGAGCGCGCCGACGGCCCGGTCGCGCTCTCGTTCTCGCGGCAGAAGGTCCCCACCCTCGACCGGTCCGACCTCGCCCCGGCGGCCGGGCTCGAACGGGGGGCCTACACGCTCTGGGAGTCCGCGGCGTCGCCCGACCTGATCCTGATCGGCACGGGCGCCGAGGTGGGGCTCACACTCGACGCCGGCCGCAAGCTCGCCGCCGACGGCACGAACGTGCGGGTCGTCTCGATGCCGTGCTGGGAGCTCTTCGAGCAGCAGCCCTCGGCGTACCGGGACGAGGTGCTGCCGCCCGACGTGCGGGCGCGCCTCTCGGTCGAGCCGGGCGTCGAGCTCGGCTGGAGCAAGTGGGTCGGCGACCACGGCGACTCGGTGTCGATCGAGCACTTCGGCGCCTCCGCGCCCGGCTCGACCGTGCTGGAGCAGTTCGGCTACAACCTCGACAACGTCGTCGCGCGGGCCTCCGCGCTCCTCGCCCGGGTCGCATGAAGCTCGCGGTCGCCTTCGACCACCGCGGCGTCCACCTCCGTGACGCCGTGCTCGCGTCGTTGTCGGAGCACGAGGTGCTCGATCTCGGAACCGACACGGACGCCGTGCGCATCGACTACCCCGACAAGGCGCGCGAGGTCGGCGAGGCGATTCAGCGTGGCGAGGCGGCCCGAGGCATCCTCGTCTGCGGCTCGGGTGTCGGCGCCGCGGTCGCCGCCTGCAAGCTGACGGGGATCCGCGCCGCGATCTGCCACGACACCTACAGCGCGCACCAGGGTGTGGAGCACGACGACATGAACGTGCTCTGCCTCGGGTCGGAGGTCGTCGGCCCGTCGCTGGCGCGCGAGCTCGTTGACGCATTCTTGAACGCGGCCTTCGACGGCGGCGAGCGCTACGTCGCGCGCCTGCTGAAGGTCGCCGACCTGGAAAGGACGATGAAAGATGGCGAAATCACGGCTGCATGAGCTCGCAGCGCGCGGGCAGTCGATCTGGTTCGACACGCTCTCGCGCGACCTGATCTCCTCCGGCGAGTTGAAGAGGATGATGGACGACGACGCCGTCACCGGCGTGACGTCGAACCCGACGATCTTCCAGAAGGCGCTGACGGGCAGCGACCTCTACGACGACGACATCAAGAAGCTCCTCGGGAGCACGAACGACGCGTCCGAGATCTTCTTCTCGCTCGCGCTGCAAGACATACGCGACGCGTGCGACGTGCTCCGCCCGGCCTACGACGCATCGGGCGCCGGCGACGGCTACGTCTCGATGGAGGTCGAGCCCGGGATCGCCTATGACACCGGCAAGACCTTCGACCAGGTGCAGTGGATCGCCAGGGAGGTCGAGCGGCCGAACCTGATGATCAAGATCCCCGCCACCGAGCCCGGCCTGCCCGCGATCGAGGACTGCACGGCACACGGCACGTCGATCAACATCACGCTGATCTTCTCGCTCGAGCGCTACAAGGCGGTCGTCGAGGCCTACCTGCGCGGGCTCGAGCGGCTCGTCGCCGGCGGGGGCGACCCGGCGGACGTGCACTCGGTCGCGTCGTTCTTCGTCTCGCGCGTCGACACGGAAGCCGACAAGCGCCTCGACGGCCATGACGACCTCAAGGGCAAGCTCGCGATCGCGAATGCCAAGCTCGCCTACCAGCACTACCTCGAGTCGTTCGCCGGCCCCCGCTGGGAGTTCCTGGAGGGCAAGGGCGCGTCGAAGCAGCGCTGTCTCTGGGCTTCCACGTCGACGAAGAACCCGGCCTACCGCGACGTGATCTACGTCGAGGAGCTCGTTGGTCCCGACACGGTGAACACGATGCCGCTCGAGACGATCGAGGCGTTCCAGGACCACGGCGAGGTGCGCGGCGACACCGTGCTCGAGGGGATCCCCGAGGCCGAGGCGCTCATGCAGAGCCTCGCCGACGCGGGTGTCGACTACACGGACGTCGTCGACACCCTGGAGGCCGAAGGCATCCAGAAGTTCGCCGACTCCTTCGCCCAGATCGCCGAGGGGATCCACGCAAAGCGTGGACAGCTGGCGGCGGCGTGACGGCGGCCGAGACGGTCGCCCGCATCTGGGCACGCGACTCGTCGCTCTGGACCGGCTCCGGCGAGCAGGAGTGGCTGGGGTGGCTCGACGAGCCCTGGCGGATGCAGGAGGACGTCGACCTGCTGCTGCAGCTCGCCGACTCCGTGTCCGACCGCATCGACGCCGTCGTGCTGCTCGGGATGGGCGGCTCGTCGCTCGCGCCCGAGGTGATCAGGCGGACGTTCCGCCAGGAGACCTTCCACGTCCTCGACACGACGCATCCGCAGGCGATCCGCGACCTCGAGGCGAAGCTCGACGTCACGCGCACGCTCTTCGTCTCGGCGTCGAAGTCCGGCACGACGCTCGAGACGCGCTCGCACACGGACCACTTCTGGGCGCAGAACCCCGACGGCCGGAACTGGGTCGCGATCACGGATCCGGGCTCGGCTCTGGAGCAGCTCGCACGCGAACGAGGCTTCGCCGCGATCTTCTCGGGCGAGCCGTCGATCGGCGGCCGCTACTCGGCGCTGTCGGCGTTCGGCATGGTGCCGGCGGCGCTCATGGGGATCGACGTCTCGCGCCTCCTCCTCCGGACCCGCGAGATGGCGGAGGCCTGCCGGCTCGCCGAAGGGAACCCCGGCCTCGAGCTCGGGCTGGCGCTCGGCGAGGGGTGGCGCGAGGGCCGCGACAAGATCTGCATCGAGCAGAACGAGGGCGGCTTCGGGCTGTGGGCCGAGCAGCTCCTCGCGGAGTCGACCGGGAAGCTCGGCAAGGGCCTCGTCCCGGCCCCCGGCGAGTCCCCGGACGGGCCGGACCGGCAGGGGCAGGAGGTCCGGGTCGCCGACGAGTACGAGCTCGGGCAGGAGTTCTTCCGCTGGGAGTTCGCGACGGCCGTTGCCGGCTCGGTGCTCGGGATCGATCCGTTCGACCAGCCCGATGTGCAGTCGGCGAAGGACAAGACGCAGGAGATCCTCGACTCCGGCGACGATCCGCTGGTCGAGCCGCAGGGCTCGGCCGAGGAGCTCTTCGCGCAGGCGCGGCCGGGCGACTACGTGGCGATCCTCGCGTTCGTCAACCCGACCGCGGCAGCCGAGACCAGGCTCGCGCGGCTCGCGGAGCGGGCACGAGAGGCGACGGGCTGCGTCGTCACGCACGGCTTCGGGCCGCGCTACCTGCACTCGACCGGCCAGCTGCACAAGGGCGGCCCGCCGACCGGGCTCTTCCTGCAGGTGGTCGACGACACGGGCGACGAGCTGGCGATTCCCGGCCGGCCGTTCGGATTCGGGAAGCTGATCCGCGCCCAGGCGGCCGGGGACTTCGCGTCGTTGCAGGAGCGCGGCCGCCGGGTCGCGCGCATCCATCTCGACGAGACCTAGACGATCGATCGGAAATGACAGGTACCGACCAACCATCCAGGAGCACCGTATGCAGCTCGGAATGATCGGCCTCGGCCGCATGGGCGGCAACATGACCAAGCGCCTCGCAGAGCGCGGCCACGACGTGAAGACCTACGACCCGCAGGTCGAGTCGACCGCGGCCACGCTCGGCGAGCTCCGCGACCAGCTCGACACGCCACGCTCGTTCTGGATGATGGTGCCGGCCGGGAAGATCACGGAGGACACCTTCCAGACGCTGCTCACCCTCGCGGATCACGGCGACGTGATCGTCGACGGCGGCAACTCGAACTTCCACGACTCGCAGCGCCGCTACGCGGACGCGAAGGAGCACGGGATCCACTTCGTCGACGCGGGCGTCTCCGGCGGCGTGTGGGGGCTCGAGAACGGCTACTGCCTGATGGTCGGCGGCGACGGCGGCGCGGTCGCACAGGTCGAGCCCGTCTTCCGCGACCTCGCGCCCGACGACGGCTACGCACACGTCGGCGCCGCCGGAGCGGGCCACTTCACGAAGATGGTGCACAACGGCATCGAGTACGGCCTGATGCAGGCCTACGCGGAGGGCTTCGAGGTGATGAAGCAGTCCGAGTTCGACCTGAACCTGCACGAGATCGCCGGCATCTGGCGCTACGGCTCGGTGGTGCGCTCCTGGCTGCTCGAGCTTCTGCATGCAGCGTTCGAGAAGGAGGGCGGCGAGCTGGAGAAGATCCGCGGCTACGTCGAGGACTCCGGCGAGGGACGCTGGACGATCGCGGAGGCGATCGCGGAGGACGTGCCGGTGCCCGTGATCACGGCGGCCCTCTACGCGCGCTTCGCCTCACGCCAGGACGAGTCGTTCGCCGCGAAGGTGAACGCAGCGCTCCGCAATCAGTTCGGCGGCCACGCCGTCGAGGCGGCGAAGCAGTCGACGTGACCACGGCGACGGAGGAACAGAACCCGCTGCTCGAGGGGTTGCGCGTGCGGCGGCGCCCCGACCCGTGCATCCTCGTCATCTTCGGCGCGTCGGGAGACCTGACGACGAAGAAGCTGATGCCGGCGCTGTACTCGCTGCAGGCCCGGCACCTGCTGCCCGAGAAGTTCGGGATCCTCGGGGCCGCGCGCACCGAGGAGAGCGACGACGAGTTCCGCGAGCGCATGAAGCAGGCGGTCAAGGATCACGGCCGCGACGAGTTCAAGCAGGACGTCTGGGACGAGCTCGCACAGGGGATGCGCTACTCGACGCTCGACTTCGCCGACGACAGCGGCGAGGACAAGCTGCGCGACACGCTGAACGCACTCGACCAGGAGCGGGGCACGCAGGGAAACCGCGTCTACTACTTCGCCGTGCCGCCGAGCGCGATCGGGACGCTCGTGCAGGAGGTCGCCGAGCGGCGCGGCGCCGAGGGGTGGGTCCGCCTGATCATCGAGAAGCCGTTCGGCCACGACCTCGCCTCGGCGAACGAGCTGAACGCGACGATCAAGGAGCGCTTCCAGGAGAGCGACGTCTTCCGGATCGACCACTACCTCGGCAAGGAGACGGTGCAGAACATGCTGGCGCTCCGGTTCGCGAACGGCATCTTCGAGCCGATCTGGAACCGGCAGTTCATCGACCACGTGCAGATCACCGTCGCCGAGTCGATCGGCATCGAAGGACGCGCCGGGTACTACGAGCAGGCGGGAGCGATTCGCGACATCTTCCAGAACCACCTCCTGCAGCTGGTCGCGATCACGGCCATGGAGCCTCCGATCGACTTCACGGCCGACTCGGTCCGCAACGAGAAGGTGAAGGTGCTGAAGGCGATGCACACGCCCGGCCCCAAGCACGTCGTACGCGGCCAGTACGGCGCGGGCTTCGTCGAGGGCGTCGACGTGCGCGGCTACCGGGAGGAGGACGGTGTTGCCCCGGGCTCGATGACGGAGACCTTCGTGGCCGCAAAGCTCTTCGTCGACAACTGGCGCTGGGCCGACACGCCGTTCTACGTGCGGATGGGCAAGCGGCTCGCGCGCCGTGAGACCACGATCGCGATCCAGTTCAAGCGGGCGCCGCACCCGCCCTTCGAGGACGGCGGTGCCGAGGGGCTGCGCCCGAACGTGCTCCTGATCCACGTGCAGCCGAACGAGGGTGTGTCGCTCGCGGTCGGCGCCAAGGTCCCGGGCCAGGGGATGACGATTCGCACGGTGCACATGGACTTCCTCTACGGCGGTGCGTTCCGGGAGGGGCTGCCGGAGGCGTATGAGCGCCTGATCCTCGACGCGATGCTCGGCGACGCGACGCTCTTCACGCGGTCGGACGAGATCGAGGAGCAGTGGGCGCTCGTCGACGCGATCGTCGCGTTCTGGCAACGCGACCGGCCGTCGTTCCCGAACTATGCGGCCGGGACCTGGGGGCCTGCGGCGGCGGACGAGCTTCTGCACCGGGACGGCCGGTCGTGGCGCAGACACTGATCGAGGATTCCTGGACGGGCGAGAACGTCTCGATCGCCCAGATCGAGCGAGAGCTGGCCCGGCTCCGCCACGCGTCGGCGGCGGGGTCGGCTCAGCCCAACCTGCGCACGTCGGTGATGACGCACATCGCGTGGGCTCCGCCCGAGTGGGAGTCGCAGGCGAAGGACACCCTCCTCGGGATGGCCGAGCGCCATCCGTCGCGGACGCTGCTGCTCGTCCCGAGGCCGGACGAGGAGGACGGGATCGACGCGGAGCTCTCGATTCGCTGCTTCCCGATCGGCGACCGCGCGATCTGCGGCGAGGTGATCGACCTGACACTCCGCGGCGCGCGCGCGATCGCGCCGGCATCGATCGTGCTGCCGCTTCTGATCTCCGACCTACCCGTGTTCTTCCGCTGGCGCGGCCTCCCGCCGTTTCGCGCCGCCGAGCTCGAGCAGATGGTGGGCCTGATCGATCGGCTGATCGTCGACTCCAACGAGTGGGGGGACGACCTGCCCGGCCCGTACGCGCGGCTGGCCGAGCTCTTCGACCGGACGGTGGTGTCGGACATCGCGTGGGCGCGCACCGAGCGCTGGCGGTCGCTCCTCGCCTCGCTGTGGCCCGGCATCGCCGGCGTGCGCGAGCTCCGCGTCCACGGCACCCAGGCACAGGGTCATCTCCTGGCCGGGTGGCTTCGCTCGCGGCTCGGGCATGCGATCGCGCTCGAGGTCGACGAGCGTGCGCGCCTCGAGGGGATCGACCTCGATGGCACCCCGGCGCCGTTCCCGCCCGGCGATCCGCCGAATCCGAGCGACGTCCTGTCGACGGAGCTCGACCGCTACGCCCGCGACCGCGTCTACGAGGCTGCGGTTCGCTCAGCCGCCGAGCAGTGACACGGCCTCGTCGTGCAGCAGCCCGTTCGTCGTCACGAAGCTGCAGCGGTCGGTCGGCGCCTCGCCGGTGAACGTCGTGGCGCGTCCGCCCGCTTCCTCGACGAGAAGCTGCACCGCGCTGTAGTCCCAGACGCGCATGTAGCCGCCGTCGGTCGCGATGTCCAGCGAGCCCTCCGCGACGAGGCAGTGCTGCCAGAAGTCGCCGAGCCCCCGGTTCGACCAGGCGCGCTGCACGAGCTCTCGCCAGCCGTCCGGCATCCGCCGCGCCGACGTCGTCGAGACGGCGCAGTCCTCGACGCGCGCGACAGCGGAGACGCGGCAGCGCTCGCCGTCGGCAAACGCGCCCTCGCCGCGCACCGCCCACCAGCGCCTTTGCAGAGCGGGCGCCGAGACGAGCGCGACGGATACCGATCCCTCGCGCGAGAGCGCGAGCAGCGTCGCCCACACCGGGACGCCGCGCACGTAGTTGGTCGTGCCGTCGATCGGATCGACGATCCACTGGGCGTCGCCGCCGTCGTCGCCGAGCTCCTCTCCGAGCACGCTCTCGCCGCGCCCTGACGCCGCCACGAGCTCGCGCACCTTCTCCTCGGCCGCCCGGTCGGCCTCCGAGACCGGTGAGAGGTCGGGCTTCGTGTCGACCTGCAGGTCGAGGGCGCGGAAGCGGCCGAGCGTGATCCGGTCTGCGGCGTCGGCGAGCGTGCGCGCGAAGGCGAGGTCGCGGTTCAACGGAGTGCCTCCTCGAGCGCGAGCCCGGCGGCCAGCACGAGCGCGTCGTCTCCCGCCCGGCCGACGACCTGGAGCGACGCGGTGCCGCTCCCGTACGGGAGCGCGAGCGCCGGCCAGCCGAGCGCGTTGAACGGAAAGGTGTAGAGCGTCATCGCCGCCCGGACCTCGAGCTCGACGACGTCTGCCGGCGGCACCGGGCACGAGAGCGTCGGCGCCACGAGCAGGTCGTAGCCGTCGAGGGCCGACGCGGCGCGGTCCGCGAGCTCGGTGCGTGCGCGAACAGCGGCTTCGTATTCGGCGTCTCGGAGGGCGATGCAGCGCTCGATCTTGCCGCGGATGTTCTCGCCGTAGAGATCCGCATGCTCCGGGTAGAGCTCGCGGTGCACGTCGCCCACCTCGCGCATGAAGGCGGGCGAGACGTCCGCCGCCGTCGGGAAGTCGATCGCGGCGCCGCGCACCGGCATGTCGCCCCACGCGGTCGCAAGCGAGAGGTCGGCGAGCTCGACGCCGGGGACGGCGAGCCCGGGCACGAGCGCCTCCATCAGCGCGACGCAGCCTGCGACGTCACGGGCCATCGGCCCCGCATGGTCGAAGCTCGGAGCGAGCGGGAACACGCCGTCGATCGGCACGAGCCCGAAGCTCGGCTTGAACCCGGCGATCCCGCAGCACGCGGCCGGGATGCGGATCGAGCCGCCGGTGTCGGTGCCGAGCGCGCCTTCGACCTGTCCGAGCACGAGCGCCGCCGCCGAGCCGCCCGACGAGCCGCCGGCGGTCAGCCCTCCGTGCGCGGGGTTCGGGACGGTGCCGTAGTGGAGATTCTGCGACGTGACGCCGTACGCGAACTCGTGCAGGTTCGTCTTGCCGGCGTTCACCCAGCCGGCGCGCTCGAGCCGCAGGACCGCTTCGGCGGAGGCCTCCGGCACGTGCTCCGCGAAGACCGCGGAGCCGTAGGTGGTGCGGATGCCCGCGGTGTCGAAGAGATCCTTGACCGCGACCCGCCGCGCCGCCGAACCGCGTCCCGCTGCCGCGGCCGGGAGCTCGGTGATCCAGATCCCGTCGATCAGTCGAGCCAGAGCCAGATCAGCGCGACGCCGACCGTGCCGGCGGCGAGCACGCAGAACAGGCCGAAGAGCGCCCAGCCCCAGACGAGGTTCTTGCGGGCGATCTCGGCCTCTGAAAGCGGCTGGTCCATCTACACCACCGTATCGAGGGCCATCGCGGCGAAGAGCAGCGCGAGATAGAGGAGCGAGAAGTGGAAGAGCCGGACGGCGGCGACACGCTCCATCGTCCGGCGGACGCGGACCGCGAGCCAGAGGAAGAGCCCGCCGAGCGCGACGGCCGCGACGGCGTAGGCGACGCCGAACAGGCCGAGTGCGACGGGCGCGAGCGTGACCGCGATCAGCAGCACCGTGTAGCGGACGATCTGGCGCGCTGTCTCGGCGTCGCCGCGCGCGACCGGCAGCATCGGGACGTCGGCGCGCGCGTAGTGCTCCTTGAGCATCAGTGCGAGCGCCCAGAAGTGCGGCGGCGTCCAGACGAAGACGATGACGAACATCACGAGCGCCGCCCAGCCGAGGTGGCCGGTCGCGCCCGCGTAGCCGACGAGCGGCGGCACCGCGCCGGCGGCGCCGCCGATCACGATGTTCTGCGGCGTCGAGCGCTTCAACCAGCGCGTGTAGACGAGCACGTAGAAGAGGTTCCCGGCGAGCGCGAGGAGCGCCGTCGGCAGGTTGACGAGCGAATCGAGCAGCACGAACGAGAAGGCGGAGAGCGCGAGGCCGAACTCGAGCGCGCGCGCGGGCGGCACGCGGCCGGACGCGACGGGGCGCGATTCGGTGCGAGAGCCCATCAGCCTGTCGATGTCGCGGTCGAGGTAGTGGTTGAGCGCGGAGGCGCCGCCGCAGGCGAGCGCGAGCCCGACCATCGTCGCGGCGAACGCTCCCCACGTCGGCACGCCCTCGGCTCCGACGAACGCCCCCGCCCCGCCGGTCAGGAGGAGCAGGGACATGATCCGCGGCTTCGTCAGCGTCAGGTAGTCGCGCAGCGGGCCCTGCTCGACGTGACGACCGCGGAAGGCGGCGGCGGCGACGTACGCGGTGCCGGCGAAGGCGAGCGAGGCGAAGACGAGATGTGGAGCGCGCCCGGTCAGGAGCGCGGCGAGGCCGAAGGACGCGAGCGACGCGAGCGACGCGGGGAGGAGCCGCCGCGCGGTGACCCAGGCGGTCGCCGTCAGCGCTGCGAGCGGCGGCAGCGCGAGCGCGGCGAGCACGCGGTGTGCGGTGTCCCAGCCCGCGGCGCCGGAGCAGACCGCGAGCCCGGTGCCGGCGACGGCCGCCGCGGCCGTGAGGCGTGCCGACCAGCCCATCACGTTCCGCGCACGTTCTCGAGGCGCCGTCGCAGGTCGCGCAGCGGGCGCGCACTCGTGACGTACGGGACCTTGTCGAAGTTCCAGGGCGGGGGCGGCGAGGTCGTGTACCACTCGAGCGTGTCGGCGACCCAGGGGTCGTTGCCCGCCCGCGGCCCGCTCCGGGTCGTCTTCACGACGTTGACGACGAAGATCAGCATGCCGACCCCCATCACGTAGGAGCCGATCGACGAGGTCATGTTGTAGACCTCCCACAGCCCGTGTGCCTGGTAGGTGTAGATGCGACGCGGCATCCCGAGCAGGCCGAGCATGTGCTGCGGGAAGAAGGTCAGGTTGAAGCCGACGAAGACGAGCCAGAAGTGCGCCTTGCCGAGACCCTCGTCGAGCAGGCGGCCGAACATCTTCGGCCACCAGTAGTAGAGGCCGCCGAAGATGCCGAAGATCGAGCCGCCGAACAGCACGTAGTGGATGTGCGCGACGACGAAGTAGGTGTCCGTGACCTGCCAGTCGATCGGGAACGCGGCCAGGAAGATGCCCGAGAGGCCGCCCACGGTGAACACGCCGATGAACCCGAGGATCCACAGCATGGGCGTGTCGAACGAGATGTTCCCGCGCCAGATCGTCGCGAGCCAGTTGAAGATCTTCACACCGGTCGGCACGGCGATGACCATCGAGCTGAGCATGAAGAAGATGTCCAGGCCGACCGGCATGCCGACCGCGAACATGTGGTGCGCCCAGACGAGCATCGAGAAGAACGCGATCCCCGCCGTCGAGATCGCCACGGCCTTGTAGCCGAAGATCGGCTTGCGCGCGAAGACGGGGATGATCTCGGAGACCATCCCCATCGCGGGCAGCACCATGATGTAGACCTCGGGATGCCCGAAGAACCAGAAGACGTGCTGGTAGAGAATCGCGCTTCCTCCATGCGCCGGGTCGAAGAAGTGCGTCCCCGCCTGCCGGTCGAGGAGCATCAGCGTCAGGCCCACCGTGAGCATCGGGAGCACGACCACGAGCATCCACGCGTAGGTGAGGATCGACCAGATGAACAGGGGGATGCGCATCCACGACATGCCCGGCGTGCGCATGTTGTGGATCGTCACGATCAGGTTGATCGCCCCGAGCAGCGAGCCGATCGAGAGGATGTGCAGGCCGAGGATCCAGAAGTCCTGGCCGTTCCCCGGCGAGTGCAGCGTCGAGAGCGGGACGTAGGCCGTCCAGCCGCTCGACGCGGCCCCGCCCTTCGCGAAGAAGCTCAGGTACAGCACGACCCCGCCGAGCAGGAAGAACCAGTACGAGACGGCGTTCAGGCGGGGGAACGCCATGTCGCGCGCGCCGATCATCAGCGGCACGAGGTAGTTGCCGAAGCCCGCGAAGATCGGGACGATGACCAGGAAGATCATCGTCGTGCCGTGCATCGTGACGACCTCGTTGTAGGAGTTCTTCGTCAGGAAGTGCGAGTCCGGGACGATCAGCTGCGACCGGATCAGGAGCGCGAGGACGCCGCCGAAGGCGAAGAACATGAGCGACGTCAGGATGTAGAGGATCCCGATCCGCTTGTGGTCGACCGTGGTCAGCCACGACGCGAACCTCCCGCGGCGCCAGTCGGCGCGGTACGGCGGGACGGCCTCGACGTTCACGGCCATCAGCCGCCGCCTCCCTGCTTCGAGAACTGCTTCGTGTACGAGACGAGCGCCTGGATCTGGGCGTCGGTCCAGTTCTTCCCCACCGCGGGCATGCGGGTCCCGCCGTTCCGGAGCAGCGTCGAGAGGCCCTTCGCGTCCCCGAGCAGCGGATTGCCGGCGAGCGCCGGGCCGATGTACGGATGGTCGAGGCGGTGGCACGACTGGCAGACGCCGGTCCACTCCTCCTTGCCGAGGCCGGGCCCGGCGGCGTTCGCTTTTCGCTGCTCCGTGAACGCGTCGTACTGGCTGCGGGGGACGACGTGCACGACGCCGTCCATCAACGCGTGCTGGATGCCGCAGAGCTCGGCGCAGCGCGCGACGTAGTCGCCGACGGGCGCCTGGAACCACGTGTGGTTCGTCACCCCGGAGATCGCGTCGTACTTGCCGCCGAGCTGCGGGACCCACCACGAGTGGTTCACGTCGAAGTCGAGGCCGATCACGTCCTCGTTCACGACCTCCCCCGCGGGCGCGACCATCCGGTTGATCGAGATCGCGCCGTTCGGATAGCGAAAGAGCCAGTAGAACTGATGGCCCTCGACCTGGATTCTCGTCTGGTTCGCGGCCGAGGCCTCCGGCGCATCGGAGATGCCGGGAAGCTTGTAGAAGACAAACGACCCGATCGCAGCGAGGATGAGCACCGGAATGACCGTCCAGATCATCTCGAGGCGCACGTGGCCGTGGATCTGCAGCCCGTCGGCATTGCGTTCGCGCCCGCGCCGGCGGTACTTGACGATGAACACGATCAGCGCACCTTCGACGATCGCGAAGATGATGAGGGTGAAGATCGAGACGAAGATGTACGCGCTCGTGATGCGGTGCGCGTTCGGCGAGTGGGCGCTCGGCGGCAGGAATCCACCGTTGCCGGCGTACGCAACAGCCGTCGCCGCGAGGGCGACGATGCTTGTGGCGAGAGTGGCAAAGGCGGTCCGGCGCACGCCGGATGGCATCGTATAGAGCGTGGAAGCGCGGAGTCAGATGGAGCTGCCGGCCGGCGTCGGCGAGTCCTACGAGGTGTTCGTCAACGGCGTGCCCCAGCGACGCGGCGAGGACTTCGAACAGGTCGGCCGCGCGCTCGTCTTCCGCGCGCAGCTCGCCGGCGAGGGCCGGCTCGGCTTCTGGCGCTGGCTGAGCCTGTTCTTCGGCGTCGCGGGCACCTACCGTCGTAACGACACCGTCGACGTCGTCTACTCGGACGGCGGCCGGCGGACCGTCGTCAGCCTCCGTCCGTGAGCGGCCCGCCGCTTGCGCTGCGCGCGCCGTCGGTGAGCCTCGCCCTGCGGCGCTGCGCGATCCCGGCCGCGCTCACCGCCCTGACCGCGCTCTCGCTGTACCTGCGCTCGCGCCAGCTCGGCGCCGGGTACTGGATCGACGAGGGGATCTCGGTGGGGATCGCCCATCACCACTGGTCGTCGATCCCGGGCCTGCTCGGCCAGGACGGCTCGCCGCCCGCGTACTACATGCTGCTCGGCGTCTGGATCCGGCTCTTCGGCGACGGCGCCTCGGCAACGCACACGCTGTCGCTTCTCTTCGGGCTCGCCTGCGTGCCGCTCGCGTTCCTCGCGGGGCGCGCGCTCTTCGACCGGCGGACCGGGCTCGTCTGCGCGGTGCTCGCCGCGCTCGACCCGTTCCTCACCTACTACGCGCAGGAGTCGCGCATGTACGAGCTCGAGGCGTTCCTCTCGCTCGTTGTCGCGTACGCATATGTCCAGGGCATCCTCCGGGGCCGCCGGCTCTGGGCGGTGGTGCTCGTCGCCGCGGTCGACCTGATGGTCTACACCCACAACTGGGCGCTCTTCCTGTGCGTCGGGCTCGCCGTCACGACGGTCGTCGTCGCGCGCGAACGGCTGCGGCTCTTCGCCACGTGCGCGGCGGCGATCGCCGTGCTCTACCTGCCGTGGGTGCCGACGTTCCTCGGCCAGGTGAGGCACACCGGCGCACCGTGGTCGAGCACGCCGAGCTTCCACAGCCTGCTGCTCGCGCCCGGAGCCGCGCTCGCAGGCGACACCGCGTTCATCGCGTTCGTGCTCGCCGCGTGCGCCGGGCTCGTCGCGTACGTGCGCCGCGAGCGGAGCGAGGAGCGCACGATCGTCGCAGCTCTCGCGCTGATCGTCGGCGTCACGGTCGCAGTCGCGTGGATCTCGTCCCAGATCTCGCCCGCGTGGACGTCGCGGTACTTCGCCGTCGTCGTCGGGCCGATGCTCCTGCTCGCCGCGCGGGCGGTCGTGCGCGGCGGCCGCATCGGGCTCGTCGCCTTCGTGATCGTGCTCTTCCTCTGGGTCGGCTACTCGGTCAGAGACGACAAGGAAGACGCGCGCCAGGTGACCGCGAGGCTTGCGCGCTCGCTGCATCCCGGCGAGCTCGTCGTCTCCACCCACCCCGAGCAGGTCCCGGTCCTGCGCTACTACCTCGGCCCCGGTCTTCGCTATGCGACCACGATCGGCCCCGTGCCCGATCCGCAGATCTTCGACTGGCGCGACGCGGTCGACCGGCTGCGCGCGAGCTCGATGCGTGCGCGCGTCGACGACGCGGTCGCGGCGACGCCGCGGGGCGGGGAGTTCGTCGTCGTCTCGCCCGTCTTCCGCGACTACCGCGCCTGGAACGCCAGGTGGACGCGCCTCGTCTGGAAGCGATCGAGCGCCTACACGGCCCTGCTCCAGCGCGATCCTCGCGTCGTGCTCGTGCGCCACGTGGTGGTCGACGAGGTGGCCGCGAAGCACAACTACTTCAAGCCCATACAGGCCTTTGTGTACCGAAGGCGCTAGCCTGCCTCGTCGATGCCCGGCGAATCCCCCACGAATCTCGTCCTGGGAGCAGGCCCGGCCGGGCTGACCGCCGGCTACGTCCTCGGGAAGGCGGGCCGCCACGCGATCGTCCTCGAGGCCGAGAACCAGGTCGGAGGGATCGCCAAGACCGTCGAGCGGAACGGCTACCGCTTCGACCTCGGCGGCCACCGGTTCTTCACGAAGTCGGTCGAGGTCGACGCGCTCTGGCACGAGGTGCTCGGCGACGAGTTCCTGCTGCGGCCGCGCATGTCGCGGATCTACTGGAACAACCGCTACCTCGACTACCCGCTGCGCGGGCCCGATGTCGTGCGCAAGCTCGGCCCGGTCGAGCTCGTCCGCTGTGTGCTCTCCTACCTCCGCGCCGCGCTGCGCCGGAACAAGGTCGACGACTCGCTCGAGGACTGGGTCTCGAACCGCTTCGGCCGTCGGCTCTTCGAGCTCTTCTTCAAGTCGTACACGGAGAAGGTGTGGGGCGTGCCGACCTCGGAGATCCGGGCGGAGTGGGCGGCGCAACGGATCAAGGGGCTCTCGTTCGTCTCCGCCGCGAAGGCGGCGTTCTTCGGGAACAAGGGGAACAAGGTCAAGAGCCTCATCTCCGAGTTCAACTATCCGCGCTTCGGGCCGGGGCAGATGTGGGACGCGATGACCGCCGCGATCCGCGAGCAGGGCGGCGAAGTGCGCCTCGAGCAGCGCGTGCGCGGGCTCGAGCTCGACGGCGGCAGGATCGTCAGCGTGTCGACGGCCGACCAGACCTTCGAGCAGCCGGACGCGGTCATCTCCTCGCTGCCCCTGCGCGAGGTCGTCGAGATGACGAGCCCGCCGCCGCCGCAGGAGGTGCTCGATGCCGCCCGTGGACTGCGCTATCGCGACTTCCTCACGGTCGCGCTCGTCGTCGACGGCGCAGATCTGTTCCCCGACAACTGGATCTACATCCACGAGCCCTCGGTCCGGGTCGGGCGGATCCAGAACTTCCGCTCCTGGTCGCCCTGGATGGTTCCCGACCCGGACAAGGCCTGCGTCGGGCTCGAGTACTTCTGCTTCGCGGGCGACGATCTCTGGACGATGGCCGACGACGATCTCGTCGCGCTCGCGTCCGACGAGCTCGAGCGGCTGAAGCTCGCGCCGAAGGAGAAGGTCGAGCGCGGCTACGCGATCCGGGTTCCGAAGGCGTACCCGATCTACGACGCCGACTACGCCGAACGCGTGGGAACGATTCGCCGTTGGCTCGACGGGATCGAGAACCTGCAGCAGGTCGGACGCAACGGGCTCCATCGCTACAACAACTCGGACCACTCGATGCTCACCGCGATGCGCGCCGTCGACAACCTGCTCGCCGGCTCCCACCACGACATCTGGGAGGTCAACGCGGAAAGCGTCTACCACGAGACCGACGTGGCCGACGAGCATCCGTACCGCACTGCGCCGGAGACGCCGGAGATGCAGACCAGCGTCGCGCCCTGATCAGACGGCGCTTTTTCCTCCCCCTCACCGCGGTCGCGTCGGCCGGGCTTCTGACGTGGCTCGCGCTCCCGACCGTCTGGTGGTCGCCGCTCAACGTCGACGAGGAGCTGACGCTCCGACTCGGCGACTACTCGTTCGGCCACATCTTCCACATCGTCTCGACGAAGCGCGGTGGCGGCCCGCTGCATTTCTGGCTCGAGCATTTCCTCAGCGGCTGGTGGCCGGGACTGGCGTCGCTCCGCGTCCCGTCGCTCGTCTTCCTCTGCCTCGCGCTCCCCGCGGTGGCGCTGATCGCGCGCCGGCTGCTCGACGACGACGAGGGCGCCGGAGCCGTGATGCTGCTCACGGCCGCCTCGCCGATCCCGGTCCTCTACGCCACGTTCGGACGGCCGCACACGATGCTCTTCGCGTGGCTGATGTGGTCGACGGTGCTCGCGCTCAAAGCCGCGGCCGACGCGGATCGCCGCCTGTGGATCGCAGCCGGGGCGCTGCTCGGCCTGAGCGTCTTCGTGCACCCGACGGCGCCTCTCTACGCGCTGACCGCCTTCGCTGCGGCAGCGATCTTTGCGCCCTACCCACCGCGCTCCGTCGTCCGCCGGGCGTGGCCGGGCGCCGTCGCACTGCTCGTCGCCTTCGTCCCGTACTACGTGCGCACGCTGCACGTCCTCGGCGACCGCTACGGCGTCGGCAGCGGCAACGGCGGGCGCACGTTCTCGGGCCGGCCGGTCTGGGAGGACGCGTTGCACTTCATCGCGCCCGGCCGGCACGACGTGAACTACTTCACCGTCCTCGCGCTCGCGGGCATCGTCGCCCTGCTCGTTCGGCGTGCGCACCGGTCGCTCGCGTTCTGCGTCGTGACGGTGGCGGCTCCGGTCGTCTTCTTCTCCGTCGTGCCGGCGAGCGGCGACTCCGCGCTCTTCTTCGACCGCTACATGATCCCCGCGACTCCGGCATTCCTGACGGTGGTTCTGGCGGGCTCGCTCGCGGTCGCACGGTGGGCCGGCCCCTTCCGACTGCTCGTGCTCGCGCTCCTCGTCGCGGGGCTGCTCACGATCGAGGTGCGCTACGACCTCGACCACCGGAAGCTGACGCATGCGATCGGGGTCGACGCGGTCACGAGCGCGGTCGCGCACGAGCCGCCCGGAACAGTGCTGTTCGGATCGACCGGGACGAGCGGCGCCCCCTTCTCCGCGTTCGACTACGGGCACCCGGCGAACATCCTCGACCACCTCGTCGGGCTGCGCGTCCCCGCGCTCCAGGTCGTGGACGACGACTCGTGCGAGCGGGTGCTCCCGTTCCTCGGCGGGTCGCAGCGGCCTCGCCACGGCGTCTGGCTCTTCTACGCGGCGTCGGCGCAGGAGGCGGCGGCCGCCCGGGCCGCGCTCCACGTCCCGCCCGTCGGGGGCCACTACTTCGTCGTGCGCTCACGGCGGCCGCTGCCGCCACGCGCCCTGATCCGGCTCGGGCTGCGGCTGCGGCTCGCCTGGCGCGGCGCGGTGCCGCTCAACCGTCGAGTCGACGAGTTGCTCCAGGCGGACCGTCAGCTCCTCGCCGGGACCTGCGTCCCCTACGGCGAGCTCGGCGATCCCGACATCTCGCCGCACTGGCCGCCGGCCACGACCCGCCACCAGTAGGAAAGCGGTGTGAGGGGGCCCGGCGGCGGCAGCGCTACCCGTTTCGGGGATCCCTCGAACGAGTGGCGGCAGCGATGCTGGGCGTATGAGCAGGACCGTGCTTGTCGTCGACGACCAGGACGTCGTGCGTGACGTGATCAGGCTGTCCCTGGAGGGCGCCGGCTACACCGTGCTCGACGCTGCCTCACCGACCGCCGCGCTCGAGGTGGTCCGCGGCGGCGGCCGGATCGACCTCCTCGTCACCGACGTCGTGATGCCCGAGATGGACGCGTTCGAGCTCGCCGACCGGGTCACGTCGGAGCGCCCGGGCCTGCGCGTGCTCTACACCTCCGGATACACCGACGCTGCCGCGGAGGGCCCCTTCATCCAGAAGCCCTTCACGCCGGCCGAGCTCGTTGCGAAGGTCGAATTGGTCCTCGTCGGCTCGGGTCGGTAATCTCGCAGCGTGGCCGAGCCGCGCAGGTGGGCATTCATCACGTCGCACGGCGCCGCCCTGATCGAGGTGTCACGTCATCCGAACGCGACGGTGCGGGAGATCGCCGAGCAGATCGGCGTCACCGAGCGGCAGGCACATCGCATCATCGGCGACCTCGTCGAGGAGGGGTACGTCGTGCGGGAGCGAGTCGGGCGCCGCAACCGGTATCGCGTGCACGCGGCGAGGCCGATGCGGCACGCGATGATGGCGGACCACCACGTCGGCGCGCTCCTCGACGCGCTCCGGTCGCCGGGATAGGTCAGGCGGTCGCGAGTGCACGCGAGCCGTCGAGCAGCGCGCGAATGCTGCGTGCGAGCTCGTCCCCGCTGAACGGCTTCTGCAGGAACGCGCCGGCGGATTCGGCGAGCGCTCTCTGGTCGTAGCCGGACATGAAGAGCACCCGGCGTGCGTCGACGTGCCGTGCGAGCTCGACCCCGTCCATCTCGGGCATTACGACGTCCGTCAGCAGCAGGTCCCAGGGCCCCTCGAGCGCCCGCGCGTCTCGTGCGCCCGCGGCGACCTCGACGTCGTACCCCTGCCGGCGCAACGTGTGCGCGAGCAGGTCGCGAACGATCTGCTCGTCGTCGACGACGAGGATCCGCTCGGCTGCGGTCGTGCCGGCGACGTCGACATCGGGCTCCACCGCCTCGACACGGTCGGTCGCCGGCAGCCGGATCGAGAACGTCGTGCCCTCACCGGGCGCGGAGCGGACGTCGATCGTCCCGCCGCTCTGCGTGACCACGCCGTAGACGGTCGAGAG
>Ga0207657_10001436_pt1 | contig 25465 bp, 16 predicted proteins | sample KBSC33metaG_FD_184316 | JGI IMG/M metagenome (GOLD analysis project Ga0207657, IMG submission 184316) | Corn rhizosphere microbial communities from Kellogg Biological Station, Michigan, USA - KBS C3-3 metaG (SPAdes) (version 2) | ecosystem: Host-associated > Plants > Roots > Rhizosphere > Soil ... | reverse complement strand
CACGCACACTGCAATCCGGAACAGGCTCTTGCGATGGCCAATCATGCAGGCGCGGAGTTCCTGCTGCCGGTACACCACCGAACCTTCAAATTGAGCAGCGAACCGTATGAGGAGCCGATTGAGCGACTGTTGTTGGCGGCGGGTTCGACGCAAGAACGCATCGCGGTCAGAGAGATCGGTGAGGAATTTCACCTCAGCGCATCCGGCTGGCGGCGGTCGCTGTCGGAAAACGGCTGAAACATTGGGCAGCGCCCTGATCGCAAGCACCCGCCGATTATGTCCGATTCATCGGCAGAACCACGGGTGGGCGAGCGTTGTCTCACATTTCACTGACGGAGCCGGTCTAATTTACGGCGATCGCGTTTCGATGGTTTGCCCTCCCGCATGCTGCGTAATGTGGCATGGCTTTTCGCTTTTCCGCCAGCTTCAGCCGCAATTCCCGGCTCTTTTCCGTCTCACGCTAGAACGTCCGCGCGACTACTGCCGGGCCGCGAACCTCGCTGAGAAGTAGAACCTCAATCTTAAACTCGCCGCCGCAAACCGGCTCACCTGGATGCAGATGGAAGCCTGGATTGAAGCGGGGAAGATCTGTGATGACAAGCGGGGCCGTCTGATGGAAGCCCACTACCCGGGATCAGGTTTCCCGAGAACGAATCCGCGAGAAAGATGCGGCCTTGGCTTTAGCTTCTGCCGCGAGCGCCAGAAGCCGTTCCGCATATTCAAAAGTACGCCGGCCGACTTCCGTCATGACGATGGACTTCGAGAAGCGTTCACGTTCGAAGAGCCGGACGCCCAACTCGCGCTCCAGCGACTTAATGTGAAAGGTCACCGTCGATTGATGATAGCCAAGTTGGGAGGCGGCGCGACTGAAGTTATTCGCAACCGCCACCACGCGGAATGTTTCTAGTTGCTGCAGGTCGAGCATAGGATAGACTACTCCACCGAAAATAACTTCTATCAGACGGGAGCGCTAAAGTGCGCTCTCCCCTCGATCCCCATTGCGGATGCGAATAGCTTCCTCAACGGTGGCGACGAAGATCTTTCCATCGCCAATCTTCCCGGTGCGGGCTGCACTCGTCAGAGCTTCGACTACAGGATTCAGAAGTACATCCCGCACCACCATCTCCAGCTTCACCTTTGGCAGCAGATCGACTTTGTATTCGCTGCCCCGATAGACCTCCGTGTGGCCCTTCTGGCGTCCGTGCCCCCGCACCTCGGACACCGTAATGCCCTCCACCCCGATTTTGATCAGAGCGTCCTTGACTTCGTCCAGTTTGAAGGGCTGGATCACTGCTTCAATCTTCTTCATTCGATTTCTGTCCTTTCAGAAGAACCGTACTCGATTGCAAGAGGAAGGCCGCGCAAAGCGCAACTCACGCGGCCCTCAGTACGTTTTTGGAGCGTCGTGTTCGCGGAACGATCGATTCCCGAACGTCTAGCGCCCGTGCTCAGCCGCGCGGATGCCGGGGAGCGGTTCGGTTGCTGAGAATGTCGCCGCCCTCTCCGGCACCATGCCGCCGGGACGGCCCATCGATGAGATGACGTATTCGGGGTAAGCCGAGATGCCATGCTCGTGCAGATCCAGACCATAGTTTTCGCCTTCGGCCGAGATGCGCAGCATCCCCATGGCATTGACCGCGTACATCACAAGCATCGCAACCACAAAGGTGGAAACCGTGATGATCGCGCTGCCCACGATCTGCGCCATCAGTACCTGTGTGCCGCCGCCGTAAAACAGTCCCTTGAGAGGAGCCGAGTTATCGGCTGCGAATGGTCCGGTGGCGCCATACTGTCCGGAAGCGAAAAGGCCCAACGAGAGCGTTCCCCAGATTCCGCACATGCCGTGGACCGGAACCGCACCGATAGGATCGTCAATCCGCAGGTATTCGAGTAGTTCAACGCCGTAGACGACGATCACGCCGGCCACCGCGCCCAGCAGGATCGCGCCGGTAGGGCTGACCCAGTAGCACGGACAGGTGATGGCGACCAATCCTGCCAGGAAGCCATTCACCGTGAAACTCATGTCCCATTTCTTGCTCATCATATAAGCGACAAACATCGCGGCCAGGCCAGCCGAGCATGCGGCGAGCGTCGTGTTGGCGGCAACGCGTCCGATGCCTTCAAAGTCCATTGCCGAGAGCGTGCTGCCGGGGTTGAATCCGTACCAGCCGAACCATAGCAGCAAGCCGCCGGACGCCGCGATGGTCAGATCGTGCGGCATCATGGGTCCGCCGCCGTCGCGTTTGAAGCGGCGGCCCAGGCGCGGGCCGAGAACGATGGCGCCCGCCAGTGCGATAAATCCGCCAATGGTGTGCACCACTGTGGAGCCCGCGAAATCATGGAAGCTCATACCGAGCGAAGGCAGGAAGAAGCCCGCGGCGCCCATGGTGGCCAGGAAGCCGTCCGGTCCCCACGCCCAATGGCCGATGATCGGATAGATGAAGCCCGACACTGCGAAGCTATATACCAGGTCGCCGACCCAGGCCGTGCGGCCGATCATAGCCCCCGAAGTGATGGTGGAGCAGGTATCGGCAAACGCAAACTGGAAGAGCCAGAATGCCAGGAACGCGACGCCGGTTCCTTCATAGGTGTGCGGCGCGCCTTGCAGGAAGAACCAGTTCATGCCGATGAAGCCGTTCCCGTGGCTGAACATGAACGAAAAGCCCCAGGCGTAGAACAGCAGGCCGCAGAGGCAAGTATCGACCACGCATTCCATCAGCACGTTGACCGTTTCGCGCGAGCGGCAGAAACCGGCTTCGAGCATGGTGAAGCCCACCTGCATACCAAACACCAGGAACGCCGCGAGCAGCGTCCACACGGTGTTGATCGGATTGACGATGTCGTTGGCCTTCAAGACGGGGTCAGCGGCAAAAGTCCGAAAGCCGATCAAGTCGGGATTCAGCAGGAGCGCGGCCAGCAAAATCAGGCCGACGCCGGTCAGTTTCCCCATGACCAAGATCTTGCCGTATTGGCGCCATTCCGGATTCCGAAGGCGGTCACGCAATCGGCTCAGCTTGCCCGGAAAAGATAGTCTATTTTCCATAATTCATTCCTCTCTACGTTTGGTAGTTAAGTCCGCTGGCGCTTGGGTACACCTCGGCCAAGGTGGCGCGGTGCCCTCAATCAAACACAAGTTGTTTAACGGAATGTTCCCGCAGACCGGGCGGGAAGCAGAAGTCGGTTCTTTTGCAGTCTAAGGTATCCGTCACACGGCGTCCAATCGATTTTTTTAATGTGTGCGGAAGCCATTTTCTATTCGACGCTAAGGACATACAAATAAACGATCAGAGAGATCGCGGGTGGGGTCCGCATGCGCGAGCCCAGCTCGCAAGGTGGCACTCCATGCAATACAGAGAGTCGCTGAGTCCATTTAGAAAGACGAGCGAGTCGACATTCGGCGGCATGTACGCCAGACTGTTTCACGTCTGACCGCGCTTTCACCGGCTCCGGCGCGTTGCGCACTCTTATGAAACAATAAGTCATCGGGGTGCGGTATGGCCGATCCATTGATCCCGGGTTTTCAAGAGGGGTATCACATCGAGCTCATCGCATCTGGCCTCGATCCGGACGACAAAACGCACCCTAAGCCGGATACCACGCCGCTCCTATGGGGATTCCAGACGCTATTGCAGCTGAATCAGATCCGAAAAGCGGAAACCGGGCGCATAGTACTGCGCGCCATCCAGGCAGCAGGTCCGTGGGTTCGCATCATTCCGCTCCGTGCTGTCGTGGGCTTCGACCGGGACTGCAACGCCGACACTAACGATCAGCTCTCAACGCCATCGCCCGGCGCCCGGGCGCAAGCGGAGATCAGGTTCTCTCCCCATCGCTTCATACCGGGCGGTTATTGCTCGGTTCACAACGGCAGCGCCGCTACCCTGTCCCACGAAATACTGGTGCATGAACTGGTTCATGCGCTACGAATGATTACTCACAAACGCCCTCATAAACCGCCACAGCTGCACCAGGCGCTTCTGCGCTATGACAACAAAGAAGAGTTTTACGCCGTCCTGATTACCAACATCTTCATTTCTGACCCAACCAACGGCTATAAGAGCGGTTTGCGGGAAGGTCACACGGGGCCCCACCAATCTCTCGAGAAGGATCTAGCGTCTTCCTACGATTTCTTCCGAAGCGGCCGGCAAACTTACTCGTTGATCGCTCAGTTCTTCCATGATCATCGGAACTTCGCGCACGAGCTTGCATGCAGCAAGGCCGTATTCAATCCCCTGGCAGCTTACGATCGAAGTCCGGCGCGGGCTCGCCAGATGTCAGAATCCGGGCCGTCGCAGATGCGAGGCGCTATCGGCACCGTTTTTGAGACAGTCGAATCGCAGGAATTCCAGTCAAAGTTCGTGACCCCGCTGTTAAAATTGATCGGGCAATGACTCACCACGCGTCCGCGCAGCGCCGCCCGCATAGATACCTGAATACGGACACTAGCCTTCGTTGGCGAAGGGGCTGCGTTTGATCGCGTAATCGACGGCTTCCTGGGGCACGCTGAAAACCTTCATGGCTCCGTTACCCATGTACCCAATGTCTTTCACGCCTGCGGGGCTGGTGTAGTAAGCATCAACCACCATGTTCCTGGTCCAGGTCCAAAAGTGCACACCCGCGGCGGTTTCAGGTGTTCTGTTCTTCTCGTACGCTAGCTTGTCCAACAATTCGGTTTGTTGTGCCGAAGTCGCGTTGAGGAAATCCGCGCCGTAGGTCTTCTGCATGTAGTTATCGAGCCAGCCGAAGCCTCCATTGAAAATCGCTGCCAGCTCGTCGTTGTGGCTAGAGAGAAAATCGATGAACTCCGCGGCTCCCGCGTCGGAGGCGCCCGGGATGATGATATCACCGAGCGTCTTCAGCGTCAGAAAATTGTGCCGTGTGAACTTCTTCGGGACATAGTTCGGGCCCGCGCTGAGCGACTTCACGGCGGCGACCTCGGCGTGGACGTGCTGTGCGAGGGCGGGCGAAAGGACTCCTGAGCCGGCGGCCGAGAGTACGAGGGAACCGCCGATGATCCTGAATAATTCGCGGCGCGAAGTGTTTTCCATACCTACACGTTTCCTTTCGTGATTTCTTCGGCGAGATGCGCGGCAGCACGCCAGGCGTTGGCGACGATCGTGAGTGTCACGTTCTTATCGGGGTTGCCGTTGAAGGGAGCGGCGTCCACCACCAACAGGTTGGGTACTTCGTGCGCCTGCGACCACTTATTAAGGACGCTGCTCTTGGGGTCATCACCCATGCGGCAGGTGCCCGCTTCGTGGATGATTTCACCGCCGACGGACACGGCCTTCACGGCGTCCGCAGGCAGATCGGGCGACGTGACGTGTCCGCCCATGGTCTCGATCAAGTCCGTGAAGGTCTTGTGCATATGCTTCACCATCTGGATTTCGTTCTCGCTCCACTGCCAGTGAAAGCGGAGGACCGGGATGCCCCACTGATCGACCTGCGCGGGGTCGATTTCGCAGTATGAATGCTCATTCGGAATCATTTCGCCGCGGCCGGAGAAGTTGACTTGGCTGCCGTAGAAGCGGCGAATATCATCCTTCAATTTGGCGCCGTAGCCTTCGCTTCTTGCCGCGACTTTGCGGAAAGTGCCGATCTGCGGCATGCCGAAGCCGCCTCCGATTTCGATGTGATAGCCGCGCGGGAAATCCTTGTTCTTCTTGTCCAGCTCCCACCACGGAACATAGACGTGCATGCCGCCGATCCCATCGCTATTGTGACGGGGCGTCCCTTCGAGCGCCGGAATCACGCCGCTGACAGCGTGGCCGACCGTATCGGTCAGGTTGCGTCCCACTTGCCCCGAGCCATTCGCGAGTCCATTGGGAAATTGCGAAGATTTCGAATTCAAGAGCAGGCGGGCGGATTCGCAGGCGCTGGCAGCTACCACGACGGCCTTGCACCGGATCGTTTTCTCGGTGCGCGTCGCCTTATCGACATACGACACGCCGCTCACTTTGCCGGAGCTATCGATCAGAAGCTCGCGCGCCATCACTCCGCTAATGATATTGAGCCGTCCCGTCTTCATGGCAGGGAAGACCATGGCTTGGCTGGAGCTGAAAGCCGAGGCGGTGCGGCATCCGCGTCCGCACTGCCCGCAGTAATGGCAGGCAGCGCGGCCATTGATGGATTTGGTCAACATCGCCATGCGCGAGGGGATGACGGGAATGTTTAATTTTTTTCCGGCGCGCTGGATGAGTTGCTCGTGGACGCGGGGCGCAACCGGCGGCAAGAATTTACCGTCAGGCGCGCTGCGGAGCCCTTCGTGGGTGCCGGTGATGCCGATGAATTCTTCGGCTTTGTCATACCACGGCGACATTTCCTGGTAGGTCACGGGCCAGTCTGTGCCCAGGCCGTCAAATTCCTGGGGCTTGAAGTCGTAGTCCGAGAAACGCAGCGAGATGCGGCCGAAGTGATTGGTGCGGCCGCCCAATATGCGAGAGCGGAACCAGCGGAATGAGCTGCCTTCGGCGACGGTGAATGGTTCGCCGGGGAGCTCCCAGAAGCCGTTCGGGGCGAGGAAATAACCGAATGGATAGATGTCTTTGCCGAAGTAATTTTCGGCGTTGGGGCCGACCCCGCGGTGATCGACTTCCCAGGGCCACATGTGTTCCTTGAAATCTTTACTGGGATCCAGCATGGGACCCGCTTCAAGGAGGGTGACCTTATGGCCGAGGTCGGTGAGCACTTTTACAGCAGTGCCGCCCCCGGCTCCGGACCCGATGACTACTACATCGTGGACTTCGGGCGTTCGCTGTACCTGAAACATGGAAGTACCTCTGGCGCGGGTCTGAATTCGGTTTATATTATCGCAAATGCGGGTTGCAATGGCTGCTCTGGCGGGTTATTGTCGAGCGGTGACCATCTCGAGACGCACCATTCTTACTGCCGTATCCGCCGCCGTCGCCGCCCAGGCCCAGCGCCCCGCCTATCCGAACTGGAAGCCGAAGCTGGGAGTTCTGTGCTCCTACTCCGATGCGAATCTCGAATTCGTCAAGGCAGAGGGTTTCACTAGCATGGAGCTCCGGCTTAATCCGGACGAGCTGGACGACAACCGCATCGCCGCGATCAAGGATAAGATCGCCAAGGCCGGAATCTATGTCTCTTCGCTGGCCTGCGACGGCAATCACATCGACCCCGATCCGGTGAAACGGCAGCAGCAAAATACCTTCACGGCGAAGTGCATCGAACTGTGCGGGAAGTTGGGGATTCCGGCGATCGGGGGACAGTCCGGCACCGACCGGTCCAAACCGCTCCAGCAGCAGGTAGATGAAATCGTCAGAGTTTATACCGAGAAGTATTTTCCGTTGGCTGAGAAACACAAGGTGAAGATTTTGTGGGAGCCTTACGCAGGTGGTCCGAACATCGCCACCGGGCCGGTCGGGTGGGAAGCGCTGTTTAAGGCCTTCCAGAACTCGCCACACGTCGGCTTGCAATTCGACCCTTCGCACCTGGTGTGGCAATTCATGGACCCGGTGCAGGCCGCGCGCGATTTCGTCCACAAGATTTACGATGTGCACCTTAAAGACACCGAAATTCTCTGGCATGTAGTGCGGCGCGCCGGAATTCAGCCGGTGGATAACGAGCGCTGGTGGCGCTTCCGCGTGCCCGGCTACGGGTCAGTAGACTGGAAAGGTTTCTTCTCGGTGCTCTCCGAAGCCGGCTACAGCGGCGCGATGAATATCGAGAACGAAGATCAGTTTTACTATCCTGCCATGGAGCAGGGGAACTTCACCGAACAATACAAACGCGGGTTCCATGTGGCTCACGAGTTCCTGAAGACGCTAGTGCCGCCTTTGAGGGTGTGACGGGGTTCACTGGGCGCTAATACGGTATGGGATATGATCCGGACAGAAGACCTTCGGAACACTGCTGAGCGCCTTGGGGATGGTCTATCTGAATACTGACGACCGTCGAAGTCGTTATCGAGAGATGCTCATTCAGACGAAACATGATCCGCATGCCGCACTTGATCAGGCCCGGCTCTAGCACGCCATGCTCGTTAATTGAGCCCTTGAGTTGTGCGGATACAGGACGCGGGCAGTGTTCAGGGTGGCCGGAAATGCGAACCGTGTTTCCACCCCGGTATTCGATCCGGTAATGACGACTCTTGGTCTCTAAATCGATCAAGCAGCCCGGACTCAGGCTCGCGAGGTTCACGCCCCTTAGGGCTTCGCATGATGTCGTCATAAGCGCCTACGAATAGCCTGAGTATGTGGCCTAACCGCTGATCCCGCCAGCCTGTAAGCATCTATAATTCATAGGGGGAGGCACCCTAAATTCCGCTCAAAATGCCTTTAGTACGGAACTGGCTATAGCTTCACCGGAATCGTAGTGGACCACCCACCATCCTCTGGTCAGCGCTACATCGCATCAAATCGTGCTCGTCACAACGGCAGTTGGATCACGAAGCACGCGCCTCGCCGGGCGTCCGGATCAGCCCAAAGTTTGCCGCCATGATCGAGAACCGTTTGGTGCGAAAAAGCCAGGCCCAAGCCGATTCCGTTCTTCTTCCCGGCGCTCACAAAAGGTTGGAACAGGCGCGCGCGAATTTGCGACGGAATCCCGGGGCCGGTATCCTGCACCCGAACCATCACTGACGATGCTTCGGTTCTTGCGGTGATGCTCAATGTGCCTCCCATGGGCATCGCGCCGAGTGAGTTATCAATCAGGTTTAGGAACACACGTTCCATGCGCGCACGCTCCAGCGGCAGCTCGATCCCGTCCGGCACATCCACCCGAACCGTCACCGAGTGAGCGTCAGCGGTAGGCGAAAACACTTCGCAGGCAGCGGACACGATATCCCGTAGACGGCAGACCTCGGTGCTGATGGAGCGCCCCCGCCCCGTGTCCACCAATTCTTGCAGCAGTTCCTGCATCCGGCGGGAGGAACGGTAGATGTTGCCCGCCAAACGTTGCACCTGCGCGGTGGTGAGTTCTCCGTCGATCAGCATTTCCGCGCCGCCGTAGATAGCAGCCAGAGGATTTCGCAAATCATGCACGATCGAAGTGGAGAGACGGCCGATGGTGGCGATCCGTTCCTGACGGATCAATTCCTGGCGCCCGTCCTGGATCGAGGCGCACATCGCGTTAAACACCGCGGCCAGACGCCCAAGTTCGTCATGCGTGCCGACGTCCGGATCGTCCACCGGTATGCGGTAATCGTAGTTTCCGCGCGCGACTTCGCTGGCTCCGCGATCCAGCTCTTTGACGGGTCTCAGGATGCGTCGGGCCAAGCTGAAGGTCAGCCACAATCCCGCCAGCACGGCGATCAGCCAGGCGACCATAATATCCCGGCCCAGAGCGCTGATCCGCTGCCGCGCGCTCTCCGACGATCGCAGGATGCGAAGCTCGCCGATGGGCCGTCCCGCCACGTCCAGCAAAGGCGTCCCCAGCACGGTGTAGTGCGTCCCGCCAGCTTCAATTCGCGCCACAGTTCCGCCCGGCGAAGACACGGACTGCATACTGGCATTCGCGCTCGGATCAAGGGTGCAAGCCACCACCGATGCTCCCGAGAGAAAACAGAAATCGCTGCCGCCGGTGGATTCCTTCAGACTGCGCGCGGCTTCCCGATTCACCTCGTAGCCCGCCACCAATACGTTCAACAATCCCATCCCGGCACCGGCCTGCACGTACACCGGCGTGACGGCGATCTGGTAGAGGTGGCCGCCGAAATTGACGAAACCCGAAGTCTGCTTTGGAAAACTCGCCGCCGCGTCGCGCACCGCCGGCACGTCGTGTTTGAGCGATTCACCCAAGTTTCCGCCGAGTGAGGCGAGAACCCTACCCTCCGGATCGGTCACCAGGAAAATGGCATCCTGATTTGAAATTTGTTGCCACAGTTCGTTCGCCGAATCGCGAATGGTGGCTCGATCGCCGGTACTGAAAGCGGCGCGGACATCCGACATGCGGCTAATCACCAGGCTCACTGCTGCCAGCGTCTGCGCCCGCGAGCGCCACAGGGAGTCATAAGCGCGGAAGCTGGCCTGTACGTCGTCGTCCACGCTCGCCGACATCGCACGGGTGGCATTATCCTGAACGATCCAGCCCATCAGCGCGAACAACATCGTCAAAGCGATGGATGTCGCGAGCAGAATTTTCCACAGCAGCGATAAGCGTGAAAACGAGCCTAGCATGGTATCGGGGCGGTTGCTTTCGCCGGCATAATGGTTTGCTTCACAGCATTATCACGGCTTGTTTCCGGGATACGCCGGGTCCCCTGAATCTGTCGGATAATCATGGCCGTACTTGTTCTTATGCGGAATCGAAAGATAGCCGGCTTCGGAAATCACGATATTGGGCAAGCTGTCATCGTCCGGCCCGACCGTGATTTTCCGGCTTAATCTGGCCACGGCCGCCTCGCTCGCGCGCTCATGGAACACGCTGAGATTATATTGGCCCGGCGGAACGCCGGCAATGTTGAAGGTTCCATCCTGTTTCGTCGTGGCAAAGTACGGGCTGGCAACCACCACGATCACGGCGCTCATCGATGAGTGAATGTTGCAGAACACCCGCACCACTCCGGGGCGCGCAAATCTCACCGACCGGGTGGTTCCCGGCGGATACAATCCAATGTCAAAAACCTGACCGTTATAGCTCGAAAAAGCGTTGTGAAAAATCGGATCGGCATTGGGAAATTCCACCAGGGACCCCGCTTGGATCGCCAAAACGTGAGGAGAAAACGTTTTGTCCTTCTGCAGCATCACCGCGCGCTTGGCCGCCGCCGGCATGGCTGTATTGTCCAGCGGGGTCAGCGCGACCACCACGCCCGAAAAATCATGGCGGTTTCGAACCGGGGCATACCGGGAATCCCGCAGCTCCACGCGGCCCGAGACCGCGCCGGCCCAGAGCGGAAGCAGGCTCGCGCTAAAACAGATAAGCCAGCGCAAGATCATAGTGATTCAGCAGCCGGATTCTCCCGCCGCTGTAGGCAGTACGCGCCTGGCTGACCTCCAGACCCAGCAGTATGTTCTGACCCAAGCGGTACTGAGAGTTTACCGCGTAGACAAAGTTTCGCGAAATCTGCCCTCCCAGAAGATCCGCGGGATTATCGCTCTCCTGCCCGCCATACGAATTGAAAGTCAGACGCTTAGTGGCGAAAAAGGAAACCTGCGCCCAGCCGCCGGAGGTGCGCACGGCGGCGAAATGGTCCTCGTCGAAAAAGTTGAACCCCTGGCGTAAACCGCCCACTCCCGCGGCGTTGCGGCCGTGAAAGTAAGATCCCGTGATCCGCCATTTCGCCAACGGCTGAAACATCCAGTCGATGGTAAAAAGCCGTGAAGGAATAGATACGCCGCCCACGTGCGTATCGCTCACATGGAAACCAGGAGCGATTTCGATCCTTCCGCCGGAAGCGTATTGGTCCCAGAATTCGAAGCGTCCCTCCAGAGCGGGGCTCGTGCTGGAAAGAGTGGATTGATATTGGGGCGATACTCCCGCCAACGGCTCACTGGTTTCGTAAACACTGGCCTGGGCGCGCAAACCGGCATTGTCGCCCAACGCAAAGCGTTGCTCGATCCGCGCTTGCGGTTCCCACAGCCACAGGTTGCCGGCGTCGGTCAGGGGCGAGAACGCAACTTGCGCCAGTGAATCGGGATCGCGCGGCGCAATCAAAGGCTTGTCCTGGCCGACCGTTACGCTGGTGTTTTTCCAGTCGACTTGAATGGTGGCGACGCGCATCCGAACCAGATGGTTCAAGGAACTGGTGGTGCCGCCCCACAAGTCCAGATCAATCGATCCTCGCACCTGGCCTCCGCCGAGGATACGCGGGCCTTGCAGGCGTAAACCAACGATGCTTTGGCTCAAGCTGGCGCCGCCTCGCGAAACATTATCGGAGAGCGAAGCCGTCAGCGGATCCTGGGCGCCTCCGCTGGCTCGTCCATTTATGAAGCTGTTAAACAGCACCATACCGGCCAGCGTGATCGGCATGCGCTGCGCCGCCTCGACTTTGGTTTGCGAGAGGTCTTCGGTTCGTTGCTCCTCGACAGCTACTCGCTCCTCCATCGGTACAGACGACACATTCACCGGCTCCGGCGGAACATTCGCCGCCGTCCCCGATGCGGCGGTACTAGCGGGCGCTGGCGCCGGGCTGGGAAGAGACACCCGGGCGCCGGCAATTTCGGCGCGCAGCGCGTGTACCTCGTCGGCCAGGTTATGGTTCTCCTGTTCGAGCTGGTCCAAGCGACGGAGAATTTGCTGAAAATCTCCGCGATCCTGTGCGGGCAGCAGCAGCGGAAATAACGCCACGATCAGAGGCCATCGTTTAGAAAACATATGTGGATCGCTCCAGTCGGTTGCATAGTGCAGCGAAAAGCGGATCTAAACAGGAATTTTGCATCCTCCACAAGGAGGACCATGTCTTCCATAAGTATCTACAGCAGGAAGCGATATCCTACACCATGCACGGTCACGAAATGCCGAGGCATCGTGGAATCGGCTTCCAGCTTCTGCCGCAGGCGCACCACATGCGCGTCCACGGTGCGCGTGTTCGGAAACGACTCATAGCCCCACACCGAATTCAGGATCATATCGCGCGAGAGCACGCGATCCGGATTATGCAGGAAATATGTCAGCAGATTGTATTCCGCGCGGGTTAGTTTGGTTTCCTCGTTTTTCTTCAAAACTACGCGGCGCGACAGATCCACCTCGATGTCGCCGAATGCGATTACCTTGGTGTCTTCGGCTGACGACCGGCGTAGAAGCGCACGGATACGGGCCAGCAGCTCCCGCGCGCCGAACGGTTTCACCACGTAATCGTCGGCGCCCATCTCGAGCAATAGGACCTTGTCCATCTCGTCGCCGATCGCGCTCAGCACGATGAGAGGAGTGTTCATGCCAGCGGCGCGGATTTGTTTGCACACCTCCATACCGCTTAGCCCGGGCATTCGCAGATCCACCAGGACCAGACTGGGTTTGAGCGCCAGGGCTTGCGTGAGGCCGACCTCGCCGTTCTCGGCGAATGCTGGACTGAATCCCTCGGTCTCCAGCATCAGTCCGATGGTATCTCTCAGCGTGGCATCGTCGTCGATTACCAAAACTGTTTTCATGCGTTCAACCATTACTCTAGCTGCCGCTGTGCTGCCCCTGCTACTTGCTTTGCGGTCACCGGACAGTGTTTACCAATTATTTACATTTTCTTCACAACGATATCAAAGACAGTGTTTACACTAGCCGCTAACGGGGACTACATAGGGCGGGCGGCATTCAAGGGGTGTTGCCCGTGCCCATCTTAACCCAATAGTACGGTTTCGCGGGGACCGAGAGCCGTCAGTGCGCTGGACGTGTCTTATGCGTTACTTACCCGACTCGATTGAGTCCCTGAGCCGCAGGATTCGGCGGCGTCATGAAGCAGGCTTATGGATTTTCAATCCCTCACCGACTATCTGGGAGCAGCGGCGCCCCCAGAAGGGGCGTTTGCACTTTGGGTTACGCGGCGGAACTCCTAATTCCGCCCTCCAATTGACGGGTCAGGAGATGGTGATTTGAAGCTCCACCACAGCCGGTCCATAAGGCCCCGGAATCTTGGTCCTTTACCGCGCCGGCGCGAGCCGGCCCCCCCTACAGCGGCGAACTTCAGAACACCAGACGCAACGCGACCTGCATCTGCCGCGGATTCCCCACGATGGAAGTAATCGTGCCAACCGCGCCGTTGCCAATAGTCGCATTCGGCTGTCCGAACTGCGGGTGGTTGAAAAGGTTGAACGATTCGGCTCGGAATTGCACCGTCAACTTCTCAAAAGGCCGGAAATTCTTGAACAGCGAAGCGTCCACGTTTGTGCGCCCGGGCCCGAACAATATATCCCTTCCCGCATTCCCGTAAATAAACTGGGCCGGCGATGTAAATGCCGTCTGATCGAACCAGTGAGTGATTGACTGGCCTGAGGACAAAACTCCGCTCGCAATCCGGTTTGGCCGGCTGGCGGTGCCATTGGTGGTCGAATTCTGCAGCATCGGTGTAAACGGCAGCCCGGTTTGAGATTGCAGGACTCCGTTCACCTGCCACCCGCCTAATACCGTTCCCGGCAGGCCTTTCATCCCAAACCCGGGAAGCCGGTAAGTCAAACTTACAGTGAACCGCTGACGGAGGTCGAAGGCTGAATTACCCCGGTCACAGAAGCGGCAGCGCGGATCTTGCGGCGTGCCCGTTCCACCCCCAAAGTCCGTTGCAACATCGTCGATGGAATGAGCCCATGTATACCCCACCAGGCCGGTGAGTCCATGCGACAGCCTCTTTTCTACCGTGACTTGCAACGCATGGTAGGCGCTCAATCCGTCGGAAACGTAGTAGGTGATGTCGCCCAGCCCAGGCAGGGCGCCGAAATACGGCCGCCGCGCCGTCGTTCCTCCCGGTCCGGGTACGGGTTGGTTCAAATTAAAGGAGTTCCCCAGGCGCCGCCCCAAATTGCCGACATATGCGATCTTGAACAGAGTCGAAATTGGAGCTAGCTCTTGCTCCAGTGTGAAATTGAACTGCTCGGCATAAGCCTGCTTGAAGTTGCTCGGCACACCGATCACGTTGCCGATCGGTTTGTTGGCTACGCTGAAATCCACAGTCGGAGTGGCCGGGAAGCCGTTGCTGACCCGCGGCCCGAGAATCTGGTCGCCCGGACTGATTGACAGAACCGGTCCGTACGGCGCCTGACGGTCCAACCGCAGCAACGCGCCGCCATTCCCGTTGGGATTGAAGAAGAGCCCGAATCCGCCGCGAACTACTGTATGCTTGAACGCCTGATAAGCGAAGCCAAAGCGCGGCGAAAAATCCTTCCAGTCGCCGTTCAGGCCGGCGGTCGGCCCAATACCATTCTGGCCGGCGATCATTAGCTTGTCCGTAACCGGGTTAAAGTTAGACCAGCGGTTGGCCACTTCGCTGTACGGACTGTAGTATTCCCAGCGCATGCCGATATTCAGCGTCAGTTTGCTGTTCACGCGCCAATCATCGGCGACATACGCACCTGTCTCGATGCCTCGCATGCCCGGCCACACCAGCAGATAATCTTGTTCGTAGAGTGTCGGATATCCCAGCAGCATGCTTGCGATCGCATCGCCGCTGCTCTGGCCGGGCTGAGCCGTGAAGCCGGTGCTGAAGTTAAACCGGCCGTTGCCGCGGTTGGTCTGGTATTCCGTAATTTGCCGCCGCCGCACGTCGGCTCCGAACTTGAGAGTGTGCTTGCCGTGGGTCCACGTGAGGTTGTCGATGTACTCAAAGGTATTTTCGCGGCGCAGAATGGGAAGCGACCGGCTCATCCCGGTTCCCAGGTAGCCGGCAGGCGAAAAGATGGGTAGGCCGGTCTGCAATGCGTTGGGATTGGAGTTCGGCACACCCAGTTCCACGCCGAGGTTCTCATCAGGGGTGGTGCCTGCCAGCGTATAATCCACCAGGAAGCGGTTGAACCCGACGCGTACGTCGTTGATTAGGGTCGGGCTGAAGATGTGGGTATAGGCCGCGACGGCGTGGAGCACCGGGTTGGACGACGTGCCGGCGAAGGAAGCCTCGTCGCCCAGCAGCACAGGATGTGGAATCCCGGCGATGGTGACCGCCGGATAACTGGGCGGAACGATGGTATCGGTGTGCTGGATCGCAAAGCGCGCAAAGAATTGATCGTTCGAAGTGATTTGATGGTCCACGCGCACATCGCCTTGATTCCAGTTTTGAATCTGGTTGAGATTGGTTGTGTAGTTATTGGTCAGTGCCGATGTTAACGGAAGCGGATAGGCGTTGATCATCTTTATGGTGACGGGATCGAAACGGTTGGAAGGAATCATGTTGCCCGGAAACGGCGTGCGCGTATAAGAGGAGCCGGAGACAACAGTGGTTGTAGGATCGAAAATTTTGTTGGGCAAAGCGCTGAAATTTCCGCTGCGTTCCGCTACCGTCGGAATCGTCACGGTGGCTACTTGCTGCTGATTCCTGCGGAATCCTTCGTAGTCGACGAAGAAAAATGTTTTATCCTTGCCGTTGTAAACCTTGGGCAGTGTCACCGGCCCGCCCAGCGATCCGCCAAATTGGTTGTAGCGGAACGACGGGAAAGGCTGGCCTACTACATTGAAGAAGCTCCGCGCATCCATCGCCGAATTGCGCAGAAACTCGAAGGCGCTGCCGTGCCAGCTATTCGTGCCCGACTTGGTGACGACGTCGACCACCGCCCCGGAATTCCTCCCCTGATCCGCGCTGAACAGGTTGGTCTGCACCTTGAACTCGCGGATGGCTTCCACGCCCGGACGCAGCACGATCGACAGAGTCAGCCGGTCATTGTTGTCGATGCCGTCGTAGAGAAAATCATTGGAGCCCTCGCGATTCCCGTTCGAGAAGATCTCTGTTCCGGGACGCCGGTCGTCCGGCCGCGTTCCGCTCATAATTGTCCCCGACACACTGTACCCAGTGCCGTTGACCCCCGGCGACAGCGTCGCAAGCTGCACGAAATTGCGGCCATTGAGCGGAAGCTCGGACGTCAACTGTGTGTCGATTACGGTGCCGAGCGAGGAAGACTGATTCTCCAGCAGCGGCGCGGTACCCGTGACTTCCGCGACTTCGGTCACCTGCCCGACTTGCAGGGCAAGATTTACTTCCGCGCGTTGATTGATTCGCAATTCGATGTTGTTCTGAACAGTCTTGCGAAATCCCGGCGCTTCGGCGGAAAGATTATAGACACCAGGCTGCAAAAACGTAATGACGTAATTGCCGCCCTGGTCGGTGCGGACCTCGCGTGCGGCGCCGGTTTCGACGCTGGTCGCCGTGACCTTCGCGCCGGCGACGATCGCTCCGCTCGCGTCGACTACACTTCCGCTGAATTCCCCCGTAGCGGTCTGTGAGTAGGCTGCAGGCATTAGCGCAACAAATGCGCAAAATAATATCCAGTTACGACGGAGATTTTCCATAAACCTTTGACCTCCGGGACATACTACACCTTTTGCGCATGGTTGTTAAGCGGGTATTCGCAACGGGAAGTTGGGCGCTCGAGTTGTGGTCTACGGCCGTAAGATCAAATGCCGACGGCGCGGTCTTTGACAAACTGCGGCGAGAAATCTATTCCCAACCCAGGAGCTTCGGGAACGCTCCATTCGGCAAGGGTCGGTTTCCAGCCACCTACAAAAATATCGTTGTAGTCCGTGGGGTTGGTATTGCCTTCCTCCATAATCACAAAGTTTGGAATGGAGGTAGCCAGATGCAATGCGGCGGCCGTGCACACCGGGCCATTCGGATTATGCGGCGCGATGGTCACGTAGTGAGCATCCGCCATGGCGGCGATTTTCTTGAGGGCTGTAATCCCGCCCGTGCGGGCCGGGTCCGGTTGCAGAATGCGGGCGGCGCGCTTTTCGAGGATTGCGTAGAAGTTAAATTGGGTCTGCAGGCCTTCGCCGGTTGCGATGGGCATGTTGGTGGAACGCTGCAGCATCGCCATGGCGTCGGTGTTTTCCGGAGGCACAGGCTCCTCGACGAAAAATGGGTCGAAGGGCTCGAGCATTTTGATGATCCGCCCCGCCGAGGCGACGTTCCACTTACCATGGCACTCGATACAGATGTCAAAGGCCGGTCCGCCCTCGCGGATTCCCTGGACCATCTCGCGCACTTCGTTGAGTATGGGCGTAGAAAGCTGGCGGTCAAAACCGGGATAGGGGCCGAACGGATCGTACTTCCCGGCGGTAGCGCCTTGCGCGATCAATTCCTTAGTGCGCTTCGCGTAGGCTTCTCTGGTTCGCGGAATGTTGCCCCAGCGATAACTGGTATAGATTCGAATCTTGTCTCGCGTTTTACCGCCGAGCAGCTTGTACACCGGCACATTCAGCTTCTTGCCGATGATGTCCCACAGGGCGATATCGATGGCGCTGATGGCGGCATACAGGGTTCCGCCCAGCGTATTCTCCTCCACGATGTACATGTGACGCCAGAGCTTCTCAATATCCCAGGCGCTTTGATTCATGATCAACTTGCCGCACTCGCGGATTTGGGCGATGACCGCGGGCGTACTGGGCGGCGTCGTCCCTTCGCCCCATCCGTGGATCCCATCCGCCGTCTCGATCCGCACGCACGGATAGCTCGTGCGCTCGCCAATCCGCAATACATAAGGTTCGACCCGGGTGATCTTAAGCGGGCTTGCATCGCGTTGCTGCGCCAGAGCAGGAAACGCGGATGCCCCGATCAAGCCACCCGCCGCAGCGCGAAGAAATCCACGGCGCGTCCTGATTTCCGGTTCCGCATCGGGTCTAAAGCGAGTCATTTTCCCCTCCGTTTTCACCCGGTCATTTGCTGGGATTCAATCGGGGATTATACACCTAACTGCATTCCGTTTCTAACGCCGTGCTTTCTAGAAGCGACATTTACGGGGATGTGTTCCGCCGAGCACTAATTCCGGAATAACAGCACGGACGAAAAGCGCAGTTCAGGAGCACGCTTGCGCTATCGCTGGCCCCAACCCGAGAGCTCCTGCTGTATCCCCGAGGCAGCGGACATAGCGGAGCTCGTCGCTGTTGTATACTGAGTCACGCGCCCTTGGGCAAAGCGCGGAACTATGAGGCCTAGTACCGATGTAGGGGGTATTCTAGTTGAAAAGTGGTTTATTGCTCGCGCTACTCTTTGCCGATCTTGTCAGCGGAGCGTCGTATACGTATTCGGTCCTGGACGTCCAGGGGTCTGATGCTAATAGCACAAGTGCAAATGGAATCAATGATTCGCGCATCGTGGTTGGAAGCTACTCGATCACGCAACAATGCCTGCATACCTTTTGTGCTACCCCATTCGGCTTTATCTGGAACAACGGCACGTTCACAAGCATTAGCTTCCCTGGAAGCAACGGCACGGTAGCCACCGCGATCAACAACAGTGGCCAGATTGTAGGAAACTACACCACTGTCGCGTCGACCCCCCAACAGTCAAACGGATTCATCTACAACGGAGGTACGTTTACCACGCTCAATGTTTCTGGAGCGGTCCTCACCCAGCCAAAGGGAATAAACAACTCTGGTCAAGTCGTCGGATATTTTGAATCTACTTCCAACCATGGCTTCCTGTACAGCGGCGGCGCCTTCACAACCTTCGACTACCCGGGAGCAACATATACAGACTTCCTGAGCATTAACGATTCCGGGACAATCACCGGGGTTGCGGGAATTGGTGGTACCGGGGTATGTTTCGTGTATTCGGCAGGTGTGTTTACAACGATAAACACGTCGGCGGCTTATCCAAACTATTATTGTAATTCGGCCGCCATCAACAATAGCGGTGAGATCGTCCTCACTTTGGGAACCCGATTTTCGGGGCTTAGCACGTTACTGGGGCTTATAGACATCAACGGCGTCTTTACTCCAATGAGCGTCCCAAGCAGTACTCTAGATACAGCCGCGGGTCTCAACAACTTGGGTGACGTCGTTGGTGTGGAGTCCACGGGTTTGTTCTATGGATATGCCGCATTTGCCGCTGCCAGCGGAGCTACGTTAACTTCGCTCAATCCGAACGGGGCCACAGTGGGCGGTCCCGCATTTACGCTTACAGTCAACGGCTCTAGTTTTGTCTCGGGTGCGACAGTGCAATGGAATGGTTCACCGCTTACGACGACCTTCGTAAGCGCGGCGCAGTTGACAGCGGCGGTGCCTGGCAGCCTGATCGCAAATGTAGGCAGCGCCAGCGTAACCGTTGTGAACCCGGGGAGCACAGCTTCTAGTGCGCTCACGTTCAGTATCAACCCCGTGACGGTGGGCGGCCCTGTCATCACATCGCTCAGTCCAGGCGCGGCTATCGCAGGGGGATCGACGTTTAATCTGACGGTCTCCGGGAGTAATTTTCTCGCCTCCGGCGGTATTTTTACCTCTGGGGCCACAGTGCAATGGAATGGTTCGCCGCTTTTGACGAGCTTCGTGAACGGGACCCAGTTGACGGCCACAGTGCCTGCCACTCTGATCGCAAATATAGGCACCGCCAGCATCACCGTCCAGAACCCCAGCGGGGCTGTTTCCAACTCCGCCACCTTCACGATTGCGGCGACTTTGTCCCCTGTTACGATTACTGCGCCACCGACGCTGCCACTCGGAGGCGTCGGCACTTTCTACTCGCAATCGCTTTCCGCCGTTGGAGGGATCCCACCCTATTCCTGGTCCCTGGTCTCGGGAGCACTTCCATCTGGACTTTCGGCATCCACCGCGGGTCAGATTTCGGGCACGCCCACTTCCGCGGGGACTCTGAGCTTCACGATGAAAGTGGTAGATGCTGCGTCTTCGAGCGCGACTCAATCCTTCAACATGACCATCGGCAGTTCTCAGTCGTTCACAAGCGCACTTCGAGTTCCACAGATTGTGGATGGAGCGGGTTGGAGTTCGCGGTTTGCTATCATAAACACCGATCAGGTCCCGGTCACCTTTACCTTCCAATTCTGGGGTCAGGACGGCAATCCTCTCCCATTTCCCATCCTGAACGGTACGCCGGGGGTTCTGACGGGCACTCTGGCTCCAGGGGCTTCGTTCTTCGCACAGAGTCCCGGAACTTCGACCACCCTACAGCAGGGCTGGGCGGAGATAGCGAGCACCGGACAGATCGGCGTCACGACCATATATCAGTTCAATGATGGAGGTCCCAGGGATTCAGTGGGGACTGAGATCGCAACTCGGTCCGGTGACAGTATCCTGATGCCTTTCGATAACACCCAGGGTAATGTAACAGCCGTCGCGATCGCGAACACGAGTTCCACACAGGATCTTACCGTATCCATGCTGTTTGAGACCGACGGCGGCGCGCAGTCTACCGGTTCGCTGATTCTGAAGCCGCATACCCAGCAGACTTTTGTTGCTCCGACATTAAATCCAGCAGTCGCGGGCTTGCGCGGTTCCATCAAGTTCACCGCGCCAACAGCGGACATCGCGGTCGTGGGATTGGAGTTCACTCCGACCGGACAGTTTAGTTCGCTGGGGACGTTCCAGTAACGGCCCCTTCGCTTAGAATTGGCCCGAAGGGGGGAGTTACCAACTCCCCCCTATCTCCTAACCCCGCCCTCCAATTGACGGGTTAGGAGATCCACCCTATTCCTGGATTGCCCTGTGATACGTTCAATGACAAGAGGTCTGTTGCCGAATGCACATTTGGCCCCGAAGTTAAGTGCACAAACGCCACCGGTACCTGAGCCACCCAAGACTCACGTGATCGTCTCAATTGAAATAGCAGTAAAACTATGTATTATATGAACATTCTCAATGCGGCGTATATTCCGTATCTCCGGAGCGATTTTTGTCTTTTCAAGTTTAGTGGGGGCATGGCCACAATTATCTGTCATCGATTATTTATCGCCGCCGCTTTTTGACCCACAGGAAATAGTGCCCGGCCCAGACGGAGCGCTGTGGTTTACTCAGTTCAACGCGATTGGACGAGTGACGACCGCTGGAGTCTTCACGTATTATCCGCTGCCCGCCTCTAGTGGTACGCCGGCGGGGATCGTTGCCGGCCCGGACGGTGCATTGTGGTTTACCGAGCCGACAGGTAACAACATCGGGCGCATAACTACGAGCGGTACTATCAACGAATATCCAATCCCCACCTCCAACAGCGGAGCGGGTTTTATTGCATCTGGACCCGACGGCGCCTTATGGTTTACGGAAAACCTGGGAAATGAGATTGGGCGGATCACGATCTCGGGCGCGATTACGGAATATAGTGTGCCAACGGCTTCCGCAGGTTTATTGGGCATCGCTCCTGGGCCCGATGGCGCAATGTGGTTTACTGAATCGACAGCTAACAAAATTGGGCGGGTCACAACTTCAGGAGTCTTTGCCGAATATGTGGTGCCAACGGCTGCCAGCGGCGTCCGCGGCATCGTCGCAGGGTCAGACGGAGCTTTGTGGTTTACGGAGACCAGCGCCGGCAAGATCGGAAGGATTACGCTGGCAGGTTCGTTCAGTGAGTACCAGGTCCCTTCGTCGCCCTCGACGAGCTCGTCTCCCTACGACATCACCGCCGGACCGGATGGGGCGTTGTGGTTCACCGAGTTCCTTTTGAACTCTGTGGGCCGGATCAGCACGACAGGAATCGTTAGTTCCTATTTTGGTGGCTTCGGTCTCTATACCGTTGGTATCGCTACCGGCCCCGACGGTGACATCTGGATCACCCAGCAAAGCGGATCCCGGATCGGGAAAGGACAAATCATACCCGTGGCTGGCGCGTCGATCTATCCCGATCCTGCTCCGGGTGGAGACGTCGGACTTTCCTACCAGTTCGTACTCCGTGCGGCCGATGGCGCGCCCCCTTACAGCAACTGGAGTGTAAGTAGCGGGTCACTCCCGCCGGGATTAGCCCTCAGTGCCGCGACGGGTGTTATTAGCGGCACGCCGACGACTGTTACTGCCCAACCATACGGCCCGTCGTTCGGCGTTAAGGTTCAGGACAGCGTTGGCAACACGTCACTCGAACAATATTTCTCCATCGCGATAACCCCTGCGTTGCAAATTACCGGTCCGACTTCTTTGCCAAATGGAATCGTAGGTGTCACCTATCCTCCGGTCTCCGGGAACGTCTTTTTCGCATCGACAGGAGGGTCTGTGCAGCATCCCACGTGGTCCGCCAGCGGGTTGCCCAGCGGTCTAATTCTGAGTCCTTCGACGGGCACTCTGTATGGTACGCCCGGCGCTGGGACGCAGGGCGACTACAATCCGACGTTTACCGCCACCGACACGGTCGGCGGCATGGCAAGCGTAACGCTGCCTATCACGATCACTACAGCGGAGCCGGCTCCCTTGCAGATCACAACAAGTTTGGCGCCCTTGAACATCAATGGATTTTATAACCAGATTTTGACGGCGACCGGTGGTTACCCACCGTATTTCTGGTCCGTGAGCGCGGGCTCACTTCCTCCAGGCATCTCATTGCAAAGCAACTACAATCTCTACGGAACCGCCACCGCTTCCGGAACTTATAACTTCACTTTGCAGGCCAAGGATTATGCTAATTTTACGACGACAAAATCCTACACGCTTACGGTGGGGAACGTCGTGATCACTTCCAACCTACCTGCCGCTACCGTCGGAATGCCATATTCCCAGAATCTTACGGCGACGGGTGGAAGCCCGCCGTACTCCTGGACAATGTTCCTCAACCCGGGTGGCCTTACGCTCTCAAACAGCGGAACGCTAAGCGGCACTCCGACGATAGCAGGTACGTTTTACTTCAACGCGCAAGTTACGGATGCGAATTCCTGGACTGCGGTTCGGTCGTATTCCCTTACCGTTTTAGCCTCCGGTCCTCCGGTGATCACCACCACGACGCTGTCGCCTATGGTGGTCGGTCTGTCTTATGCTCAAGGTCTTTCTGCAACGGGCGGGACGCCGCCTTATTCGTGGTCGGTGGCTTCCGGGTCACTTCCCGCAGGACTTGAATTGGCGGGCCTCGGGGTCATACAAGGTACGCCGACAATCGCCGGTACACAAACATTCACTTTGCGTCTTACGGATGCGATGTCTGTAAGTACAACACAGACTTTGAGCCTTACCGTAAACCCGGCGAACTGCACTTATGCGCTGAGCCCCGGCGGACAGGTCTTCCCATCGCCGGGCGGCTCTGGGTCGATCACGGTGATTGCGGGCGTGGGTTGTCCGTGGGCCATCTCGGGCGCTCCGGGGTGGGTGACAATCGTCAGCGCATCCAGTGGGACCGGTAACGGCTCGGTGAATTATGTGGTGTCCGCGAACAACGGCAGTAGCGCTCTCAATGCGGCCCTAACCATTGCAGGCCTTTTTTTACCATTCAGGAACAGGGCCATTCTGTCCTGAATTTCATCGGCTCCATGCCGCACCTAGCGGCGGAGGAGAACTGGACCACGGCATTCACTCTGGTCAACAAGGGCGCGGTTTCGGCGACGGCGCGTTTGAGTTTCTTCGGCGATCCAGCAGGCATACTTGCGCTGCCGCTGACGTTTCCGCAGCAGCCACCTGCTTCGAGTCCGCTGCTGGCAGCGTCCCTCGATGAGCGGATTTCGGCCAACGCGTCACTGATCATCCAGACCGCCGGTCCGCAAACGCCTCCGGTGTTGGTTGGTTCAGGGCAAGTATCATCGATGGGTCCCGTGGACGGATTCGCCATTTTTCATCACGTGGTAACCCAGCAGGAAGCGGTGGTGCCGCTCGAACTCCGCAATGCGAGTTCATACATCTTGGCCTTCGATAACACTAACGGCATAGTTTTGGGCGTAGCGCTAGCGAATGTCTTAGCACAGACTGCCAATATTCCAGTTGTGATTCGGGACGATACCGGCACAATCATCAGCGCTCCAGGAACCAGCATCTCGATTCCCGGCAACGGTCGCATGTCCTTCGTGTTGTCCGATCCAGTTCGCGGATTCTCGATGACGGCCAACATACGGGGCACCATCGAGTTCGATACGCCCGCGGGAGGCCAGATCAGCGTATTAGGCCTCCGCTTCACGCCGCCTAATAATGCGCTCACGACGATTCCCGCACTCGCAAATGTAGGCACAGGTGGCGGGAGCATCGCGCACTTGGCTTCGGGCGGCGACGGCTGGCAAACCACTTTCGTGCTAGTCAACACTGGAACCAGTGCAACACCGGCCCTCCTGAGTTTTTTCAACGATCAAGACGGTGCCCCTCTGTCCCTGCCGCTCGCATTCCCGCAATCTGGCGGCGGCACTACCATGACGGTTCCTTCGTATGGCACGCAACTCGCGGCGGGGGCTACTCTGGTGATCGTTAGCAGCGGAGCATCACAACTCCTCACTGGCTCGGCGCAACTCAGTACCACCGGAAACGTCAGTGGATTTGTGATCTTCCGTCACAACAACCAGGAGGCGGTGGTGCCGCTAGAGAGCCGTAACGCAAACGCTTATCTTTTAGCCTTTGATAACACCGGCGGGACTTTCACAGGCGTGGCGGTGAATAGCGTTTCGGCGCAAGCCGTGAATGTGCCGGTGATCGTGCGCGACGACACGGGCAATCAGATTGCAACCGACACGCTAACTCTCTCGGCAAACGGGCATGCTGCGTTTACGCTGGTAACTGACAAGTATCCGGGTACTGCCAACGTTCGAGGCACCATTGAGTTCGATAAACCCTCCAATGGCCAGATTGGCGTGCTCGGCATCCGTATTCCACCAACGCAAACGTACACTACGCTTCCGGCTCTGGTGAAGTAGCTTGGCATCGAAAACCAAGCCGTGGGAGGGTGGGCAGTTTCGGAGTCCCTTATCTCCTAACCCCGCCCTCCAATTGACACCCCTCGCACAGCGCCTTTAGACTGGAATCTAACGATAATGGGAGTGGGATGCTTCTCGCACGCGAATTCGTCGACTACATATCACGCCAAACCATCCGCAAGCTGAGTCCTCAATGGATCGAAACCACCGACCTGCAGGTGGCCGGCGAGTTCATGGCCGCCATCATTGAGGATGATCTCGCCATCGAAGACCAGTTGAACGATGAAGTCCGCGAGATGCTCAGCCAGTACAGCGAGTACATGCGCAAGGAAGGTGTCAGCTATCAGGACATG
>Ga0207657_10001430_pt1 | contig 25496 bp, 21 predicted proteins | sample KBSC33metaG_FD_184316 | JGI IMG/M metagenome (GOLD analysis project Ga0207657, IMG submission 184316) | Corn rhizosphere microbial communities from Kellogg Biological Station, Michigan, USA - KBS C3-3 metaG (SPAdes) (version 2) | ecosystem: Host-associated > Plants > Roots > Rhizosphere > Soil ... | reverse complement strand
TGCATCCGCTGGTCTCGCTGATGTCGGTGTGCATGGTGCGTATCGGGTACCGCATGCTGTATGAGCACTCGCGGGCGCAGATCACCGGCGGCGACAACGAGGTCCGGCGCGCGCTGATCCTCGGCGCGGGCCAGGCCGCCAAACGCCTGATGGCCGGCATCCACCAGCAGGGCTGGATCGTGATGGGCATGCTGGACGACGATCCGGCCAAGCAGGGGGCCCGCATCGCCGGCGTGCCGGTGCTGGGGCCGCTCGAGGCCGTGAACGACCGCGCCGTGCTTGGCGCCGCCACCCACCTCATCATCGCGTTGCCCGGCGCGGCGTCGCGCCAGCGGCGGCGTGCCTTCGAACTGGCCAGCACCACCGGCCTGCCGGTGCTGACCGTGCCATCGGCGGCCGAGCTGCGGCCGGGCGAATCCGACCTGGCGCGCGGTGTGCGGGACATCGAACCGGAGGATCTGCTCGGGCGCGAACCCGTCAAGCTCGACGAGCAGGGCATCGACCTCGTCCTGCACGGCAAGACGGTGCTGATCACCGGCGCCGGCGGCAGCATCGGGTCGGAGCTGTGCCGGCAGGTCGCGGGCTTTCTCCCGGCGCGGTTGGTGCTGGTGGAGCTGTCGGAGTTCAACCTGTACACGATCGAGCAGGAACTGGGCCGCGCCTTCCCGCAGCTCGAACTCGTGCGCCTGGTCGGCGACGTCAAGGATCTCGAGCAGATGGAGCGCGTGTTCTGCGCCTGGCGACCGCAGATCGTCTTCCACGCTGCCGCCTACAAGCACGTGCCGCTGATGGAGCAGCACAACGCCTGGGCGGCGCTGCGCAACAACACGCTGGGCACGTACAACGCGGGCCTGGCCTCGGCGAAGGCGGGCGCCGAGCGCTTCGTCCTGATCAGCACCGACAAGGCCGTCAATCCGACCAACGTGATGGGCGCCACCAAGCGCGCGGCCGAAATGGTCGTCTCCGCGCTGGCCGCCGAACATGCGGGCACGCGCTTCATGGCGGTGCGATTCGGCAACGTGCTTGGCTCGTCGGGCAGCGTGATCCCGAAATTCAAGGAGCAGATCGCGCGCGGCGGCCCGGTCACCGTGACCCACCCCGACATCATTCGCTATTTCATGACCATCCCCGAAGCCGCTCGGCTGGTCATCCAGGCCGCGGCGATCGGCCAAAGCGGCCAGGTGCTGGTGCTCGACATGGGCGAGCCGGTGAAGATCGTCGATCTGGCGCGCGACGTCATCAAGTTGTCGGGCCACGGCGTCGACGACATCCGCATCGTCTTCACCGGCCTGCGTCCGGGCGAGAAGCTTTACGAAGAACTGCTGGCCGACGCCGATTCCACCATTCCCACGCCGTTTTCCCGCCTGCGCATCGCCCGGCTCGACGGCCGCCACGACGAGATCGGTTCACTGCTGGACGGCATTGCTGCCTCTGCAATCCCATTGGATGATGCGCAGGTGCGCGAGGCACTGGCGCGGGCCGTGCCCGAATACCGGGTTGCTCAATAGCGCTGGACGGTTTCGGGGATCCGGCTTCCCAGCATCGCCCGTTGCTCTGGCGTCAGAGGCCGGGATGCCGCCGCGGCGTTGGCGATGACATGGGCTGCGCGCGTCGTGCCGAACAGGCAGGAAGTCACCAGCGGATGGCCCACGGCAAAACGAAGGGCGGCCTCATGGGGTGTCATGTCCAGGCGCTTCATCTTGCGCGCCAGCGCCATGCCCTTGAACGGGAAGGCCGGGCCATTCTTGAAGGCGCGCAGGAAATACCAGAGTGAATTGAGATTCGTCGGCATGAAGGTGCGCCGGTCGAAGATGCTCTGGGCCAGGATGGTTCCAGCCATCACCATCTTGCCCTGCTCGTGCAACTGCCGGATCAGCCGCTCGAAGCGCAGGTCGGCGACGCTGTATTGCAGCATCACGGCATCCAGCGGCAGGTCCAGCGCCGCCTGAACGACCGGCGGATCGAAGGAATTGATGCCGATATGGTCGGCGCGGCCCTGGGCCTTCTGCTCGAGGAGGAAGTCGAGCACCGGCCGCGACATGTTTTCGAGCGCGGGTCCGTGAAGATACAGGATGTCGACCTTCTCGACGCCGAGCCGTGCCAGGCTGCTGTCGAAGCTGCGCCTCATGTCGCCGATCTCGAATGAACGCCAGAGGCTGCCATCGGCGTTCTGATGCGTGCCGACCTTGGTCGAGATCACGTAGCGGCCCAGGTCGCGGCCTTGCAGGAACCGCGCGAGGCGCACTTCGCCATCGGCGTAGCTGGGGCTCGTGTCGAAATGATTGATGCCGGCAGCATCGGCTGCCAGCAGGATCTCGTGCGCGACGTCCGCGTCGAAGCGCGGTTTTGCCCAGAGCGAGGAGCAGCCGAAGCCCAACGCGGAGATCGGCTTGCCATTGAGCAGCCGGCGCATGCCGGCGAGTTGGTCAGGCGCCATCGAACGTATTCCCACGTGCCTTCTCGCGCAGCCATTTCAGCTTCAGGATGGACTTCGTCACCATGCTGCCCTTGTGCGGGTCGCCGTAGTGGAACAGCAGCGTCGCCCGCCGCTTGTTGGCCTCGGCCGGAAGGTTGCCGTGCAGCGTGCGGTAGCCCCAGAAGAAATAGAGATTTCCGGGCACCAGCTTGAGGACGTCCTTGAGCCCGCTGCCGTATCGGCGCTCATACAGGCGGTTGGCGAGCGGGTTCTGCAGCAGTGCCTTCTCGATCAGGTTGACCACGGAGGAGGTGCGATAGGGCCGATGGTTCGGCAACGCCACCAGGTCGCCCGCCTTGGCGGGCGCGCCGCCCGGGATGAACAGCGGCATCAGCACGGTCAGGACCGTGGCGTCGTAGTGGAACTGGAACGCCTTGGTCGCGCTCTCCGGCCCGGCGATCACGCGCAGGACGTTGTACAGCTCGTAGCCCTCGACCGCTTCCTCGGAATGCCCGCGCCGCGACAGGTTCTTCATGAGCTCGAGGAATCCGCTGTCGGTGCCGATCTCCCGGAATACATGGAACTCCCGGTTCTTCCAGGGCTGGATCAGGGAGAAGTATTTCTCGCCCCGGATCTCGAGTTGGTGCTCGACCTCCGATCGGGCCCTTTTCAGGAAATCGGCATCGATGACATTCTCGAGACATGCCAGGCCGGTCTTCTGCAAATCGGAAAAGACTTTGTCTTCGATTGTCCTGTCCAGGACTTGATTGAAAATGGCCATGGCGACTGCTCTTTCGAGAAATGCAGAGAGTGGAAATCGGTTGTCTGTGTGATCGCGCAGGCGGGCAAGGAGCACAAGGCGGGAGCCTACAAGCCCGGCCCGGGCGCCCCTTGCCGGTATACGTCGAGCATTGTGCTGGCAAAGACCTGGGCGGAGAAACGCTGCTCGAAGTTGCTTCGCGCGCCTTGGGCGAAGCGCTCGCGCAGCGCCGGGTCGGCGGCGATGCGCGAGCACGCCGCGGCGAGCGCCTGCGCGTCGCCCGGCTCCACGTTCAGGCCTGAATCGCCGTCGCGGTTGACCCACGGCACGCCCGAACCGGCGATGCGCGTCGCGACCACCGGCACGCCGCGCGCCATCGCTTCGAGCAGGACCACGCCGAAGGCTTCGGAACGGGCCACCGAGGGCAGGCAGAAGGCGGTCGCGCGGCGCATGAGCGCATCGAGCTCGGCGTCGCTCAAGCCGCCGGTGAAGAGCACGCGGTCCGCCACGCCGGCCGCAAGCGCGCGGGCCTCGAGGCTCTCGCGCAGCGGGCCGTTGCCGCCGATGACGACGGCGAGGTCGGGCGGCAACTGTGCGGCCGCATCGACGAGGTGGGCAAAGCCCTTGTAGGGAACCAGACGGCCGATCGAAAAGACATGGCGCCGGCCCGCGAGAAACCGTTCGACGCGTTCCGGCAGCGCAGGCGGGCTGCCCGCGTGTCCCGGGTCCTCGATTCCGATCGGCACGCTCGACAGCTTGTGCCGCCACGGCTGCAGCGGGCGGGAATGCTCGGCATACGGCGGCGAGGTGCAGACGACGACGTCGGCACGTGCCAGCATCGCCTGCTCGAGCGGCCGCAGCAGTCGGCCCAGCCAACCCTTGCCGACGATGTCGCTGTGCCAGTGCACGATCAGCCGCGTTGACTTGGCCAGGCGCAGCGCCATCAGGCTGGCCAGCAGGTTCGGCCCGTGCAGGTGAACGATGTCGGCGTCGCGCGCGCGACCCAGGCCGAGCCGCCAGTAGTCCCAGCCCAGCGGCTGCGACGCCGCGCCGAGACGCTGGCGACAGCGGGTGACCCGGACGGGGCCCACCTGCTGCGTGGCCGTCGCCTCGTCGTGGAAGCAGATCACCTCGACCGTATGGCCGGCTGCGGCATGACCTTCGGCCAGAACGCGCGTGACGCTCTCGATGCCGCCCATGTGTGGCGGGTAATACTTTCCCCAGTGAACGATGCGCATGTGCGTTGCTTCAGAAGGCCAGCAGCCAGTAACCAGGGAACCATCCCACTGGGGCAAAGGCGAACCACAGCGCGTGCGCGCCCTCGCTTGGCATGCTGGCGGCGACGACGCGCAGCGTCAGCAGCGCGGCCAGGACCAGCCACCCCAACGGACGCGCGGTGCCGGCCAGGCCGCGGAACACGAAGGCGCCGATGGCGAGCCAGGCGATGGGCAGCGTCGCGCGTGTCGACGCCAGGGGCACCGGCAGCATCGCCAGCGCGACCATCGACAGGCCAATCAGCATGCGCGCGTCCTTTGCCAAGTCCGGCTCGCGGCGCGCACGCCAGGCGAACAGCGCACCGGCGAAGGCGAGTTGCACGGCACCCTGCCAGTCCGATGACGGGCCGCCGCCGTCGTCTCCCGGCGCGGAATAGATCGCAAGCTTGGCCAGCGGCCCGAAGGAGTCGACGTGTTCGACTGCAAAGGCGACGATCTGGTCGAAGGCGAGGATCGGAATCGCCGCGGTCAGGATGAGTGCGGGCACGGCGCGCCGGACTCGACCGCGCATCAGGACACAGAGGCCCCAGATCAGCGGCGCGGTGACGTGGAACAAGGTCGCCACCAGCAGCAGCACGAACGTGGCGCGCCGCGAACGGGCGTGCCACAGCGCGGCGAGCACGAACACCGACGAGACCGCCTGCCGCGACAGCTGGGTGACGTAGAAGAAGGAGAACATCAGGCAAAGCCCGGCAAGGGCCATCGGCAATTCGTCGGGCCGAGCCTCCTTTCTCGCCCAGCGTGCGGTCACCAGCAGCAGCGCGGCGGCGGTGAGAAAGCCTTGCAACCACGCCAGCCCGTTGATCGACAGGCCGCAAAGGCCCAGCGCGGAGAGCAGCTGGTAGAACGCCGGCAGGCCGATCTCCGGCCCGAACGCCAGCAGGGTGTCCTCGAGGTCCGAACCGACATGGCACGTGGCCTCGTAGACGGCGTAATAGCCGACGAAGTCGGACGAGGCATCGGCGAAAGTGCGCGAGGCGAAGATCAGTGCGCCGGCGTGGGCGAACGCCATCAGCGGCCACGAGACATGTTCCGGGGCCTCCTGCGCGCTCACCACCACGCCGACCCAGGCCAGCAGCAGCGCGAGCGGCGGCGAGAACAGCGATGCCGCCAGTGCGACCAGTGCGAAGAAGACACTGTAGGCGATGCCGAGACTGGCATTGGCGCGCGAGGCGAGCATGGCGACCTTCAAGGCTGCGCGCCGCGCAGGTCACGTACCCAGTCTCGGACGATCCGGAACGGCAGGTAGATGCCGAGCAGCCGTGCGCGCCGGCTCCAGGGTGCCCGATGACGACGCAATGCCTCCAGCTCTTCACGGCAGGAGCGCACCGGATTGATCGACGAAAGCCCTCCGCCCGCGAAATCGGCCAGCACCTCGTCGACCCACTCGACGCGAACCTTGTTGGCCACCCGCAGCATCCACTCGAAGTCCATGCGGATCTTGAAGTCGGGCGAATAGCCGCCATGGCGTTCGAACAGCGTGCGCCGGAAGACGCTGGCCTGGTGAGCGACCTGGTCCACCCGCCCGGCCTTGAAGAAAGGATCACGAGGAAACAGGATGCCCGCCAGCCGGTCGCGGGCGCGACCGGTCACGATGTCCACTCCCGCGCGCAGGCGGGGCTGCAGCGTCGCCAGCACGTCGGCATTGGAAAACGTGTCGCCACCGTTGAGGAAGACGACCCACTCGCCCCTGGCCATCGACAGGGCGAGGTTGAATGCAGCGGAGATGCCCTGGTCCTCCTGCACCTTGTGGCGCACGGCGGAGAGTGCGAAGTCGCCCAGGCGGATGCGGTCGGAGTCGCCCTTGGTGACGAGGACGACCTCGGTGGGCGGCACGCGCTGCGCTTCGATGGACCGCAGCGTGAGCGTCAGACCGGGCAGATCGTCCTTCGAGATGACGATGACAGTCAGGCTTGGTTCCACGTCGTGCTCAGGCGAGCTTGCGCGCAGCGTCGATCGCGGCGCCGATGACTTCGTCCAGCCTGTCCTCCAGGCCCGGCCACAGCGGCAGGCGCACGAGGCGATCGGAGAGGTTCTCCGTGCGGCTCAGGTCCGAGCCGTTGCGGCTGCAGGTGGCGGCGTGGGGCACGCCGTGCAACGGCACGTAGTGGAAGGTGGTTCCGATGCCGCGCGCCTTCATGGCATCGATGAACGCGGTGCGCCTGGGCAGGTCCGGCAGCAGCAGGTAGTAGATGTGGCCGTTGTGCTCGCACTCGGCAGGGACGATGGGCCGGCGCCAGAGGCCGTCGCGCTCCTCGGCGGCGAAGGCTTCGTGGTAGCGGTTCCACTGGGCGAGCCGGCGCTGGGTGATGGCCTGCGCTTCCTGCAGCTGCGCATCCAGCACGGCGGCGTTGAGCTCGCTGGGCAGGTAGGACGAGCCGGTGGCCACCCAGCTGTACTTGTCCACCTGGCCGCGAAAGAACTTGCTGCGGTTGGTGCCCTTCTCGCGGATGATTTCGGCCCGCTCGGCCAGCGCGGTGCTGCGCGTGACGAAGGCACCGCCTTCGCCGCAGCCGATGTTCTTGGTGCCGTGGAACGAGATCGCCCCCATGTCCCCCAGCGTGCCGAGCGGACGGCCCTTGTAGCGCGCCATGATGCCTTGCGCGGCGTCTTCGATCACCAGCAGCTGGTGGCGCTGAGCGATGTCCAGGATCCGGTCCATCTCGCAGCCCACGCCCGCGTAGTGGACAGGCATGATCGCCCGGGTGCGCGGCGTGATGGCGGCCTCGATCAGCGCTTCATCGATGTTGAGCGTGTCCTCGCGCACGTCGACGAACACCGGCACGGCGCCGCGCAGCGTGACGGCGTTGGCGGTCGAGACGAAGGTGAACGACGGCATGATGACCTCGTCGCCGGGCACCAGGTCGGCCAGCAACGCGGCCATCTCCAGCGCCCCCGTTGCCGAGTGGGTGAGCAACGTGTGGGCGCCGGCGAGCAGGCTGCTGAGTCGCTTGGTGGCCGACTTCGTGAACGGGCCGTCTCCCGAAAGCTGGCGCGACTCGATGGCGGCGCGCACCTGCTCGACTTCCTTGGGGGTGACGTGGGTTTGATTGAACGGAATCATGTTTGGCAGTTCTCGAACGTGAACGATGGGCGTCAGGCCTGGATGGCGGTGCGCACGATGTTGCGACGCCCCTTGGTGCGCAGCAAGAGGTACTTGAGGTAGGCGCGCCAGCGCTTTCGGTCCAGCGACGCCAGCGAGCTCCACAGGCCCGGCGAGCGGAAGGACTTGCAGTGGTCGAAGCCCGGCAGCTTGACGCGCAGCTGGCGCCACAGCGACGCCAGCTCCTCCAGGTAGGGGCGGTAGATGACGTCGATGGCGTCGCGGCCGAGCGCATAGGACGACAGGAAGAAGGCGCCGTCGCCCATGAACGCGAGTTCGTGGAAGTGATAGAAGACGACGGGCCGGCCGTCCACCGTCGGCGCGGCGGGGGTTCCCCCGATCCGGTAGCGCGACACGTTCCAGGGAGCGACGCCGGCGCCGGGGTTCTGCACCACGCAGACCGCCGCCGAGCGCTCCGGCCACGCGTCCATGCACAGCTGGCCGGGGTACCAGCCGCTGCGTTCCTTGGTGTACTGCATGCAGGCCTGTTCCCAGACCTCCAGCAGCTCGCGGCCCGGCGCGTCGTTGCGGAACAGGTTGAACTGCACGCAGAACACGCCCGAGGTCGCGGTCTGGTCGTGACCAGGCGCATAGGCATGCGGCACGAGGCTGACCGAGCGGGCGCCGACCTCGTCGAACAGCACCTGCGGGTCGGCGAAGAAATACGAATCCGCTTCGAGGTAGGTCACCTCGTCGGCGCCACGAGCGAGGACGTACTTGCACAGCAGCGGCTGCGAGGTCCAGCAGATCTGGCCGAAGGTCATGCGCTCGTGCATCCAGGCCTTGTCCGGCGTGACGATTTCTTCGAGCGCCACGACGACCACGTTCTCGAGCTCGAGCTTGCGCAGCGCGGCCTCGCAGGTCTTGTCCATCGCCAGCATGTAGAGCCTGAACGGCTGGGCGTGGTGGCGCAGCAGCGAGGCGTGCAGCGCCAGGCCGTAGATCATGTAGTTCTTGTCGAACAGCGTGCAGTAGTGATGCATCGGAATCAAAGCCCGCGAATGTGTGGCCAGCCGGGCGTCATCGGCAAAGTACCGTCGGACGCCCAGAAGTAGAAGTTGTGACGGCCTGGAGAGAAGGTCTCGAAGACGACGACGTTGCGGAAATGCGGCAGCAGGAAGGCGCGCAGGTCCTCGAGGCGGCGGAACTCATAGGGGTTCCCCGGGCCCTTGGATTCGCCTTGCATTGCCAACGTGTAGCCGGACAGCACGCCTTCGGGTGCGAGGCTCGCGCGGATCCGCTTGAGGATGCCGTCGATCTGTGCCGGTTCGAAGTATTGGACCAGCGGAAAGGCGAAGTCCCAGACCACGTTGTCGAAGAGGCCCGGCGGCAGGCCGACGAGGATATCTGCCTCGACGAACTCGAGGTTCGGCGCCGCGTTCTTGCGGCGCGCCATGGCCAGGGCCTGCGTGTCGATGTCGCAGCCCACGACGCGGCGCGACTTGAGCGAATAGAAGTTGCGCGCGTTGAAGCCGTCGCCGCAGGCCAGTTCGAGCACGTCGCCGCCCTTGAGCGCGAGCAGGCTGAAGACACCGCGCTCCAGCCAGAGCGGATTGCGCTCTCGCAGCCACTGGTGGTGAAGATCGATGTGGTGGTCGAAATTGGCAGGCGTCGGCGCCAGGCTCCATTGCGCCAGCATCAACCGTCGATGCGCAGCCGAGGACCAGCGTGCAGCAATGACGGCTTCGAGGCCGAACACGGCCTCGGCAGCCCGCTTCAGGAGTCCCTTTCTTCTTGATGTCGTCATGGAAGGCGCGCGGTTACGGGTGTGGAGGGCCGGCGCGGCAGCAGCCGGCGCAGGCGGTTGGCGATGCGGCGCGGCAGGCTGCGCTTGCGGCGAAAGAAGGCCGAGACGGCGGCGCTCGCGGCAGCGCTCTCGACCAGTTCGATGCGCTGCAGCCGCACGGGCCGCTGCAGCATCTGGACGTCGTAGTCGCTGGTCAAGCCGCTGTGGGTGCCGCTGTCGTCGTTGCCGATGTTGACCACCAGGCTGCGGCACGGATAGAGCGTCAGCATGCCGCGCAGGAAACAGGAGGCATGCCAGCGCACCGCCCAGGAGTTGTTGCGCCCGGCGATCTGGTCCTCCAGCATCCGCGTGTAGGGATAGGCGCCGTCCAGGTCGAAGGCCCGGGTGAGCCGCTGCGCGTGAAGCTCGGCCAGCAGGGCCGGCCCGTCGGGCCGGAAGTGGCGCCACGCGCGCGCCCAGGTCGCCCAGCCCCAGCAGTCGGCGCCACGCAGGAAGAAGGTCTCGGGCAGCGGCTCGGCGACCGGATACGTGTAGCCGTGGATCGAGGCGACCTGCTCGTCATGCTCGTACAGCGCCAGGCCTTCGTGCATGTAGCGCAGGAAGTGGGGCGAGACGACGATGTCGTCCTCCAGCACGATGACACGGCCGTGCTGCTGCACCTGGCGCGTGACGCCGTCGATGATGGAGGCGGCCAGGCCGAAGTTGCGCTCGCGTGCCACCACCTCGACCGAGGCGAAGCCTCGGGCGGCGGCGGCCACCTGGCGGACCTCGCGCACGCGCGCCTCGTCACTGTCGCGGCGGGCACCGTCGCAGTAGACCGTCAGCGGGCTCGCGGCGGCCTCCGGGCACGCCGCAAGCGCTTCCAGCGTGCGTTCGAGATGCTCCGGCCGGTTGAAGGCGAAGATGACGATGGGAGACGGTCTGGACAGCATCGGCGCTCTCAAGTCGCAGGCACCGGGTCCACGGAAGCTGACTTCCCGGACGTCGCGCTGAGCGCGAGCACCCAGTCGGCATCGGCCTCGACCGTATGGTCGTGAGTGATGAAGATCGTGATCCGCTGCTCCCGGGAGCCGCGCAGGTTGGCCAGCAGACGATCGCGCGTCGCGCTGTCCAGCGCGCTGGTGGCCTCGTCGAGGATCAGCACCTGCGGCTGGCGGATCAGGGCGCGCGCGATGCCCAGGCGCTGGCGCTGGCCGCCGGACAGGTTGGCGCCCTGGTATTCGAACGCGGAGTCCAGGCCGTGCGGGAGGCCGCGCACATAGGTCTCCAGTTCCACCTGGCGCAGCGCCTCCCAGATCTCGGCATCGCTGTGATGCGAGCCCAGCAGCACGTTCTCGCGCACGTTGGTCGAGAAGATGCGCGCCTGCTGTTCGACGAGCACGACATCCCTGCGCAGCTGCGCGATGCTGAGCGTCCCGCCATTGACCACGATCGAACCGCTGCGCGGCTCGACCAGGCCCAGCAGCAGGTCTGCCAAGGTCGACTTTCCGGAGCCGGATGGGCCGGTGACGGCGATCGACTGGCCGCGCCGCAACGTCAGGTCCAGGCCGTCCAGCACGTCATGGCCGCCGCGGTACCCGTAGTGGATGCCTCTCAGTTCGATCTCGGCCACCGGCGCGTGGGTGGGCGCCTCAGGGGATTCGCCGGGGATCGCCGAACCCATCGCCCGTGCGCCGATCAGCTCGGTCAGGTCCGTCACCGCGCGCATGTCCGACATCAGCATCGAGGCCGAGTTGATGAACGCGCCGAGCGCCACGAACAGACGGATCAGCAAGGTCGTCGCCGCGAAGAAATAGCCGGCGGTCAGGCCGTCGGTGCGCGCCGAGCCGGGCCATACCGCGATCGCGCCTGCGAACAGGGCGAGCATCGCGGGCACGAACCGCATCCCGTTGCGGATGGCATCGATCTCGAACAGCAGGCGGACATAGTTCCGGATCTGGTCGCTGTAGTCGCCGATGATGAAGCGCTCGGCATTCATCGAGCGGATCGAGCGCAGGCCGTTCATGGCCTCGATGTAGGTCGTGTGCGCGCGGCTGGAAAGCTGGGCCGCACTGGCGTTGGCCCGGAGCAATCCGACGAAGGCCAGTCCGACGGCGACCGCTGCCGCCCCCAGGAAGACCAGCGTCCACAGGAAGACTGACGCGGAGAACAGGTACAGCAACAGGCACGAGGCGGCCACCGAGGTCAGCGTCGCAAGGGATTGCGAGGCGGTGAGCACGATCGTGCCGGCCTTGAAGGTGTCGTCGCCCGCCAGGCGCAGGTAGTAGCCGATCGAGCGACGGTAGATGTCCGTCATGGGCTCGAGTGCCATGACCCGATGGAAGGTCTGCTCGCTCAAGCCCCGGTGCACCTGCTTGGACACCCACGCGGACAGCAGCAGCTGGGCATAGCCCAGCAGCATCCGGGTACCGAGCATCATCAGGAACAGCCACAGCCAGGTGAGGCGCGTTGCCGGCAGCGACAGGAACGAAGCGACCTCGCTCCAGAACCGCGTCACGGCGCCCGCCGCGCCGGTCCGGGCGCCTTCGTCGGTGGCCAACGGGATCATCAGGCTGAATACTGCGTACTCGAGGACGAGCAGCAGCAGCGTCAGCGCGAACGCCCACCGCATCAGCGGGAAGCGTCGGCAGACGAGCAGCAGAAAGCCACCGAGCGGTCGCACGGTCGCCAGCAAACGAGACAGGGGACGCATCGAAATCTCTGTACTGAGCCGGCAGGGCTCAGCGGGGCAGGTGGAAGACCACCGCGTTGTCGGTGGAGGTCTCGAGCGCCGGATCGTGGATGAACAGCGTGGGCGCCTGCACGAGCGCGGCAATGTCGGCGGCCGAATTCAGCGCATTGGCCCGGGGTGGCTTGACCTCGCGGGTGGCCCGCAGCGCCGGGTTGGACTCGATGCCGAAGCCCAGGTAGCCGCCCGGCTTGATGATGCGCTTGCACTCGGCGACCATGCGCTCGGGCTGCTCGCTGTAGCTGATGACCCAGCCGAGGATCACCGCGTCGAATTCGCCATCGGCGTAGGCGGTCTGGTGAATGTCGCCGATGTCGATCCACGGGCTGTAGGAATACAGGTCCAACCCGCGGACATTGTCCAAGCCCAGGGCCCGGGCCCAGTACAGGTCGTCCTCCGTGCGTGGGCCGACGATCAACACCTTGGCGTCCTCGCGGCCCCGCAGCGCCGCCGCCAGGGGGTACAGCAGCAGCGACATGCGGCCGCCCATGCCGAAGCCGGCACGCTCGTCCAGCGCCTTCAGGTTGTGCTCGATCGTGTGGCGGCCCACGCCGCCCGAGTGCTCAGGCAGGAATCGCATCTGCTTCTTCAGCCAGCGGTAGCGGGCCCAGCAGTAGTAGTTGCGCAGGCCGTCGATCTTCAGCACCTGCCTTGCGAGGCGATGAAATCGTCCAGTGGTCTCAGCCATCGAAAGTCTTTCTTGAGTGGGGTTGTGGTCAGTCGTTCAACGGTACTGGCGATAGATCTGGGGCGCCTTGTCGATCAAGGCCTGGAGACCGGGATCGACGACGCGGCTCATTCGCGCGTCCGGGTACGAGGTGCCGAACAGGCTGTTGCTGAACTGGAGCTGCAGGACAAGACGCGGGGCGCCGCTGACGTGCGCGCCCTTGTGCAGGCCGCGGGTGTCCTCGACGATGATCGAGCCGCGCGGACCGCAGATCTTCTTGCAGTTCTGCTCGCCGTAGCGGTCATAGACCTCCTCGTCGCTCAGGCGCACGTAGCCCCGGCGCAGGATGTCCGACGGGATGCCCGCGGTCCGGTGGGAGCCGGGAACGAAGCTGTGCGGCCCGTTGTCCGGCCCGACGTCGGTCAGGTAGACGAACACCTTGAGCCACTTGATGCGGTCCAGGTCGAAGTGAAAGTACTGTGCCGCTCCGGAGTCGGGCGACGTGTGGTACGCGGTGTGCCACCACATGCTGAGCACGTCGGCCACCGGCTCGCACCCGAGGTAGGCCTGCACGACGCGCAGCAGCGACGGATCGGCCAGCAGCGCCTGCACATCGGCGTTGTCCAGCAGCGCACCGGTGTCGTAGTCGTAGCGCACCGCCAGCGGGGCCTTGGCGTCGAACAGCGCCGTGCGGCGTGGCAGGTCGTGCGGCTCGTGATCCATGCGCCGAACGGCGGCGGGCGTCTCCAGCGCGAACTTCATCAAGCGCTCGCAGGTTTCGGCAGGCAGGGCGCGCTCGAACACCATGTAGCCGTCCTTGCGCAGGCGGGCGGCGCAGTCGCGGGCGCGCGCGTCATCCATGTCGCCGAGCACGCCGTGCGTGCCCGTCACCGCGATGGGCGGGTGCATCCTGGCGATCACCCTGGACAGCAGGTCGTTGAGTCGGCCACTGGTGATGCAGAACAGCCAGACGAAGGCCTGGTAGCCGCGTTCCGGCGTGTGGCCGGTGCGCGCGTGGCGCCACAGCGCGAACGGCAGCAGCAGCACGCTGCGCGCCGTGTGGAACATCCAGCGCGCGACTTCGCGCAGCGGGTTGCCGGGCCGCGGCAGGGATTCAGCCAGCATGTTGTTTCGTCCTCGCGAACAGGTCGGCCGCCAAGGCGACGAAGCCCGGCGCCCGGCGCAGCCTGTCCAGGGCCTGCAGGAGGTCCTGCGCCGGCAGGTCGGCGGTGTGGCTGGCGCGCCAGAAGGCGGTGAAGGCGGTGCGCAACTCGAGCACCGCGGGGTCGCCGTGCAGGTTGTGCATGTAGTAGAAGCTCAGCGCCTGGCGGCGCATCTGCGCCGGCTCCAGGGGGCGCTCGCCGGGCGTGCGCAGCATCGCGCGGTATTCAGCGACTGTCCTTGCGGTGCGGCAGAGGTCGAACGCGTGATGCGGGTGCCGCGCGCACGCGATGCTGGGAACGCCGAGGTAGGCCAGCTCGTGGGCCACGGTGCCATAGACGGTGACGCCGCAGGCCATGCCGGCCTCGACCAGCTGGGTGTTGCTGATGCCGCTGTCCAGCAGGCGCAGGCTGGGATGCTTGGCCTTGAGCGTCTGCAGCGCTTCGCCGCTGAGATGCACCTGGTTCGGGTGCGGCTTCACGTAGAAGGGAATGCCCGCCTCGGTCAGTGTCTCGATCGTGCACTCGATCCAGGTCCAGAAATCCGGGAAGACCAGGTCGTGGTAGATGTGCGGGCTGTCGTAGAAGTCGTGCATGAACACGACGACCGCGCCACGCATGTCGGCCGGCACGGGCTTGCCGGACTGGCCGTAGGCCGACGAACGCATGTAGCTGGTGGCCGCGTCGATGCCGCCGTTCAGGCGGACCTGCAGCGCGCGCTCGGCTTCGGCAAGGCGGGCTTCCTGGTCGGGCAGGGCCTCGAAGTCACGCCGGTAGTTCGAGGTGTCGGCGGTGTGGAACCAGTCGCCAAGCGTGAGCTCGCGGCCGAAGCGCGTGAAGTTGCCGAAGGACATCACGCGCACGCCTTGCTGCAGCGCGACGCGGGCGGCAATGCCGTGTTCGAGGTAGGTGGCGTAGGTGGTCAAGTACAGCGCTGGCCGGCGCCGCGAAAAATATCGCCGGGCCTCGCGCACATCGCGCACCGCCTGGCGGACGATGACACCGACGAACGGGTCGGTCGCGTCGAAACGCGGCGCCGGGCGGAACCTCAGGTAGGAATCGATGACCAGGTCGCCGACGGGCACGCCATCGATGTCCAGCGCGAAGTCTCCGCCGCGATCGCGCGCATCGCGCCACAGGCGCCGGGCCAGGCGCGCATCGCGCCATTCGGTCAGGGGGTTCGCGAACGCCAGGCTGCGATAGGCCACGCCGGAAGCCAACGGAAGGTTGGCGCGGATCCACCGCCCCGACACCAGCCAGCCCAATGCGCGCGAGCGCAGCAAGGCGGCGCTGCGGCCGGTGCCGATGGCCGCGTTGATGCCGCGCACGACGACCAGCTCGGCCCGCACGCCGCCGCGCTGCGCGAACTGCTCCAGCAGCGCGCTGAAGATGGCAAAGTACATCGGGTCCTCGATGCACTGCATCGCGACCACGGGCTGTTCGACGGCAGGCATCCGCACGTCCGAAAACGCGGCGCGAAACGCGGCCAGGCGCGGATCGGAAGGCAGGCGGCGGAACAGGAAGCGCAGCCCGCGAACTGCTCGCTCGAGCGCCTTGGGCAGCGCCCAGCCTGCAGCGGCGCGGTCTGCCGCATTGTCTTGCAGGACCTTCAACGCGGGCTCCCCGCGGGGGCGGCGGCCAGCAGGTCCCAGCCCACCGGCGTGCCGCGCTTGACGGCGCGCGAGACGCGCTGGCCCATGAAGACCTCCAGGTACTTGGGCGGCAGGCCGCCGCCCGGCCGGATCGCCCGCAGGTTTTCCGGTGTCAGCTGGTCACCCGGCTGCAGGTCGGCCGTGACGTAGAGGGTGCGGCGGAACTTCAGCGACTTCTTCTCGGCCTCGGTGGGTCCGTAGGCGACGTGGCCAAGGGACTGCCACGCGCGCTCTGTCTCGATGACCAGTGCGCTCATCTCGTCGGGCTCCATCGAGAAACTGGAATCGACACCGCCGTCGGCGCGGCGCAAGGTGAAGTGCTTCTCGATGACGGTGGCACCCAGCGCGACGCTGGCGACGCTCACGCCGATGCCCATGGTGTGGTCGGACAGTCCCACCTCGCAGTCGAACAGCTCGCGAAGATGCGGGATCGTCAGGATGTTGGTATTGCTTGGAGTGGCCGGGTAGGTGCTGGTGCACTTGAGCAGCACCAGGTCGCGGCAGCCGGCCTGGCGCGCGGCGCGCACCGTCTCGTCGAGCTCGGCGACGGTGGCCATGCCGGTGGAGATGATCATCGGCTTGCCGGTCGCCGCCACGCGGCGGATCAGCGGCAGGTCGGTGTTCTCGAACGAGGCGATCTTGTACAGCGGTACATCCAGCGACTCGAGCAGGTCGACGGCGGCGGCATCGAAGGGCGTGCTGAACGGAATGATGCCCAGCTCGCGCGCGCGCCGGAAGATGGGGGCATGCCATTCGTAGGGCGTGCAGGCCTCGCCGTACAGCTTGTACAGGCTGTTGCCCTTCCACAGGCTGTTCGGATCCGAAATGAAGAAGTCGCCCTCCTCCAGATCGATGGTCATCGAGTCGGGCGTGTAGGTCTGGATCTTCAGCGCGTGTGCGCCGGTGCGGGCCGCAGCCTCCACGATCTCCAGCGCGCGATCGAGCGACTGGTTGTGGTTGCCGGACATCTCGGCAATGATGAAAGGCTTGGCGCCGCGGCCGATTTCCAGGGTGTCGATCTTGATCATGAGTGGTGTCCTGCAGCAGGGCGTGTTCGGGGAGCGGGCCCGGTCTCGCAGACCCAGAGGTCGTCCGAGGCGCGGCGATGGAAGCCGGCAGCCGTGAAGGCCTGCGCCGAGGCCAGGTTGTCGGGACGGATCACGGCCAGCAGCCGCTGCGTTTCCGGCCGCCGGCTGCGCAGCCAGCGGCGGCCTTCGTGCAGCACGCGCTGCCCCAGTCCCAGGCCGGTGAAATCCGGCGACAGGTAGATCGAGACCGTGCTGTCCGGGCCTTCATGGTCCAGGCGCAGCACGCCGACCGGCAGCGCGCCGATCCGGGCGATCAGCAGGGAGCGCGCGGTGTTGTCCAGGCTGGCCTGCCACCATCCGAGGTGAGCCTCGAGCGCGATGGGCTCGGTGCCGATCGACCAGCGCCGGGTCGATTCATGGTTGCGCCAACGCCAGGCCAGTTCCGCATCGTCGGGGCCGGCGGGCTGCAGCGCCAGTCGTCCGCCCAGCATGGCCACCGCGACGCGCCAGGCGCCGAGCCCATCGACGAGCGAGGAGGCGCGACGCGACATGCGCCGCAACAGGGACGGGCGGCGCGCCAGCCGCGCCAGCATGTCGCCCAGCGTGTGAACCTCCAGCGCGCCGGCCTCGCCAAGGCCGATGGCCGTGCGCGAGCGCGCCAGCTGCACCAGGTTGTCGTCCTGGTTGGAAGCCGTGGAGCACAGGAGCGCCGGCACGCCCAGGCAGCAACGCTCCCAGTTGACGCTGCCGGCCGCCGTGATCATCAGGTCGGAATCGGCGATCAGTTCGGCCATGCGCTCGGTCTGCACGTGCAGGCTGCAACCGGGATGGCGTTCGCTCAGGCTGCGCAGCGACGCGAGATTGGGACTGCTGCGGCCGACGACGAGCGCCAGCTCCGGCCGCTGGGACGCGGGCAACGCGGCCCACGCCGCCACGACCTTGGACAGCAGGTCGGTCTGGTCGACGCCACCGGCCGTGGCGAGCATCCGGCGCAGCCGACCGTCGCGCAGCCGTTGGTTGCCGCGACTTGCAGCGAACTCGCGTCGCAGCAGGGCGTAGCGCGGCCCGAGAAGGGTTCGCGAGCCCGCATCGAGACGGCCGGCATAGCGGTTGGGGCGCGATTGCAGGTTCTGGTCCACGAGCATGGCGACGGCGTGCGGACGGTCCGCGAGGTCATCGATCGCCAGGCACTGGTCTGCGCAGGTGCCGACGCGCTGCTCCCAGCGAGCGTCGAGTTCGTAGTGATCGACGACCAGCCAGTCGGGCCGCAGTCCGTCGATGGCCTGCAGTGTCCGCACGGCGTCGCTCGACTCGTCGGTGCCCTGCGGCAGCAGGTGCAGGGTGTGGCCGTGCGCCTCGATCAGCGCACCGAGATGGCCCTCCTGCGCGCGGCAGACGAAGTGGCAGCGGCTTCCGAGCTCGCGCAGTGCGGCGGCCAGCGCCAGGCAGCGCATCACGTGGCCGCTGCCGATCTGCAGGCCGGCGTCGGCGCGGAAGACGATGGTCGGCACGTCGTTCACCATGCCGTCCAGCCTCCATCGACGGGAAGGTCGGCGCCGGTCACGAACGAAGAGGCGTCGGACAGCAGGAACAGCACCGGCCCGGCGATTTCATCGGCGTTGCCGATGCGGCCCATCGGGGTCTTGTCGCACAGCTTGGCATGGAAGTCGGGCTTGGTCTCGCGAATCGACGGCGGCGGGAACGGGCCCGGGCTCAGGCTGTTGACGCGGATGCCGTCGGCCGCCAGGTGCACGGCCAGATAGCGCGTGAGCTGGATCAGGCCGGCCTTGGCGGCGCCGTAGAACGGGGGGTTGTTGCTGCCCGAGTCGCCGTAGATGCGGGGGTCGGGGCTGACGCGGCCGTACATCGAGGCGATGTTGACGATCGCCGCGCTCGAGCGCGGCGCTGCCCGCAACAGCGGCAGTGCCGCCTGCACCAACGCGAAGGGACCAGTCAGGTTCTGGGCCGCGGCGAGCGCGAAATCGGCATCGCGGCTGGTGTCGACCGTCCCGGTCCGCCCGCTGTAGGCACCGTTGACGAGGCCGTGCAGCAGGGGCGTCGCGGCGGCCAGCCGCGCCATCGCGTCGCGGCAGTCGCCCGGATCGCCCACGTCGAACGCCAGCGCAGCGCAGTCGAGCCCGCGAGCGCGCCAGCCGTCCACCAGGGGTTCCAGCCTTGCCAGGTCACGGCCGCAGGCGATGACCCTGGCGCCGGCCTCGGCGAGCGCCGGCACGATGGCCTGGCCGAAATGGCCGGTGGCGCCAGTGACGAGCACGGTGCGGCCGTCGAGGCGGAAACGTTGCAGCAGGGGCGTGGCGGTCATGGCGTCATTGGTTCCAGCGCGAAGGGTCGACCAGTTCCAGCGGCAGCGCAGGCAGGCGCTGTTCGAGCCAGGCGCGCTCGTCCGCGCTCAGCGGGGGGCGGCCGGCGAGCGAGAGATTGGTGTGGAGCTGGTCGATCGTTTCCATGCCGACCACGAGGCTGTCCACCCAGGGCAGGCCGCGCACGTAGGCGAGGCACAGGTCGCTGCGGTCCAGGCGGCCCAGGGCCGTGACGCTTTCGTCGAGCAGGCGGCCAAGCGCCTCGCGGTCGTAGCCAGGCAGTTCGGGCCAGTGCACCGGCGCCAGCGTCAGAAGGCCCTGGAGCAGGGTGCTGCGGGCGTGCACGACGACGTCCGGCCGCTTGTCGATGGCAGCCAGGAACGCGGGCTCGCGCCAGCGCGCGTCCACCACGTTGACCGGGCATTGCAGGTGCTGGACGTGCGGATCCGCGAGCGCGGCGATGGCTTGCGCGGGCGTGGCCACGCTGGCGCCCAGGCGCTGGATCGCGCCCTCGTCGCGAAGCTCCAGCAGCCGCGTCCAGGCCGCGCCACCCCAGGCGCCGTGGTGGCCCCAGCGGTGCAGCAGGAGCGTGTCGAGCGTGCGCTCGCGCAGGGCGTGCAAGGACCGGAAGACGCTCGCGTCGACTGCGTCGCGCACGGCTTGTGGTGCCGCGTCGTCCGGGAGTCCGGCCAGCGGGTCGAGCTTGGTGACGATGCCGACGCGACTGCGCTGACCCGTCGACAGAAGGGCGCCGATGCGCTGCTCGGAACGTCCATAGGCCCTGGCGGTGTCCAGTGCCGTGATCCCGGCCTCGACCGCCTCGTGCAGCAGCGCGGCGGCTTGCGCATCGTCGGGCAGCCCGCCCTGGTTGGCGATGCCGTAGCTCAGGCCGAGCTGCACCGTGCCCAGGCTGAGCACGCTGTGCACGCGGCCGTCGCGCCCGGCGCGGAACGGGCAGCGGGGCTCGTGGCCATGCGGCGTCACCGCAGCCAGGCGTTCGACCAGCCGCTCCCAGGGCACACCGATCGGGTCGGACTCCCCGTCGAACACCCGCAGCAGGCGGGCGTAGTCGTCGAAGCTGTCCAGCGTGCACCGCAGACGCGACCAGTTCGCCGGGGCGTGTTCCTGCATGCTGATCGCCGCGCGGCCTTGGCGACGAATCCAGGGCGTGACGTGTTCACGGTCGAAGGCGCTCGTGGCTGCCGCATCCGCACGCCGCAGCAGCGACGCGCTGAACACCTCGGCGCTCAGACCGTAGGGTCGGCCGTCGACAGGCGCGGAGCTTCCGAGGTAGTCGACGCCGAGACGGTGGAACTCGTCGACCATGGCGGCGACGAAGGGGCCGTCCGGAAACATGTTGTCCGCTGTCAGGCGCACGACGACGGCTTCGTCGGACAGGCCCGCGCAAGCCCGGACGAAACGCCCGAGCACGTCGTCGAGCGGGCCGCGCACCAGGGCGATGCCGGCCTGCTGCGCCGCGGTGGCCAGGGCGTCGTCCGTGGGCTCCGTCGAGGTCGCGAGCACGACCCGCAGGCCGGAGTTGGCGGCGCGGCGCGCGCAAAGCACGAACGACGGCAAGCCGGCGACAGGCAGCAGCGCCTTGGCTGGCAATCGGGTCGACGCCAACCGGGCTTGGACGACGACGAGGCAATCGGCCTTGGCAGACATCGACGTGTCAGGCTCCCAATGCCGAGCGCAGGGCGGCGACGACCTGGTCCTGCTCCTCGTCGGTCAGGGTGTAGTAGATCGGCAGGCTGATGGCGCCGGCGTAATAGGCCTCGGCCTGCGGGAAGTCGCCCGGGCCGCTCCCATTGAGCTCGCGGTAGTACGGCTGCAGGTGCACGGGGATGTAGTGGACGTTGACGCCGATGCCGGCGGCACGCAGCGCCTCGAAGACCGCGCGGCGGCGCCCGGCCTCGTGCAGGACGATGGGATAGAGGTGCAGCGCCGAAAGACGATCGGCAGCGCGCCGCGGTCGCGTCAGCGGCAGGCCGGCCAGCAGCGCGTCGTAGCGCTGGGCGATGGCCTGGCGCCGTGCGACGTAGGTCTGCAGACGCTGCATCTGGCTCACGCCCAGCACGGCCTGCAGGTCCGTCAGGCGGTAGTTGTAGCCCAGGTCGACTTGCTGGTAGTACCAGGGGCCTTCGCTCTCGCCCTTCATCAGCGCCGGATCGCGCGTCATGCCATGGCTGCGGTGCAGCTGCATCGCGGTGGCCAGCGCCGCATCGTTGGTCAGCGCCATGCCGCCTTCGGCAGTGGTGACGATCTTGACCGGGTGGAAGCTGAACACCGTGATGTCGGAGAACTCGCCGCAGCCCACGGGCCGCCCCGCGTACTGCGCCCCGATCGCGTGCGAAGCGTCCTCGATCACCGCGAAGCCGTACTTCCTGGACAGCGCGCGGATCTCGCGCATGTCGCACGATTCGCCGGCGAAGTGCACCGCGACCACGACCTTGGGCAGCTTGCCCGCCTTCTGCGCCTGCTCCAGCTTGGCGGCCAGCGCCGCGGCGCACAGGTTGTAGCTGGCCGGATCGACATCGACGAAGTCGACGCTGGCGCCGCAGTAGCGGGCGCAATTGGCCGATGCGAGGAAGGTGTTCGGCGAAGTCCACAACGTGTCGCCCGGGCCCAGGCCCAGCGCCATGCAGGCGATGTGCAGGGCGGAGGTCGCGCTGTTGACCGCCACGGCGTGCGCCGCACCGGTGTACTCGGCGACCGCGCGCTCGAAGGCCGGCACGGCCGGGCCCTGCGTCAGGAAGTCCGAACGCAGCGTGCGGACGACGGCCTCGACGTCGTCGTCGATGATGTGCTGCCGGCCGTAGGGGATCATGCCATCGCCTCTGCGTTGAACGAGCGGATCTCCTCGATCGAGAGGAAGTGCGGGTTCGTGCCGGAGTGGTATTCGAAGCCCTGCTTGACGGGGTGGCCCTTCTCGCCGATCGCGTTGACCGTGAAGTCGACGTCCGAGTGATGGAACTTGATGGTGGGACGCAGCACGAAGTGGTCGTCGAATTCGAGCGTCAGGTGCGAGTCGTCGGCCGGGCACATGATTTCATGCAGCTTCTCGCCGGGGCGGATGCCGATGACGCGCTGCTTCAAGGTCGGCGCGATGGCCGCGGCCAGGTCGGTCACGCGGATCGACGGGATCTTGGGCACGAAGATCTCGCCGCCCCACATGCGGTCGAAGTTCTTGAGTACGAAGTCGACGCCTTCCTGCAGGCTGATCCAGAAGCGCGTCATGGCCTCGTGGGTGATGGGAAGCTCCGCCGCGCCTTCGGCCACCAGCTTCTGGAAGAAGGGCACGACCGATCCGCGCGAGCCGACCACGTTGCCGTAGCGCACGACCGCGAAGGTCGGCCCCGACTTGCCCACCATGTTGTTGGCTGCCACGAACAGCTTGTCCGACGCCAGCTTGGTGGCGCCGTACAGGTTGATCGGGTTGGCGGCCTTGTCGGTGGACAGGGCAATCACCTTGTGCACGTTGTTCTCGATCGCCGCCGCGATCACGTTTTCCGCGCCGTGCACATTGGTCTTGATGCACTCCATCGGGTTGTACTCGGCGGCAGGCACCTGCTTCAGGGCGGCGGCGTGGATGACGAAATCCACGCCCTTCATGGCCTGGCCCAGGCGCTCGCGGTCGCGCACGTCGCCGATGAAGTAGCGCATCGCCGGCGCGTTGTACTCCTGCTGCATCTCGAACTGCTTGAGCTCGTCGCGCGAGAACACGATGATCCGGCTCGGCTTGTATCGGCTCAGGATCGTCTTGACGTACTTCTTGCCGAAAGAGCCCGTGCCGCCGGTGATCAGGATGGATTTGTTGTCGAACATGGATTGTGCTTCGAGGTGTCGGGTGGGGAGCAGGAGAGTGCGGGCAGGATCGCCGCGGCCTGGATCGCTGGCCACGGGCGACTCGGCCGCTGACTCATGGGGTCGGATCGTCTTGGAAATGCCGGTCTACTTCGGCGCGCAGCAGGGCAAGTTCGGCTTGCAACTGCTCGAATTCGCGCTCCTTGCGCCCCAGGAAATCGCGCGTCAGGCGCACCTTGGCGCTCATGCCGCTGGGCGTCAGCAAGTAGGTGTAGGCCCACTTGTTGTCGGCACGGCGGAAGTTGGCCACCTTGACCCAGCCCTTGTCGACGACCGCACGCAGGCAGTAGTTGATCTTGCCGACGCTGACGCCCAGCCGCTGCGCCAATGCACGCTGGTTCGTCGGACTGTCCGGGGCCGCCTGCTGCTCGGCAATCTGGCGCAGCAGCTCGTAGTGGAGGTTGTTGTCGCCGGGCGGCGGAGTCAGGCTCATGGGATCTGTTCAACAGATGAACAGATGGACTTTAACACGAGTCTCGAACGCTCCTTCAGCGCCGCCACGCCGCGCGCAGCCGTTCGAGCTTGACCCCCGTCACCGGGTCGGCCTGCGCCCGCTGCCAGAAGTGGCGCGCCAGGATCCACAGCGCCAGCAGCAGGCCGGTGATGAACGTCGCGACGATGGCCGTCAGCACGCGCTTGGGGGCGCTCTTGGTCTCCGGCGGGCTGGCCGGGTCCACGACCTGGACCACCGCGCCGTCCCGGCTTTCGTCCACCCGCGCCATCTCGTACTGCTGCGCGAACAGTTCGAGCAGCTTTTCCTGGTATTTGAAATCGCGCAGGCGGCTGATGTAGTCTGCATTGCCGGTGTTGGGCGTGTTGCGTTCCACGTCTTCCAGCTGGGCGCGCAGGGCCGCCAGCAGGGCCAGTTGGCGTTGCACCTCGGGCGCCGTGTCCGCCAGGCTGCTGCGCATCGATTGCAGCGTGACTTCTGCGGCGGTGACCTGGGCCTTGATGCGGGCGTAGCTCTCGGCCGCGGATTGCGGCTCCGCCTTGAGCGCGCCGGGATTGAAGCCGCCGTTCTGCAGGGCTTGCTGGGCCTGGGCCAGTTGTGCGCGGGTCTGCTTCAGCTCGTTCTCGAAGAACATCCGGCGCTGCTGGGCCTCCGTCAACGCCAGTTCGGAGGTGATGCGCCGCAGCTCGGCGACGTACTGGTTGGCGATGGCGGCGGCCAGGGTCGGCGAGTTGGCCACGGCCTCCAGGGTGATGAGCCCGTCCTTCTTGCCGATCGCGATGTGGACGTTGCTTTCGAGCTTCCTGCGCGCGTCGACGCGGTACTTGGCCTTGTAGAGCTTGATCAGGTCGAAGCGGTCGAGGATGCGGTCTTCGACCGTGACGCTCTGCATCAAGGAGACATATTGGTCGCTGGCCGTCTTGACGGCGCCCCCTGCCAGGCCCGCCAGCGCACCCAGCGAGGCCATGGCGGTGGCCGCGATGCCTTGCTGCTGCTGCGGCGGCAGGAAGGACGTCCGGGCGGTGAACGACGGCGGAATCACCGAAGGCGACGTGATCCCCAGCGCCAGCGCGCCGACGGCGATGGGCGCGATGACCAGCAAGCGCCAACGTGCCACCAGCACGGTGATGAAGTCCAGGAAGTCGACGCGTTCGCCGGCCACGCTGTCGGCGGCGGGCGGCGTCTGGTCGTGCAGGGATGCGTCGGTCATGATGATCACAACCCCAGCGACTTGATGCCCGCCAGGCCGAGGCCGAACTGGTACAGGATCTGCGTCCAGTCCTTGGCGTCCTGCACGAACGTGGACTTGTTCAGTTGCTCGGGCACGAAGATCGTGTCGCCCGGCTGCACGACCGCATCTCCGAAGTCGCTGCTGGAGTGCCAGAAAGACGAGCCCTGGCGCGCGCTGATGACCGAGCCGTTGGCCCGCAGCATGAACATGCTGCCCTTGTCGGCGCCGCGGGTGGGCCCGCCGGCCAGCGCCAGGTACTGCTCGGTCGTGTGGCCGGGCTCGAACACGAAGCTGCCGGTGTTGAACACGCTGCCGAAGATGCCGACCGTGGAGCTGCGGTTCGGAATGTTGAGGGTGTCGCCATCCTCGAGAGGCAGGTTCGGCAGGTCCGTGGCGTCGGGCGGCAGTTGCAGGACGACGCGACCGGTCGGGCGCACCGCCCGCAGCCGGTTCAAGAGCCGCTGGCTGGCGGTCGCGTTGGCGCTCTGCGCAGCGAGTTCGTCGGCGGAGGCCACGCGCTGGCTCGCCTGGTTCTTGGTGATGTCGGTCTCGAGGTCGCGCAGGGCCCGGTCGTAGTTGACCTGCTGCTGGCGGCGCACGCTCTCGCGCGAGAACTCGGTGCCGTACGGATAGGCCCCCGCGGTCAGACCGCCGGCCTTGCGGATCGCGTCGGCGATGCGGCTGCCCGGCGGGAGGATGTAGTCGCCCGGGTGGGCCACTTCGCCTTCGATGCGCACGTGCTCGTTCTGCACTTCCTGCGGCAGCGTCGCGGTGATGACGCTGAAGGCGTGCACGATGTCGCCGGTCGCGAGCGCGTCATGCAGGTGCTCCGGCAGTGCGACCTCGATGACGCGCCCGCTGTTGCGGTCGGCCAGGCGTTCGAGCGACACGCGTGCGCGGTCGGCGACGGCATTGAAGCCGCCGGCCATGGCCAGCACGTCGCCCAGGGTCTCGCCCGGCTTGAGCTCGTAGACCGCCTGCTGGTTCACGCTGCCGAGGACGCCGACCTCGGTGCCGATCGGGCCGACGAAGATGACGTCGTCGGGCTGCACGAGCTGGTCGGTGTCGCGGTTGCCCTTGAGCAGCAGGTC
>Ga0207657_10001429_pt1 | contig 25496 bp, 22 predicted proteins | sample KBSC33metaG_FD_184316 | JGI IMG/M metagenome (GOLD analysis project Ga0207657, IMG submission 184316) | Corn rhizosphere microbial communities from Kellogg Biological Station, Michigan, USA - KBS C3-3 metaG (SPAdes) (version 2) | ecosystem: Host-associated > Plants > Roots > Rhizosphere > Soil ... | reverse complement strand
TGCTGGACGAGGCCGGTTTCACCAGTGCGGCGCAGTGGTATGTCACCGGCTTTTCACAGCGCAGCGGGATAAAAGTGCGCATGGATTTTTCACCGGAGGTCGCGCGCTTGCCCGACACGATTGAGATCGCGCTCTTCCGCGTGCTGCAGGAAAGCCTCACCAACGTGCATCGCCACTCGGGAACGTCCGAGGTGGAGGTCTGCTTTCGCCGGGACGCGCAGGCGGCAATTCTTGAAGTGCGAGACTATGGACGTGGTATGCCCAAGGAAATGTTGAATCGCCTGGGCCCGCTCGCTCAAGACTCAGGCGTAGGGTTGGCTGGAATGCGCGAGCGCCTGAATGAGCTGCGGGGCGGATTGGAAATAGAAGCAGCCGATCCCGGCATGAGGCTGCGGGCGGTTGTGCCTCTGCCTGCGGAACTGCAAACGCTGGACGGTTCAGGGGGTCTGCAATTTCCTTTAGCAGGAGCTACTCAACCTACGCTCAACCACGCCCTGCGAATGTAAACGGAATACCGCCCTCCGTTCTGTGATCACTCTGGTCAGACCAGCTTGGGACTTTTGGTTGCTATGAGCACTGCCAATACAGTGGCCGTGTTGCGAACACTTCCTGCGATGGTGATGAGCGCATCCGAGACCGGCGGATGTTGCTCCGCCAGTCCCTCAAGACGATCACTGACGCCGTGGAGTTGTTCGACTTCGTGCAGGATCGCTTCAAGAGGCATGAGTACACCGCTCTTTCGAAGAAACCTAAGGTGTGGGAGGACTTCAGATGGACTGGCTTAGGTCAGAAGACCTGAAAGAGGAGAAGGTGTTAACCACCTCAAAGCTAACCATAACACGCCGGGGGGCAATTTACTTGTTCCGAATTGACCTAAAGACCGTTTCGGTGCGTCATTGGTCTTACGCTCCGCAGGCCGGATCCAGGCTCAAAGTCAGAAATGCGGCCAATTGGCTAAAGAGCGGGTAAACCCTGGCCTCTGGGAGCAGGTCAGAGTTTGCTGGTTAGGCAAAATCTAGCCGAGCCAAACCAGCAGGTTAGCCCATTTGCTTTTCAGATGCTGTACAAAATTGCTCACATCATTTCCTGTGCATTTGGGCCACGATTTATGCTGGTGTTCTGGCCTTTGGGACTAGAATGGAGGCTGATGAGTCCAGTGGCAGGCAGTAAGAAGAACCGCGAATTCGATCCTATCACCTTCCTCGCAACCATTGGCGAGGGCAGGAAGAGCCTGACTGCTGCCAAGAAACAAGGGATCTTCACCCAGGGGGACGCGGCGGACGCCGTCTTCTATATCCAGAAAGGTCAAGTCAGGCTGACCGTCGTGTCCAAGATCGGCAAGGAAGCCACGATCGGAATCCTGGATGCGGGAAATTTCTTCGGTGAGGGCGCCCTGGCAGGGCAATCTGTCCGCATGGGATCGGCGACTGCCATGAGCGAATGCCAACTTCTCCGCATCGACAAGAAGGCCATGATGGTTGCGCTTCATCGGGAGCACGCCTTTTCCGACTTGTTTGTCTCGTATCTGCTGGCGCGCAATATCCGCTACGAGGAGGACCTGGTTGACCAACTGTTCAATTCCAGCGAAAAGAGACTGGCCCGGGTCCTGCTTATGCTGGCTCACTTTGGCAAGGAAGGCGTGCCCGAGACTGTAGTCCCGAAAATCAGTCAGGAGACCCTGGCCGAGATGGTGGGCACGACTCGTTCGCGAGTCAGCTTTTTCATGAACCGCTTCCGGAAATTGGGTTTCATTGACTATGCCGGAGGAGTGGAAGGCGGATTACAGGTCCACAGTTCACTGCTGAATGTCGTGCTGCACGATTGAGCGTTCTAGAGTGGAGGCCGGGCGTCCCCGCCCGGCTGGAGGGGCGAGACGCCCGTCCTCCCTCTACCGGTAGCCCGCGACCTTGCGCGGTGTGCCAACCGCAGTGGCAGACGTAATCAGGTAATCCTGGTAGTCAATGGTGAAGGATGCACGGCCTCCCAGTCGAATCGCGCTGGTGCTGCGATTGGACAGCGGGAGCCAGAAATCTCCCACCTTCGCGTAAATCTGTTCGATCCTGGTTTCTTTGGTCCAGAAGGAAGGGTTCTTCGCCGGGACCGCATCAATGCGGATCACGGCAAAGTCTTCCGCATCCACCCAGATGCGGCCGCGATACAGCAGTTTGTCGCCGGTCCGCGGCTCCACCGAAAGAATGTAGGCCAGGCCCGAAGGCGTGCTCTCGTAGCCATCCAGAGTGAACTTGTAGTTGTCGCGATTGAGAGCGACGCGGCTCTGGTTCTCTTCCGAGGCTGCCTCTTTCTCGCTTTGCAGCATTCGTTTGAAGACTCGGTCGATGATGAGTTGAGATCCTTTTTCCGACCGGATGCTGAATTCCTTGGTTCCGGGAGTGCTGTACTTTACATCCACCGTCATCTCCGCCGCTCGGGAACCGGGGAAGCCGTGATACTCCAGGCGATAAGTACGGGTCCCCTGGTAGGCGCCCAGGGCCCGCGCGCGTTCCAGGTTCCTCTGTATCAGGTTGGTCACGATTTCTTCCGTGCTCAGCTGGATGTGGGGCACCGCCACGAGTGTGTCCGCAGGTTGTGCCCAGGCGATCGGGGAAAGGCCGAGGCTCAGAAGGAACGACAGGGCAAGATGGGCGGAACGGAGGTGAGGTTTCATCGCTGGACCAGGCTCCCTCAAAGATAACCCAAGCGCTTTCTTTAAAAGTGTTCAATTTTGACCAGATTTTGCTACTGCCTCCGCCCGACAATCTTACCCGTACGTCGTCTATCGATGGCTTTTGAACTGCTGGGCTTACTGCCTTCCAAGCAATCCGAAATAGTCGTCCCGGGCGCTAGTTGCTCGACAGCCTTTGCAAGGCCGCCCAAGGAGGGCGACATCGCGTGCGCGTTCACCTCATCAATCCCAGTGAAGTTTCTTTTGGCACCGCGGTCATAACCCCGCGCTGGCTGTATGTGCTTGCAGCGGCGACACCCTCGAGCTTTGGCAATCCCTGCCTGGTGGACGAGACCCTGGAGCCGGTAAAACTGGATGAGATTCAAGCCGGCGATATTGTCGGCATCGGCATCCACACCGCCAACGCGCTCCGCGGCTACAAGATCGGGAAGTTGGCTCGCGAACGCGGCGCCTACGTCGTGTTTGGAGGCATTCACGCCACCCTCTACCCCAACGAAGCCCACGAACTGGGCGGCGCTCATGCGGTGGTCAAGGGCGATGGAGACGTGGTCTGGTCCAGGGCGTTATCGGATTGCGCGAATGGAGCGCCGTTGGCGATCTACGAAGGCGGCCGTATCGAAGCCGACTCGTTCCTGCCCGCCCGCTGGGACCTGGTGCCGCGCAAGAAGTACATGTGGGCATCGGTGCAGACGGTTCGGGGCTGCCCCAAGCATTGCTCTTTTTGCTCGGTTTGGCGGACTGACGGCCAGCGTCCCCGCCAGCGTTCCTCGGATGTCGTGATCGAGGAAATCGTCCAACTCAGGAGACTGGGATTTCGCTTCATCGCACTCGCCGACGACAATTTTTATCCCGTGACTCTCACCGACCTTCGCCTGGCCGAGGAGCAACACAACGCGCACCGGCTTAATGAACTTAAGACCATCCGGGCAGAGCGCTTTGAGCTCATGCGGCGGCTGGCCCAGCTGCCGCCCGACACGATTTTCTTCACCCAGATCACCATGGAAGCCGCCGAAGATGTTGAGTTCCTCGATGCCATGCAGGCGGCCCACATCAAAGGGGCGCTGGTGGGGGTCGAGGCGGTGACTCCGGCTGGATTGAAAGACGTTTACAAAGAATTCAATTGCGCCGGAGACGATCTGGTCAAACAGTTGAGGACTTTTCGTCAGCATGGCGTGTATATCCTGGGCTCGTTTATTTTTGGCTTGCCCAGCGACCGGCCGGAGACTTTTGATGCGACCGCGCTTGCCGCCGTTCAGGCCGAGATGGCTTTTGCCCAGTTTGTCACGCTGACACCTTATCCCGGCACCGTGGACTTCATCCGTTGGGAAAAGCAAATGGAAGCTGCGCCGGTGGAGGTTGCCGGCATCCCCATCACCCGGCGCTGGCTCATTCCACAGGCGCAGCGGCCCAAGTTGTATTGGCCCCACCCTACGATGTCAGCGGAAGAAATTCGCCAGCGCACGCAGTCCGTCTGGGACACGTTTTATGGGCTGAAGTCCATCTGGATGCGCTCCCGCTTCATAAAATCCATGCGCGCCCGCCTGGCTTTTGTGTTGATTTCTAAAATCTACCGGCAGATGTACGCCGATACCGGAATCGCCACCGACAGCGCCCGCGTATCACGTTCCGCGCAGTGGGCCCGCTGGCTGGCCAAGCCCTGCCAGAAGCTGTTTGCGGCGTCTCCTATGCCGAACCTTGAAATTCCAGGGACGTGGGTTGCAAATACTGCGATGGAGCAGAGCACTTCTGCCAGCGACTGAGCGGCAAGTGCTAATTCAGCCTTCTTTGCATCCTTTGCAGTCCTCAATCTTTGCCTGTTTTGAGGTCAATGGGTTTGAGCTCAAGTAACCGTTCAAAAGCCCTGGACCGCAAAGGACGCAAAGAAAACAGACACCGCAAAGGACGCAAAGAACCCCGTCTGTCAGATTTGGGGCAGCGCGGGCATTTGTCATGCGCCTCCGGGAAAATTTTTCTATTCAGATTGTCAGGCTATCGAGTTTCGCGGATGAGCGCAGGCCAGCTGCTTTTCGAAATGTCCGCGAGCGATTTCACGCGCAAAAAACTAGGCAGGCCGATGAATGGACTCGGCCTGCCTTTCCTGTGCGCGTCGGATCCGACTGATCACTGAACCTTAGGCTTGGCCTTTCGTCTTGCGGCCGCGGGTGATCTTTTAGTTTCCTCGGTCTTGATCAGGGTCAGGGAATCGGCGGCGTTGAAGGGGTATTCGCGGACCGACTCTTGCCCCGTAGTACTGAGTGTCACGTCCACACGCCGGTTGCTCGCCAGCACGATCGTTCGCATGTGATCGAGCACTCTCTGCCGCTCCGCCGGAGTCAGTTCAGGATTCTGCTCGACCGCATCTTTCACTTGCGCTTCGGTCAGGTTCTGTTCTTCCCCAAGCGCCTTGGTTTCGAGACTTGCCGCGGGAACGCCGTGTTCGACCAGGAATTGCCGGGTGCGATCGACCCGACGTTCGGAAAGGGCCTGATTGTATTCCACCGAGCCGCGATGATCGGCGTGGCTTTTGAGAATCAAGTGGGCATCCGGCTTGAGCTCCAGGTATTTCTGGAAATCGTCAGCCAGCGAAACCAGGGTTTGTTGCTGGCTGGCCAGCAGGCCGCCGTCGGGATGCTCGGGCGTGGGCTTGGCCGTGGGAAAGTAAATGCTGTGCAAGGCAAGCCGGCCTTCGAGTCGCCTGACTTCCGGCGAAACCGGCGGCGGGTTCTCCACCATCACCATGGCGGTCGCCGGAGTATTGAGGCCGCGGGTGTCACCGCAGGTCGCGCCCACGGTGATGGGCCCGGAGGAAGCACCGGAGGTATCGAGAGCGGCGGTGTTGCCGCTGCCAGAAATGCTGCCCCCGCTGGCGGTCCACTGGCCCACCGTGAACGAGGCGTTGTCCGGGCTGGTGCAGGTGCAATCGATGGTGGACGTCATGCCGGCTTGAAGCGTGGCCGGATTTGCCAGGCACGAAATTATCGGTGGATTCTTTGGTGGCTCCCTGGCTATGAAAGTCGGGCTGCAGATTGCGTCCCCGATCTTGTGCCGCTTGGGGTCCGACACCCGGGCAGTCACGGTGTAACTTCCACCTGCGAGGCCATTGGTGTCGACGGTTGCGTTGGCGTCGTTCCCGCTAACTCTCCCGCCGGTGCTGGTCCACCGGTAATCCAGGGTATGCCGGGGATTGAAGTTGCTGGCGGTCGCGGTTGCACTGACCGGCTCGCCGGCCATGACCTCGCCGGGCTGCACCGAGCAGCTGGCGCCGACCGGCGCAGCGGCTTCGCCGCCCAGCATGAACACCAGCCCGCTTTGCAGTCGAACGCCCCGGATTTCAGTTTCTGGAGTCGTGTCCGACGGGCCGTAGCGGTAGTTGGAGTAAACGAAGTCGGCCCGCAGCAGCCGCAGCGCCACATGCCGGGTCAGGTTGATATCAAGGCCGCCTCCAGCCATGACGCCAAGCTTCTGGATGTCGTGAAAGGCATCGGGCATGAGGCGATGGTCGCCGACCAGGACCTCGAGGAATGGCGAAAAGCGGTGGTGCCGGAAGGTAAACTTCGGACCCAGTGAAAGATTGGAGAGCGCGGTGTCATCCACCCGGTCGGTTCCCACTTCGCCGCTGTTCCAGGAAGTGCTGCTGTCAAGGGTGAGTCCGAACCAGCGGTTGAAGTCGTAGGTCACGCTGGCGCCCACGCCCCGCGGATTCGGTTCCAGGCGGTTGTTTACCGGGAGCAGTCCCAGGGGAAGCACGCCGTGGATGTCGGCGCCGGGATGGAAGAAAGAGTACCCGCCGTAAAGCTCCCACTTGGGGGCTGGCTGCTCCTGCGCGGCCGCGAACGTGACCATGCACAGGACCGCAAATGCTGCCAACAGCTTTGCTGCAAACGGGCCATAGTGGCGGTGAGAATGAGACGACGACATACGTAGAGTCCTCCGACCTTTGAGACTGAAATCGTTTCGTGCCCGGCCCGGCAGGGCCAGCCTGAAGCTGGCCGCTGCCGTATGCTCCCGCTCAGGGCGCGGTTACTGTGTTGCTGTCAAATGTCACTGCGGCATTGCGGGCCAGAGCCCGGCCTTGCAGGCTGGCTCCGGTGTTCAAGGTGACGGCTTGCAGGGCCATGATCGTTCCCTTGAAGATGGAGTTTGTTCCCAGGGTCGCGGAACTGCCGACCTGCCAAAAGATGTTTTTGGCTTGGGCTCCACCGGCCAGAACGACCTGTGTACTTCCCAGCGTGGTAAGCGTGGAAGCGATCTGGAAGATGAAAACCGCATTCGCGTCCCCCTGGGCGTCGAGCGTGACGTTCCCGGCCGACAAGATAACCGTGCTCGAGTTCTTGTACAGGCCAGGGGTGAACGTCAGACCGCTCAAGTCGCCGGACAGGACCGCACCTCCGGGCAAGCCCGCAGCGTAGTTGTAGGCGGAGGTCAGATCGAGTTGGCCCTGTGCCGCGATCGGATCGGTGACATGCATCACCGCGGGGGGGACCATGGATCCGGGAGGAAATCCCGTAACCGCGCTTCCCGGGCTCAGCCCGATGTCGCCGCCGGCAATGGTGGTGGGCCCGGTATTGGTGACGGTGGAGCCGGCCACGGCGTCGAAATTCGCCACCGATCCCAATGGTACCGGCGGCTGACATATCTGCGTTGCCGTGGTGAAACTCCAGACAAAGTCACTGGCCAGTCCGTTGCCGATCAAGTCCTGGGCCCCAGTGGTGACCGTGCCCGTATAGACAGTGTTCAGTGCGAGATCGCTCGCCGGGGTGAATGAGGCAATCCTGCCCGTAACGTCCAGGGCGACGGCCCCGGTGACGGGGGTCACCCCGGGACCGGCTAATTTCAGAGTTGTCGTGGTGATCGTTGCAGGGTTCATGGCCTCATCAAATGTGGCGGTGACTACAACGTCGGGACATATACCCATGGCCGCATCCGGAGGCGACACGGAAATCACCGTGGGAGGAGGCGGCGGAACACACGCCGCCGCGGAGGTGGTGAAAGTCCACACAAAATTGCTGGCCAGCGCGTTGCCCGCCACATCCTGGGCGCCGGTGGTAATGGTGGCGGTAAAGGCTGTGTTGAGGGCGAGCGTGCTGGTCGGGGTGAAGACAAACATCTGGTTGGGCACGTCGTGAGTGATAGTTCCGGCGACGGGGGTGACGCCGGGTCCGGTCAGGGTGAAAGTCGCCGGGTTGATGGTGGCTGGATTCATCGCCTGAGCGAAGGTGGCGGCCACCACGGTATTCGAGCATATCCCGGTAGAGCCGTTGGCAGGGTTGACCGAATTGGGCGGCAACGGCGGCTGGCAGAGCGTGGCAGCGGTGGTGAAGGTCCACACGAAATCGCTGGCCAGTGGCTGGCCCAGGAGATCTGCTGCCCCGGTCGTGATCGTGGCCGTGTAAGTGGTGCTCGGCACCAGGGCGCTTGCGGGAGTGAAAGTCACACCATTGCTGGCCGCATCGTAGGTGACCGCCCCGTTTACCGGCGTGGTGCCCGGTCCGGTCAAGGTAAAGGTTGAGGTATCGAGTGTGGTGGGGTCCATGGCTTCGTTGAAGACCGCGGTGGCGATGGTGTTGGGGCACGCTCCATTCGCGGGAGTAGCTGATACCACCGCCGGTGCGCCAACCCCTGAGCAGGCTCCAGCGCCCGTGGTGAAGGTCCACACCAGCCGGTTCGCGAGCCCGATGCCAAATACGTCTCTGGCCCTGGTCGAGATGGCGGCGGTATAGAGCGTGTTGGGCGTGAGAGCGGCCGCCGGCGCAAAGATTGCTGTGTTGCTCGCGACGTTGTACGTGACCTGTCCCATTTCGGCGGTGCCGCTGGGCCCGGTCAAGGTGAAGGTGGTGGAGTTAATCGTTGCCGGATTCATGGCTTTGCTGAAGGTGGCGGTGACGATCGTATTGATACAGGCGCCGCTGGCGCCGGTCAGCGGGGCAACCGACACCGCGACAGGTGCGGTCAAGCCGGGGTTCCCGCCGGACTCGTCCGGGTCGCTGCATCCGGTCGCGACCAAGAGCAGCAGAATTGACATGAAACAGATCGTATGAGCGCTGTACCTTCGCATAGCCGTCACCCTCGTTGTTCGATTTCTCGGCTGAAGTGCCGCCGGACAACGCAAATGCAATCGGCTGACCGAACTTCGCGAGAGTGCTGAGCCAATTCGTTCAGGTGGCTGCCACGCCGGCGCCATTGTGGGCGGCGAACGGGCTGGCATCTTTTCAATTCTTCAACACTTCTAACGACTTGCACCCGGGCCGCGTATCCGCTTCCCGCGCATCGCAGAATATTTTTTGCCCGGCAGATGGAGTGCGGAGTGAGTATCACTTGCGCGAGGGTGGGGGCGCAGATTAAGCCAAAACCGTCCCAGGTTGGGAGAATACAGTCCCATTCGGGGAAGCGGACGGTGAGTCAGAGAGGGACGGATCCGGCGTCGCTGATGGGATACCGGAGCGAAGAATCAGGAACGCTATGATCGAGGCAGGAAGATTCAGGCGGGCCGAAGCGACTTGCCGCACTCCAGACAACAGGATTCATGGCGTGGCGTAATAAGCCCGCAGGACGGGCACATGCGCTGGGAGGCGAAATCGCCGTCGTGCGGTTCCATCCCCAGCAACTTCCTCAGCGACGCCGCCATGAAGGCACACCGGCTTCGAATGCGGCTAAGAAAGGGATGCGGAAGGGATATCATGGCCAAACTTCTGAATTCTCTAATCATTGCCCGTCTGGGCAGAACGCAATGCTAGTACGAGGTAAGCGCTAGGATAACCCTGAATGCCCAAACCGCTTGGGTTGTCACCTTTCCATACCCCCGCAACAGTAAGGATGACAGGTTGGGGGCCGCAGTTCTGAGCAAGATTGCTCGCTCCTTGTGGGAATCGAGGGCCGCACCGCAACCTGAGAGTGAGCAATTCAGATCAGCTATTCGGTGGTCGGAGGGCCATCATGAACTAGAGAAGAGCATTCCTGCTTTCTCTTTCAGGTCCCTGAACTAAGTCAGCCCATCTGAAGTTCTTTCCTCTTAGTTTCGCGGTCCTCGAGGAACAAATTATGAAAAAAACAATGTCAGTGTTGTTGATGGGTTTGATGGGCCTGTTTGGAACTTTGGCCTGGGCGGGCACCGCCCGTTCAGACACGGTGGAACGCCTGAATAACTCCGTCGATGTTCTGCACGCCATCATGGGAGCTCCGGACAAAGGAATTCCTGAAGAAGTATTGAGCAATGCGAAGTGCATTCTGGTTGTTCCCAACTTGATCAAAGGCGGGTTCATCTTTGGCGGCAAGCATGGACGGGGAGTGGCCACTTGCCGCACATCGAATGGCTGGAGCGCGCCGGCGTTCGTATCCATCGGCGGAGGAAGCTGGGGATTGCAGATCGGCGTCGAAGGCGTGGACCTGGTCATCCTGGTTATGAACGATCAGGGCTTCCAGCATCTGCTCTCGAGCAAGTTCGCGCTCACGGGTGAAGGATCAGTAGCCGCCGGCCCGGTTGGCCGTCATGCTTCTGCAGGAACTGACTGGAAGATGAACACTCAGATGCTCACCTACTCCCGTTCCAAGGGTGTATTTGCCGGTCTGACGCTCGAAGGCGCAGTGATCGAGCAGGATAACGACTCCACCCGCGCCATTTACGGAAAGCACATGACATTCCGCAACATCCTTTCGGGCAAAGCCTCAACCCCGAGAAGCGCGGATGCGTTCATGCGGGCGGTGGCAGAAGCCGGACACCAGGCAGCCATTGCAGAAGCGAACGACGAAAGGAACTAGTTGAGGAGGAGTTTCCAGCGCTGGCGGAGACCGGGTGCCGGTCTCGGTCAGCGCTTTTACTCTGTCCACCATCCTGTTTCCCGAGAGGATCAATCATGCCAAACACGGGCGAGAGGCGAGAAATTACCCGGCGCGTGAATGCCAAGGAGGCAGAAACCGTCCAGGAGTCGAAGCAACTGGTGTCCAGGACCCGGCAGCTCACCGCGAGTTCGGATACCAGGACCAAAGCCCGAAGCGCTAAAGCAAAAAAACAGCGATCTCCTCAAGGTCGAAAGAATATATGACTGTCGTCCTCGCCTATGTTGACGCCGGCGCCATGCCGCTTGACTAGAGGAACGAACGCCGGTACTCCCTCTTCCCCGTACGGAAATAGCCGGAGTCTGCATCGAAAATTGTGGGTCTATCAGAATCAGAGCAGAACATGCGCGGGGCGAAGTCGTCCGGGGGGGCGCCCCTGGTTCATGCCCAGAGCGGCGGGCGAGGGTGCCCGCCCCACATCACAACGAAGGCAGGTCGGACCGTATCAGAGACTCCGCTTGTTGCCATACCCTCGAGTCACACTCAATCTGGGTATGAGCTTTCACGAAGGCGCGGTCATACCAGGGATACTTTTCACAGCTATAAGAACCAGCCTTGTATTCGAACCGGAAATTTCCCAGGATACGAGTGCGGGCGGGATCGGCGGCGCGAATCTTGGACTGGCCGTGCAGCAGTCCGTGGGGCTGGTAGAAATTCGCCGCCCGGGACACATTGGCGGGGATGACCGCATCATTTTTGCGAAACATCGAAATGCTATCCACTTGAACCGTCAGGAGCACGGGGATGCCGTCTTTTTCGAGGCGCCGTGCCACGGCCAGGGCGGCTGAGCCGCCCCAACTGTGTCCGTAAATGATGATGCGGGCATTCTGCTTCTCCTCGAGGGTGAGAGTCCCGTCGTGGTTCGTATCCAGCAGGCTGAGGACTCGCTTGCGGGCTCTTCCCTTGTGATAGCTCTCAAAGGTCTCCACCGCGACCCCCGCGGGATAGGTCTGGCGCAGGCGCGCCGCCAGCTGCACCTCGCTATGATTGGGATTGTCGTGACTGATAAACCCGCCCACAAATCCGATGACGATTACGGTCGGCATGGCTGGGGCAAACGTCGAAGTGACGGATTGTGCCTGGCCGGTCAGAGCCAGCGCAAACACCAGCGCCATCCCGATGAGCGAGATCCAAATCGAGCGCCTGAGCGGCGCGTTGTGGTTGGGTGCGGTGGGATGAGATGAGTGTCTGACGAGGGTGTGGTTGGCGGCGCAGCATTTCATTCAATTGCCGGCGCCGGACGGCCGGCAAGAGTCTGAACCGGAGCTGCCGTCTTCAACTGGTCAAGACCGGTCAGCACGCCCTGCCAGTGAGCCGCGTCCTTCTTGGTTTCGATGGGCAGTGAGAGGTCGGAATAAAACTGCATGATGTTCGCCCGCAGTTCCGGGGACGCCAGGTCGAACTTCCGGTTGGAAAGCTGGGCCAGTAATTTGGCATAGCCGTCGTCGGTGAGCGAATATTCCGACGCCCGGGTCGGGTTACCGGTATCAAAATCATAGTTGGGAAGCACCAGCGTGTCGGTCCGCACCGCTTCGAGGAAAGCACGGTACTGATCCACGGTGGCATTGATGCTCTTGATATAGAGATCGGCGGTTTGCGGAGTCGGGTTATTGAAGCCCAGCTTTTTGAACGGACCAATTTTCGGCATGTAGCGCAAGAGGGTTGACAGGATCCGCGTTCCCATCCCGGGCTTCACGTAATCTTTCCCCCACTCTTTTTCATAGTCGGAACGCGAAAGCCGATACAGGAATTTTCGTTTCTCGAAATTGGGTATCTCGCGCTTCAGGTCCTTCTTATGGATTTGCAGCGCCACCTGGGTCATTTGGGGAATCAGCCGGCTGACCGAGAAACGGTAGGAGCCGATGGCCAGGTCCTCGTGTGCCAGCACGTCTTTCAATTCCAATCCATACACCACTGGGAAGGCCCGCTCCAGCAGCGGCTTTGATACCTTGAAGCCGATGAAATCGTGGTATCGCTCCGAGGCGTAACGATTCTTCGCCACCTGCGCCATATCAAACCCGAACTCGGTTTTCAGATGCGCCGTCTTGTCCTGGGCATAGCGAACCGACTTGCCGAAGCGCGCGCGCAACTTCGGATACTCGATGGCCACCGCCTGGTTGACCGCGGGATGGCCGGCGATGTCCGAGGCATAATGCGACAGCGCGCCCAGGGCGAAGGCGTACTCGTTAACATCCTGACTCTGGCGCAGCAGTTCCAGCACGAAGTCGCCGCTGCGAACGTAATGCACCAGATTGCTGAACTGTACGCTGCCGAAGGGATAGTAGCCCAGGTCCTGGATGACGGCGCCGCCATAGGCGTAGGCATGCGCCTCGGTGATTTGCTCCTCCGTGAGTCCGGGATAGCGCTGCAGAAGGAGGGGACGAAGGGCGTCAGTCCAGAGCAGGTCAACAATTTGTTCGTGAGTCAGGACGGAATACGCGGACGAGCCGCCGCAGCACATGAGCAGGATGAGAAGGAGCGCCAGGCAGGTCCAGGCAGGTGTGGGCGCGGGCGTGCCCGCCCGTGCCTCCCGCTGTCGGGGATTTTCTCTCCCGAGATACTGCGTCGCGGACGGGCACGAGCGGGGACGCTCGCGCCCACATTTTGATGGTTTGCGGCGCATAGTTTAAATACGGCCCAGAAGCACGAGAACGACAACGATGAGAATGATCACGCCCACGCCGCCGGTTGGGGCATAGCCCCAGTCCCGGCTGTGCGACCAGCGGGGAAGCGCTCCTAAGAGCGCGAGAATGAGTACGACGATCAGGACAGTTCCTAGCATGGTCGCTCCTTAAGTCAATGGGTTCATGCGGTGCAGTCTCTCCCGAAGCTGCACAGCCGAAACCCGCGCTAAAACGTGATGTTGATCGCAATTCCCTGGCCGGGATAACTGCGGTTGTACATGTAGTAGCCGTTGTCCTCGTAGCTGACGTACACATCGTCGTTGTCGTACCAGTCATCGCCCCAGCCGGACGGCCAGGGATCGACCGCACTGATCCAATAGCCCTGATACTGGAAGCGCGGATATCCGCCTACCACCAGAAAGGGGAGGCCGCCGATGCGGAATCCGTGGCTCGGGCCAAAGTACCCGCGGTACCGGTACTCGGGGACACGGTAGCCGCGGTAGCCGCCGCGTTGCTGCCAGTTGCGGTGGTCGGACTGCCAGTTCTGTGAGCGATGCTGCTGCCATGCGCTCCGCTGGACCCGCTGCTGCTGTGGCGAGTACTGGCGTCTATCGTTGCCCCGCCCTTGCGCCGAACGCGTGTAGCGGTCGTTCTGATCCCGCCGCTGCTGCTGCTGGGCATGCTGTTGACGGTCGTTCTGGTCCTGCCGCTGCTGCTGCTGGGCGCGTTGCTGGTGGTCGTTCTGCTCCTGCCGCTGCTGCTGGGCATGTTGTTGCTGGTTATGCTGAGGCTGCTGCTGGTCACGCTGGGTCTGTTGTTGCCTCTGCTGACCCTGCGGTTGGGCATGCTGCGGTTGCGGTTTCTGAGCATGCTGCTGTTCGGGTTGGCCTCTCTCATGCCCGCCCTGTTGCTGTTTGCCGTGGTCTTGCTTGTCGCCGTGCTCTTCGTGCTGGGCATAGGCAGGTACAGCGACTCCGAGAATCAAGGACAGGATGGCCGTGCTGGTGATTGCGATCATTTTCATGTGTGCAGCCTCCGTTGCTGCTGAGTCGCGCTCGCCCTACCGCAAGCTTCCGGTTTGGGGATTGACCGGGTTGCCGATGGCTTCCCCGGACACGAGAAGCTCAACTCTCCGGTTCTGCTGCCGGCCGGCGGAGTTGTCGTTTGAAGCTACGGCCAGGCTGTTGCCAAAGCCTTTGGCTGTGACCGCACTCGACGACACGCCTTGTTGCACCAGGTAATCCCGTACTGAGGCAGCGCGGTTTTCAGACAGGGTCTGGTTCATCTGATCGCCGCCCACATTGTCGGTATAGCCGCCCACTTCGATGTTGAGTCCAGGGTAGGCGAGCAGAATGCCGGCAACTTTTGCCAGCTTCTCCCGCGCGCCCGGCTTCAACGAGTATTTACCGGTGTCAAATAAGACATCGGACATGCTGACGATGAGCCCGCGCGCGCTGTCGCGCGTCTGCAGAATGGTGTTGAGCTGCTCGGACAAGCGCAAGCGCATGGCCGCCTTGTCGGCTTCCGCCTGTTGCACGCTCGACTGGGCCTGTTGCGCGGCCAGCCGTGACTGGTCCGCGTCCGCCTGGGCCGCGGAGAGGGCATCGGCTGACGAAGCCTGGTTAGCTTCCATATCGGATTTGGCCTGATTGGCGTCCGCCTGGGCTCTGGCCGCATCGGCCTGGGCCCGGGCCGTGGCTGCTTGCGCTCGCGACGCATCCGACTCAGCTTGAGCCCTGGCTTGTTCGGCGCGGGCCTGCTCCGACTGTGCCTGCTCTTTCTGGCGGGTCGCGTCGTCGGCTTCAGCCTGGGTGTTGGCTTGAGCGTTTGCGGCAGCCTGGCGTTCGTTCTCCAGTCGCTCCTGCTCGATCTTCTTGACCGTGATGGCGCGGGCGTCTTCGGCCGTCTGCACCACTTCGCGGGCAACCCCGATCATGGCCTTGCGATCGCTGTGCTTGCTGACGGCATCGGCATCCACTTGGTCCATCAAGCGGGAGGCATGCTGATAACTGTCGTGAGCGTAGGTTTCGGCGCCTTCGGATTGCGCGATGCGCAGGGCGTTGCGGGCCTCGAAGAATTCCAGGGGCAGCTTTGTGTTCAGCACCACCGGATCGAATTTGTAGCCGGTGGGGATGTAGCCACCGCGTTCCAGCAGGTCATACTTGGTGTGCATGGCCTCGGTGGTTCCTTTGGTGTCCTCGCGGACCACGTTTTCGAGCACCACCACGTTGCTGGGCTGGCGCACCGCATAATACGGTTCCGCGGTCACGACCAGAGCGAAGGCCTGCAGATCGGTGGTGACATCGACCTTGCTGCGATGGTTATCGCCCACCAGGATTTCGCCCAAGTTGACTGCCCGGCCCTCGGGCGAGATGGCCCACAGGATGTAGGTGAGATACTCGTTGCCGAAAGTCGTAGGATTTTCCAGGTTGGCGAACTCGACTTCGATTTCGATGTAGCCCTTCTTGCTCTCTACTTTGGCTTCGCCGCGGGCCTGAGGCATCAAGTCAGTACCGGCGAAATCCATCTTGGTGGCTCCGCCGCGATGTTGGTAATTGACCGCCTGAATACTGCGGCTGACCACGGTCACCCGGAAGGTCGGGGTGTGTTCCATGGGCTCGACGGCTTGAGAATTGCTCTGTGCGAATGCACTCAAACTGAGGGTGAGTCCGGCTGCTAACAGAAGCTTGGTATTCAAAGGTCTCTCCTTATGGCAGATATCTGCCGTCCTGCTCTAGTTTCCGCCTTGAATCCGCGGGTCGGGATTATGACTTGCTCATAATCCGCTCATCCATTCCCGACGTGGATTCGGGAAAGGGAATGAAACAGTCCAAAAACATTCAACAGCCAGAGAACCACGGCAATTACCACGACGCCGTTCAGGATCGACTTGATGGACGACTGCATCGGAATGAAGCGGTTCACCAGCCATAGCAGAACACCTACCACGATCAGAACTTCCAGGATCTGAATTAAAGGCATGGTTTTTGACCTTTCCTGTTTGCGCGGGCAGACGCCCTCTCCGCCGAGGGTGTTTACCCTAATTGTTGTTCGAGTCCTTAGGGTCGCATCGTGTTGCCGTGAAGTTCCGCGGCCCAACACGGACGAAGAATGTCAAAATCGCTGCATGTGGTCGCTTCGACTTGAACTGGCCGGGACCTGACCCGCCGCGACTAAGGAATGAGAGCTCCGAATTAAGGATTCGTCGCTATTTACACATTCAGCAGGTTAAAGAATGACAGGCTGGCGCTATCCTGTCTGAGCAAGACAGCTCACATCGGGAACTGGGGCATTGGCCGCTTCACGCCGGAGTAGAAATCGTCAGTCGCCTTCTGCCTACGCCTTGATGGTGACGGTTACCGCCGCACCCTTTTTGAGGATCACTTGGTCGCCGTTTTTCATGGTCAGAATGTTGTCGATGCCGATCTCCTGCGGTTCATCAACACTTTGAATAGCGATCTGCGCTTTTTCCGGCACGGTTGGATCGGATGAGGGGATGGTTTCTTTCACAACTCCGGGCAGGGTAATGCTTACGGGATCGGTCATAGGGTCTTCCTCTTTTGGCGTAATTAAGGACGTAAAACCAGGGCGTAAGAACCAGGGCGTAAGAAACAAAACACATGACAAATGCGCAGCCTGGCGTCTGAGAAACACAGCACACATCTGAAGAGCATACCGGCGAAGCGCCTTGTGCCGGGCAAGATCAGAGGACTGGGGGTTCCGAACACTCAAACTCCCGTCCACATTTGAAACAGACCTGATACGTTCTGCCCTTGATAGTGAACACGCGGCTCATCTCGCGGTGACGGCAGCGGAAGACAAACTCGAAGAGCCAAAGCACTGGGTTCATACATCCTGCGATCGCCGCCGTTCACAACTCCCGTTGGCATCGAGCCACTCGAGCAACGCCCGCACGCTGGCCCGGGCGAGTGCGATCGAACAGTCGGCGGCCCCGTAGTAAATATTGACGTTGTCGCCATCGGGTTCCATCGTGTATCCGCAGGGGAACACGACATCGTTGACGTCGCCATTACGTTCGTAGTCCGCTTCCGGCCCAAAGATCCAGGAGTCGCCGCGCAGCAGGCATTTTTCCGGATTCTCCAGATCGAAAAGTGCCAGGCCCAGCCGGTATAAACATCCCGAAGGGGTGTGCCGCACTCCGTGGTAGAGGACGAGCCAGCCTCTTGAGGTCTCGATGGGCGGCGGGGAGAGTCCGATCTTGTTGGCGTCCCACCAGGCACCGCGGCGGGCTTCCAGTATGGGCCTGTGCCGGCCCCAGTGGCGCAGGTCGGGCGAGTAGGAAATCCACATGTGGGCCCCGAGGGGCGTCATGGGGCGATGAATCAGCGCCCAATAACCGTTGATGCGCCGGGGCAGAAGTGCGGAATCTTTATCATCGGGCGTCATGATGACGCCGTAGCGCTCGAAAGTGCGGAAGTCATTGGTCAGGGCCAATGACACACCCGGGCCGCCACGCGAGTACGAGGTATAGGTCACGGCGTACTGTTGCAGCTCGGGCACGAAGGTGATGCGCGGGTCTTCGATACCCCAGATCTCCTCCGGATAATCCTTGGGATTGGGCATCAACGTCGGTTCGCGGTCGATCTGCCAGCCGTCCACGCCATTGAGGGAGCGGGCAGCGCACAGATGCGACAAGCCGCGCCGGTCTTCGATGCGGCACAGCAGCAGAGTCGTGCCATCCTGCAGCAAGGTTGCGCCCGCATTGAACACGCTGTTGATGGAGTACGGCCAGTGCTTGCGCGTGAGGATGGGGTTGCCCGGGTGGCGCAGGAGCAGGGGCGGATAGTGAGGGCTTTCGACGTTGATCAGCGTGGTTTCGGGAGCAGTCATCACCGGCCTTCCAATTTCTCAGGGATTTGAAGGGAACTCATTTCGAGTAATGCCATCAGGAAAGACAGGGTGGATTCCGCTCCCTGATTTTGATTGGCGCGGTCGGGATGCAAACCGTCCCGGCAGCCGCCCGTGGCAGAATCGTAAAGCGGAAGCTGAAGATCGTTGTCGCCCAGGAACCAGTTGAAGGCGGACCACGCATCCACGCGCCAGCGATCGTCGCCCGTGACCCGGTAAGCCTGTAAACAGGCGGACACAGCTCCTGCGGCTTCAACCGGTTGTTGATCGAATCGCGCCTGTTCTCCACCCTGGCGGTAAAATCCCTCCGAGCCGATGGGCACAAAGTGTCCATTGGCGGGGCAATGCTGGGTTTCCATGAGCCATTCAAGAGAATCGAGACCGGCGGAAATCATGGGTTCATTCCCGCAGGCCGACCCCGCCAGCAGCAGGGCCTGAGGCAGTCTGGCATTGCCATAGGCAACTACATCCTCAAACCACTTCCACTCTGGACGGTGGACCGACTCATACATGTCGAGCAGTCTTTGCCCCAGTGCGGACCGTACACGCTGGGCGTCGCGGTCTCCCGCGTACGAATGCAGGTACTCCTGAATCCCAAGCAGGGCATAGGCGCAGGCCCGGGGGCTGTGAAACTCGACCACCGCCGGCACGGAGAACTCAAACAGGCGGCCGGCGGCGCCCCGCAGGCCGGGATTCCCGGACCGGCCCAGCAGGGTTCCGAGCGCCCACAAGGCGCGGCCGTGAGAATCTTCCGAGCCCTGTTCTTCCAACCACTGGTGGTCGTAGCCCAGAAAGTTCCGGAACCTTTTCAGCCTGGGATTGAAGGCATGCTCGAGGAATGCCATGTAGCGGAATGCCCAATCCGGGTTGGCGGCAGCAGACAGGCTGGTGGACTCGACGCCCAGCTGATTCAACAGCACGGTAAAAATGAGGGCGCGCGCGTTGTCATCGGTGGTATATCCCTCGGCGCGGTTGGGGATGGTGAAAATGGCATGTTGCAGCATCCCGGTGTCATCGGTCAGGGCATTCACGTGGCTGAGTTTTAATTCGGGCAACTGGTTCAGCGATTTCCCGGTGGAGCGTGCCGAAAACTGGACTCGGGGAGTCGCCATGCGGTCGCTGCGGACCCGGGAGAAACTCGCCATGTAGCCCTGCGCGGATTTTTTCCAGATCATATCGCGGGCGAACAGGTAAGCGCGCTTGCGCATGGCGTGACGCAGCGCCGGTGTGCTCAGAAGTTCGATGGTTTTTTGCGCGATGGCGCCGGGATCCTGGAAGGGAACCAGCGCCCCTCGACCCTCGTCCAACAGCTCAATGGCGTGCCAGTAAGGAGTGGAGATGATGGCTTTGCCCGCTCCCAGGGCATAGGCGAGGGTCCCGGAGACGACCTGCGCTTCATGGCGATAAGGAGTGACATAGATGTCGGCGGCGCCGATGAACTCCGCCATTTCTTCAGGGGTGGCAAAACGGTCGTGGAAGATCACCTGTGATGCCACTCCGACTTCTTTGGCCATGGCCTGCAGGCTGGCTCGATACTTGTCTCCCTCGCGCCGCAGGATGTGAGGATGGGTCGCGCCCGCCACCAGGTACACCACGTTTTCGTGTTTCGACAGGATCTGCGGCATGGCCTTAATCACGTTTTCAATGCCCTTGTTGGGCGAGAGCAGGCCGAAGGTGAGCAGCACCGCCTTGCCCTCCACGCCGAAACGGTCCTTGTAGAAATTGGGATCGAGAAAAGGCAGGTCGGGGACGCCGTGCGGGACCATGTCAATCTTGCTGGCGGGCACCTTGAAAATTTCCTGCAGGAACTGGGACGAGAGCTGGCTCATGACAATGAGCCGGTCGGAAAGCTCGGCAATCTCTTCCATGACCACGAGCTGGTCGGCATCGGGTTCGCGCAGCACGGTGTGCAGCGTGGTCACGACCGGCATTTTCAAGCCGCGCAGCAGATGCAGGATATGGCTTCCGGCCGGGCCGCCGAAGATTCCATATTCGTGCTGCAGGCACACCATGTCGATGTTGTGAAAGTTCAGGAACTCGGCAGCTTCCTGATACGAGGCCACGTCATCCTGCGCCAACGACCATCGCACCCGGGCGGGATAGTCATATCCTTCTTCCGTGTCATTCACGGGCAGCGCCAGCAGCCGTGCGGTGCCATACTCCGCGGCAATGGCCTCGCACAGGTCGGTCGTGAACGTGGCAATCCCGCAATGCCTGGGCAAGTAGTTGCCGATCACGGCAATTCGACTGGGCAGTGAGGGCTTGGCGTGCCAGCGCGGAGGTGCCGCAACTTCGTCCCGGGCGGCGGGACGAGGCGCGATAACTTCCACCATCCCTCTGGTAAACATTGTCTTTGGCAGTGACATTGGCCCCTGGTGGTGAGTTCTGCTGAGAAACGGGGTGGTGGAGAATTGACAGAATGCAGGATTTTCGAATTTTCGAATTTAAATTCGTCAATTCGAAATTCTGTAATCCGACAATGAGCACGCAATCCGGCGATCAGCTCGCTGGTAGAATTTAGCTACCAGAAGTATCGAACATCATCACGCCTGAGGACTGGTCAAAATTGACCAGACATCTGGGCGAGATTCAGAACCCGGAGACTGTAATGTCAATTCGACCGGTTAAGCGCCTGGTGAAGGCGAAACCAACTCTCGAAGGCGCCGGCGTGCACCTGCGACGTGCGTTTGGCTTCGGCAATACCTCCGACTTCGACCCATTCCTTCTACTGGATGACTTCCGCAACGACGTTCCAGAAGATTACCTGGCAGGATTTCCCTGGCATCCGCATCGTGGGATCGAGACTATTACTTACGTCCTTGCCGGAACGGTCGAGCACGGCGACAGCATGGGCAACCGTGGTGCCATCGCTTCGGGCGATGTGCAGTGGATGACGGCCGGGAGCGGGATCATCCATCAGGAGATGCCCAAGGGCGATCCGGCCGGACGCATGCATGGCTTCCAGTTGTGGGCCAACCTTCCCGCGTCGCAGAAGATGACGGCGCCGCGCTATCAGGAAATCAAGGCGCCTGAAATTCCGGAGATAAAGGACGACGACGGTACCCACGTGCGCGTGGTGTGCGGCACGTTCTGGGGGAAGACCGGCCCGGTTGAAGGAATCGCCACCGATCCAACCTACATCGATGTGTCCGTCTCTCCGGGCCGAAGGAAGACGCTGCCGGTTGAAGTCACTCGCCACGCCTTTGCGTATGTGTTCGCGGGCGGCGGAAAATTCTGCAATGCCTCGGGCCCGCTGACGGTACCGACCGAAGCGGTGAAGTGGTCGGACACCACGCCTCCGGTCGAGGCCGACAATCGCTCGCTCGTGCTCTTCGATCGCGGCGACGAAGTCACGGTGCAGGCCGGCGATGACGGCATCCGCTTTCTGCTGGTCTCGGGAAAACCGCTGCAGGAGCCGGTGGCATGGTACGGCCCCATCGTGATGAACACACAGGAGCAGCTGCGGCAGGCCTTCCAGGAGCTGGAACAGGGAAAGTTTCTGAAATAAGACCACGTGGGGACAGCCGCCCCCCGGCTGTCCGGTCGAGCGAAGCTCGACGACTGTTTGTTGATACCAAAATTGTCCGTAGAAAAATAGCGGAGCTTTGCCCCGCTGGACAGCCGGGGGCGGCTGTCCCCACGTGTGCTTACTTTGAAATCGCGGGCTCCAGCAGGCCGCGGTATTTCAGCATCGGCTCAATGCTGGGCTCTGCTCCGAGCCACTCCCTGTACAAGTTAGCCAGGTCTTCCGTGTTGCCACGGGACAGAACCATGTGGCGGAGACGATCGCCGTTGGCGCGAGTCAGGCCGCCGTGGTCTTCGAACCACTGGAAGGCGTCATCGTCCAGCATCTCAGCCCATAGATAAGCGTAATAGCCGGCGCCGTAGTCGCCTCCCCAGATGTGCGCGAAGTAGGTGGAGCGGTAGCGGGGCGGCACGGCGCTGAGCGCGAGGTGAGTCTTCTTCAGCGCGGCGGTTTCAAACGCATCAGGTTTCTGCAGCGGCGTGCTCGAAGGCAGCGTGTGCCACTGCATATCGAGCTGGGCTGCGGCCAGGATCTCAGTGAGGGCATAGCCCTGGTTGAAGGTTGCGGACTTCTTGATCTTTTCGGCCAGTTCCGCCGGCATCGGTGCCCCGGTCTTGTAATGCTTCGCGTAGTGGCTGAACACCGCCGGATAACTTGCCCAATGCTCGTTGAACTGCGAAGGGAACTCGACGAAGTCGCGGGGTACGGCCGTTCCGGAAAGAGTTGGATACTGGCTGTCGGCCAACATGCCGTGCAGAGCGTGGCCGAATTCGTGAAACATGGTGGTGACATCGTGAAAACTCAGCAGAGCCGGCTCGCCGGGCGCGGGTTTGCTGAAGTTGCAGACGTTATAGACGACGGGCAGTGCGCCCAACAACCTGGACTGGTCAACGAAGTTGCTCATCCAGGCGCCGCCGCGCTTGTTATCGCGTTTGAAGAAGTCGCCGTAGAACAGGGCCAGGGGCTGGCCGTCGGCGTCCACCACTTCGAACACGCGCACATCCGGGGTGTACACCGGAATGTCTTTGCGCTCCTTGAAGGTGATTCCGTAGAGCTGGCTGGCGGCGTAGAACACGCCGTTCTCGAGCACATTGTTCAACTCGAAATAGGGCTTGATCTGGGCTTCGTCCATGTCGTACTTCGCCTTGCGGACCTGCTCGGCATAGAAGTTCCAGTCCCACGGCTCGAGCCTGAAGCCGGCCTTCTGCGAGTCGATTAGAGCTTGAATATCGGAGGCTTCGGCGGTGGCCCTGGCCGTCGCTCCCGGCACCAGCGCATCCATAAACTTCAGCGCCGCCTCCGGCGTTTTGGCCATCTGGTCGTCCAGTTTCCAGGCGGCGTAGTTGGGGAAGCCGAGCAATTTAGCCTTCTGCGCGCGCAGCTGGGCCAGGCGGGAAACGATGTCGCGGGTATCGTTCGCTCCGCCGCGCTCGGCGCGATTCCACGAATTCTCGAACAGTGCCTGCCGGGTCGAGCGCTGGTTGAGCAAGTCCAGGTCAGGCTGTTGGGTAGTGTTCTGCAGCGGAACCACGTAGCCATCGAGCTTGCGCTCTTTTGCCGCCAGTGCGGCCGCGCTGATTTGCGCATCCGTTAAGCCTGCCAGCGCGCCCTTGTCCGTGGTGACGTAAGCTGCGTCCTTGGTGGCCGCGAGCAGCCTGGTGGTGAAATCGTTGGTGAGGGTTGATTCTTCCTCGTTGAGCTTTTTCAGGGCGTCCTTGTCGGAGTCGGAGAGGTTGGCTCCGGAGTGCACAAATTTCTTGTAATAGAACTCCACCAGGCGCAGCGATTCCGCATCAAGCTTCAGGGACTCGCGTTGCTGGTAGATCGCGGCCACGCGCTGGAACAATCTGGAGTCGAGATAGATCGCGTCGCTATGCGCGGCCAGCCGGGGCGCCAGGTAGTCTTGCACTTTCTGCAGTTCGGGATTCAGGTTCGCTCCGGTGACGCCGCTGAATGCAGCCATGGCGCGGTTGAACAACTGGCCGCTCTTCTCCAGCTCGACAAATGTGTTTTCGAATGTCGGCGGAGCGGGGTTATCGGCGATCGCTCCCATCTCCTGGCGTTGCTCCGCCATGCCGGCTTCAATGGCGGGCTGGTAATCGCTGTCCTTGATCCTGTCGAAGGGCGGCGCGTGAAAGGGCAGAGTGCTCGGCGCGTAGAAGGGGTTATTCGGGCCAAAATCCATAGGTTTATCCAGGGTGGAAGCACTGCAGCCAAGCGCCAGGGCGCAGGCTGTGATCAGAATTCCAGATCGTGACAGCATGATTTCAATTCTTAAATTGTAAATGACGGGCAGAGATTGTGCAGGAGCCAAGTGGGCGTGGAGGCAAGTTGGTGTGAGTCGGACACTCCTGTCCGACGCTTTTGACTTTGCTTTTGAGCTCTTGCAACCGGAGGCTCAAAGACAAAACCAAAATTCAAGATCAAAATTAAAAATCAAGAATCAAAATCAAGAATCAAAATCAGAATCAAATCAGAGTCAAGACCAAAGTCAAAGGCGTCGGACAGGAGTGTCCGACGCACGCTTGTCTTTCCTCTCTTCTGTCAGACGGCCTGGCGGCTCAGCGCTTCGCGGTTCGCGGCCCAATGCATGATCTCTTCGATCACGCGGCCAACCTCTTCATTGGTGAGCTCGGGATACATGGGAAGCGACAAAACGCTGGCGGCCGATTCTTCCGTGACCGGCAGCGCGCCCACCCGCGCCGGATGTCCCCAGGGAAAGCCTTCCTGCTGGTGAATAGCGATGGGGTAATGCGTCAGGGCGGTGATGCCCTTTGACTGCAGATAGGCCTGCAGCCCGTCGCGGTCGTCGCTATCGACCACATATAGATGATAGACATGCTGGTAGCCGGGCGGCGTGAAAGGCAGCGTCATCCCTGCGTTGGCCAGGCCCTGGTCATACAATGCGGCAATCTCGCGGCGGCGCTCGCTCCATTCGTCCACGTGCTTCAGCTTCACGCGCAAGACGGCGGCGTGGATGTCGTCCAGTCGGCTGTTGTAGCCGATGCTGTGATGCGAACGCTTCATCGAGCCGTGGTTGCGCAGCTTGCGGATCCCGGCGGCGAGATCTTTGTTATTCGTGGCCACGGCGCCGCCGTCCCCAAAGCATCCCAGGTTTTTCTGAATGATGAAACTCAAGCAGACCGCGTCGCTGAGTTCGCCGATGGCAAATGTGCCGCCTCGCGCCCCAATGCCCTGGGCGCAATCTTCCACCACGAACAGGTTGTGGGCCTTAGCGATGCGGGCGATCGCGGGCATGTCCGCGGTCAGGCCGTAAAGATGTACAGGCACAATGGCGCGAGTCTTGGACGTGATCGCGGCCTCGATCTTGCTGACGTCGATATTGCGGGTCCGCGGATCGGAGTCCACGAACACCGGAGTGGCGCCGGCCAGCCAGATGGCTTCGGCGGTGGCGAAGAAAGTGTTGGAAGTGGTGATGACTTCGTCGCCGGGGCCGAGCCCCAGGGCCAGGAACACCAGCAGCAGCGCGTCGGTGCCGGAGTTCACGCCAACGGTTTCCTTCGTCTTCATGTAACGCGCCAGCTCTTCTTCGAACTTCACCAGTTGCGGGCCCAGCACATAGCTGCCGCTTTCGAGCACATCCAGAATGGCCTGATCAATCTCAGGCTTCAGATTGTGATACTGCTTCACGTGGCCATAAAAGCCGATGTTGGATTCGGGCATGGGGGATTGCCTCCTGGATTTCTGTTGGATCTGACGAAGCCGGACTCTCTCTATTAAAACGATTCACATACTACAAAAATGGGCTGGTCAAGACTTTGTACCCCCGGCAGGGCCAATTCGCTAAACTCAAAAACCTGATGGCGGAAAATCAAAAAACTGCTAGCCGGTTGCACCGAGTTGCAAACCGCTTGAGCAGGAAACAGGAATCGCGCGGTGGGCGGGGACGCCCACCGGACAGCCGGCGGGACGCCGGCGCTACGGAACTACGGAATGAGTA
>Ga0207657_10001428_pt1 | contig 25498 bp, 22 predicted proteins | sample KBSC33metaG_FD_184316 | JGI IMG/M metagenome (GOLD analysis project Ga0207657, IMG submission 184316) | Corn rhizosphere microbial communities from Kellogg Biological Station, Michigan, USA - KBS C3-3 metaG (SPAdes) (version 2) | ecosystem: Host-associated > Plants > Roots > Rhizosphere > Soil ... | reverse complement strand
GGTGAGCTCTGCCGCGAGCCGCTGGCGACCGAGATCGCGAGCGACGTCGACCTCCCGCTCGACGAGGTCGAGCAGATCCTGCGCACGTCGCAGGCGCCGGTCTCGCTCGAGAAGCCGGTCGGCGACGAGGAGGAGTCGGAGTTCGGCCACTTCCTCACCGACGAGAACGCCCCGCTGCCCGACGAGGCCGCCGACACGACGTTGCGCCAGGAGCTGCTGCGCAACATCCTCGGCACGCTCTCGCACCGGGAGCGGCGGGTGCTCGAGCTCCGCTACGGGCTCGACGGCGAGCAGCCGCGCACGCTCGACGAGGTCGGGCGCACGTTCAACGTCACGCGCGAGCGGATCCGCCAGATCGAGAACCAGAGCCTGAAGAAGCTGCGGGCGCTCGCGGTCACGGACTCGCTCCGAGACGTCGCCTGAGTCTCGGCCGGGGACCTGTCCAACCTAGTAACACAGTGTTACTAGCTGTTCCTTGGGCGGCTTTTGGCCTTCCGCCGCGCCCGGGCTTGAGCAAGTAACACTGTGTTACAAGGTCATCAGCCGGCGCCGAGACGTCAGCTGGTTTCGAAGAAGCTTTCGAGCGAGTGCGCTATGCCCGCGGCGTCGAGCCCGTGCGCCGCTCGGTGCTCCGCTCCCGTGCCGTAGCGGCGGAGCTCCTCGTTCGGCACGCCGAGCGCGAGCAGCCGGTGCGGCCGGTCGCGCAGCGCGACGGCGATCTCCGCCGCCGAGGTGCCGGCCTGGTACGGCTCGACGAGGACGACGTCGGTGCCGTCGGCGAGCGCGTCGCGGAGCTCTTCGTGCGGGAACGGGCGCACGGTCGCGATGTAGGCGACCGTGACGTCACGGTCGGAGGTCGCCTCGAGCACCGGGGTCAGTGTCGGGCCGACGGCGACGACGAGCGGCGCGCCGGCGGAGCCGCGGCGGAGCACCTTCAACCAGCCGGGGTCGACTCGCGCGTGGTTCGTCTCCTCGCTCAACCGGAGGTACGTGCGGCCGTCGCCTCCGAGTGCCTGCCGGAACAGCCGGTCGGCTTCGTCCACGTGCCCGGGCACGTGGATCGTCCAGCCGGGGAGCGCTGCGACGAGCGCCACGTCCTCCGGTGCCTGGTGCGTGCGGCCGGCGCGCGCTGCGTCGTAGGAGGCGCCGATCGAGACGAGCACGGCGCCGAGGTCGTTGTGGCCGAGGTCGAGCTTGAGGAACTCCCAGGGCCGCTCGACGAGGAACGGCGTGTAGGAGTGCGCGACGGGCCGGTAGCCCTCGAGTGAGAGCCCGGCGGCGACGCCGATCATCAGCTGCTCGCGGATGCCGACGTCGAAGTGGCGCGGATGCTCGCCGATCGCGTCGTTCCCGATCTGCGCGGTCACGACCGCGACCCGGTCGTTCTCGTCGAGCGCCTCGCGGGTGAGCTCGTAGAACCGTTCGCGCATGCCGGTCATCTCGTCACCTCCGCGACCACGCAGCGGGGGCGGGTCGCGTCGGGATCGGGGAGCAGCGCCGCCTCGAGCGCCTCGTGGTCTCGTCCGTCGACCCGCTGCGCGATCCAGCCCTCGAGCATGAAGCGCCGCTCGATGCCCTCCGGCCAGCCGTACCACGCAGAGGCGTTGTCAACCACGACCGCGGTCAGGGACGAGAGGCCGATTCGGCCTGCGTACTGCACCGCCTCCCAGTTCGAGCCCTCGTCGAGTTCGCCGTCCCCGACGAGGCACCAAACGCGGCGGCCGGTCAGTGCCGCGCCGACCGCGACGCCGAGCCCGTGCCCGAGCGAGCCGCTGGAGAGCTCGACTCCCGGCGCGAGCTTGCGATCCGGGTGGTAGCCGAGCACCGAGTCGAACGAGCCGAAGCCGTCGAGCGCGTCGACCGGGACGATGCCCTTCGCGGCGAGCACTGCATAGAACGCCGCCGGCCCGTGGCCTTTCGAGAGCAGGAAGCGGTCCTCGTCGCCGAGGACGCGGTCGTAGAGGACCCAGAGGACGTCGAGGGTCGAGAGCGAGCTGCGATCGTGCTTCTCGTCGCCGGTCAGCCGCGTGAGCAGCTCCGGCAGGTCGTCGTAACCGAGTGTCGTCGTGGTGGCCATGCGCACACCGTAAAACCTCAACTAAAGTTCAAGTCAAGTGGCAAGAGAACTCACCATCGGCGAGCTCTCCGAGCGGAGTGGCGTCTCCCAGTCGGCGCTTCGCTTCTACGAGCGCGAGGGGCTCATCTCGGCGCGGCGCACCGACGGCAACCAGCGGCGCTACCCGGCGGTCACCCTGCGCCGCGTCGCGCTCGTGCAGGCGGGGAAGGCCGCCGGCGTTCCGCTCGAGCGGATCCGTGCCGCCCTCGACGAGCTGCCCACCGGCAAGACGCCGACTAAACGCGACTGGGAACGGCTCTCGCGCAGCTGGCGGCGCGAGCTCGACGAGCGGATCGCGACGCTCGAGGCGATCCGCGGCAGGCTGACGACGTGCATCGGCTGCGGCTGTCTCTCGCTGCGCACGTGCGCGCTGCTCAACCCCGCGGACGAGGCCGGTTCGCTCGGCGGAGGGGCGCACTATCTCCGTAGAGTCTCTCCTCGTGGATGAGGCCTGGCGCGCCGAGCTGGCGGAGCTGATCGCGATCCCGAGCGTGAGCGCCGACCCGGCCCACCGGGAGGACGTGAAGCGTGCGGGAGAGTGGGTCTGCGAGCTCATCCGCCGCATCGGCGGCGACGCGGAGCTGACGCCGTTCGGCGAGCGCGAGCTCGTGCTCGGCGAGATCCCCGCGTCGAACGGCGACGGGAACGCGCCGACCGTGCTCGTCTACAACCATTTCGACGTCCAGCCGCCGGCCCCGCTCGAGCTCTGGGAGTCGGACCCGTTCGAGCTCGACATCCGCGGCGAGTGGGCGTACGCCCGCGGCGTCGCCGACGACAAGGGCCAGCTCTGGCTCGTCCTCAAGGCGGCGCAGCGGCTCGTCGAGGAAGGTGCGCTGCCCGTCAACCTCCGCATCGCGTACGACGGCGAGGAGGAGATCGGCGGCCACACGATCGCGGACTGGGTCAAGCAGGACGAGCGCGGCGCCGACGCGTGCGTGATCTTCGACGGTGGGATGCTCCGGCGCGACGTCCCGACGATCGAGCTCGCGACCCGCGGCCTCGTCGGCGTCGACGTGAAGGTGCGCACGGGCGATCGCGACCTGCACTCCGGGATGTACGGCGGCGCGGCTCTCAACGCGATCCACGTCCTCACGCATTGCCTCCAGGCCGTGCTCGCCGGCCCGGACGGCCGCCTGCCCGAGCCGCTGCGCGCGGGGATCGTCCCGCCGACGGCCGAGGAGCTCGAGGCGTGGTCGAAGCTGCCGCCCGGCGCCGAGGCCATCTCCGAGGCCGGCGCCCGGCCGCTCGACGCGAAAGCCGGGGAGGAGTTCTACCTCCGCACATGGGCCGAGCCGTCGACGGACGTGAACGGGATCATCGGCGGCAAGCCCGGCGTCCGCAACACGACGCTCAGCGTCGAAGCCTCCGCCGAGTTCTCGATCCGCCTCGCCCCGGGCCAGGACGCCGAGACGGTCGGCGACGCGGCTGTGGCTCTGCTGCTCGAAGCGGCTCCGAAGGGAGCAGAGCTCGAGATCGAGGTGAAAGGCTCGAATCCCGGCCTCGTCCGCGCCGACGCTCCCGCCGTCCAACTCGCGGTCGACGCGTTCGAGCAGGCTCTGGGGAAGCGGCCGCTGCTCACGCGTGTCGGCGGCTCGATCCCGCTGATGCCCGCGCTGACGGAGAAGGGCATCGACACCATCCTGAGCGGCTTCGCACTGCCGGAGTCGAACGTGCACTCGCCGAACGAGCGCTTCCTCGTGCCGTACTTCGCGGCCGGGATCGACACGGTCGCCGCGCTGTTCACGGCGCTCGGGCGCTTGAACGACTAAGCCCGGTCGGCGTAGGTCACGCCCTGGAAGGGCCAGTCGGCCTCGAGCCAGTCCGTGACCGCCTGCCAGAGAGGGGTGTCAAGCTCGGCACGGCTCTCTCGCACCCAGGAGAGCACCTTGGCATCGTGCTGTCCGCTCTGATCGGGATAGATGTAGAGGCAGCCGATCACGTCACCGGTCGCGGGATCGAGCACGGTGTAGGTGAAGCCCTTTCGGTTCTCGAAATCGTCCGCGTGCCTTTGCAGGTCCTCGAGGTTCCTCACGAGGCCGCGATCGTCCGGCCAGGTGCTCGTCTCCCAGCCCGGCGTCGCGTGGATGTGCTCCACCGACGACGACCACGCCTTGTAGTCGGGCTCGTTGTGCTGCGGCCCGAGTGGCTCGAGCCTGAACTGCTCCGTCTCGAGAGCGAGCGGCACGACGAAGCCGGGCGGGACGAACGGGCGCTCGGCCAAGGCTAGAGCGCGTGCGGGTGCTGGCGCCCGCAGGGGAGCCAGTCGTGGCCGAACTCGCGCATGGCGTCGATGATCGGCAGCAGCGACTCGCCCTTCGGGGTCAGCGAGTACTCGACCCGCGGGGGAGTCTCGGGATAGCTCTGGCGCTCGAGAATCCCGTCGGCCTCGAGGGCGCGCAGCCGCTCTGCGAGCGTGCGCGGGCTGATGCCCTGGCACGAGCGCTCGAGCTCGGAGAAGCGCCGCGGCCCTTCCGAGAGATCGTGGACGAGCAGCGCCGTCCACTTCGCGCCGATGATCTCGGCCGTCGCCGCGACCGCGCACGTGCCGGCGACGTGGACAGGGTTCATCGTGCGAATGGCCATCGCCCGGATTGTACGCCGAGCGCCTCAGAGGTTGAACGGCGCCGGGCAGGCGTCGATCTTCGGAATCGAGAAGCGCGCGATCGTCCCGAAGCCCTCACACGGCTTGCAGGCCTGAGCCACCCCGGCGTCGCAGGCGACCGAGAGGAAGATGAACGCGTCCTCCATCGTGAAGCCGTGCTCGTCGACGAGCAGGCGCGCGGCTTCCTCGGACACGAGGGCGAGCGCCTCGGGGTACTCGGAGGCGGTCGCGTGCGGCAGCCAGCGATCGGCCAGCTCGGTGACGGGCCACGTCGCCTGTTTGCCCTTGAGGACGTCGAAGCGGACGTCCACCTCCCCGGCGATCTCGACCCCGGTGAAGCAGATCTCGCCGTCGCCCATCGCCGCGTGCATGTCGCCGACCGCGAACATGCCGCCGGGCTGCCTCACGGGGAAGAAGATCCGCGCGCCGGCGCCGTGCCAGTGGTCGTCGAGGTTCCCGCCGTGGCGGCCGGCCAGGCCGTTCGAGAGCTCCTCGCCGCCGGTCGCCACCCCGACGACGCCCACCATCGGCATGGCGGGGAACGAGACGCGGTCGTTCATCTTCACGATGCCGTCACGCACCTCGAATAGCCGGGTGAGCGGGGACTGCACCTGGTCGATGAGCTGGCCGAAGCCGGGGATGAGGGTCGCGACGCCCCACTCGATCGGCCTCACGTCGAGGATCTCGGCCACGAGCGAGTCGCCCGGCTCGGCGCCCTTGACCGCGACGGGACCGGTCGCGCTGTTGATCCGCGAGAGGTCGATCTCGGTCACGAGGTCGTCCTCGCTCCGGATCTGGCCGGTGAAGCAGTCGTTCGTCTCGAAGGTCACGACGTCGCCGGGCTCGACCTCCAGCACGGGCCGGAGGTCGGGCCCGAACGACCAGATGACGTCGCTACGTGGGACTCGGTGCTGCGTCACCGGGCGTCACCGTCTCGTCCTCGACGTACACGTGGCTCATGTCCTCGATCTTGTCAGGCCGCGCCAGGGCCAGGAAGATCGTGAGCACGATCCCGAGCCCGACCCACGAGATGTCCACCCAGTTGCCGTACTTCTCGGGGTAGATGGGCGGGTACTTCCAGAACTGGTAGTAGAGCGGGAAGAAGAAGAGGACGATGCCGGCGACGGGCAGGATCACGTGCAGCAGGACGTTGAATTGCTGCCGCAGCGGCCCGAGGTAGTAGACCAACGCGCCGGCCGAGACGAGCATGTAGACGAGGATCACGGGCGGCACCGCCATGGTGGCGATCGTGAAGAAGCCGTCCAGCGGTCCCCATTTCCACCCGAACAGCAGGGCAATCGCCAACGCGAACACGCTCATGCCGATGATCGCGTTGGTCGGCGTCTTGAACCTCGGGTGGACGTGGCCGAGCGGCCGCGGCGCGAGCCTGTTCCTGGAGAGCGCATAGAAGACGCGCGTCGCCGCGTTCATCCCGGCGTTCGAGTTCGCGGCGATCGAGTTGACGATCGCGATGAAGACGAGGACCCAGCCGCCGGCCCAGAACACTTTCCCGAGTGAGCGCCACGGGTCGGGATTGGTCGTCGCCTGGTTGACGAAGTTGTCGAAGCCTGCTCCGAAGACCCAGGCGTACGAGCAGAGGACGTAGAACAAGCCGATCAGCACCGCGGATCCCACGACCGCGATCGGCACCGTCCTCCGGGGGTGCTTCGCCTCCTCGCCGAGTGGCGCCGCAGCCTCGAAGCCGATGAACGCGAGGATCGCGAACACCATCCCCTTGAAGACGCCGCTCCAGTCGCCCGCGGCGTGGTGCGGGTTGAACGTCTGGACGTTCAGGTCGCCGGCGTTGGAGAAGATCATCCAGAGGGCGAGCGCGCCGAAGATCGCGATCTCGAACGTGCCCAGGATGACGCCGGCGGTCGTCGAGAGCCGGATGTCGCGGTACGTGAGCAGGAAGACGAACACCGTCATGACCACCACCCAGATCCACCACTGGCCGGAGTAGTGCCAGCCGACCTCGTTCTCGAAGACGTCGCTCATCGCCCAGCCGAACTCGAGATAGAGGAACGGCGCCACGAGCGGCTCGAACAGGATGAAGAGCCAGGCGACGAGGAAGCCGGCCCACGGCCCGAGCGAGCGCGCGGCGTATGTGTACATCCCTCCTGCCGACGGGAATCGCTTTGCGAGCTGTCCGATCGCGGTGGCGGCGCAGATGCACGCGATCAGGGCCAGCCCGACCGACAGCGGCAACGCCTGCTGCGAGTAGGGCACCGAGATGAAGATCGAGTAGGCGACGGCAGCCGCCGGCGCCATGTGCGTGATCGACTGGAACAGGACCTGCGGCAGCCCGATCGAGTGCTCGCGCAGATGCTCGAATCGGCTACCGCTCGCGGGTGCAGCCTCCATCTATTCCTCCCCTGGGTCGTGACCCCCGGTTCACGCGATCTTCTCCTACCGGGACCTGTCTGATCAATCCCAGGGCGGCGGATTGTGCGTCCAGCGGCCGCCGAGCATCGTCGCGACAACCTGCACCTCGCGCAGCTCCTCCGGCTCGCATGCGAACGGATCGCGGTCGAGCACCACGAGGTCGGCGTAACGGCCGGGGACGAGCGTGCCCCGGACGCGCTCGTCGTGCGACAGCCAGGCCGGCGCAACGCAGACGGCATGGAGCGCCTGCTCGAGCGTGAGCTTCTGGTCCTCCCGCCAGTGGTCGAGCACGGCGGCGACGACGCCCGCCCACGGCTCGAGCTCCTCGACCGGCGCGTCGGATCCGTTCGCGAGCAGCGCGCCGGATTCGAGCAGCGAGCGGAACGAGTACGTGCCCTCGAGGCGGTCGGCCCAGAAGCGCTTCGCGAGCTGCTCGTCGGAGGGAGCGTGCGTGAACTGGACGGAGACCGTGATCCCGAGCTCCGCAAAGCGAGCCACGTCCTCGGGAGCAAGGCATTGCGCGTGCTCGATCCGCTGGCGCAGCCCGAGCGGCTGCCACGCGTCGCGCGAGCGCTCGAACGCGTCGAGCGCCGCGCGGTTCGCGGCGTCGCCGATCGCATGCACGCCGACCGGCCAGCCTGCTTCCGCGCCGCGCCGGACGATCTCCTCGAGCTCCTCGCTCGTCGTGATCACGACGCCGCTCCCGTCCCTCATCCACGCGGTCTGGGAGCCGAGCGTCCCGTCCATGAACGTCTTGAGGTAGCCGAGCCGGAGCAGCGGGGAGCCGGCGCCGCTGCGCAGGCCGATCTCGCGCAGGTCGGAGATCCGCTCCGCGGGGGTCGACTGCCATACGCGCTGGAGCAGCGCGCCCTGCTGCTCGAGCCGCTGCCAGAGGCCGATCGCGCCGAGCCAGCCGTCCTTGTCGTGCAGCGCGGTGACCCCGCGCGAGGCGGCGATCTTCACACCCCGGCGCATCGCGTCGACGTACTCCTCCGCCGGCACGTGGACGAATCGCCCCTTGAACTGCCAGGCCGCTTCCTCGTAGAGCACGCCGGTCGGCTCGCCGTGCTCGTCGCGCACGACCACGCCGCCTTCCACCTCGAGATCGCCGTCGGCGAGCGCGAGCGCCGCCGAGTTGAGCCAGAGCGCGTGGTAGTCCTTCGAGATCAGCATCGCCGGGCGCTCGGACTCGACCTCGTCGAGCGCTGCGCGGGTCGGCGGGCCGTCGGGCCAGTCGGCGTCGCGCCAGCCCTGCCCGCGGAGCCAGCTCCCGGTGCGCGGCGCGGTGCGCACCCGGTCGAGCGCCTCGGCGAGCGACCCGCAGTCGTGGAGCTGGACGTCGTTCTGCGAGAGCGCCCAGGTGGGGAAGTGGACGTGCGAGTCGGTGAAGCCCGGGAGGACGCAGCGGCCACCGAGGTCGACCGTCTCCGGGCTCGGCAGCGAGGTCTCGTGCACGCCCACGCCGCCCGCGATCCGCTCCCCCGCGATCCAGAGGGAGGAGACGGTCGGCAGGGACGGGTCGAGCGTGCGGATCGTGCCGTTTCGGAGGATCATGTGGCCCATGTTCGATCATGTCGGTCCCAACGTGCGCGACTACGAGCGGAGCCGTGCCTTCTACGAGCAGGCTCTGGCGCCGCTCGGCTGGAGCGTGCTCGCGGAGTGGCCCGATCACGGCGTGGTCGGCTTCGGCGACCGGGGGAAGCCGGTCTTCTGGCTCCACCAGCGAGAGCCGTACACCACGGGGATGCACGTCGCCTTCACCTGCGACGACCGGGCGACCGTGGACGCGTTCCATGCCGCCGGGATCGCGGCCGGCGGGACGGACAACGGCCCGCCGGGCCTGCGCTGGTACCACGAGAACTACTACGGCGCCTTCGTGCTCGATCCTGACGGCAACAACGTCGAGGCCGTCTGCCACAAGGCTGAGTAGTGGCCGCCGAGCGGGCGGTCGAGCGGAGGGTCGTCAGCGTCCTCTTCGCGGACCTCGTCGGGTTCACCTCGCTGTCGGAAGAGCTCGACGCCGAGGACGTGACGCTCGTCCAGGACGCGTACTTCGACGCGGTGCGCGAGACGGTCGCGCGCCACGGCGGCCAGCTCGAGAAGTTCGTCGGTGACGCAGCCATGGCCGTCTTCGGCGCGCCGCGCGTCCGCGACGACGACGCCGAGCGGGCGGTGCGGGCGGGCCTCGCGCTCGTCGCTGCGGTGCAGCGCGTCGGGGCCGGGCTCGGGCTCGCGCCGGGCGCGCTCCGGCTCCGCGTGGGCATCGCGAGCGGCGAGACTGTCTACGGGGAGGCGAGCGCCGAGCGCGGTCCGGTCACCGGCGACGTCGTGAACGTCGCGGCGCGTCTCCAGGCGGCGGGGGAGCCCGAGACGGTGACGATCGGGGAAGCGACGGCGCTTGCCGTTGCGGACGCGATCGAGCTGGAGCGCCTGCCGGCGCTCGACCTCAAAGGGAAGAGCGAGCCCGTTCCCGCCTGGCGGGCGGTCGGCGTTCACGCCGAGCGGTCACGGGAGCGTGCGCTCGGCGGGCTGCGGGCGCCGACCCTCGGCCGCGAGGAGGAGGTCGCGCGCCTCCGTTCTCTCGTCGGCTCGACCGGACGTGTCACCGTGATCGCGCCGCCGGGGGTCGGCAAGACGCGGCTGCTCGACGAGCTCGCCGGCGCCGCAGCCGAGGCGGCCGTCCTGCGCGCGCGACTGCGGCCGGACGTGCTCTCGCCGTTCGAGCCGGTCGGACAGCTCGTGGGGCAGGAGCGGACCATCGCTGAGCTCGCGCGGGCGGCCGGCGCGTCCGAGGCGCGCGCAGCCGTGGTAACGGAGCTGCTCGGCGCCGTGGGCTCGGCGTACGCGCAGCCCGCGACCGTAGAGCGCGAGCAGCTCTTCGAGGCCTGGCTCGAAGGTCTCGATGCGATCGCTGGAGGTCGTGCCGCTGTCTGGCTCGTCGAGGACGTCCACTGGGCCTCCCCGGACCTGCTCGCGTTCCTCGAGCTCGCCGGATCCTCGGCCCGGAGCGCCGGCCGGCTCGTCGTGGCGAGCGCGCGGCCCGTGCTGCTCGACGAGCGGCCCGAGTGGGTGGAAGGCGGCGAACGGCTCGACCTGCCACTGCTGCCGGCGCGGGACACCGAGGAGCTCGTGCGCGAGCTCGTGGGCGATGCGTTGCCGCCGGCGCTCGTGGAACGCGTCGCGGAGCGGTCGGCGGGGAACCCGCTCTTCGTCGAGGAGCTGCTGCGGACGTGGGCCGGTGTCGGGATCCTCGCCGCAGAGGAGGGCGGGTGGCGTCTCGCGGCGCCTGCCGACGAGGTGGAGCTGCCGCTGACGGTGCAGGCGATCTACGCCGCGCAGCTCGACGACCTGCCTCCGCCGGCGCGGTCGGCGGCGAGAAGAGCCGCGGTTGCGGGCCGCCGCTTCCCGCGGACCGCGCTCGCCGTGCTCGAGGTGGAGGAGCCTGAGCCGGCACTCGAGACGCTCATCCGCCGGGCGCTCGTCTCCGAGCCCGACGAGGACGTGTTGCTCGGGGCGAGCCACTCCTACCGGCACGCGCTCCTGCGCGACGCCGGCTACGCGAGCCTCGCGCGGGCCGAGCGGGCGCGGCTGCACGTGCAGCTGGCGGACTGGCTCGCCGAGCGGCCTGAGCAGGCGCGCCCTGCGCTGGCGGAGGTGATCGGCCGGCACTACGCCGCGGCGCTCGACTCCGCCCCGGCGCTCGCGCGCGAGATCGCCGGCTCCGGACGCGACGAGCTCGAGGCGCGTGCCGCCGCCTGGTTCGAGACGGCTGCACGCGTCGCAAGCGGCTTCGCAGCCTGGGCGAGTGCCCGCGACCTCGCCGCCCGCGCGCTCGAGCTCACGGCCGCGGACGGAGTCGACCGTGCCCGCCGCCTCCAGCTGCTCGGCGAGGCGACGGCGAACGCCGCCGGCGTCGACGAGGCGCTGCCGCTGCTCGAGGAGTCTCTCGCGGCGTATCGCAGCCTCGGGGCCGATGCTCCTCGCTCCGGAGTCGCCGACGCGGCCTGTGCCGTCGGACGCCAGCTTCGTGCCCAGGCGCGGTTCTCGGTCACGCAGGAGCTCGCCGCAGAGCTCCTACAGGAGCTCGGCGAGCAGAACGACGCGGCGACCGCAAGGCTCCTGGCCCTCCGCGGCTACGGCGCTCTCAGCGCGTGGGACGACTTCCCGGGCGCTCGCGCGGACGCGGAGCGCGCCCTCGCGCTCGCACGTGACAGCGGTGATCCGGACGCCGAGCTCGAGGCTTTGCAGCTCCTGACGGCCTGCATCGAGGGAGACGAGTCCGAGGGGCGGCACTGGGCCGAGCTCGAGTCGCTCGCGCGCGACCGCGGGCGCTGGGAGCTCGCGACGGGAGCCATGCGCTCCCACGCCCTGATCTCCGTCCACCGCGACCCCGACCAGACGCTGGCCGAGCTCGACGCGACTGCCGAGCTCGCGGAGGCACGCGGGCTCGTCGAGGACGCGGCCTGGAACGACTTCGCGCGTGCGGAGGCGCACCTGGTAGCCGGCACCTGGGACGACGCGCTCGCGGTCGGGCTGCGCGCGATCGAGGTGGGGGAGGCGCGGAACCTCTTCCGGGTGTGCGTGCGCAGCTGGTTCGCGCTGCGGCCGATCGCGCTGGCACGACGGCGCAGCGACCTGATCGAGCAGGCGTTCCCGCTCTTCGAGGCGACTCGCGGCAGGAGCGACTCGCCGTACGCGCGGGTCATCTCCACGGCGATGGATCTCGCCTTCGCCGAAACCGGGCTCCTGCCCGCGTTCGTGCCGGAGCTCGAGCCGCGTCTCGCGTCCTTCGACCTCGCCTACGACGATCCGAGCTGGCTCGCGGCCGTCGAAGCCGTGGTCGGTTCGTGGCTCGACACCGGCGCGCTCGCCGAGGCGCGGACCGCACTCGACCGCTTCCGGGCAGCGGCCGAGGACAAGAACATGGCCAGGCTCGCGTTTGCCTCGCAGGCGCTCCTCCGCTCGCGGCTCCTCCTCGTCGAGGGCGATCCCGCCGCGGCCGCGAGCGAGGCGGAGTCCGCGCTCGAGACGCGGGCGCCGTGGTGGCGGGTGCGTGCGTTGCGGGCGCTCGAGGCCGCCGGCGCCGCTTCCGATGAGACGCTGGAGGAGGCGGCACAGCTCGAGCGGTCGCTCGGGATCTAGACTCCGCGCCGTGCCCTGGGACGTCCTGAGCGACGAGCAACGGGAGCTGCGTGACCTCGTCCGGCAGCTCGCGCGTGAGCGGATCGCGCCGCGCGCCGCCGAGATCGACGCCTCGCACGAGTTCCCGTGGGACGTCGTCGAGCTGTTCCGGGAGAACGACATCTTCGGCCTCTTCTTCGCCGAGGAGTACGGCGGGCTCGGCACCGGCACGCTCCTCTCGCTGATCGCGATCGAGGAGGTCGGCAAGGTCTGCGCGACCTCGGCCCTGATCCTCGCGGTGCAGGAGCTCGGCTCGCTGGGCCTCAAGCTCGCCGGCACGGACGAGCAGAAGGAGCGCTACCTGCCGAAGTTCGCCTCGGGCGAGTGGCTGCCGGCCTACGCGCTCACCGAGTCCGGCTCGGGCTCCGACTCGGCCGCGATGCGCACGACAGCGCGCCGCGAGGGCGACGAGTACGTCCTCGACGGCTCGAAGCGCTTCATCACGAACGCCGGCGTCGCGAACCTCTACACCGTCTTCGCGAAGACCGACCCGGAGGCGGGGCACGGCGGGATCTCGGCGTTCGTCGTCGAATCGGATGCACCCGGCTTCGCAGTGGCACGGCTCGAGCCGAAGATGGGCATCTCCGGCTCCACGACCGGCGAGCTGACCTTCGACGGCTGCCGCATCCCGGCCGGAAACCTGCTGGGCGAGGAGGGTGAGGGCTTCCGGATCGCGATGCGCATCCTCGACCGCTCCCGGCCCGGCGTCGCGGCGCAGGCGCTCGGCATCGCGCAGGGCGCGACCGACTACGCGCTCGAGTACGCGAAGACGCGCGAGACGATGGGGAAGCCGATCGGCCAGCACCAGCTGATCCAGGCGAAGCTCGCGGACATGGAGACGGAGTGCGAAGCGGCCCGCGGCCTCCTCTACCGCTTCGGGCGCATGGCCGACGAGGGCGTCGAGGGCGCGGAGCTCACGAAAGCCTCGGCGATGGCGAAGCTCAAGTGCGGTGACGTCGCGATGGCCGTCACGACCGAGGCGGTGCAGATCCTCGGCGGCTACGGCTACATCAAGGAGTACCCGGTCGAGCGCTTCATGCGGGACGCGAAAATCACCCAGATCTACGAGGGCACGCAGGAGGTACAGCGGCTCGTGATCGCCCGCGAGATGCTGCGCGAGTCGCGGGCGTTCCTCCTCGCCGGCGTTGGCTGAGCTCTGGCGCGCGAGCGAGCACGAGCCGCTCGCCGGGGAGAAGTGGGGCCAGGAGCGGGCCGAGCAGGCGATCGCCGCGATCGTCGGTGACGCCGAGGCTGCGTTCGACGGCGAGCGCTGGCCGTTCCATCCCGCGGACGAGCCCGACGACTCGCCGAACGGCATCTACCTCGGCGTGGCCGGGATGGCGTGGGCCCTGGACGAGCTCGGCTCGACGGGCTGGGGCGACGCGGTGCTCGGCGCCATCGAGCGGTATCGCCGCGAGCCGGACGGCGGAGCGGAGCGGGCGTACGCCCCGAGCTACCTCGGCGGCGAGTGCGGGATCGCGCTCGTCGGCTACCGCCTCACCGGCGACGCCGGCCTCGCCGACCGCCTGCACGAGCTCGTCCTCGCCAATCTCGACGACGAGTGGAAGGAGATGCTGTGGGGCGCGTCGGGCTCGCTCCTCGCCGCCGAGGCGATGCTGGCCTGGACCGCTGACGAGAGGTGGGAGGCGGCGTGGGAGGCCCTGGCCGACAGCCTGGAGTCGGCCCGCGACGACGACGGCCTCTGGACGCAGACCCGGCTCGGCGGGCGGCGCCATTACGGAGTCGGGCACGGCTACGCCGGGAACCAGCTGGCGCTCGCGCACCGACGCAAGGTCGACGTGGACGCCGTGCTCTCCCGCCTCGCGCTTCGCGACGGCCCGCTCGCCAACTGGCCGCCCGGCGAGGAGGCCCCGCCGGAGCGGATCCGGGTGCAGTGGTGTCACGGCGCGCCGGGAATCGTCGCGGGGCTAGGCCACGTCATGGACGAGGAGCTCGCCCTCGCGGGCGGCGAGTTGACGTGGCGCGCGGGGCCGCTCGCGAAGGGATCGAGCCTCTGCCACGGCACGGCCGGGAACGCGTACGCATTCCTCGCGGTCCACCACCGGACGGGAGACGAGCTCTGGCTCGACCGGGCCCGCGCCTTCGCCATGCACGCAATCGCCCAGGTCGAGCGGGGGCGTGCCGAGCTCGGCCGCGGCCGCTACTCGCTCTTCACCGGCGACATCGGCGTCGCGCTGTTCCTCCGCCACCTGCTCGACGGCGAGCACCGCTTCCCCGCCCTGGGGCCGTTCTGATGGACTGGTGGCACGTCATCGAGCTGCCGGACGGCTCGGTCACGCCCGGTGGCTGGGACCTGCGCGAGGTCTCGCAGCGGCTGCCGTGGCCGGACGTCACCGGGAAGCGCTGCCTCGACATCGGCACCGCGGACGGCTTCTGGGCGTTCGAGCTCGAGAAGCGCGGCGCCGCCGACGTCCTCGCCACCGACACGCCGTCGCCGTTCCAGGCTCGGGCACAGGAGCGCTTCGAGCACGCCCGCGGGCTGCTGGGCTCGGGTGTCCGCTACGAGGCGCGGGACCTCTTCGAGCTCGAGGGCGAGTGGGACGTCGTCGTCATGGGCTACGTGCTCCAGATGCTGCGCGACCCGGTCGGCGCGCTCGAGCACGTGCGGAGCGTCTGCAGCGGGCACCTCCTCCTGCTCGAGACGGTCTCGCATCCGCTCGAGCTGCTGCCGGCCCCGCTCGCGCGGCTCGACGCGCGGCACGACGGCCGCGAGTGGTTCGTCTTCAACCGGCGGGGGCTGCGCAAAGCCGCCGAGCTCGCCGGGTGGGAGGTCGAGGAGCAGACCGACGTGCTGCGCGACAAGGCCGGGCCGCTGCCCGAGGCGCAGAAGGCGAGCCGCTCCTGGAAGTACCGGCTCGGCGTTCGCGGGCGCTCCTGCGCGCTACGGGCCGCGCCGACCGGCACCAGAACTCGCTTCTACGGAGACTCAGGGTGAGGCTCCTCCGGCATTATCGAAGTACGAAGGAGGAGTCCCGATGGCACCACTCAACGAGAAGCAGGCGGCTCTCTTCACCGGCCGCAACTGGGGCGTGATCGCGACCATCCGCGAGGACGGATCGCCGCAAGCCACGCCGGTCTGGGTCGACTACGACGGCGAGAACGTGCTCGTCAACAGCGCCCGCGGCAGGACGAAGGTGAAGAACATCGAGCGCGATCCGCGAGCGACCGTCACCGTCCTGCCCGCCGAGAACCAGCAGGGCGGCTACGTCATGGTGAGCGGCCCGGCCGAGATCGTCGACGAGGGCGCCGGCGCCGTCGAGCACATCAACATGCTCGCGAAGAAGTACCTGGGCGAGGACAAGTATCCCTACCTCGGCCCGGGCGAGCAGCGCGTGATCATCCAGATCCGTCCCGAGCGCGTCGACGGCTTCGGGGCAGGCGGCTAGGTCACCAGAGGTCGCCGCCGGTCAGGACGTAGATGAACGGCACGATGGGCACGATCATGAAGACGGCCCAGACGAGCTTTTTGAACCCGGAGAGGTCGTCCCGGCCGAGGAGGTTGATCCACGCGAGCACGACTGCGAGCGGGTGGATGAAGCAGACGAGGATTTCGAGGAGCTTCTTCATTGCCAGCAGATCCCCCGGGTTCGGGAACGGTAATCGCAAGTACGCTCTCGGCGTGCAAGAGGACGGGACAGCCGTGCTGACCGTGGTGTCCGGGACGTCCGAGGCCGAGGTGCTGTGTGGTCTGCTCCGGTCGGCGGGCATCAAGTGCGGCTACCGCGACACCGAGGCGATCGACTCGCCGCTCGAGGACTTCATGGCGGCGGGAGCCCAGGAGATCCTCGTGCACGAGTCGGATCTCGAGGCTGCGAAGGAGCTGCTGCCGCAGCAATGAGGTTCGACGGCATCCACCACGTCACGTGCATCACGGGCGACGCGCCTGGGAACGTCGACTTCTACACCCGCGTCCTCGGGCTGCGGCTCGTGAAGAAGTCGGTCAACCAGGACGACCCGACCGTCTACCACCTCTTCTATGCCGACGAGGAGGGCCACGCCGGGTCGGACATCACCTTCTTCGAGTACCCGAACGCGCGGCCCGGCCAGGCCGGCGACGGGATGGTCCACACCGTCGTCTGGCGCGTGGGCTCGCCGGATGCGCTCGAGTTCTGGGCCAACCGGCTGAGCGCGGAGGGACACGAGGTCGAGGCGGACGGGGAGTCGCTTCGCTTCGCCAACCCCGAGGGGCTCGCGCACGAGCTCGTGGTCTCGCACGTCACCGACGAGCCGCTCGTGGCGCACCACCCCGAGATCCCGAAGGAGGTCGCGCTGCAGGGCTTCGAGGGTGTTCGCGCCTACGGCCGCCCCGACGACGAGTTCCTCACGAAGCTCGGCTTCGAGCAGCAGGACGGTCGCTGGGACACGCGGGCCGAGACGCGCGGCGGCTGGATCGAGTACGCCGAGGCTCCCTTCGTGGCCGGCGTGGGCGGCGCGGGAACCGTGCACCACGTCGCGTGGGCCTCGACGATGGAGGACCACGAGGCCTGGCACGACCTCGTCGAGGATGCGGGCGGCCGACCGACGCAGATCATCGACCGCTTCTGGTTCCGCTCGATCTACTTCCGCGAGCCGGCCGGGGTGTTGTTCGAGATCGCGACGCTCGGGCCGGGGTTCGCAACGGATGAGGATCCGGCGCATCTGGGCGAGAAGCTCATCCTGCCGCCGGCGTTCGAGCACCTCCGTGCCCGCGTCGAGCCGGTGCTGACGCCGCTGCCCGACCCGCGGGCCGACTGGGCCACGCGCTAGCCGGCGTCCCAGAGAAAGCGCAACGCGTTCCGGCGCCCGGCGTCGCTCTGTCAGCGTGACAAAGACGTCACGGTGGCAGCCACCGTGACGTGAGCGTGCCGAAGGTGTGCCGCGTCTACGTGCCCGGCCGCGGCAGGGAGGACGTGTCCACGACCTCGAAGTCGGCGCCCGTGAGGCGGCCGAGGGTGTGGAGCGCGTCGTTCGACCAGTGCCGGTTCGGCGCGCCCGAGATGTACCAGGGCGAGCCGTTGTCGGCCAGGATCATCCCGTAGCGCTGCAGCGCCCGGAGCACGACGCGCGCCTGGCGCGGGAACGAGGCGATGCTCACGCTCGCCTTCAGCCGGACGCGCAGGCCCATCGGCGGCAGCGACGGGTCGCTCGAGCTCGAGGCGAAGTGCCGTGCGGGGTAGACGTACGCACGGCGCGTTTCCGGCGCGGTGAAGCGGAGCGCGTGGTCGATCCGGCCGCGAGAGACCTCGTCCCAGCGGGCGAGCCCCGCGAAGATCGGCAGTCCCGCGGCGTCGGCGGACGTCCAGCCCGCCGGGCGGAGGTGGTTCGAGCGGAGGCTCCAGGTGGCGCCCGAGCCGGCCGTCCAGCCGCGGCTCGCGTGGCGGAGGTCGTAGAGCTCGTAGAGCCGGCACGTGCTCCTGTTCACGAGGATCGCGTGCCTGTCGCCCGTCGCGTGCGCGCCGCCCTCGATGTGGACGTGCCGCGGAATCGGGTAGCGGACGCGGTCGGACTCGTCGGCATAGGCGAACGAGACGTGATGGACCGCAGTCGCGCGCGAGACGACGTCGAACGGGATCCCGATCGGCCCGCCGTCCCACGTGCCGGAGCCGAAGTCGGCGTGGACGGGGGCGTCGAGCCCGATCGAGGCGATCAGCGTCGCGGAGTTCGCCGCCACCGGCAGCCTGTCGACGCGCTGGTTCCACGCGTTGTTCGCCGGGAAGACGGGACAGCGCCGGGCCGCGGGGAGCCGCAGTGCCTGCGCCGACGGGCCGGTGAGCAGGACGAGCGCGAGAGCCGTTGCGGGGACGAGGCGTCTCACGGTCTCGTGATCGGCCGCGCCGCGCGCCTGCTAAACGGCGACCGGGGGATACCGCCCGCGGATCTCGTCCACGAACGCCGCGAGGCGCTCCGCGATCTGCGCGTCCTCGAGCTCGAGCACGTTCTCGGCGTTCAGCTCGCCGGAGTGGGAGAGGTTGAAGCTGCCGACGAAGACGGTGTCGTCGGCGACGGTCACCTTCGCGTGCATGTAGTCGTGCACCGAGCCCGGCGCGTACGGCGTGGTGACCTTGCCGGAGAAGGGCGCGCGGGTGAGCGACGTCCTCAGCAGCGGCGCCTTCCAGTCCGCGTTCCCGTTCTCGTGCCACTGCTGGAGCACCTCCGCGATCTGCGTGGCGTCGACCACTCCGGCGAGGTCGACCTTCCCGTCCGAGGCGACCTCCGCAAGCGTCCCGAGGATCGGGGCCGAGCTGATGACCGGCGAAGCGACCCGGACGCGGCGCTGCGCCGAGCCGATCGCCTTCGCGATCCGGTGCGCGAGCTTCTCGCCGCGTCCGGGGCAGAACCAGGCGCGCATGCCGTCCACCGGTGCGGTGTCGACCTTGCCGCTCTTGTTCACCTCGCGCGTCGTCCAGAGCTGTTCGAAGTCCTCGCGGTAGCGCGCAGCGATCCCGGGCGAGTCGACGGTGAGGATCACGTTCTCCTCCCGCGTCCACGAGTCGGCGGTCCAGTTCGTCGAGCCGGTCCAGACCGAGGCGGCGTCGCGGACGACGTACTTGTGGTGCATGAGGTCGGGGACCCCCGGGATTGCGGCGGTGGGGAAGGGCTGCGCCTCGATCGCCTCCGGACTCGCCTCCGGCGGCGGCGGCACGGGAACGGCCTTGGCGTGGTCGAGGTTGTAGGCGAGGCGGACCGCGACTCCGCGCTTCTGTGCGTCGGTGAGCGCGCCGCAGACGATGTCGTTCAGGGCCTGCGGCAGCTGGAAGTCGTAGACCGCGATCTCGAGCGTCTGCTGCGCGGCGCCGCAGAACTCGGCGAGCGCGTGGGCGGTCTGCTCGGCGGGCTGGCCGCCGTCCGTCAGCGTGCGGACTTCGACGCCAGCCACTCGGCCTTGTGTGCCTTCTTCGCGGCCTGGTAGTCGGTGAGCGCCTGCGCCGAGTCGACGTCGCCGAGCGTGGGGTGGCCCGGCACGAGCTCCTGCGCGACCGGCACGCCGAAGCGCTTGGCCAGCACGGCGCCGAGCGACTTCACCTTCATCTCGCCGAAGCCGGGCAGCGCCGAGATGCGACGCCGGAGGTCCGCGCCGTCGGCCGCCTCCGTCCAGAGGCGGGACGCGTCGCCGCCGTACTCCTCCGCGACGGTCGCGGCCAGCTCGCGCACCCGCCCCGCCATCGAGCCGGGGAAGCGGTGGATGGCTGGCTTCTCGCGGAAGAGCGGCTCGAGGTCGGCGTCGGCGACCTTGCCCGGCTCGAGCGTGCCGAGCCGCTCCTTCAGCCGCAACGGGCCGAGGAACGCCTGCTGCACGGTGACCTGCTGGTCGAGCGCGAAGCCGACGAGCAGGGCGAACGGGTCGTCCGCGAGCAGGCGGTTCGCCGCCTCGTCCTCCGTGAAGTAGAGCGCCTCGGGCATGACCTGATCCTATGCAGACGCCTGCAGGAGAGCGCGGCAGCGCTGGACGTACGGCGTGGCGTGCTGCTCCTCGAAGTACGCGAGCGCGGCGTCGAGCCGCGAGGTGTCGCCGCGCTCGGCCGCGAGCAACGCCGCCCAGGCCTCCGCGAACCGCGAGCCGATGGTTCCGTAGATCTCCGACGCGCGGGTCAACTCGCCGGCCGCAGCGGCCCAATGCGCCTGGTCCCAGAGATGCACCGGGCGGTCGCCCTTGCGCGCGAGGAACTCGGCGCCGCGGCCGAGCTCGACGAGCTCGAGTGCCAGGTCGTAGACGAGCGGGTCATACGCAGCTCCGAGCGCTGCCTGCAGGAGCTCCTCCGCGTCTTCGCCCCGGCCGATCGCGCGGAGGCTGCGAGAGCAAGCGGTCGAGAGCCACGCCTGGGTCTGCGCATCGGCGTTCGACTCCCCTCCGTCGGCGAAGACCTCCTCGGCGTCACCGACTGCCTCGGCGACCTGGCCGCGGGCCAGGAAGACGCGGGCACGGCAGGCGAGCACCGGGCGTCGCTGGTAGCTGTCAGCCGCGAACGGCTGCGCCAGGAACCGGTTCGCGGCGGTGAGGGTCCCTGCGAGGTCGCCGCGCCGGTCGCGTTGATAGACGCGCTCACCTTCGTTCCAGACGATCCCGGCAGTGATCCCGTACCGCTCGCACAGCTCCCGTGCCTCGTCGAGACGTGCATCGCTCTCGTCGAGCCGGCCGACGATGGCGAGGATGTTGCCGTAGTTGTTGAGTGCCGTTCCCAGCTCGAAGACGGCGCCTGCGTCCCGGCCTCGCTCCACCGCGGCTCCGAGATCCTCCAGGCCCGCGTCGTCGCCGGAGTAGACGCGAGCCATGCCGACCGTGTTGAGCGCATGCATCGCGAGACGGTCGTCCCCTGTCTCGTCGGCGAAGGCGAGCGCCTCGCGCGCGAGCTCGGTGCCGGTCGCATACGCGGCATGGGCCACGACGATGTGGCGCGCGTGGCCGGAGATCGCGCGCGCGGTCGCCGTCGACAGGGGCACCGAGCGCGCAAGCTCGATCGCCCGCCCGGTCGCTTCATCCGCGCCCGAGATGTCACCCATGTGGAAGAACTCACGCGCAAGGACCTGTGCCGTCTCGGCCGCGCGAGCCGTGTCTCCGAGGCTGAGGAACCCTTCCACGGCCTCGGCGAGCAGCCCGGTCACGTTCGCCTCCGCCAGATCGCGGCCGCCGTAGGCGGCGAGGAGCTGGAGGGCCGGTAATTCCTCGTCTCCCTCGCTTGTCAACGCGATCGCCTCGCGCGCGAGCTCGTAGGCGGTGCCGCTCGCGCCGAGCGAGAGAGCCCGCTGCCCGGCGTCTGCAAACGCCCGTCGCGCCGGCTCGCGCAGGGCGCTCGCGTCCAGGCCGGCGGCCTCCGAGAGGGCGAGCGCCTCGCGATAGTGGTTGGCGAGCATCTCGGCATGGTCCTCCGCCCGGTCGCCGGCAAGAGACGCGAGCCATTCCGCCGCATGGCGGTGCTTCTCCGCCCGCTCGAAGCGGGGAATCTGGCCGTAGCCGACGTCTCGCACGAGCGCATGAAGGAAGGCGTACTGCGTCTCGCCGGCGATCGCGGAGCGGCGATCCCGCCGGACGAACTCCTTCCGCTCGAGCGCGTGCAGCACGTGCTCGTCGCTGTTCGTGAGCGCTCCCGGCCAGAACACCTTGCCGATCACCGACGCGTCCTGCAGGAGCGCCTTCTCCGCCGGTGCGAGCCCGTCGATGCGTGCCGCGATCAGACCCTGCACCGTCTCGGGTAGCGGCAGGTCGCCGTCGTCGCGCTCGACGAGCATCCGCGCGTACTCCTCCGCGTAGAGCGGATTGCCCTCGGCGCGCTGCAACACGGCCTGCTGAGCCGCGGCGTCGAGAACGGGGCGGTCGAGCAGCCGCTGCAGGAGCTGGGCGGTCTCCTCGTTCGACAGCGCGCCGACGGACAGCGTGAACGCGTTCCGCTTCCCGCCACCCCAGCCGGGGCGCCGGTCGAGCAGCTCGGGGCGCGCGGTCGCGACGATCAGGAGTGGAACCGTCGTCGCCCAGTCTGCGAGGTGGTCGACGAAATCGAGCAGCCCGTCGTCGGCCCAGTGGAGATCCTCGAACACGAGGATGAGTGGGCGTTGCTCGGCCGCGGCCTCGATCAGTCGCCGCCAGGCGGCGAAGGCCTCGTCGCGAGCGGCCTGCCCCGCCGTCTCGAGGCCGAGTAGCGGGCGTGCATGACGGGCGAGCCAATCCCGCTCCCGCTCGTCCTCCCCGAGCGTCTCGACCATGGCGATCAGCTTCTCCTCGGCGGTCGCCGCGTCGTCGGACTCGAGAATCCCGGCGTGGGCCTTGACGATCTCGCCGAGCGCCCAGAAGCTCGCCCGCTCGCCGTAGGGAAGAGACCGGCCCTGGCGCCAGGAGATGATCTCCTCGTCCGCGTCCGTGATCTGGAACAGCTCGGCGACCAGCCGGCTCTTTCCGATCCCCGGGACGCCGACGAGAGTCACGAGCTGTGCCGACTGGTCCCTGCGTGCGTGCTCGAGCGCGTCGGCGAGCAGGCTTCGCTCACGCTCGCGTCCCACGAGCGGCGTGCGCAGCTTCTGCTCCACGTCGCTACCGAAGCGCGCGCGGGCGGCGACCGCCTCCCACACCTTGACCGGCTCGGACTTGCCCTTCGCCTCGACCGGCGGCGCGTCCCGGTAGTCGATCGCGTTTCGCGTGGCGCGGTACGTTCCCTCGCCCACGAGGATCCCGTTGACCGGCGCTGCGCTCTGTAAGCGAGCAGCCGTGTTGACGACGTCGCCCGCGACCATCGCGTCGCCCTCGCCCGGCTTTGCTCCGAGGGCGACGAGGGCCTCGCCGGTGTTGACGGCGGTGCGGATCTGCAGCTCGTCGCCGATCGAGTCGCGGATCGCGAGCGCCGCCCGCACCGCGCGCTCGGCGTCGTCCTCGTGCGCGACCGGCGCGCCGAAGACGGCCATCACCGCATCGCCGATGAACTTCTCCACCGTGCCCCCGTGCCGCTCGAGCTCGCCGCGCAGCTGGGCGTAGTACCTGGACAGCGTCGCGCTGACGTCCTCCGGGTCGAGCCCCTCCGCCCGCGCGGTCGAGCCGACGAGGTCGGTGAAGAGGATCGTCACGACCTTCCGCTCCTCCCGCGCGGGCGTGGTCGCCGCGACGAGCGCGGTCCCGCACATCCCGCAGAAGCGGGAACTGTCGGGGTTCTCCTGGCCGCAGGCAGGACAGTTGACCATGTCCGTACCGTAGACCTCCCGGTCGAGCCGGTCGAGCTAGGCTCGGTTCATGGAGTCCCTGGAGGTCTTCCGGCCCGAGACGCGCGCGTGGTTCGAGCGGAACTTCGCCGCGCCGACCCCCGCGCAGGAGAAGGGCTGGCCGGCGATCGCCGGTGGCAGCCACGTGCTGATCCAGGCGCCGACCGGGTCGGGCAAGACGCTGGCGGCGTTCCTCTCGGCGATCGATCGCCTGACGGCCTCGCCCGGGACTGGCCTGCGCCTTCTCTACGTCTCTCCGCTCAAGGCGCTCAACTACGACGTCGAGCGGAACCTGCGCGGCCCGCTCGCGGGCCTCCGGTCGGAGCTTCGCGTTGCCGTCCGCACGGGAGACACGCCGCAGAAGGAGCGCGCCGCGATGCTCCGCGAGCCGCCGGACATCCTGATCACCACACCCGAGTCGCTCTTCCTCCTGCTCACCTCGCGGGCGCGGGAGCTGCTGCGCAGCGTCGAGACGCTGATCCTCGACGAGGTGCACGCGGTCGCGGGCACGAAACGCGGTGCCCATCTCGCGCTCTCCGTCGAGCGGCTCGAGGAGCTCGCCGCCCAGCCGGTGCAGCGGATCGGGCTCTCGGCGACCCAGCGGCCGCTCGAGGAGATCGGGCGCTTCGTCTCGGGCGCGCGGCCGATCGAGCTCGTCGACGCGGGCGTGGCGAAGGAGCTCGACCTCGAGGTCGTCGTCCCCGTCGAGGACATGCGCGAGCCCGGCGACTCGAGGGAGGAGGGCCACGAGCCGCGCTCGATCTGGCCCTCGATCTACCCGGCGCTGGTGGAGCTCGTCCGGGCGCACCGCTCGACGATCGTCTTCGTCAACAACCGCCGGCTCGCCGAGCGGCTCGCCTTGCGTCTGAACGAGCTCGCCGAGGAGGAGATCGCGAGAGCCCATCACGGCTCGTTGGCGCGGGAGCAGCGCACGCAGATCGAGGAAGACCTGAAGGCCGGCCGCATCCCCTGTCTCGTCGCGACCTCGTCGCTCGAGCTCGGGATCGACATGGGAGCGGTCGACCTCGTGATCCAGGTCGAGTCGCCGAAGTCGGTGGCCCGCGGCCTGCAGCGGATCGGCCGCGCCGGCCACTCCCTGGGCGAGGTCTCGCGCGGGCGGATCTTCCCGAAGTTCCGTGCCGACCTGCTCGAGTCGGCGGTCGTCGCGCAGCGGATGCGGGAGGGCGCGATCGAGGAGACGCAGATCCCGCGCAACCCGCTCGACGTCCTCGCGCAGCACATCGTCGCGATCTGCGCCGACGAGGAGGTCGAGGTGGCCGAGCTCCATCAGCTCGTCCGCCGTGCCTATCCCTTCGCCGACCTCTCGCGCGCTCAGCTCGAGAACGTGCTCGACATGCTCGCGGGCCGCTATCCGTCGGACGAGTTCGCCGAGCTGCGGCCGCGCATCATCTGGGATCGCACCGCCGGGGTTCTGCGGGGAAGACCCGGCGCACGGCGGCTCGCCGTCACCAACGCGGGCACGATTCCCGACCGCGGTCTCTTCGGCGTCTTCATCGCGGGCGAGACTGGCGGGCGCGTCGGCGAGCTCGACGAGGAGATGGTCTACGAGGCCCGTGCCGGACAGGTGATCGTGCTCGGCGCCTCCTCCTGGCGGATCGAGGAGATCACCCGCGACCGCGTCCTCGTCTCGCCGGCTCCGGGCGTGCCGGGCGCGGTGCCGTTCTGGAAGGGGGAGGGCGTCGGCCGCCCGTACGAGCTCGGGGAGGCGATCGGCAAGTTCGCGAGGGAGCTGCTGGCGGCGCGCGACCCGAAGGTGCCGGATCTCGACGAGCGCGCCGAGCGGAACCTCGTGGCCTTCCTGCGCGAACAGGAGCGGGCGACCGGTGCGCTCCCGTCCGACCGCACGGTCGTGGTCGAGCGGTTCCGCGACGAGATCGGCGACTGGCGCGTCTGCATCCTCACGCCGTTCGGCGCGCGGGTGCACGCGCCGTGGGCGATGGCCGTCGGCGCGCGTCTGCGCGCGTCGCTCGGCCTCGAGGTGCAGTCGATCTGGTCGGACGACGGCATCGCCTTCCACCTGCCCGACGCCGACTCTCCGCCGGCGACCGACCTGCTGATCCTCGATCCGGACGAGCTCGAGGAGCTCGTGCTCGCCGAGGTGGGGCAGACGGCGCTCTTCGGCGCCCGTTTCCGTGAGAACGCGGCGCGCGCCCTCCTCATCCCGCGCCGCAGGCCCGGGGAACGGACGCCGCTCTGGCAGCAGCGGCTCAAGGCGCAGGGCCTGCTCCAGGTCGCGCGCAAGTACTCGAGCTTCCCGATCGTCCTCGAGACCTACCGCGAGTGCCTGCAGGACGTGTTCGACCTGCCGGCGCTGAAGCGGCTGCTCGGCCGGCTGCGCGCGCGCGAGCTCGACCTCGTCGACGTCGAGACCGCGACGGCGTCGCCGTTCGCCTCCTCGCTCCTCTTCGACTACATCGCCACCTACATGTACGAGGACGACACGCCGCCGGCGGAGCGGCGTGCGCAAGCCCTCTCGCTCGACCGCGACCTGCTGCGCGAGCTGCTCGGCCAGG
>Ga0207657_10001427_pt1 | contig 25498 bp, 18 predicted proteins | sample KBSC33metaG_FD_184316 | JGI IMG/M metagenome (GOLD analysis project Ga0207657, IMG submission 184316) | Corn rhizosphere microbial communities from Kellogg Biological Station, Michigan, USA - KBS C3-3 metaG (SPAdes) (version 2) | ecosystem: Host-associated > Plants > Roots > Rhizosphere > Soil ... | reverse complement strand
TTCGACTCTTCGGGGCGGAACGCGCACGGCCGCGAGCCATCGTCGAACAGGCGCTTGCCGCGGCCGAGCAGGATGGGATAGACCAGCAGAAGCAGTTCGTCGACCAGATCGGTGGCCAGCAACTGGTGGACCAGATCGCTGCTGCCTTGCGTTACCAGGTCGGGGCCGTCGTTGCGCTTGAGTTCACGTACTGTCGCGACGACGTCCGGTCCCAGCGCGCGGCTGTTCTGCCATGCGAGCGTATCGGGATGATGGGTGGCGACGTGTTTGGTGGTCCCGTTGAATGCGTCGGCGATGCCGCGATGCGGCGCGTCTTCCGCCACGTGCGGCCAGTATGCGGCGAAGATGTCGTAGGTGCGGCGCCCGAGCAGCAACTCGAACGGCCGCTCGAATACGCCGCCCATTACTTCGTCGGTTTCGTCGGCGTACGGCCACACCCATCCGCCGTGGACGAAGCCACCGCTGGTGTCTTCCTGCGGTCCCCCGGGCGCCTGCATCACGCCATCGAGGCTGATGAACGCCGGGACGATGAGTTTGCGCATGTCGGTGCTCCTCTACGATCGGATGTGCCACTTGGAAGGGCGACGATTGGCGGACCGTAGGATCGACAACGGCCGGATCGCATTCGCTCGAATCCATCGTTGGCGGAAATCCGAGTGGGCGGCGCCGGTCTTGTGGACGATGCAAGTTTGCCGACGTGCGGCCGGGCTTCCGCTCAGGCCTCGTTCATGGCAACGGCCCTATGCCGAACAGTAATGAAGGAGATCACGGTCCAGGCTGGACAGGGCAGGGCGGCGCGGGTGCGTCGCGGCATGTTGCGCTTCCTGCCGGGGTTCGTCGCGATCGCGGTGCTGCTGGCGCTCGCAGGCTGCGGGACCAACGCGACCTTGCCGATCAAGACGCAAATGGGGACGAGTCCGCCGTTGCCGCCGCCCAATCCAGAAACGATCCCGACCGTGGACATCGCCCCGGCCGAGGGCTGGAGCGCCGGCATCAAACCAATAGCGGCACCGGGATTCGAGGTCAGCGCTTTCGCGCGCGGTCTCGATCATCCGCGCTGGCTGTACGTGCTGCCGAATGGCGACGTGCTGGTTGCCGAGAGCAATGCCCCGGCCGAAGCGAAGGGCCTGGGCGGCCTGAAGGGCTGGGCGATGAAGCGGGTGATGAAGCGCGCCGGTGCCGGCGTACCGAGTCCGGACCGCATCGTGCTGTTGCGCGACAGCGACGGCGACGGCGTCGCGGACGTCCGCAGCGTGTTCCTGGATCACTTGCACTCGCCGTTCGGCATGGTGTTGCTGAAGGGATCGCTGTACATCGCCGACACCGATGCGCTGCTGCGCTTTCCGTATCGCGATGGCGAAACGTCGATCACGGCACGCGCGGAGAAGGTGACCGACCTGCCCGCGGGCACGATCAACTACCACTGGACGAAGAACGTCGTGGCGGGGCCGAAGGGTGACCTGTTGTATGTCTCGATCGGATCGAACAGCAATGTCGGCGATCATGGCATGGCGGCGGAAGAGGGCCGCGCCCGCATCGTCGAGGTCGATCCCGCAACGGGCGACAAGCGCATGTTCGCGTTCGGCATGCGCAATCCCGTCGGCATGGCCGTGCAGCCGGGAACGGACGCGCTGTGGGCTGTCGTCAACGAGCGCGACGAACTGGGCGGGGATCTCGTGCCCGATTACCTGACGCGCGTGACGCCCGGCGGTTTTTACGGCTGGCCGTACAGTTATTTCGGCCAGCACGTGGATCCCAGGGTGAAGCCGCAGCGTCCGGATCTCGTGGCGCGCGCGATCGTCCCCGATTACGCGCTCGGCTCGCACGTGGCGGCGCTGGGCCTTGCGTTTTACACCGGCGATCTTTTCCCGGCGCGCTACCGCGGCGGCGTGTTCATCGGCGAGCACGGCTCGTGGAACCGGCGTCCGCGCAGCGGCTACAAGGTCGTGTTCGTGCCGTTCGTCGACGCCAAGCCGGCCGGTCCGCCGGAAGACATCCTGACGGGATTTGTCGCTGCCGATGGCAAGGCGCGCGGGCGTCCGGTTGGTGTCGCCATCGATCATGCCGGCGCGCTGCTGGTCGCCGACGATGTCGGCAACGTGGTCTGGCGCGTCACGCCGACGGCGCATGGCGGCGATTGAGGTACGCGTCGAACGGGGCTCACGCTCCAGGCTTCGGACCCGGACCGCATACGCACTGGTGCCGCGCAGTCCGCGCGGGCGCAGCGCACCTGGCCCGAGATTTCAGAAACTTTCAGATTTTTTGCAGGACTCGCCGATCCTTCCCGGCCATGGTGCCTGAACCGCCGGAGGGGTCTGGCGGTGGTGCCCATCGGGCACGCGCCTCCATCCACTTTCAGGAAGAACGGCAATGTCCAGATCGCCAACGACAGTCGGAAACCGTTTGCGTGTTTCGGGTTGCGCGCAGGAAGGCGTTGGAAAACGACCTTCGCCTGCGGCGAGGTTGTGGGCGCGCCTGACGCGCCGCCGCGGCGCCTTCGTTGCTGCCCTGGCGCTGGCTACAGGCGCGACCACGCCTGCGACCGCATTCGCGCAGGCCCAGTGCACGCCGATCCTCGGCGGACTGCGGTTGCCGGTGGCCAGCCTCATGACCCATCAGGGCCATCTGCTGATCGCGGAATCCGGAGACGGCACCGCCGGTTCCGGCCGGATTTCCATCCTCGACAAGGACGGGACCCTGCGCACGCTGCTCCGGGGATTGCCATCCGGCCCGGCCGACGTTGGCACGCCCTCCGGTCCCAGCGGGATATTCATGCGAGGACGCAGCCTGTATCTCGCGATGGGGACCGGCGACACGGGAATCCTGGGACCGCGCCCCGGCACGACGCTGGTCAATCCGAGCGGGCCCTCCTCGCCGATCTTCAGCTCGGTTCTGGCGATCAGCTTCAGTCCGGGCGCGGAGATGCAGACGACCGGATTCACCATGACCCGGGCCAACCAGCAGGCGCTCGCCAACGGCCAGTTCGTGATGCTGACCGACAGCCGCGGCTACGTGATGGTCATCCGCATGCTGACGAATTTCCCCGAGTACGTGGCGTCGCCGCTGCCGGATGTACCCGACAACATCAGCCTTTCGAACCCGTTCGGCATCGTTGGATTTGGACGATGGCTCTTCGTCACCGACGGCGGACGCAACCTCGCGTGGAAGGTCGATGCGTTGAACGGTGCACAGACGGAATTCGTCAGCTACCCGAACGTACCGAACCCGATGTTCCCGGCCGTCGGCGGACCGTCCATCCAGGCCGTGCCGACCGGCATTACCGAGTGGCGGGGCAAGTTGCTGTTGGCACGGTTCACCGGCGCGCCGTTCGCGACCGGCGTTTCCAGCATCGAACGGATCGATCCGGTCACCGGCGAAGATACGCGCCTGATCTCCAACCTCACGACGGCGATCGGCACGATTCCGTTGCGCCAGGGACACCAGCCGCTGCTGGTGCTGGAGATGGCCGCCAGCGGGCCGTTCTTCAGCGGGCCCGGCACGATATTGAAGTTCGATGATCCGGCGGGTGCGCCGACCACGGTCGCGAGCTGCCTGGTCGGGCCCACGTCGATGACGTACGACCGCTCGACCCATACGCTGTATGTCACCGAGGAAGAAGGCAACCTCGTAAGCGTTCCGTATCCGTAAGCCGGCAACCCAAGCGGGAACCGGGCCAGGGACGGGCCCGGTTCGGAGAGGATCGCTTCCATCGACTGCCAGCTTGGACGGCGTGGCGTCGAATGCGAACTACGGGATTCCGTGCGCGTCGGCGGCGGTGAATTGCATCTGCTCCATCAGTGCACGGAAGCGTGGATGCGGGCGCAGGTTGTTTCAGCGCGCTTCAATTCGAATGAGGGTTATGCGCACGTTGGCAAGTGGCGACGTGCGGTGTCGAGGAGGAGGCGCGTCAGTCACAGGCTTGCAGCACGCCGGTGGGTGCCGCATCCGCGGGCCAGTTCGCCGCGGTCAGCGTTACCTTGCCTTGGCCCTGGAACGACGTTGCCGAGTGGCCCAACTGCAATAGAAAAGCGCCGGCCGGCCGCTGCCAACGCTGGCCCCGGCTGTCGAAGTCCACCAGCAGGCGTGGGTCGGCGGTGACCGTCAGGTGCGCGGACTGGCCCGGCTTCAAGGCTACACGGCACCAGCCCGCCAGTCGCCTCACCCTGCCCGCGCCGGGCTGGGTCACGTAGAGCTGCGGCACGTCGATGCCTTCGCGCGAGCCGTGGTTGGTGACGGTGAACGAGGCCGTGACTTGGCCGCCTTTCAGGTGTGCTTCGAAACCGCTGTATTCGAATTGCGTATAGGTGAGGCCGTAGCCGAACGGAAACAGCGGTTCGAAGTGCTTGCGCTGATACCAGCGGTAACCTACGTCGGCGCCTTCGATGTTGTAGTCCACATCCTGCGCCGGTTTGCCGCGCGGCGGCAGGCCGATGGCGGCGAGGCCCGCGCCGGGAATTTGCGGGCGCGGCAATTGCGATGCGTCGCGCGGCCAGCTCACCGGCAGGCGGCCGGATGGATTGACCTCGCCATACAGCAGCCGCGCGATCGACTCGCCGCCGGCCGCGCCGGGGTACCACGCTTCCAGCACTGCACCGACCTGGGTCAGCCACGGCATCGCGACGGGACCGTTGGTTTCCAGCACGACGATGGTGCGTGGGTTTGCCTTGGCGACGGCTTCGACCAGCGCATCCTGGTTGTCGGGCAGCGCGAGTGTCGGCAGGTCGAAACTTTCCGCCGCCCACTGTTCGACGAATACCACCGCCACGTCCGAGCGAGCCGCGAGTTGCGCGGCGGCGGCTATGTCCTTGCCGTCGGCGAAGATCACCTTGCTGTGCGCGCGCTTTTCAATCGCTGCCAGCGGTGCCGAAGGCTGGTAGATGCGCGGACCCGGCCAGTCGACGGGTTCCGCGCCCGGCACCGCGTTGCCCTGCGGCGACTGCACCGCCGAGGAACCGCCGCCGGTCAGCACGCCCCTGTCGGCGTGGCCGCCGATCACCGCCACGGATTGAGCGGCCGACAGCGGCAGCAACGAATCCCGGTTGCGCAGCAGCACCGCGCCGGCCTCCGCGACGCGCTGCGCCACCTTGCGGTCGGCGTCGAAGTCGATGGGCGCCGGTTTGGCCGGATGGTCGATCACGCCGGCCGCGAACAGGCTGCGCAGGATGCGCCGCGCCATGTCGTCGATGCGCGATTGCGGCACTTCGCCGGAAGCCACTGCGGCGCGCAGCGGCTTGTCGAAATACACCTCCTTGTCGAACGTTTCTCCGGCCGACTCCTGGTCCAGTCCCGCCAACGCAGATTTCGCGGCGCTGTGCACGGCACCCCAGTCCGACATCACGAAGCCTTTGTAGTGCCAGTCGTGCTTCAGCACCTGATCGAGCAGCCATTCGTTCTCGCAGGCGTACACGGAATTGATGCGGTTGTAGGAGCACATCACCGAACCGGGATGCCCGATCTCGATCGCGATCTCGAAGGCGAGCAGATCCGACTCGCGCGCCGCGGCACGATCGATGTTCGCGCTCAGGGTGTTGCGGGCAGTTTCGAGATCGTTGAGCGCGAAGTGCTTGATGGTGGAGACGACGTGCTGGCTCTGGATGCCGGCGATCGCGTTGCCGACGATCATGCCGGCCAGCAGCGGGTCTTCGCCCGCGTATTCGAAGTTGCGGCCGTTGCGCGGATCGCGCACCAGGTCCGCGCCGCCGGCGAGCATCACGTTGAAGCCGCGGCGATGCGCTTCGCCGCCGATCATCGCGCCGCCTTCGTAAGCCAGCGCCGGATCGAAACTGGCCGCGGTCGCGAGGCCCGACGGCAGCGCGGTGGCGCCGACATCGAGCGGCTTGGCGACACCAAGACCCGCATCGCTTTCCTGGATCGCCGGCAGGCCAAGTCGCGTGATGGCCGGCTGGTAACCGGCCGAGCCCAGCGCGCCCGCGGGTCTCGGATGACGATCGCCGTATTCGGTGCGGAGCAAGCGGAATTTTTCCTCCTGCGTCATCGCCTGCAGCACCAACTCGGCGCGCTGGTCAGGCGAGAGATCGGGATTCATCCATGGGTGTGCATCGGCTTCGCGCATGGGAACCATCCTGTTCCGTTTCGCGGTGCCTTGCATGACGTTGCCCGCGTCGTGTCCAGGCGGCGTTGCGGCGAAGCTTGCAGTGGAAACCATGCAAGTGAACGCCGTGTACAGAGCGGCTGTCGCGGCGAAGGAAGTGCGGTTGAAGGCCATTCGATCGGACAGCGTCGGAATGCTCTGGTAGGTTGGTGCTGAGCGCAGCGAAGCCCAACTTGGATTGCGGCTACTCGCCCATCATGGACTCGACCGGCGTTGGGCTTCTCCCGGAACAAGTACGGGAGAAGCCCAACCTGCGCTACGACTCAATCGCGGGTAATCACGCCGCAGGCGATGCGCGCGCCGGAATTTCCGGACGGCTGGCTGCTGTAATCGTCGGGTTGTGCATGCACGATCACCGCGTCGCCCAGGATGTCGGTGTTGCCGCCGGTGCCGAGCTGGATGTCTTTCGCCAGCACGTCGACCGTGGCGACACCCTCGGCGTTCGCCTGCTGGTTGGGGAGATCGCCTGCGTGGCGTTGCCCCGCGTCGGGATGGCCGTGCGGCTGTTGCGTCGGATTGAAATGACCCCCGGCGCTGCTGGCATCCGGCGTGCTGCAGTCGCCGTGTTCGTGGATGTGGAAACCGTGGGTGCTGTCGGGTTTGAGCCCGGTGATGCGGCCAGTGATGCGGACGCCCTGGTCGGTGCCGGCGAACGAAAGCGTGCCGGAAACATCGCTGTTGCTGGCCGACGCGAGCACGGCGTGCGCGCGGGCCGAAGAACCCGCCGGTGCGGGCGATGCCATGGGCGATGACGCAGGAGATGCTGCAGTCGTGGAAGGTGCGGCGGGCGATGCCGGTGCCCCCTGGTTATCGTTGGCGCATCCCGCCAGCAAGGCGACGGATGCGAATGCAAGCAACGCAGTGGTTCGTGTCATGGGATCGTCCTTTCGAGCCAGGATCGTCCGAGGGTAATGGCCCCGTCCAGACGCGCCGTCAATATTCCGTTAGGAAGTCCAACCGGCGCATCGTGTTTCACCCGGCAGGCCACAGCAGCGGCGCCAGCCACGCCACGGCGACGCCCAGCAACAGGGTCAGCGGCGTACCCACGCGCACGAAATCGACGAAGCGGTAGTGACCAGGCTCGTACACCAGCAGGTTGCCGTGGTGGCCGATCGGGGTCAGGAACGCCACTACCGCGCCCATCGCGACGCTGAACACCATGGCGAAGGCCGACATGTGGAGCAGGCCGGCCATGCCCAGCGCGACCGGCCCCAGCAGGATGGTGGTCGCGGTATCGGACAGGATCTGGGTGAAGAGGGCGGCGGTCAGGAACAGCGCCAGCAGCACCCAGGTCGGCGACCAGCCGGACACGAATACGGAGAGCCAGTCCGCGAACAACGCTGCGGTGCCGGTCTGTTCCATCGCAAGTCCCAGCGGAATCGCGCCGGCGATGAACACGAAGATGCGCAGCTCCACCGACTCGTAGGCCTGCTTCAACGTCAGGCAACGGGTGACAACCATCGCCGCCGCCCCGCTCAGGAACGAGACGGCGACCGGCAGCACGCCCGAGGCTGCGCCCGCCACGCTGAGCGCCATGATCAGGGCCGCGAGCCAGCCGCGGCCGCGTACCTGGGCGCGGCCCGAGAACGGCACCAGCAGCAGGAACGAGGGATTGCGGGCGAGCTGGTCCAGCGCGCTCTTGTCGCCCCACAGCACCATCAGGTCACCGGCCTCGAGCTTGATCTTGGACAGCTCCTGGCGGATGAAGCCGCGCTTGCGCCACAGCCCGACCACCACCACGCCGTAGCGACGCAGGAAGTCGACGTTGCCGATGGTGCGCCCGACCAGCCCGGAGTCGGGGGCGACGACGGCCTGCACCAGGCGTTCGTCCTCTTCCCGCGCGGCGCGGCGGTCGTCGCCGATTTCGTCGCCATATTGGACCACCGCGCTCAGTGCGAGGCCTTGTTGTTCTTTCAACGCCGCCAGTTCGTCCGGACTGGCGCGCACCAGCAGCAGGTCGCCCGCGGCCAGCAGCTTGCGTCGCCAGGGTTTCCGGCGCGAGCTGCCGTGCCGCAGCCAGTCCACCACCCGGAAGCGCTCGGCGTGCTCCTTGCCGAAATCGCGCATCGATTTGCCGACGTGCGGCGAAGCCTCGAGCACCACCAGCTCGGTGTAATAGCGTTCCAGGCGAAAACGATCCTCGCCGCCGCTGCTGCCCTCGTGGCTCGGCAGCAGCCAGCGTCCGAAAAACAACATGTACGCGGTGCCGATCAGCGTCAGCACGATGCCCATTGGCGCGATCGAGAAGATGCCGACGTCATGCGCGCCACCACGCTCGAGCAGATCGCGCGCGACCAGGAAAGCCGGTGCCGCGATCACCGTCACGGTGGTGCCCAGCGATGCGGCGAAGGCCATCGGCATCATCAGCCGCGAGGCCGGCAGGTCGTGCGAGCGGTTGAGCTCCAGGATCACCGGCAGCATCATCGCCGTGATCATCAGGTGGTGGCTGAAGGCGGCCATCAACGCCACGCAGGGCATGATCACCAGCACCGCGCGCCAGATGCTGCTGCCGGCCATGCGTCCAATCCATGCGCCCAGCAGGCCGGTCACCCCGGTCTGTGCCAGCCCCGCCGACAGCACGAACATGGATGCCACGAGGATTGCCGGGTCGCTGGAGAAGCCCGACAGCGCGTCAGCGGGTTTGAGGAGGCCGGTGCCGGCCAATGCCACCACGACGAGCACGCCGGTGAGATCGATGCGCACCCATTCGGTGACCAGCAGGACCAGCGCTGCCGCGAGGATCACCAGAAACACGATCTGCTGGAATTCCATGCCGGGAGATTCGTCGTGGCGGTCCACTCGATGGTAGCGGTAGCCAAGCGAGCATGGTGAAGCACGAGGAAATCGGCACCCGCACGCGCGGCGGGCGCTGCCCGGTGCACGTTTTCACGCCGGACGGCGCTTCGCACGGCTGGATGAAACCCGACTTTCCGGTGTACGACGAAGCCGCGGCGTAACGCGATCGGTCCGAAATATCGGCGTTGTTCAGCCGTGCACTGAGATAGGCGAAGGCCGCACGTCGGTCCGCGTTGTCATGCGGACGCAATGACCCAGCCGAACAGCGCGCCGTCGGACCGCACCAGGGGTTCCAGTGTGAATTTCGTGCCCCAGGCTCGTTCGGCCGATGCCGTGAGTGCTTCGGCGGATGGCGTGTCCAGCGCGGCGCGACACATCGCCGACAGACGCGCATGGTGCGCCTTGATCGCCGTGGCAGTCTCGTCGATCTTGTCGAGGACCGGGGCTGGCCCGAGTTGGGGCAGGTGCTGGATCGCATGCACGAGCACGCTGCCCACGTTGCGATACATGCGAAGATCCCCGGTGGTGGCCTCGCCATCACGCAGCGACTGCAGCGCAACCAGAAACTTGTCTCGGGCTTCGACGCTGCCGGCCGCAAGCGGGCCCGCGGCAGCCGTCCGGACCAACGCCTCCGCCGTTTCGAATATGCCGGTTTGCACCAGTCGCTGCACGTCGGCGAGTTGCGCGCGCGCACCTTGCACGACGATGCTGTTCGATGCGTGGGTGACGAATCGCAGTCTCGCATGGGGATGGCTGACGCGACGCAGTTCGGCCAACGTGCGATCGAGTGCGGTGTATTCGATGGCGTACTGGCCGACGATGAAATCGAACGAATCGTCGGGGAACGGCAGGTGCTCCGCCGGGGTGCGGGGTAAAAAACGGATCATGTCTGCACCGGCGCCCATCCCCATCGGGTGCAGCTCCGCTGCATCCACGGCGTCGATGGTTACCCGCACGTTGCGGGCGCTTGCGACCTCGGCAGCCAACCGCGCAACCGCGCCGTTGCCGGTGCAGATGTCGAGGACGCGGGCGCCGTTGGCCATGCTGCCGAAAAATCGTCGCCAGCCTTCGGCGATGGCCGGTTGGTAATTGGCACCGGCTTCACCGCCGCACGAGGCGAGGCGGCCGTCGCGCCAGTATTGGTCCCAGGCAAAGGTCGAATCAGGAAGGGGAGAATGGTTCAACGTTCGATTCCATTGGCGGGTGTTGAGGACAAGGGGAAACGGGAGAAACAACAAGGATATTGGATGACGTGCCGAGCCACGCCAAGTTGACCGCGAACGAGCTGGGTCGTGCGCCGGTGAACGCGCTGGGCGCGCACTGCGTTTCGGTGCCGGAAGTGCCTCTTACTCCATGAATTTCCTATGGAGTTTGGTTCGGCCGATGGACGAGCAAGCGCCGCCGACACCCATTGCAACCCGTGTTGTTTGGCCGGAGAATGTCGGCAAACGCCAACCCGTTGTCTCGCGGGAGAAGGTCAATGGACACTTTGCGGCGTATATCGGATCGCGCGCGTGCGAGAGGTTTCGCGACGTGGTCTTTCGCGGGCTTGGTCCTGGTCTTGGGACTGGCCGTGATCACTGCAGGCTGTGGCAGCGACAATACCGCAGCGAACACCACCGATCCGCACTGGGTGCAGCAGGCCCGTCCCCACAACAAGGTGGCCGTGGTTTTCGTCCACGGGCTTTTCGGTGACACGGACGGCACCTGGACGAACGCCAACGGGCAGAGTTTCTTCAAGCTGCTCAAGACCGCCCCCGGCATTGGCAACCAGCTCGACGTGTTCGCGTTCGGCTTCACGTCGCACGCGTTCAAGGGTGGTTCGCTCGACATACGCGAGGCCGCGAACATGCTGGAGCAATCGCTCCAGTACAACGGCGTGTGGGATTACCCGACCGTGGTGTTCGTCGCGCACAGCATGGGCGGGTTGATCGTGATGCGCGAAATGGTCGATAGCCCGGCGCACCGGGAAAACGTGCCACTGATGATGTTCTATGCGGTGCCGCAGGAGGGTTCGCAGATTACCGCCATCGCCCAGCATGTCGTGAGGAATCCGGCCGTCAAGCAGATGCTGCTGGCCGACCAGAATGATTTCCTGAAGCTGCTCAACGACGATTGGGGCAGGGTGCCGGACCAGGACAAGCCGACGATCATTTGTGCCTACGAGACGGCGCCGCTGGACGGCGTGAAGATCGTACCGTGGTCCAGCGCCACGCGTTTCTGCCATGGCGTGCCTGTCGCCATCGAAGGCACCGATCACTCCACGATCGTCAAACCCGATCGCCCGACGCACCCGTCTGTGGTCGTGTTGGTCAATGCGCTCAATCAATACGTGTTCGGCAAGCCCAACAGTCCGCTGTTGTCGACGCCGGACTTCACGCTCGAAGGCGATCATTGGACCTACGAGTTGACCGATCCGGACGGCAGGAATTTCGCGCGGCTGGTCAACGATGGCGACCGCAAGCTTGACTACACCATCAAGGCAATCTCCGATCCGAAGCTCATGGTGCTGCCGGATGACACCCCGAAGGACATCCCGGCGAAGCACGCCGACCAGCTGCAGCTTGTGCTGCTGCACGGAACCCTGAAGCCGGAATATCGGTTCACGCTCAGCGCGCCGCCATTGGACGACCGCGTGGTCGTGGTTCGCGTGAAGGACTTGGCCGCGGTGCAAGCCAGACAGGATGCCGTGACCCGCGATTTGACGGTGCAGATTGGAAGTTACCTTTCGCCGGACAACGTGGCTCAACTCAAGGGCATGACCGAGGAACAGCAGTACGCGAAAATCGCCGAGGTGGCCGGCGATTCGATTGCGAAGTCGGCGCCCGATCTCCCCGCTGCCGCGCGTTGGGTGGTCACGGCGGACACACTTTCCTCACTCGGGCTATTGGCGCCCGCCAACCGGGCATTGCTCAACGCAAGGCAGGCTTCCCCACGGATCGCCGCGACGGCAAGCGCGCAACTGGTCGCCAGTGTCATCTCGGCCAAGTCGGGCAAGTCCAGCGTGCTGCAAAACGTCCCGGGTACACCATCGGACGATGCGCACAGGCAAATGATCGCGTCGGCCCATGTGGTACCCGGACAGCTCGACGCAGGTGACCTGCATGCGTGGTCGGATCTTTCGGCGAAGCTGCAGGAGGTGCCGTCGCTGAAAGCCTACGGCTACGCCATGCAGGGCGACGTGGCGTGGGTGAAGGGCGACACCAAGACAGCCAGCAAAGCCTACCAGACCGCCAGCGCCATCCAGTCTTCGCCCGTCACCCGGAAGAAAATCGAGGCGATGAAAGTGGCCAAGCCGTCGGGCCATTAGGTCGTCTGAATCACGTCAACCTGGGTACCCATCGCGCAAGCCACCAGCGGGTCGATGACCGCTCCGTGGCGACGCTGGCGCAGCAGTCGTTCCAAAGCGCGCAATAAACCGGAGAGCGCCGCATCGCATCGGTGGAACCCGGGGCGGACGAGAACGCCGCGCAGATTCCACGCCGCGATTGCGTCACGTGTCAGTGGTCCGCCCATTCCTGGTGCTGCATGGGCGCGCCGAGTTGCCATCGGGCGAAAGGCGCGGGCGGCTTACCAGTGAACGACTTGGAACGTGCTGGCTGGAAGCGGCGCGCCGGGTGCGGGCGCTGCGGAAGCAGATACCATTGCATCGCCCGTACAGCGCCATCGCGGCAAGCTTGCGAACGGACATTTCGGCCATCCCCTTGGCTCCCGCGCCAAGCATACCCAGACATCGCTGCGTGGCACCGTCCGCTTGTCCGGTTGAAGATCGCTTCTAGCCGCGCGCGAAAAGTCCGCGCACGCGGCGTGCCAATTTTCCGGCGCGATGGCGCATCCGCGCATTGACGCTGCCGGGGATCGGCTGGTGCGAGCGCCGTATCCAGAACCCGCCCGACCCGGGCACCAATCGATGTCCCATCGCGCGGCAATCGGATTCCGAGAAGTAATGGAACACGACGCTGCGGCGCGTGCGGCCGCGTTCGGCGATGGGACTGCCGCCGTGGAGCAGTTGCGCATTCCAGACGAATACGTCTCCCTTGCCGGCCTGGAACAATTCGCTTTGCAATCCGTGCTGCTGGACCTGCGCACGCATCCAGCCTTGCCACGCGCCCAGTTCCTCGGGAAGGAAATGGCGCTGGCCATTGGAGAAAACGTAAGGCTCGATCCGATGGCTGCCGGGCCAGTAGCGCAGCAGGCCCGACTCCGGCGAGCAATCCTCCAGCGCCACCCACACCGCGACGAGGTGGGCGGGTGTGCGCGGAGTCATGAACAACGAGTCGACGTGGTCTTCCTGCTCGGTGCCGTATTCGAGACTGAGCGAATTGCATACCGCGGGCCGCTCGCCGAGCAGTCGCTGCAGCAACGGCACCAGCCGGTCGTTGAGCGCGAGTCGGCGGACGGAAGCCTGTTCCAGGTAAAGGTCGTTGACCTTGAAGCGATGCGACGCGCGCGCGTCCGCAGGTACGTCGCGCAAGCGCATGCGCCGGTCGAGATCCATGTCATCCACGGTGACGCGGGCGCGCCCTTCATTCCATAGCGCGCGATAGTCGGCCAGCACCGCATCGATTTCCGCACCAGCGTAGAACTTCGGCAGCACGAGGACGCCGCGCGCGTTCCACTCGGCGATCGCGTCGTTCGTTTGCTGTCCGTCCATGCTTTCACCCCGTGATCGCCGACGTTGAATGCAACCGGGAGGAAAAATAGCAGACCGCGCGGCATGATGTAGGGCGGGTGCCAACCCGCCTCGGTGGATTGCTGCCATGATGGCGGGATCCGCTGCGCTCCTCCCGCCCTACGCTGGTTGCGGTGTCTCAGCCTACGCCACGTATTTCGCATCGCCCCAGCCGATCGCGATCGTGTGGTGCATCGAACGCAAGGATCGGGCCGATCGAAATCACGCCGTGCGGATTGATGGTCTTGTGGCTGCGGAAGTAGTGATGACGGATATGGTCCATCCACACGGTGCCGGCGACGCCCGGCATCTGATAGATGTCGCGCAACAGGCCTTCGAGATTGGGATAGTCGTTGATCCGCTTGCGGTCGCATTTGAAATGCGTGGCGTACACCGCGTCGAAACGCACCAGCGTGGTCCACAGGCGCAGGTCCGCTTCGGTGAGCGTGCCGCCGATCAGATAGCGGTGTTCACCGAGGCGCCGTTCGAGTGATTCCAGCGTTTCGAACAGCGCGGCGACCGCCTCGTCATAGGCTTGCTGGCTGGTCGCGAAGCCGGCCCTGTACACGCCGTTGTTGACGTTGTCGTACACGGTCGCATTCATGGCGTCGATGTCCGCACGCAAATCATCGGGGCAGTAATCGCCCGGGCGCGCGCCGATGCCGTCGAACGCCGCCCCGAGCATGCGGATGATTTCGGACGATTCGTTGTTGACGATGGTTTCGCGCTGTTTGTCCCACAGCGTCGGCACGGTGACCCGGCCGCTGTAGTGCGGGTCGGCCTTGAGATAAAGCTGGTACAGCTTGTCGAATCCGTACAGCCGATCACCGGTCGCGCCTTCGAAATCGGTGCGGAATTCCCAGCCGTTCTCCAGCATCAATGGATGCACCACGGAAACGTCGATCTTTTTTTCCAGGCCCTTCCAGGCCCGCATCACCAGGGTGCGGTGCGCCCACGGACAGGCGTAGGAGACATACAAGTGGTAGCGGCCGCTTTCGGCCTTGAAACCGCCTTGCCCGGACGGACCGGCGCTGCCGTCGGGCGTGACCCAGTTGCGGAACTGGCTGGCCGAGCGCTCGAAGCGTCCGCCGGTGCTTTCGGTGTCATACCACCGGTCTTGCCACTTGCCGTCTACCAACAATCCCATGGTCGTCATTCCTTTTGCGTGATGAAACTCCAGGCTGAAGCGACATTGAAGCACGCCGGTGCTCGCGATGCATGCCGCCGCCGGCGTACAGTGGCAGCATGCGCGATCAGGATGACATGACGCTGGATGGGCGAGGGCGCCCTCACGCCGGCAACGCCGCGCGCCTGCGCTTGCCCGGCATGAAGCTGCTGCCGGCGGTCGCGCGGGAGCATCTGCGGCGGCAGGTGCTTGCGGTATTGAGCCGGGATGCGCCGGCGCCGGATTACGACGCGCCGCTGGGGGACCCCGGCTTGTTCGGGCCGGACAGCGTGACGTGGAAGGTCCACGCGGACTTCCCGTCGATGATGGCGGGCGGTCTGGCGTCCTTGATGCTGCAGGCGCTGCATCCGCTGGCGCTGGCGGGCGTGTGGGACCATTCCGCGTTTCGCACCGACACGCTCGGCCGCCTGCGCAACACCACCGCGTTCGTCGGACGCACGACCTACGCGCCGCGCGCGCCAGCCGAAGCGGCCATCGAACATGTGCGCGTGATCCATCGCAGCGTGCACGGCACGGCGGAAGATGGGCGACCCTACAGCGCGGACGATCCGCACCTGCTCGTCTGGGTGCATGGCGCCGGGTGCTGGTGTTTCCTGCGCGCCTACGAGCGTTATTGCCAACCCATTCCGCCCGCGATGCAGGATCGCTATCTCGCCGAAATGGTGCGCATCGCCGAAGCGCTGGGCGCGCGCGACGTTCCCGAATCGACGTCGGAGCTGGATGCTTTTTTCTCGCGCGTGCGGCCCGAGCTGGTGTTCGATGCGCGCACCCGCGAGACGCTGCGGGTGCTGGGATCCATTCGATTGCCGATTCCCTTCGCCGGGTTCAGCCGCGATCTGTTCCTCGGCTCCGCGGCCGCGCTGCTGCCCGGTTGGGCGCTCGATTTGATGGAGCGACCGGGCCTGCAGCGATGGCGCGATCGCGGTGCCGCGCACGCGTTGCAGCTGATTGCGCCCAGCGTGCGCGACGCGATGGCCGAAGGCGGGTTGGCATGGCGCGCCTGCCGGCGCACGGGCACGGATTACGCGGCGTTGTACAAGTGGGTGTAGGGCGGATTTCAAACCGCCATCCGCGTTTGGAGGGGAGCGCAAACGGCGGGTTTCGCCGCTATGCGGCTGCTCCCGCCCTACGGCTTTATTGAAACCTTGTGGGGCGGGAGGAGTGCAGCGCATCCCGCCATTGCATGTTTCAATCGTGGCGGGATTCACCGCTGCGCGGCTACTCCCGCCCTACAGGACTCCGCCCTGCGACATGCGGGCGAGGCCGCACTTTCCGTGGATCAAGCGCCCCGGCCTTTCCCTTCCTCCGAGGCCTTCTTCAAATCGGAATCGGAGAGCACCCGCATGTCGGGATCGGTCGTGTCGGTGCCCGGCGCGAAGTGAAGGCGTTCCATGTATGGCGTCGGTTTCCTGCGCCGGTAGTCGGCGAACTCTTTCGCGTAATAGGCGCGCGCCTCGTCCACGCTCTTGCTGCCGCACACGATGTCGTGCATGAGGTTCAACGCGAGGAAATTCGCCTGCTCGTCGTGGCATCGCGCCGACACTTCGCCGGCGGTGCGTTCGACGATCACGCTGCCATCGAATGCAGCGAGGTCTGAAACCTTTTTCGGCGGCACCTGGTAGTTGATGACCGATTCGACGGAGTCGTGGTGCGGGGCCGGGAAGTTGTGCTGGAAGAAAGTCTTCTGCGCGATGATCCGCTTCCACGGACCCGCCTTGTACCAGGTCAGCCGGCTCTCGCTGGCTTCCTGTGGCTCGCCGTATTGGTCGAGCACCAGTTGCGCCGCTTCCTTTGATTCCGAAGGCCAACCCCGAACGAACTCCGATCCCGTCGTCATCGTCACTCTCCTTGTTCGCGTTGCATCAGTCCTTTTTCCGATGATAGACGGATCGCCGCGCGGAACCGTCAACGGGAAAATGGCGGTTTACTCGGGATTTATTGCATGAGGCGCCAGCGTGGCGGGTTGCAAGCGGCCGGCAACGTTTGAAGACGCGGCATCGACGGCGGGATTTGCCGCCTCGCGGCTACTCACGCCCCAGCCACTTCGATGCGCCGCGGTTGCCGCTAACCGTGCTCGCGCAGCCATGCCCGCGCCGCATCGCCGGGCATGGGACGTGCGAAGTAATAACCCTGGCCCTGGTCGCACTGGAGTTCGGCCAGCGTGCGCGCCTGTGCTTCGGTCTCGACGCCTTCGGCCACGGTCGAGAGCTGCAGTTGCTTGCCCAGCCCCACGGTGGTGGCGACGATCTTGCGCGCCTCATCGGAAGTATGCAGGCCCCACACGAACGACCTGTCGATTTTGATTTCCGAAAACGGCAATTGCGCCAGTTGTACCAGCGAGGAATAGCCGGTGCCGAAGTCGTCGATGCTGAGCTGGAATCCCTTCAGTCGAACCCGCGTGAGGATGTCGAGCAATTCGGCGGTGCGCTGCGGCGCCGTGGTTTCCGTCAGCTCGAGGATGATGCGCGCCGGATCCACGTCGAACCGAATGCACCGCTCATGCAGCAGGTCGGTGAAACTCACATCGGTGAGGCTGGCGGCGGAAATGTTGATCGCGAGTTGCGGCGCGCTGCCATCGGCGATGCCGGCGAGCCACGCGAGGCCGGCTTCGATGACGCAGATGGTCAGCAGGTTCATGTTGCCGGATTGCTCGATCAACGGCAGGAACCGGTCGGGCGGAAGCAGCCCGAATTTCGGGTGCTGCCAGCGCACCAGGGCCTCCACGCCGGCGGGACGGCCGCTGGCGAGATTCACCTTCGGCTGGTAGTGCAGGACGAACTGGTCGTCGCGCAGCGCGGACTCGATGTCGCCCAGCAATTTTTCATGATCTGCGGTCGTGATCGGTTCGGGATGCGCCCGGTGTTGCGCATGCGCATCCAGCAAGGCACGCAGTTCCGCGGGTTTGAATGGTTTCGGCAGAGTGCCGATGATGCGCAGGCCGCGTTCGATGCCGACCCGCTGCGCCGACTCCAGCACCTTGCTGCCCATGCCGCTCATCATGATGATGCTGGCGCCACATCCTCCCGCCGCGAGATTGCGCAGCACCTCCACGCCGTCCATGCCGGGCATCAGCAGGTCGATGATGATGTGGCTGGGTTCGAAGCCTGCGACATCGTCGAAGAAGGCCTCGGGCGATTCCGACATCCGCACGGCGAAACCATGCCGCTTGGCGGCGAAGGCCACGGTCTGCGCCACCGCCGGTTCGTCATCGAGGATCAGCAGCCGCCGCGATTTGTCGTGTTCCGTCATGTGCCACCGTCCTTTGCTCGCTTCTCGCCCAGCACCGCGCGCAGCTTGGCCGCGAGTTCGGGTTTCCGGTACGGCTTGTGCAGCAGGTTGATGCCCGGGTCCACGCGACCATGGTCGATGATCGCATTTTCCGTGTAACCCGATGTGTACAACACCGGCAGGCCGGGCCGCAGTGCGCGCGCGGCTTCCGCGAGTCTGGGGCCGGTCAGGCCGCCGGGCATGATCACGTCGGTGAACAGCGCATCGCAGGGAATGTTTTCGCGCAGCAATGCCAGCGCCTCTGGACCGTTGGCTGCCGCGACCACGCCGTAGCCGAGGCCTGTCAGAAGCTGCACGGCGTGTGCGCGCACCAGATCGTCATCTTCCACCAGAAGAATACGCTCGCCGCGACCCGCGATGTCGGCCGGTTCGACCATCGTGACCGGTTCGATTTGGTCCTTGGCCTGGCGCAGGTACAGCGTGACGACCGTGCCATGGCCGGGTTCGGAATAGATCGCCACGTGGCCGCCGGATTGCTTGACGAAACCGTACACCATGCTCAAGCCCAGGCCGGTGCCCTGGCCGCGCGCCTTGGTGGTGAAAAACGGTTCGAACGCGCGCGCCACGTCTTCGGCGCTCATGCCGGTGCCGGTGTCGGAAATCGAGATCCGAACGTAGTCGCCGGGCACCACGTCCGCGCGCCGCTCGGTGTAGTTTGCGTCCAGGATCACGTTGGCGGTTTCGATCATCAGCTTGCCGCCGCCGGGCATCGCGTCGCGCGCGTTGATGCACAGATTGAGCAGCGCGGATTCGAATTGCGCCGGGTCCACCGACACCCGCGCGACGTCGGCCGCGTTGTTCACCGTCAGCTCGACGTTCTCGCCGAGGGTGCGCCGCAACAGGGTGTGCATGCCGTTTACCAGTTCATCGGGGTGCACAGTCCGCGGCTCCAGTGCCTGCCGGCGCGCGAAGGCGAGCAGGTGGCGGGTCAGCTCCGCGCCGCGTTCGCCGGCGGTGCGGATCATGTCCACCAGCGGAAGCACGTCCGTCCGGTCGGGCAGTTCCTCCGCCAGTGCATCGGCGTTGCCGACGATGACCGTCAGCAGGTTGTTGAAGTCGTGCGCGATGCCGCCGGTGAGTTGCCCGATGGCTTCGAGTTTCTGGGACTGCGCGAGGCGACGTTCCAGTTCCACGCGCTCGGTGACGTCGGTGTGGATCTTCAGGACGCCGACGGCCTGGCCGCCCTCGTTGCGCAGGAGGGTCCAGTGCCCGTCGACGGTGATGGGCTTTCCGCCCGCGCCGGCTTGCCGGAAGCGCCCGGACCATTCGCCTTTTTCGAAGACCTCTGCGTCCGCGGTTTCGAACGCAACCGGGTCGCCGTACACGATGATGTCTTCCACGCGCCTTCCGATCGCCAGGCCGCGGGGGATCCCGTAGATGGTTTCGGCGGCATGGTTCCAGTAGCGGATGCGGCGATCGAGGCTCCGCACCATGATCGCGTCCTTGGCGCGGTCGAGCAGCATCGCCTGTTCGCGGAGGGTGTCCTCGCGCTGCTTGCGATTGGAGAGATCGGTGATCGCACCCACCACGCGCACCGCGCGGCCGTTCGCGTCGCGGACGACGAAGCCGCGGTTGTACACGAATGCGTAGCTGCCATCCTGCCGCCTGAATCGGTGCTCACAGGTCCATTGTTCCGCGCCGCTGCCGATCGCCTCGTCCATGCTGCGGACGACTTGTTGGCGATCATCCGGGTGTATCCGCGCGCGCGCCCATTCGAGCGTACCCTCGACCGCCTTGGGTGGAATCCCGAACAGCCGCTGCAACCCGCCGTTCCACCAGACGGTGTTGTCGTCGATGTTGCGGTCCCACACCGCGTCTTCGGTGGCCCGGGTCACGTAGTCGAAACGTTCATGGCTCAGCCGCAACGCTGCCTCGATTCGAACGCGTTGGGTCACGTCATGCGCAAGCACCAGGCGCGCGGCGACGCCGCCGAACACGATATCGTCGGACGAGACCTCGACATTGATGATCGTGCCGTTCTTCTTGATGTGCCGCCAGAACCCGAACTCGCGGTGGCCTGCCGGGCCGGTGGAACGTACCCGCGCCAGCTTGGCCCTCTCATCCGGTGGCCGTATGTCGGCAATCGTCATGGCGAGGAATTCTTCCTCGCTGTAGCCGTATTGCTTGCACGCCTGGGCGTTCACCGCGAGAAACCGGCCGCTCGCAATCTCGAATACCCACATCGGCAGCGGGTTCGCGACGAACAGCATCTCGTAGTATTCGCTGCCGCTTCCGCGTGTGTTGTCTTCGGCGGTCATTCGCTTCCCGACTGGCGAGGCATCCATGGCCGCCCCGGCGCGCATGCATGGCCAATGTATACCGAAGCGGGCAGGCAAGTCACGACCGGCTCGCAAAAGGAGAGGCGCGTCACAAAAGGTCACGCCGCTCCATGGCTGGTTCGCGCGCCTCGTGTGCCTGCTTTCTGCGGGTTGCAGCCTTATTGCAAGGGTGCTCGCCGGCATCTTTTGTGACAGCCCCACGGCAGGGCCGAGGTGCGCAACCAGGACGCCTTGTTGCGGCGATCCGATGCGGCGGTGTACGCCGCAAAACGCGCCGGGCGCAACCGCGTCGAATGGTATTAAAGCCGGATCGCGTCAACGAGCCAAAAGCGGCTTGATGGAACAGGCGGGCCAATCGCGCTAGATGCCCGCCGTGCCTTCGTTCGGGGTGCTGCTGCCGCCCACATCCATCTTGATCGTCGCGTTTGAAGGTGCTTCCTGCGCCTGCAATTTCGCGGCGACCTGTTCGGCTTCGCGCATCACGCGCAGCAGGTTGCGGCCGGCGAGGGCGGCCAGTTCGCCGTCGGTCCAGCCGCGGCGCGCGAGCTCGGCAAACAGCGCGGGATAGGTGTCCACGCCCTCCAGGCCCTCGGGCGTGATTTCGATGCCATCGAAGTCGCTGCCGATGCCGACGCTCTCGACGCCGGCGATCTTGCGAATGTGGTCGATGTGATCGGCCACCTGCGCGATGGTGGCTTTGGGTTGCGGATGTTCCTTCTTCCATTGGTCCATCGCAGCCTTGGCGCGGTCGGGTTGGCCGACATACAGCGCATCGAATTTCGCCGACGCGCCGGCGCGGTCGGCATCCCACGTTGCGACGGCCTGCGAAATGAAGGGCGGGTAGAAGTTCACCATCACCACGCCGTGGTTCTGCTTGACCATGCGCAGCACGTCATCGGGTACGTCGCGCGGATGATCGTCCAGTGCACGTGCGCTTGAGTGCGAAAAAATCACCGGGGCCCGTGTGGTTTCGAGTGCTGCCTTCATGGTTTCGGGCGACACGTGCGAGAGATCCACCAGCATCCCGAGCCGGTTCATTTCGTGCACCACGGCGCGGCCGAACGGCGTCAGCCCCTGGTGCGCGGGCTTGTCGGTAGCCGAATCCGCCCAGTCGGTGTTCTTGCTGTGCGTCAGCGTCATGTAACGGACGCCCAGCGCGTAGTAATCGCGCAGCACCGGCAGCGAGTTGTTGATCTGATGGCCGCCCTCGACGCCGATCAGACTGGCGATGCGCCCGGATTTCTCGATGCGTTGGATGTCGGCGGCGGTGGACGCCATTTCGAAATCTTTCGGGTACTTCGCGACCATCGTGCGGACGATGTCGATCTGCTCGAGCGTCATCTGCACCGCCTCGGGACCGGTCGTGGTCGCCGGAATCCAGACCGACCAGAACTGCGCACCGAGGTGGCCCTTGCGGGCGCGCGGGATATCGGTCATCAAATGCACGTCGCCGTCGCCGGTCTTGCCCCGCAGGTTGGACGTGTCGGCAGAAAGATCGATGTTTCCGACATTGCCGAAATCGGTGCGGATTCCCCACGGCAGGTCGTTGTGGCCGTCGATCACCGGCGTTTCGGTGAGTACGCGATCGACCCGCGCCGACAAGGCTTTGTCCTTCGCCGACGGCAGCGCAGCGAGGGCGATGCACGGAAGGGCGACGAGCAGGCAGGCGGCGATGCGAAGGTGCTTGGTCATGGCGTCCCCGGTAAGGTCATGAGAAGAGCTGTCGCGCATCGCATTCATGCGACACGTTGCGCCGAGCCTATCAGCGTTTCGACGGATGATCGCTCAGAAGAACGTGGGCATGGTTTCCAGCACGTGCAACTCGTCATCGACCAGCAGCACCTGCCGCCACTTGTCGAAAGTAAGGCACGGATGCGAGGCGCCGAACGAAAGAATGTCGCCGATGTGGAGATCGAGGTCATCGGGAATCACCAGCATCGCGTGCTGGTCCATGACCTTGCGGACGCTGCAACCGGTCAGTGGCCGCGCGGGCTGACCGGGCCGATGCAGCTGCAGCGGGATCGGCAGGTCGGGATCGACGGAAATGTCGCGCTTGCCCATCGCGACCACTGCCAGGCCGGGTTCGGGCAACGACTGCACGTGGGCGAACACTGCCAGCGCCGGTTCGAGTTCGCCCATCAGTTCCGGATGGCGCGCCTTCACCTCGGCCATCGCATCGCGATATGAGCGGTGATCGTGCACCACATAGCAACCGGGCCGCAGCACCGGCGTGCAGTGATCGCGCAGGTCGGGCTGGTCGAACGCTTCCGCGATCAGGTCGAACCATTGGGAACCCGCCGCGGTGACGATGGGTTTGCGATCCGCGAAGGCACCCGCAGCGCGGAGCGTGCGCATGCTGGTGACGAGTTTTTGGCCGTAGCTGCGGATGTCGCCGGCGGCGTGGCCGCCGCCGATCAGGCCTTCGTAGCCCTCGATGCCACAGAGGGTGACGGCCGGCGCGGCTGCGATGGACTCGATGAGCCGTTCCAGTTCCGCGTCGCTGCGCACACCGCAGCGGCCGCCGGGCACACCGAGTTCGACCAGCACCCCCAGAACGAGGCCCCGCGCCGCGAAAAAGCGGTTCAACGCTTCGACATTGGCCGCGCTGTCGACCAAGCAGTAATAGTCCGCGCCGCGCCCGATCAGTCCGGCGACGATCGCCATGTTGGGCGTCCCGACCAACTGATTCGCCATCAGCAGGCGCGTCGCACCGTGTTCGAAAGCTGCGGCGCACTGGACGGCGGTGGCCAGCGTGATGCCCCACGCGCCCGCGTCGAGCTGGCGGCGGAACAGCGCGGGCGTCATGGTGGTCTTGCCGTGCGGCGCGAGCTGCGCGCCATGGTCGTCGGCGAAGCGTTGCATCCATGCAATGTTGTGGGCGAGCGCCGTGTCGAAAACGACCGCCGCGGGCAGGGCCACGTTTTCGAGCAGCGACTGGCCGTCGACGGGTTGGCCTTTTTGCAGATGGTGCGCGGGAAGGACCATGGGCGCGAGCCTGAAGCAACGATGCCCGATGCTACAGGATGCCGATTTTTCTTACACAAATTGCGTTCTCGCACGGCGCCTCGACGGCGGGCGATTCATGGGAACTGCAGCCGCACCCGGAGCGGGTTGGTCGCCGAAATCCTTTACAAAAATCGCTTTCCCATCCGGCCGATCATGCGCTACATAAAAGCAAATCAATGGTTTGAACGACTGGCACGTTGAATGCTTTTTTTGCGGCAGCCGGGGAAAACCGAACGGGCAGTTTGTCATGCCCAATGTCAGGAGGATTGCAAGCCATGAATGTGGAGAAGGAAGTTTTCGCAAAAAAAACCGGGCTCTGGATGGCCCTTGCAACGATCGGCATGTTGGCGTCGGCGCCGTGCGCGTTCGCGACCCCGGTCCAGATCGGCTTCAACGGTGCGGGCGGCAGCGGACACGTTTCGCTCACGGTCGAATCCGATACCACGGCCGGTGATCCGGCCGGCGCCCAGGTGATCACCAATGCCAGCGGCACTTTTTCCGACACGAACCTTGGCATCGATGATGTATCGATCACGGGCGTGCTGGTGCGCAATTTCGCGACGCCCAACGATACGGTGCCCAGCCCCGAGAATGACCCACTGCCGTTTCCGCCGGTGCCGTTTCCGGCGAGCTACAGCAAGCTGCCTGTGCTGAACCCTCCGGGCATGGATACTGCGATCACCTACGACGATCTTTTTTACCTCGACGGATCTCCACGGACCTGCTGGGACTATCCCTTCTCCGGCGGTTTCCTGGATCCCTACGGCGTGATGTTCACGCTTGCCAACGGTGGCTTCGTGGATTTGTGGAGCGACGGGGTGATGTCGCCGGGCGGGCTTACCTACGGATTCGCCGTGATGCTCCCGAATGCCGATCCCGACGGCAACTGGGTCAGCGACTTCCAGTTCAGCGGGGTCCGCGCAGCGGTGCCGGAACCGGACTCCATATGGCTGTTTGGCGCGTCGGTGCTCGGGCTGTTCGCGTGGCGTCGCTCGACTGAAACACGCAAGCGCGCATCACGATCCATCTGATCGCGCGGCGCTTGCTCGTGCAGCGCGCGATACGGAGGTGTCGCGCGCTGCAAGTATTCGCCTGATCGCCGGGTCCATCGGTGAAGCGGATGCGGGCTTCCGCTTCACGCGGTAGGAAATCCCCCACAACGCTTTCGGAATCGATTGCGCGACCACCGGGACGATCGCCGACTTCGCGTCCGTTCGCGCGCGCCAACAATTTGCGCTGGCGATCGGCGGAGTGAAAGCGATGCGTTCGACGGTGCGAGGGGTGGTAGTGGGTGTACTGGTGTGGGCGGCAGCGTTGCCGGTCGTGGTATGCGCCGCGCCGCCGCCTCCGGTCGAACTGGTCGACGTCTATCACCGCGGTGTCGACCTGTCCCGCTACTGGGTCAGCGAGAAATTCGATGGTGTGCGCGGCTACTGGAATGGCCATGAATTGCTGACGCGCGGCGGCACGGTCGTGCGCGCGCCGGGATGGTTCACGAAGCATTGGCCGAAGACACCCATGGATGGCGAGTTGTGGGCCGGCTACGGGCATTTCGCGACCGCCTCCACCATCGTGCGAACGGCCGGACCGGATGATCCGGCGTGGCACAAGATGAGCTATCGCGTTTTCGATCTCCCCGCGCACGGCGGCAACTTCGACGCGCGCGTACCGGCGATCCGGGAGACGGTCGCGGCGATCGGTGATCCTTGGGTGGTCGCGATCCGCCAGTTTAATGTTCCCGACGAAACCGCGCTGCGGGCGGCGCTCAAGCGCGTGCTCGACAGGGGCGGCGAGGGGCTGGTGTTGCACCGCGGTGATGCGCCTTACCGGCCCGGACGCAATGTCGGCTTGCTCAAGCTGAAGCCGTACCAGGACGCCGAAGCCAGGGTCGTCGCGATCCGGCCGGGCGAGGGCCGGCTCAAGGGCATGATGGGCTCGATCGAAGTGCGCACACCCGACGGACGTCGTTTCGCGATCGGCTCGGGGTTTTCCGATGCGCAACGCGCGCATCCGCCAGCGGTGGGCTCGTGGGTGACCTACCGATTCAACGGTATGACGGACAGCGGGTTGCCACGGTTCGTGCGATTCCTGCGGATGCGACCGGGCGGACCGCCGCCGGAAGTCCCCGCACAGCCGTGATCGTGGTGTGTGCGACGACG
>Ga0207657_10001425_pt1 | contig 25524 bp, 20 predicted proteins | sample KBSC33metaG_FD_184316 | JGI IMG/M metagenome (GOLD analysis project Ga0207657, IMG submission 184316) | Corn rhizosphere microbial communities from Kellogg Biological Station, Michigan, USA - KBS C3-3 metaG (SPAdes) (version 2) | ecosystem: Host-associated > Plants > Roots > Rhizosphere > Soil ... | reverse complement strand
CGGGCGGTGTTGTCGATGACGGTGTTGACATTGCCGGCACTGTCGATCGACGATGTCTGCTTCTGGACGTTCTTGTAGTCCTGGTAGAAGATGGCAAGATTGCTGGTCAGCGTGGCGCCGCCCAGGGCATGGCGCGTCTTGAGCCCCACCTCATATTCCTGCACCGTTTCCGGATCGAAGGGCTTCAATTCTTCGGTGGATGCCGCGCGCAACGAGAAACCGCCGGAGCGGAAGCCGCGACGGGTCGAAATATAGGTCGTCAGATTGGCATTTGGTTCATATTGCAGCGTGACGTCCCAGGTGACGGCATCCCATTTCTTGCTGTTCGTCTGCGGGCAATCGGCCAGCGACGAAGGCACGAAGGAGGTCGTGCCGGTATCCACGCGGAACAGGCATGTGCCCAGATTGGGATAATAGGCAAAAACGCGCGCATTGCGCTTGTCGGTCGTATAGCGAAGGCCGGCGGACAGCTTGAACTGATCGGTAAAGGCGTAGGTGCCGGCCGCGAACAGCGCGAACGTCTTCGCCTTGCCGCTACCCGCATAGGCGTTGAGGAAAGTCGCCGCGGGCGTATTGAGCGGCAGTCCCGCGCCGACGATAGCCAGTTCCGGGAACTGGCTGGACGTGGAACCGTCCTTCCCCTTTTCCACGAAATAATAAGCACCCAGCACATAATCGAGCCGGTTCTCTATCGCCTTCCCCTGAACCTGGAACTCTTCGCTGAACTGCTCGATACTGCGGTAGCGATTGGAATTGATAAGATAGGCGGGCACGCCGTCCAGATCCATGACCTGATCAAAGTCCAGTTTGCGGTAGCCGATGATATTCTTGAACGTGATATTGTCCAGGCTGTATGTCGTGCGGTTGGTGACGCCCCTGTTCTTCAGCCTTTCAAACGGCTGGGTCTGGTAGGCGTCGAGCGTGCCGCCAGTGCCCGATCCGGAAGCGAAGGTATAATGCGGACGCGCCTGCTGCGCCGCGAACTGCCCCACCACATCCGAGACGGGAAAGCCGAACCCGCGCAGCACCGTATATCCGGCGATGGCGGGCGCGGCAGGATTGGCAGCCGTACCTACCAGCGCCGTGCCATGCTCATTCGTCTTGATATAGTCGACGATCGTATTGGATTCGAATTCAGGCGTCGGCGCGAAGCGGATTGATGTACGGAAAGTCTTGTAATTCTGGTCGTCATAGTCGCGACCGGTCAGCACATCCGTCGTGAAGCCATCGCGTTTCCTGATCTTGCCCGCGAAACGTACCGCCAGGCCTTCCGTCAGGGGCACGTTCACCATGCCGTAAATGTCGTGCATGTCATAATTGCCGACCTGCCCACGCAGTTCGGCATGAAATTCGTCCACCGGCTTGTTGGGTTCGATCAGCACGGCGCCGCCGGTCATGTTCCGGCCGAACAATGTACCCTGCACGCCCTTCAGCACCTGGGTCGATTGAAGATCGTAGAGCGCATAGGCAAAGCCGACGCTGCGGGCCTGGACCACTTCGGCGAAATAGGTGCCGACGGGCGGGTCGGTGAGCAGTTGCGATTCCTGGGTACGTTGACCGCGAATGGCGAAGCCTAGTTCGTTGCGGCTTGTGCCCTGATTGGTCAGGCTGAGCGAAGGTACGCGGCTTTGCAGCCCGAGTGCGTCGCTGACGCCGCTTCGCGCGAGCGAGTCGCCGCTCACGGCGGTGATCGAAATCGGCACGTCCTGCAAAGCTTCTTCGCGCCTGCGCGCGGTCACGACGATGTCGGGCACCTGGACGCCCGACGCCTGCGGCGCGGCATCCTGCGCGGCGGCGGCTGTAGCGAAGAGCGATGTAGCGGCAAGCAATGCGGACCGGAACATGGTCATCCTTCCTCTCCTGATCGTCCGGCACCACGCCGGCACGGCCGCTTTTGCGGCTCTGGAAAAGGATCATGTAGAAAGGATAGTTTTACTCAATCGTTACGATGGCCAGGGCAACATTCATCGCAGCCATGATATTTTCAGGGGGCCGCCCTCAGCGTTCCACGATCAGGGCATGACCCGCCAACGGGCCTATCCCCACCACGCCGCCGTCGACCGCCAGTTCCACGCCGTTGACGAAGCGGGCCTCGTCGCTCGCCAGGAACAGCACGGCCTGCGCCACGTCCCAGGCATCGCCCTCGATGCCGAGAGGGCTGACCCTTCGGCGCATCTCCCGCATCTCGTCCGACATGTAACGGGCCGCGTGGGGGGTCATGACATGACCCGGTGCCACCGTATTGACGCGGATGCCGTCGCGGCCATGCAGGACGCCAATCTCCCGGGATAGCTGCGCCATCGCTGCCTTGGACGGCCCATATGCGATGGCGCCCATGGCCCTGATCCCGGCCAGCGAGGAGATGTTGACGATGGACCCGCCGCCGTTGCGCGCCATATGCGGGACCGCCGCCTGGCTCATCAACATCGCGCTGGTCAGATTGGTGGTCATCGTCCGGTTCCACTGGTCCAGCGTCATCGTTTCAAGCGTGGCGGGACCGGATATGCCGACATTGTTGACCAGAATATCCAGCTTGCCGAATGCGGCAAGCGCCGCATCGACCAGCCTGGCGCATGCTGCCGGGTCGGCGACATCGCCGTCCATCGCCAGGGCATTTCCGCCATTGGCTTCGATCCGCTCGGCAGTGGTTTGCGCCCGCGCCGGGTCAAGATCGGCGCAAACGATCCGCGCACCTTCCGCACCCATCAGCAGGGCAATGGAACGGCCAATGCCGATATCATCGCCTTCCGCGCCCGCGCCGGTCACTATGGCGACCTTGCCGGCCAGACGGTCATAATGGCGTAACGGTTCCGGCATGCGGCCTCTCTCCTCAGTCTGCCAGGCAGATGGACCCAAAGGGCACGACCCGTCCAGCGTGCTATGCCGCTGTTCGCGCAGGGCGCGAAAGATTGACAGGGAGAATTTGCGCATATACCGGCTGTTTTCTCTCAGTCATGGCCTTTGATTTTGCTCTTGTCGCGCTGCCCGGCGCCTATTCCAGCAGCGTCGGTGCGCTGGTGGACAGCTTCCTGATCGCCCGCGATCGGGTGGAACATGTTTTCGCCGGGGAAGAGCAGCTGCGCATGGAGACGCAGCTTCACATTCTTTCCGCAGATGGGGGACCAGTGGTGCTGGGCGACGGCCGTTCCTTTCCGGTCGACGGTCCGGCGAACAGGGACGATCCGATGGCGTTCATCTGGCTGCCTGCCTTCCGTGCCGGAGGACGCGAACTGCTGGAACGCCGCCTGGCGGAGGCAGGCCCATTGATCGACTGGCTCCATCGCCAGTCGAAACAGGGGGCAGTGATCGGGGCGAGCGGAGCAGCGTCAACCCTGCTGATGGCAGGCGGCTTCACTGCCGATCTCGCGGTGCCCGTCGCAAGGGCGATGCAACCGCTCACGCGCACCCTGTTCCCGCGCCAGCCTTTCGAGGAGCGGTTCGGGCTGGTCGATCACGGCCATCTGCTGATCGGCAACGGCATGGGCAACGACCTGCAACTGATCATCCGGGTGCTGGAGCGGATGATCTCCCCCGATATCGCCCGCTGGCTCTCCTCGATCATAGGGCAGGATTATGAGGAGAAGGAACTGCTGGCGCCCGATCCGATGGTCGCGAGGGCGCAATTATGGATCGAGCAGCGTTTCACCGGACCGATCAACATGGCCGAACTGGCCAGGCATCTGTCGACGAGCCCCGCCACCCTCAATCGCCGATTCCACAGGGCGCTGGGCCTGTCGCCCAAGGCCTATGTGGGGCAGCTCCGCTTCCAGGCGGCGGTACGAATGCTGGAAAAGTCCACGCGCTCGGTCGATCGGATCGCGCAACTGGTCGGCTATTCGGACAGCCGGCTGTTCCGGGCAATGTTCCGTCAACATGCCGGCATGACCGCAAGTGAATGGCGGGCGAAACCGCGGCAGACGTGAGGCCCGACTGACAGGCCCCTTGCCGATGGCAAGGGGCCTGAGCCTGATCAGTTGTTGCTGCCCACGGCATGGTGGGCGGCGATCCATCCGAAGATGAAGGAGGCGCCTATGCTGGCACCCGCCGCAGGGTAGCAGCGGCCCATCACCGATGCCGTCGAATTGCCGGTGGCGTAGAGACCATCGATCACCGATCCGTCAGCGCGCAGGACACGCGCATTCTCGTCGGTCACAATGCCGCCGGACGTACCGACATCGCCGGGCACGATCTCCATGACATAGAAAGGCGGCTTGTCGATCTTGCCCAGATTGGGATTGGGCTTGACCGTCGGGTCGCCGAAGCAATTGTCATAACCACGCCCACCGCGATTGAAGTCCAGATCCTTGCCGGTTTCGCAATAGCCGTTGAACTTCTCGATCTCCGCCTTCAGGCCAGCCGGATCGATGCCGGTCATGCGCGCCAGTTCCTCTATCGAATCCGCCTTCTTCATCATGCCGCTGTCCAGCCAGGACTGAGGGGTCTTGCCGGGCGGATAATAGCCCCAGGCATAGCGCTTGCGGTGGCGACTATCGAGGATGACATAGGCCGGCACGTCATTCCGGTACAAACGCTGGCCGTTCTCCATATAGGAGCCGCTTTCGTTCAGGATGCGGCGGCCATGACGGTTGACGATGATGCAATGCGGCTTGGAAATGTCGGTATTGTGCATGTTCGCCGGGCCGCCTTCGGGCAGCATCGTCCCCGGAACCCACCAGGCCTGGTCCATCAGATCAAGCGCGGCGCCATGTTTTTCGGCGATCTGGATCAATTCCCCGGTGTCGCCGGGATTGGCGTTTGTCCATTCGACCGAACTGGGCTGCGGCCCATATTTCTTGCGCATCTCCGCATTGCGCGAAAAACCGCCCGCATTGATCAGCACACCGTCGCGGGCGCCTATGCGCAGAGTCCTGCCGCGATGCTCGGCAAGAACGCCGATTATCCTGCCGTCCTCCTCGATCAGTTCGGTGATGGGGTAGTCGGTGCGCATGTCGACGCCGGCCTTGTCCGCCAGCATCAGCAGGCGACCTTGCAACGCGCCGCCAAAGCTGAGTATCGGCTTCCCGCGCCTTGCCACGACCCGCATGCGCCACAGCAGCTTCAATCCCTCCCACATTCCGCGGGGGGTGCGCGTCGCGAGGCCGATAATGCCTGCCTTGTCCGTCGGCAGCGGCATCACCATCGGCCCGAGGCGCAGCTTGTCGAACAGCGGCCCCATCTCGCGCGCGTCCAGCATGGGTGCGCCGATAGAGCGGCTTCGGGTCACGCCGCCGGGCCGGTCGTCATAATAGTCCGACCAGCCTTCGGTATGGAGCCATTTCATGCCCTGCTCTTCCAGCCATTTCAGCATGACCGGGCCGTTGCGCAGATAGGCTTCCTTCCGTTCCGGCGTGGCGCCCGGCCCGCCATCATTGCCGACGGTCGCATCCATGTAGGTGCGCGCCATCTCATGGCTGTCCTTGATGCCCTTGGCCTTGATGATGTGGTTGTTGGGCACCCACAACACGCCACCGGACATCGCGGTCGAACCGCCCAGCTTGTCGGTCTTCTCCAGGATCAGCGGCGTCTTGCCGATCGATTTCAGATACAGCCCGGCCGCCATCGCCCCGCCGCCCGATCCGATGATGACGAAGTCGGCGACCTCGTCGAACTTCGTCTCGTCCATTCAGTCCACCTTCCCGACATATTCGTGATAGACGCGGTGGAAATTGCTGATCTCCACCTCCTGTACCGGATTGGTCCGGGCCGCCTTGAAGGCCTGCGACTTCATGCCCTTCTGCACTTCCTCCATATTCTGGAAGTCCTGCTCCAGGATGAGGCCCCAGTTGAGGGCGCGCCACTTGCCGTCACTGCCGTCGCCGCCATCTTCCACCTCGACCTTGGGTTCGGCGCCGGGTGCGTAGCGCTCCAGCACATTGACCTCGAAGATGCACTTGTCGGGATCGTCGCCATAAGGACGTGCGCGGTAGAACAGCACGTTCGTCGCCTGTTGCAGGAAGACGAGGTTGGGGAAGATGTTCCAGTCCGTCCCCGCCTTCATCAACTGCTCGCCGGTGATTGCGGGGAAGGGACGCCCGCTCTTGGCCGATTCCTCCGCATGGAACTGGGCGAATGCCCCGTACATGGTGAACGGATCGACCCCTTCGGGCAATTCCATCAACCGCCTGCCCGCTGCAAGCATCTCCTGCGTGGTGGTCGCCTGCAACGTGTCCCAGATTTCCTTGTTGAATTCGTAGAAACCCTTGCGGATGTCGCCGCTCTGGTCGCTGATGCGCGGGCTGGGCAAGCCGAAAAGCGCGGTCGGCGCATAGCCGAACATCGCGTGTTTCCCATAGGCCTTCGAATAGGTGTAGTCGTCCTGATAGGCGAGCAACTGCCGGTGCGTCGTCTGCACATGATAGCCCTCCATGAAGGCTTCCTGCGCGGTCTTCCAGTTGCAGGGCATGACGATGCGCTTGCGCCAGGCATAGCGCATATGCTCGATCTCGAACGGGTCGAGGATCGTCTTGGCCTCGCCCAGGAAATCCTCCAGGCTTTCGCTGTCCGGGTCCATATTGATGAAGACCCAGCCGCCCCATTGCCCGACCTTCACCCTTTGCAGGGTGACGTCCTCATCAGGCAGCGCTTCGCCCCAGTCGTGCCGATCGACGATCTCGGTCGGCTTTCCATCAAGGCTCCATTGCCAGCCATGATATTTGCAATGGAACTTGCCCATCCGGCCGCAGCCTTCCGTCAGGCGGCGTCCCCGGTGAGGACAGACGTTGAAATAGGCCGCGATCGACCCGTCCTTCTGACGGACCACCGCGATCGACTCATCCGCGATATCGTAGGTGTAGAAATCACCCGCATTGGGGATTTCCTCCGTGCGGCAGGCCATCTGCCAGACCCGGGGCCAGAGCCGTTCCTTTTCCAGCCGCACATAATCGCGCGAGACATAGGCGTCGACCGGGATGCGATCGGCCGTCACCTCGGCTTTCTGCCTCGACATGCTGATCATCTCGTTCATTGTCCGATCCTCTCCTTGGCGGGACGTTTCGATTTCCGACCTGTCAGCCCTTGGCCGATCAGCCTTTTGCGGGTCCCTGGGGGAAACGCATGTCGAATACGCCTTCCGCAATACGGTTGAGCAGCACTTCTATCGCACCGCCGGCAATCATCCACCCCCGCGTGCGGCGAAGGCAATATTCGACCAGGCTGTCCTGGCTATAGCCCGCGCCGCCCATGATCTGGATCGCTTCGTTGGCGCATTCAAAACCGGCGCGGTTGCATGCCACCTTGGCAATGGCGGTTTCCTCCGGCGAAGGCAGGCCCGCATCCGCATTCGTCGCCGCACGATACAACAGCAATTGCGCCGCATCGAGTTTCAGTTTCATTTCCGCGAACTTCCACTGCAACCCCTGGAATTCGCATAGCGCCTTGCCGAACTGCCTGCGCGTCTTCGCATGCTCGACCGCCGCGTTGAACGCGTAACGGCCCAGCGCCAGGCTGCGCGCCGTGTTGCCGATGCGTTCGACATTGAAGCCGGCCATCTGCTTCTTGAAGCCGCCCGGTCCCAGCAATACCTTGTCCTTGGGCACATAGACATTGTCGAAGAACAGCGGATTCCATTCCTCGCCCGACAGGAAGCGTATCGGCTTGCCGAAGGTGAAGCCCTCCTGCCCGCGCTCGATCAGCACCGACCCGATATTGCCGGTGCCGGGCCCATAACGGACATAGACCAGGAACACGGTCGCATGGGTGCCGTGGGTGGTGAATATCTTCTGCCCGGTGATGCGATAGCCGTCACCATCCTCCACCGCCGTGGTGGTCAGTTCGGTCACGGCGGAACCAGCATTGGGTTCCGTCATGGCGACCGAGATCAACCCCTCGCCGCGCAGCAAGGGTGCCAGATATTGCTCCTTCTGCGCGTCCGTCGCGAACTGGGCAAAGGTGCGGATCGCGCCGAAATTGCCGGCCTGCACAACATCCGCAGAACGCGGGCACACCGATGCGACCGTTTCGATCGCGATGACGGCGTCCATCAGGCTTCCGCCCAGACCGCCCTTGTCCTCCGGCACGGTAATCCCGATCAGCCCCTGTTCGGCCATCATCCTGGCGACGTCCCACGGATAATCGTCGCTGTGCGCGCGTTCCAGCGCTCCAGTCGCCAGATGGCGCTGCGCGAACGCGGCTACTGCGTCGCGGAACATGGTTTGCTCTTCATTCAAGTCGAACTGCATCGCTCGCTTCCCATAGGGCGGCTCAATATGCCGCGGATAAACTGCTATCCTCGACCTAATCGGGGATGGCCGCGATGCGAAGATTGCAGGTACGATCCTTCACATTCACGATACATCGCCTGCGCCGCCGCCGCCAGCTTGACAGTTGCGGCCGGCAAATAGCTTGTGGGAACAGATTTCAGACGCATTTTACAAGACAGGGCCACACATTCCAGCCATGACCCAGATCAACGAAAAGATCTCCACCCGCATCGAAGGCGATATCGGCTTCATCGTCAGCGACAATCCGCCCGTCAACGCGCTGGGCATCGGCGTGCGGCAGGGCCTGGTCGGCGCGCTGGAAGAACTGAACGCCGACCCGGCGGTGAAGGCGATCGTGCTGTATTGCGCAGGCCGCACCTTCTTCGCGGGCGCCGACATCACTGAATTCGGCAAGCCGCGCCAAGCACCCACCTTGCAGGACGTCATCGCGGCGCTGGAAAGTTCGGCGAAGCCGGTCGTGGCGGCAATCCACGGCACCGCGCTGGGCGGCGGGCTGGAAACGGCGCTTGGTTGCGCCTTCCGCGTGGCGATTCCGTCCGCCAAGGTCGGGCTGCCCGAAATCAACCTTGGCCTGTTCGCCGGCGGCGGCGGCACGCAGCGCCTGCCCCGGCTGATCGGTCCGGAAAAAGCGCTGGAACATGTGCTGTCCGGCAAGCCGGTGGGAGCCGCGCAGGCACTGGACCTGGGGATCGTCGATGCCGTACAGGACGGGGATCCGGCCGCTGTGGGCGCCGCCTTCGCCCGCCGGGTGATCGACGAAAACATGCCCGCCGTGGCGGTTCGTGACCGTGATGAGAAGCTGGCGGCGACCCGTGCCGATCCGTCAGGCTTCGACGCGCTGGCAAAGAAGCTGACGGCGCGCAGCAAGGGACAGGCGGCACCACAGGCCAATATCGATTCCATTCGCCGTTCTTTCACCTTGAGCCTGGACGAAGCATTGGCGATCGACGCCGTCGCCAACCGCGAGTTGATGGCGGGCAGCCAATCGCGCGCCTTGCGCCACCTCTTCTTTGCCGAACGCGAAGCTGCGCGGATCCCCGGTCTGCCGGAGGGGGCAAAGGCGCGGCCCGTGAAGAAAGCCGCGATCATCGGCGCGGGGACCATGGGCGGCGGCATCGCCATGTGCTTTGCAGGCGCTGGCATTCCCGTGACCGTGATAGACACGACGCAGGAGGCGCTGGACCGCGGCCTGGAACGCGTGCAGGGCAATTACGCCACATCGGTCAAGCGCGGGTCGATTGCGCAGGCGCAGATGGACGACCGTCTTGCGCTGATCACCGGCGCCACCGACCGCGGCGCGGCGGCCGATGCCGACATCGTGATAGAGGCGGTGTTCGAGGATATGGGCGTCAAGAAGGAGATCTTCGCCGACCTTGAAAAACGGGTGAAGCCCGGCACCATCCTTGCCTCCAACACATCGGCGCTCGACGTGGACGAGATCGCGTCGGTGCTGGAACGGCCGCAGGATTTCGTCGGCATGCATTTCTTCTCGCCAGCCAATGTCATGAAGCTGCTGGAAGTGGTGGTCGCCAGGCACAGCAGCCCCGATGCGATCCTGACCGCGATGGCGGTGGGCAAGGCCATTGGCAAGGTGCCGGTCTGGTCCGGCAATTGCGACGGCTTCATCGGTAACCGCATGGTCGCCAAGCGTTCCGCGCAGGCTGAACGACTGCTGCAACAGGGAGCGTTCCCCCAGCAGGTTGACGCCGCGCTCACCAATCTCGGCTTCCCCATGGGGCCGCTGACCACGAACGACATGTCCGGCCTCGACATCGGCTATTCGATCCGCAAGCGCCGGGGAACCCCCTTCCCCATTGCCGATGCCATTGTCGAGAGCGGACGGCTGGGGCAGAAGACAGGCGCGGGCTATTACCGCTACGAACCGGGCGATCGCACCCCCTATCCCAATGCCGAGACGGAAGCGCTCATCATCGCGACGTCGGAAAAGCTGGGCATCACGCGCCGCGACATTCCGGAAGAGGAAATGGTGCAGCGGCTGCTGTTCCCGCTCATCAACGAGGGCGCGCGCATCCTGGAGGAAGGGATCGCGCTGCGGGCGTCCGATGTCGACCTGGTATGGATCAACGGATATGGCTGGCCCCGGCATCTGGGCGGCCCCATGTTCTATGCGGATGAAACCGGCCTGGCGACAATCGTCGCCAAGTTGCGCGAGATGGCGGCCGAAACGCCGGGCGATCCATCGCTGCAACCCGCCGCCCTCCTGACGGAGCTGGCGGACAAGGGCCAGAGCTTCGCCGAGTGGCAGAAGAACCGCGCCGCGGCCTGAACGGAACGAAACGAAACAGAGAATATCACAGGGATTTTCCGGAGACTATCATGAGCGACAACGAGTTTCAGCGCGACATCGACTATAGCGAGTTCGACTTCTTCAAGGTCGAAATCGGCGAGGACGGCGTTGCCGTCGTGACGATGAACAATCCCGACAAGCTGAACGCGGTGGGACCGCATAATCATTGGCAGCTCGAGGATATCTGGCTGAAGCTGGCCCGCGACGAGCGGATCAAGGTCATCGTGCTGACCGGTGCGGGCAAGGCCTTCTCCGCCGGGGGCGACATCAAGCTGATGGCGGAGCGCGCCCAGACCGAATACGGCCTGAAATATGCCTTGCGCGTGCCGATCAATACGCTGCGGATCTGGGACCAGATCCTGATGACGCCACAGCCGATCATCGCGGCGGTGAATGGCGACGCCATCGGCCTTGGCACCTCGCTCTTCGCCTTCTGCGACATGAGCATCGTCGCGGAGGACGCGAAGCTGGGCGATACCCATGTGCGCGTCGGCCTGGTGACGGGCGATGGCGGCTCCGTGATGTGGCCGCTGCTGGTCGGGCCGCAGAAGGCCAAGGAATATCTGATGCGCGGCAAGCTGCTGAACGGCAAGAAGGCGGAGGAAATCGGCCTGGTCAACTATGCTTTCCCCAAGGAACAGGTGCTGGAGGAAGCGCTGAAGATCGCGCGCGAGATCGCCGGGCAGCCGATGTGGGCCGTGCGCTGGTCAAAGGCGGCTGTCAACAAGTGCATCCGTGATCAGGTGAACCTGACGGGCGAACTGTCCATCGCCTATGAAGCCATGACGATGCTGACGCAGGACTACAAGGCGGCGACCACCGCCTTCGCCAACAAGGAAAAGCCGGTCTTCAAGGGATATTGATCGCCATGCCCGCCTATCGCGACGCGGACAGCATTCGCGCCGTCGCCGCGATCGGCGGCGGCGTGATCGGGAATGGCTGGGTCGCTGCCTTTCTGGGCAGCGGCCGGGCGGTGCGCCTCCATGATCCCATGCCGGGGGCCGGCGAACGCACCATCGCCCATGTCGCGGGGGCATGGGACCAGATGGTCGAGCTGGGCCTTGCGAGCGCGGGCGATGACTGGGCCACGCGCTTTTCCGTCCACGATAGCCTGACCGACGCGCTGGCGGGCGCGGATTTCGTGCAGGAAAGCACGCCGGAACGCACCGACCTCAAGCAGGCGCTGTTCGCCGATCTCGACCAGCTGGCGCCTCCGGACGTGCTAGTCGCGAGCAGCACGTCGAGCCTGCCCATCACCGGGTTGCAGGCCGGGCTTGCGACCGCCGATCGCTTCGTGCTGGGCCATCCGTTCAACCCCGTGCACCTGATCCCGCTGGTGGAGGTAGGTGGCGGCGAAGGTACCACCGGGGAAGCCGTGGACGCCGCCTTCGCGCTTTACGCCGCGATGGGCAAACAGCCGATCCGGTTGAAGCGGGAGATATTCGGCCATATCGGCAACCGGCTGACCGCCGCCATGTTCCGGGAAGCGGTGCGGCTGGTGGCGGAGGGTTATGCAAGCGTCGGCGACATCGACAAGGCGATGAAGCACAGCTTCGCGCTGAAATGGGCCATCCAGGGTCAGTTCACCACCTTCCATACTTCGGGCGGCGCTGGCGGCCTCGCCGAATTCCTGCCGAAATTCGCGCCGGGGATCGTGAAGCGCTGGGAAACCATGGCTGATCCGCCGCTGGCCGATCCGGCGTTGCAGGCGATGCTGGTCGAACAGATGGAAGAAGCAGCCGCCGGCCGAAGCGTAGCGGAAATCGCCGCCTGGCAGGATGAAAAGTTGATGCAGATGCTGAAGCTTCTTACGCGGGACAATGATCAATAACAGCCGAAAGTCGACGAAAACCATCCCACCCACCAGAGGCGCGCCATGTTAATATGGCCCCGTCCCGGCGCCTCCGGAGGTTGACCGGCCCGAGTGGAGAGGAAGGAAGAAATGAGCGTCGATGTAATCAATCGCCCGGAAGCTGAAGACCTGGATGTACAGGATGTCGTCGCGGCGGGCGAGCTGGAAAGCTGCAACCATCTGCTGGACGATCCCGAAGCGCTCAACCGCTTCTATGAGGAGAAGGGCTATATCCTGCTGCGCGGCGTGTTCGATCAGGACAGTGTCGCCCGCGCCCGCGATGAAATGCTGGCCGTGGCCGCCCAGATGGGCTTGGTCGAGCCGGGCGATCCCACGGGCAAATGGACCGGCAAGCCGTCGGTGGGGGGCATGGAGGAAAGCGACCTCTATGCCGGAATCGCCGCCCGTCTGATCGAAGATCCCGCCAATCAGGCAGTGATGGAAAAAGTGCTGGGAGAGCCGGCCTGCTCCGTACCCATCGTGCAATATCGAACCTATCCGCCCCGGAGCAAGCTGGGCACGGTGCACCAGGATGGCTTTTACAGCCCCGGCATCCAGGACTATCGCCCGGTCTGGATATCCCTGACCCCTTGCACGCGCGACATGGGCGGGCTGGCGCTGGCGGTGGGCCAGAACAAGCGCGGCTATTTCCACAATGTCGGCAAGCCCAATCCTTTCCCGATCCCGCGCGACGTGATCCCCGCCGAAAGCTGGGCCACCACGGATTATATGCCCGGCGACGTGCTGGTCGTGCATCCCTGCACGCCGCATTGCGGCCTGCCCAACAATAGCGACCGGCTGCGCGTCTCCTTCGATTCGCGCGTCCAGTCTGCCGCCAACCCCAGCGCCATCGCCGCGACGGTGAAGTCCTTCACCCCGACGACCGTGACCGTGGATGCCGACCGGATCGGCGAAATCACGCTGACAATCGACAAGGACAGCTATCTGCGCCCGATCAATCCGGGCGTGCGCGAAAGCTTCGACGATTTCGTCAATTATATGAAGGCCGGCATGCGACTGGTCGTCGTGCGCGACGGCAACCGCGCCGTCATGCTTCGCAAGGCGGCCGAAGGATGAGGGCTGGAGCGCGCTGCGTTAGATCCGGGTCGTGCAGCGCGCTCTATGCTTTTGATGTCGCATCGTTTTTGTGCAAAACTGGTTCCCACTTTTGCGCCCGATACTCTAGGTGACGAACGATGCCGTGAAGCTGTTGACGCGCATGTTCGGCTTCACGGCAGACGGCCGGCAACATCCCGATGTTTTCCCTGTCGGGGAGCAAGGCCGGCCTTCCCCGGCGGACTATTTCCATCCGGACGTGGTGCACAGCCTGTTCGGCCCGAGCGGTACGAAGGAGACGCTGGTCGGACGCGAAGCCTTTCTCCGTTTCGCCGCGTCCTGCGCGGAGGCGCTGGAAGAACGGCACGACGAGATCATCGCCATAACCGGCATCGATCGGGAATGCGCATTCGTCCAAGCCCGCGCTTATCGCCGGAGCGCAGCGAACGGCGAGGCGATCCATTATGAATGGGCCATGCTCTATCGCGTCGAGCAGGGACTAATCACCTATGGCGCCGACATGCTGGATGCCGCAGCGCAAGCATTTTGGGCGCGGGTCCGGTCCGCATCGGCCGGCTGAGGTCATGGCGCGCCCATGGCCCCAACGAAGCTGCTTCAGGCGACAGGATAAACGCCGCGCATTTTCGCAAGACGGGCAAGGTGCCAGTCCCTGTCGCCCAGCAGCGCGTCAATGGCGGTCAGCCGCTTGAAGGCGTGGCCCACCTTATATTCGGCCGTGATGCCGATGGCGCCGTGCATCTGCACCGCCTCCTGGCCGATGATGCGGCCGGACTTGCCGATCTGCGCCTTGGCGGCTGAAATGTTGCGGCTCCGCTGATCGGCATCGATGTCGAGCGACAGCGCCGCGAGGATCGACATGCTGCGCGACAGTTCAAGCTGCATCAGCATTTCGACGGCGCGATGCTGAAGCGCCTGGAAACTGCCGATGGCGACACCGAATTGCTGGCGGGTCTTGAGATAGTCCACGGTCACGTCGAACGTCTCGGCCATGGCGCCGACCGATTCCGCGACCAGGGCGGCGGTCGCCTCCTCGAACACGTGGGAGAGGATGTCCTCCCCCTGCCCCGGCGCGCCGATGAGGGCTTCGTTCGCTACATGGACGCCCGAAAAGGCCACCGTGGCGACTGGAACGCCGTCATAGCCGCGCTTGCCCTCCACCGTCACACCCTTCGCCGCCGCGTCCACCAGGAAGAGCGATAGCCCCTCTTCCGTCATTGCGCTGACGATGAATGTGTCCGCGCTCTGGCCGTGGATCACGGCGATCTTGCAACCGTCGATGGTCCATCCGTCGCCCGATCGCGATGCGGTCGTGCGCGCCGCCAGTATATGGCGCGGCAGTCCCTTCTCACTATGCGCCAATGCCAGGATGCGTTCGCCCGCGGCGATGCCGGGAACAATGTCCGCGCGCTGCCCCGCCGAGCCGCCATGGCGCAGCGCGCCGCCCGCAAGCACCACGGTCGCGAAATAGGGCTCGACCATCAGGCCGCGGCCCAGCGCTTCCATGACGATCATCATTTCCACGCCACCGCCGCCGAAACCGCCATCCTCTTCGGCGAAGGGCAGCGCGAGCAGGCCCATCTCCGCAAGCCCGGCATAGGCCTCCCGGCTCCAGCCATCGGCTGTCTTGAGCGCATGTTCGCGCTTCTGGAAGTCATAGGTTTCCGCCACGAAGCGCGTGACGGTTTCCTGCAGCATCTTCTGTTCGTCGTTCAGGTCGAAATCCATGGCGCGTCAGAGTCCCAACATGGTCTTGGCGATGATGTTCTTCTGGACCTCATTGGATCCGCCGAAGATCGACACCTTGCGCATCGTGAAATAGAATGGCGCGGCGGCGCTGACCCAGCCGTCGTCCGGATCGTTGCGCGCATGGTCATGGTCCGGCATGGCCAGCCCAGCCGGGCCGGCAAGCTCGGCAACCAGTTCGGTCATGCGTTGCTGCATTTCCGTGCCCTTGACCTTCAGGATGGACGCTGCTGCATTGGCGCCGCCGCCATGGGCATCCGCCGCGACGACGCGCAACTGCGTCAGTTCCAGCGCGCGCAATTCCACCTCCACCTCGGCCAGCTTGTGGGCCAGACGGCGCTGCTCTTCCTCGTCCAGCGTGCCTTCTTCGGCAAGCCGGGTTTCCAGCGCGCGCAGTTGCGAAAGGCGCTCCTTCGACAGGCCGATGCGGGCGATGCCGCTGCGTTCGCTGCCCAGCAGATGCTTGGCCACGTCCCAGCCTCGGCCTTCCTCGCCAATGACATTGTCCACCGGCACGCGCACGTCGTCGAAAAAGACTTCATTGGCATCATGTTCGCCATCGATCGTCTCGATCGGGCGGACGGTGATCCCCGGCGTCCTCATGTCGAGCAGCAGAAAGGTTATGCCCTGCTGCTTCTTGCCGCTGCTGTCGGTCCGGAAAAGCCCGAACATCCAGTCGGCGTGCTGGGCCTGGGTCGTCCAGATCTTCTGGCCGTTGAGAACATAATGATCGCCGTCACGAACCGCCGTCGTCTTCAGGCTGGCAAGGTCGGAGCCGGCGCCCGGTTCGGAAAAGCCCTGGCACCACCAGATGTCGATATTGGCGGTGGCGGCGAGGAATTTTTCCTTTTGCGCCGCCGTGCCGAATTTGCACAGCACCGGGCCGATCATGTTCACATTGAACGGCGATCCTTCCGGCGCGTGGGCCAGCGCCATTTCCTCCTGGAAGATATAGCGCTGGGCCGGCGTCCACGCCTGGCCGCCATATTCCACGGGCCAATGGGTGACCGCCCATCCCTGCGCATTGAGAATGCGCTGCCACCGCACCGTATCCTCCTTGGTCAGATGATCCCTGTTGATCATCTTGCGCCGCAGATCGTCCGGAAGGGCATGCTGGAGGAAAGCGCGCACCTCATTGCGGAAGGCGGTTTCCTCAGGCGTAAAATCCAGTTTCATCGCGCTGTTCCCATATAAGAGCCTCTTCCCCAGCAGGCATCGGCCTTCCAAGTCAACGGCGACGCCAAGGGCTTCACATGCCCGATATCATTGCGCCAGATCGAACAGTATCCGTCCGCTCCCTCCCGCCCGCGCGAGCGCGATCCCTTCATCAGCGCGGGAAAGCGGAATGATGGCGCGCACCGGCAAGGCGGGCGGATCGGCCGCATGAAGCGCGGCCAGTTCCTTGAACATCGCGTGCACGCCAGCCGCACCCAGTGCCGCTTCAGCGGGGCGAAGGCTGAAACCCGCGATCGAGAGGCCGCCGCCGGTCAACACTTGCGACCGCACCTGTATCGGGTCGCCGGAAAGATGGCCGAACAGCAGCAGCCGGCCGCCGGACGCGAGGCAACTGGCAAGCCGGCCGGTTGCCGCACCTGCCACGCAATCCAGGGCGGCGCGGATGGGCCGACCGTCGGATGCAGCCCGCGCGCGCTCCGCCAGATGATCGCCGTCCAACAGCGCATGGGGTGTCGCCGGATGCGGCCTGTGCACGACATCGATCACCTTGATGTCCATGCGGGCGGCGAAGGCGCGAACCCAATGCGCGACGACCGACCCTGCGCCATTTTGAATCAGCGCCTCGCCCGGACGCATGCCCGCATGGCGCAACAGCAGATGCGCGGTGGGCGGATTGATGCGCAACATGGCCGCCTGTACCGGGTCAATGTCCGACAGCACCACGAGATGACGGCGAGGCAGAAGGCGCATCGCGCACCAATTGCCTCGCTCAAGCGGCATCACCAGTTCGCCCGGGCGAAGATCGGTAACAGCCTCGCCCACGCTTTCCACCAGCCCCACGCCTTCAGCCCCCAGCGGTTGATCTTGAGGCAGATCGAAGGAATATCGACCATCGATCGCCAACAGGTCAGCCGGGTTGACAGGCGCATAGAGCATGCGCACCAGCACTTCGTCCTTGCGCGGTGCTGGTGGCAATGGTGCATCCGCAAGCCGAATTTCACCCGTTCCGCCGGGCAGCACCGCACGGTTCATGCAGAACCCGGACAGCGCAATCAGGCGAAATGGCGGCGGTAGCTGGCGATCTTTATCGTCTCCGGCATCTTCACGACGTTGCTGTTGTCCTGCTCCTGGCCATCTTCCTCCAGATGCAGTTCGGCAATGCTTTCCTTGCGGCTGAGCAGCAGGTCCAGCATTTCCTGGCCACGCGCCGCAATCACGGCCGGCTGGGCGATGACGCTGACGGTCAGACGGTCCATGTTCCGGCCAAAGGGCAGCAACACGGCGACGCAGCCAACGCCGTCGCGATCCTGCTCTATGGTCCAGCCCTTCTCGCGCAGCACGGCAAATTCGGACAGCAGCTCCGCTACACGGACGTGGCGCGACAGGTCGGTCTCCTCCGCGTTCAGGCGATGGACCGCCGAACGGATCCCCTCGTTGCGATAGCTCGAAAGCAGCAGACGGCCCTGGGTGCTGTGCAAGATGGAGAGCTGGTCACCGGCATGGGCGTCCAGCGCATCTTCATTATTGCCGTGGATGACGTGCAGATGCTGCAGCACATAGTTGGAACTGGTGGACAAAAGCACCGTTTCGCCGGTCAGCTTGGCGATCTCGTCAATCGCGGACAGCACCGGTCCGCCCCGGAACAGCGAGGGCTTCACCCAGGCGCCCAGCAGAGCGACTCGCGCGGTGGGGCTGTATGTCCGACGTACCCGGTTATAGTGGAGATAGCCCAGCCGCGTCAGGCAGCGGAGCAGTTCGGATGTGCTGGATTGCGGATAGTTCAGCGTGCGCGACATTTCCATGACGGTGGCGACGCGGCGATCCTGATCGAAATATTCCAGGATCTCCAGCACTCGATGCGCGGATTTAATGGTCCGGGATGCGCTGGTGGCCATTGGCTTTCCTCTCCTCCCGCGGATGCATGAAATTGCATCTGCTGCACGGATTTTCGTATCGCATCACAAATATAATGTCCAACGATTTTTCGAATTGCGTTCGAATTTTCGAATGACTATGCAGGCTGAGCAGAAAACAGGGGACGGGCGGGGAAGATGCAAGAGGCCAAAGTCGAGGAGATCCGTGCGCGGGGACCGAAGGCGATCACGCGTGTGCTCGATCTGCTGGTATTGCTGGCTGGGAAGCAGGATGGAATGAGCCTGGCCGAGCTCAGCGCGATCATGACAGTACCCAAAAGCACCTTCATCGATACGCTGCGGGGCCTGTGCGACATGCATTATCTGTCCTGTCAGGAAGGGCGCTACCGTTTGGGGCCGGCGGCGTATCATTTCGCGAGCCGGATCGTGCGCCACTGGTCAGCGCCCGAACTGGTCCGGTCCCTCGTCAAGCAGCTCGCTGCCGAAACGCGCGAATCGGTGGGATTCGCCATCGCCGATTGGGAAATCGGGCAGGCCATCTACACCGAAGCGAGCAACAGCCCGCAACCGGTGCGCTATGCCATGCAGGCTGGGCTGCGCGCGCCCCTGTACGCGAGCGCCGCCGGCCGCGTCCTCATGGCCTTTGCCGGTCCGGAGCAGGTAGACGACTATCTGGCCCGCGCCCATCTTCGGCAACTGACCGACAGCACTCGAACCGATCCCGACGCCATTCGCGTCAGCCTGGCGGAAATTCGCAAGCAGGGCTATTGCGCCAGTTTCGGGGAAATGTTGAGCGACACTGCGGCACTGGCGGTGCCGGTCATGGGCCCTGACGGGGATATGCTCGGAGCCTTGATACTGGCCGCTCCGCTCGCCAGGATGAAGCAGAATTTCGACCGGCTTCTGAGCGCCACGGTGGAGGCGGGCCGCCGCGCATCAGCGGGAAGCTGACGCGCGGCGGATAGCCTGTCGGCCGAAGACAAGCTTCAGACAGGCAACCCCATGAAGCGCATGCCGTTTTCATACATAACCTTGCGCACATCGGTGGCCGACAGATCCTTGCACGCTTCCTCGGCGAACAGCCGCGGTTCCTCCACGCCCTCCGCATGCGGATAGTCCGATCCCATCAAGACCCAATCGGCGTTGCCGACCTGATCGATGATGGATTTCAGGTCATCCTCCGGATAGGCGACGACGGAAACATGGCGGGCAAAGATGTTGCTGGGCCGATCCTTCAACTGCCCGGCGGGCCAATAGCCGTTCTTCGCAATGCCCCGGCACTTGTCCATCTTCACCAGCATGGACGGCACCCATTCGGCCCCATTTTCGGCCGACAGCAGCCTCACATTGGGAAAGCGTTCGAAGAAATTCCAGAAGATGAAGCTCGACAGCGTCTCGATCACCGGCCGTTCCGAATAGCCGTGCATCCATACGAAAGCGGACTGGCGGATGCGCGATTGCTGCATGCCCTCCCCCCACAGCGCCATATGATCCTTCAGGTAAATAGCCTCGGACACATGGAAGACGACCCGGATACCTGCTTCATTGGCGATCGCCCAGAAGGGATCATGGTCGGGATGCGCGGGCGCCTTGCCGTTATACGGACCCATCGGCATCAGGATGAGCTTCGCACCCTTCGCGACCACATCCTTCAGCGCCTTGCAGGCCTCCTCGACATTGTCGAGCGTCATGATGGGGCACGAGAAGATGCGGTCGTTGTAATTATACTTCCACTGGTCGTACATCCAGCCATTATAGGCATTCAACACGGGATAAGCGTAACGCGGATCATCAAGGAAACTGATGGCCGTGATCATGTTGCCGACAAAGAGAATGGATGAACGCACGTCCCAGGCATCGAGCAGTTTCACCCGCGCTTCGGGTTCCATCATGTCCGCGCTCTTGGGCACATGCATGTCGATCTCGGCCTTGCCCTCCTTCATGGCGCGCAGCCATTCGTGCAATTTGCCAGGCGCGGGCACCCGACCGTCCTCAAAAAGATGGTCGGCGCTGATTTCCACCTTGCGCGGCCCCACATACATGGCGAAGTCGCCGTCCGATCCTGTCTTGAACGTCACGCCATAGCGTTCGGCAGCATCCTGGGGCAGATATTTCGTCCAGGCTTCATCCGTTTCCCAGAAATGCGTGTCGGCATCAAAGATCGGACCGGAATAAACAGGCGAAGTTTCCGTCGCCTTGATTTGTGCAGACATAATCTTCCTTCCCCAAGGTCGTGACGTCATTTCGATATTGTCTGGGCGATGCGACATGAAAGTCGGGTATCCAGCGTCCAAACCTATATAGGCTTGAGCGGATGGCGCGAATATCGACCCGGACCTGCCATCACATAGGCGATGGAGTACCGGCTCCATCAGATGACCGATCACTATATGCTACCTAGCCATAGCGGCAGCGGCATTGTTGACGTGGGCACGCCGCCGCCCATAGGCCAGACAATCATAATGCATGGAGACATCGGATGGCTGAGTTGGACGAGAAGCAGAAATCGGGCGTCGACTTCATCAGCGGCATCATGGGCGAAGGGTTCGGCAATGCCTTTCGCGACGCATGCACCGCCGATGGCTTTGGCTCGGCCATCCCGCGCATGGCGGCAAGCTGGGCTTTTCATGACGCCTGGCGGCATCAGGGCATTGCTCCCAAGGAAAAGAGCTTGGCCGTCATATCCGCCCTTATTGCCATGCGACAATCGCTGGAATTGAAAAACCATGTGAAGATCGGCATCGCCAACGGGTTGACTCCGCAGGAGCTGGAAGGACTGCTGGTGCAACTCACCCCCTATGTCGGCTTCCCGTGCATCGCATCCGCCACGACGGCGGTTATCGAAGCCATGCGCGAAGCCGGCGTCTCTCCCGACGTCAGGACGTCTGAGGAAAAGGGGCTGCTGTGATCGGCGCGACAGCCTTGACCAATCCACATTTTTCCGACCTGCCGAAGACGCTTGACCACACATTGCCGAAGGTCATCGCGCATGTCGCCGCGCGTTATGGCGACACGCCCTTCATCGTCGGGGAGGACGGCACACGGATCAGCTTTGCGCAATTCAAGGAACAGGTCGATGATCTTGCGCGTGCGCTGATCGCCCATGGCGTCGCTTATGGGGACAGGGTCGCGATCTGGGCGCCCAACAGCGCGGAGTGGATGATCGCGGCGGCGGCGGTGGAGAGCATCGGCGCCATCATGGTGCCCATCAACACTCGCTTCAAGGGTGGCGAGGCGCTCTACATATTGGCCAAGACGCGGGCCCGGATCCTGTTCACCGTGACGGGGTTTCTGGGCAATGACTATGCCGCCATGCTGACCCAGGCGGGGGGAGGCCCGGGATCGGCCGGGCCGGTGCGCGATCTGCCGGCGCTAAGCCATATCGTAGCACTGGACGGACCTGGTTTTGACATGTTCCGGCGCGCGCAGGCCGATGAGGCGGAACTTGCCGCACATATTGCGGCCGTGACGCCGGAAACGATCGCGGATATTCTTTTCACCAGCGGCACCACCGGACAGCCCAAGGGCGCGATGCACAATCATGGCCAGGCATTGTGGGTGCCGGCCATCTGGAACGAATCCAATGACCTGCGGGCCGGCGATCGCATGGCCATCGTCAATCCCTTCTTCCACAGTTTCGGCTACAGGTCGGGCTGGATTTCCGCGCTGGTGGCGGGCATCACCGTCTATCCGCTGTCCACATTCGACGCCGAGGCGCTGCTCTCGCTGATCGAGCGCGAAAGGATCAGCGTGTTGATGGGCCCGCCGACGATTTTCCTCTCGCTGATGGACCATCCCCGTTTCGGCGCGTTCGACATTTCATCGCTGCGGGTCGGGCACACTGGCGCTTCCAATGTTCCTGTCGACCTGATCCGCGCCGGAAGGGAAATATTCGGGTTCGACCTGTTCCTGACCAGCTTCGGCCAGACCGAGTGCACGGCGCTCGCCACCGTCAACTATCCCGATGCCAGCTTTGAAACGATCGCGCGGACGGTCGGCAAGCCGCTGCCCGGCGTGGAGCTGCGGATCATCGATGCGCAGGGCAATCCGCTGCCCGCGGGCGAGAGCGGCGAACTGCTGATCCGTGGTCCGGTGGTGATGCAGGGCTATTTCGAGGAGCCGGAGCAGACCGCAGCCACGATCGACGCAGACGGCTGGCTTCACAGCGGCGACGTGGGATGCATTGCGGAGGACGGCACGCTGCGCATCCTCGACCGTCTCAAGGATGTCGTCATCGTCGGCGGTTTCAACGCCTATCCGGCCGAGGTCGAGAATATCCTGCGCAAACATCCCGCCATTGCCGATGTATGTATAATCGGCTGGCCCGATGATCGCATGGGCGAAGTCTGCGCCGCCTGCGTCATCCTGAAGGATGACGAAGCGCTGACGCTGGCGGAGCTGACGGCATGGAGTCGCGAGCAGATGGCGAATTACAAGGTGCCTCGCCATCTGTTCCTGATGGATGATTTTCCGCGCACGCCCTTGGGAAAGATCCAGAAATTCCTGTTGCGTGATCGGATCAAGGCCCAGGCCGAGGCCTAAAGCGATTTCCAAGCGATCGGAACCGATCACTGGTTAGGACATCGCGGAACATAAGGAATCCGGAGCGGCAGGCCGCGAGAGCTGAGGGGTGAACGCCCCGTCGCGACAGGTCGAACGCCGGAAAAGCAGATGAGAGGATGGCGATGGAATTCCGGGGCGACTTTTATCAGATCGGCGTGGTGGTTCGCGATATCGACGCGGGCATGGCGCATTATCGCAACCTGCTGGGGCTCGGCCCTTTCTGGCGGCTCGATACCGATTATGAGGGCCGTTATCGCGACTGGCACGGCCGCTTTGCCAACAGGAACGCCTTCACCCGATGGGGCAACGTCTATCTGGAGATGATCGAGCCGGTCATCGGGCAGGGCAATGCCAAAGAATGGCTGGAAACACGGGGCGAAGGCATTTTTCACCTCGGTTATGCAGTCGATGATCTTTCGCAGCGGCCTGATGGCGTCGAATGCGTGTTCGAAAGCTGGGGCGCGACAATGCCCAATGGCGATCCGGCGGTGATCCACCTCGATACCGTGGATCAACTTGGTTATTTTGTGGAACTGTCGGACCGCGCGCTGGTCGACCGGCTGAACGCCAGGATCGACCAGTTCATCGAGCAAGAGGCAAGAAGCATCTGATCAACGCCATCCGAAGGGCCTCCTATGGCAATAACTGACGGAGGTCATGGTCGAGTGCGGCCTGTCCGAAGCGGGCGGCATAAGCTGTATTGACGGCCTCCGTCTGGAACCTCACCTCATTGGTGAGGAAAATGAACAGACCCCAGACGATGGAACGCCTGTAATCCAGCCATGCCTCGTCCCAATCCAGAACCGGGCCACCTTCCCGCGCCAGCGCGTCGAGATAGATGCGCAGCAGTTCGCCCTCCCATGCGGCCCGATCGGCAAGGTCTGCGGCGCAGACGATATGGTAGGAAACTTCATGGTGCCAGGCGGTCTGCGCTACCTGCGCGTCGAAATAGCCGGGCGTGCCGTCCTCCAATATGTACAGATTGCCCAGATGCGTGTCGCCATGAATGAGGCAGCGGGGTTGGGCGCGCTGAATGTCACCGATGGTCATCAGCGCCCGTTCCATCCAGGCACGATCGTGCAGCCGCGTGGACACCGCCGCGCCGCGCGGCGAGGCCATATAATGTGCCCAGATATCTGGAACGAGATAGCGACGCATATACTCCAGTCCCCAGCCGTCGAACCGGCTGGCGATGTCAGCCCAGCGGCCGCCCGTCTGGAAATGGGGTGAAGCCCAGGTCGCTGCATGATAGGCGGCCATGGTCTCCATGCGGCGCGCAATCTGATCGAAGCTGTGCGGACGCAGCGCATCGCAGAAATCGACGCCGGGCCGCTTCAGATCCTCCATGATGACGATCGACTGGTGGGAATTCGGGTCCGTTCCGGCAAAATAGGCGCGTGGCGAAGGCATGGGGATCAAGGGCTGAATATCGGCGTAGAAGCGCGTTTCATTGGCGTACATCGCAGCCATCTTCGGACTGTGCTCCTCAAAGCCGCCTTTGACGATCAGGGTTTCGCCGATCTGTTCGGCACCCTCCCCCTCCACAGTCAGCCGGACGCGGATCTTGGTCGAGGTCCCAAGGATGATATCGACGATCTGCGAGTCGCTCACCGACACGCCGGGCAGTCGCTGTCGCAGAGCGCGAGTCAGCCACGCGCTGTTGATCTGCTCCGGCGTCAACGGCAGCGGCAATGCGTCAGCAGGATAAGCCTTGTTCATGAAACTCTCCGTCGTCCTTTTGGCGCAGAATGCCAGACAGCAACGCGCAAGAAAAAGGGGGCGCAGAACTCTGCGCCCCCTTGATGCTTTCACCCTGATCCAGGATCAGAATTTGAAGCCCACCTCGATGCCATAGGTGCGCGGCTCGCCGTAGACGCTGTTCTGGAAGCCCAACCCCTCGGCGATGAGTCCCAGCACGCCGATGCGATAGGTTTCGTTGAGCGCATTGTTGACGAAGGCGGCGACCGAAGCGCCCGACCCGCCGACATTGTTGAGTTCGGCACGCAAGTTGATCAGCGAATAGGCTGGCTGAACGCCCTGAATCTCGAAATCGTCAAGATAGATCTTGCTGCGCCACGTGTAGTTCATGATGAAGTTGAGCTGGCCCAGATCTTCGCTGACCGGCGGCGAAATCGTCGCCGTGGCGCCCAGCTGATGCTTGGGAACGCCGCGCTGCTCGAACTCGGTCAGACCATTGGCCAGCACGACGCGGCCTGCCCGGATCTTGACCTTCGTGTAGGAATAGAAGGCCGCGAGCGAGAAGGTGTCGGTGCTGAAGTTCGCCTCGAACTCGCCACCGACATTGCGCTGCTTGGCGGTATTGTCGACGATGGTGAAGACATTGCCGTCGACGAAAGTGGCGCGCTGTTTCTGCACATCGCTGCCATCCTGACGGAACAGCGCCGTGCTGGTGGTCAGGCGACCGCCACCCAACCGATGATTGGTCTTCAGGCCGATTTCATATTCGTCGACGAATTCGGGGAGGAAGGGTGCCAGCGTGACCACACCGGTTGCCCGAGTCGAAAAGCCACCCGCCCGGAAACCATGACGATAAGACGCATAGGTCGTCACTTCCGGCGTAGGTTCATATTGCAGGGTCGCATCGTACGTCCATTCCTTGAACGACTTGCTGTTGGTGAAGGCGCATGGCCCGGTCTGGCGGACGGTGGTGTCATAGCCCGCCGGGACGACCGGGTTGAAAGTACAACGGCC